>JAABUP010003617.1_pt1 | contig 27071 bp, 33 predicted proteins | sample 5559201 | NCBI WGS metagenome assembly JAABUP01 (sample SAMN10711887, study PRJNA513373) | rock metagenome | isolation source: Antarctica rocks | place: Antarctica | reverse complement strand
ATATATCAGACAAGCACTCTTGTATAGAGTGCCCTGATATACATTCACTCGCAACTTTTCACACGATCAACTGGGTGGACATCTCCAACGTCCATCTTCAGTAACACAACCCCACCAAACCTTCTCATACAACACCGAGACCACGTACCCTAAGGTCGTGGACTTTTGCCAGTCAAGTCGCAATCATGGCTTCAAATGACAAGGGTCTCGAAGAGATCCCAGAGAGTACGCTGTCATCTTCCAGCAAGCCTGCAAAGTCAGAGTTGTCTCGGCGGCGCCTGGCCTTGTCTCCTCTGCCTGCGCATGAAGCTAACGTGTCTCTTTGCATAGCTCTAATCGAGTCCAACTATGATGAAGTCACCGACTCCTTCGATTCTATGAGCCTTAAAGCGGAGCTATTGCGAGGTGCGCTTGCGGATGTTCCCCACACAGGACAGGAAGTGTTAATTTAGATTAGGTGTCTATGCCTATGGCTTTGAGCGTCCCTCTGCAATCCAGCAACGTGCCATCATGCCTGTCATCAAGGGTATGTCCAAGCATGAGCGCTATGCGTGATGACATGCGTTGACTGTAGCTCCTAGGATCGGATGTTATTGCCCAAGCTCAGTCAGGTACCGGCAAGACAGCAACCTTCTCGATATCAGTCTTACAAAAGCTGGATCCAAATGTGAAGGCATGCCAAGCCTTGATCCTTGCACCAACTCGTGAGCTTGCTCAGCAAATCCAAAAGGTCGTGGTAGCCATTGGAGATTTCATGTCCATTGACTGCCATGCTTGCATCGGTGGTACTAGCGTCCGCGATGACATGACGGCTCTCCAGGCTGGGCCTCAAGTGGTAGTCGGAACCCCAGGCCGTGTTCAAGACATGATTCAACGTCGTGTCCTTAAGACCGACTCAATGAAGATGTTTGTCTTGGATGAAGCCGATGAGATGCTTTCTGTAAGTGCCAAAGAGCTTGGATACACTTATGTACTTTCAGCTAACGTTCTCTTAGCGTGGTTTCACTGAGCAAATCTACGATATTTTCCAGCTCCTACCTCAATCTACACAGGTCGTTCTCCTTTCCGCCACCATGCCCCAGGACGTGCTCGAGGTCACAACCAAATTCATGCGAGACCCAGTCCGCATCTTGGTCAAAAAGGCTGAGTTGACGCTTGAGGGTATCAAGCAATTCTACATTGCAGTTGAGAAAGAAGACTGGAAATTGGACACTCTCTCCGATTTGTACGAGACGGTCACTATCACACAAGCTGTGATATTCTGCAATACTAGGAGAAAGGTTGACTGGCTCACCGACAAGCTCACTGCTCGTGACTTCACTGTATCCGCAATGCATGGTGACATGGACCAGAACCAGCGTGATCTGATCATGAAGGAATTTCGCTCCGGATCCTCACGTGTCCTGATCGCCACTGATTTACTTGCCCGTGGCATCGATGTCCAGCAAGTCTCGCTGGTCATCAACTATGACCTTCCTGCTAATCGTGAGAATTACATCCATCGTATTGGCCGTGGTGGACGATTTGGGCGGAAAGGGGTCGCAATCAACTTTGTTACGGCTGACGACGTACGAATGATGAGAGAAATTGAACAGTTCTACAGCACTCAAATCGAAGAGATGCCCATGAATGTGGCCGGTCAGCATTCCTGCTTTCTCACATTCAACGTGACACTGGCTGACCTCTGCTCCAGATCTGATCTAGATATGAAACACTCAAGAGTCGGAGAGCTTCGTACTTCCTGCTTCTGGCCGTTGATCAATGCTAAGGTGTTCGAAAGGACGTTTGAGCAGTAATCGCCGACTCCCTTTTCTTGAAGGACGTGGTTTTGTGATTGGAGGGGTATTAGAGGTTCATAGATCGCTCGCGAGCGCTGCCGTATGCTGCTGGTGGCGTTCTGTCTCTTTTTGCATGCAGTGATACGCTCTACTTGGCATGCGCATCTCCTAAAAGTCTTATTCCTCGGCTTGCCGTGGCCGAGTTTCGCGAGTATTCCTCACCTCTCGAATGACGATGTTGAATGGAAAGATGGTGATATTGTGCTGCACTTGAATAGATTGATAAATGCAACCGGTGTCCCACTTGTATCGAGCTTGCATCAGAGTAGTGGTCGTTGTGGTTACATAGCAATCGACTTGCGGATCCAAGACCCTTGCCTACCTTCTATCCAAGTTATCATTTTACTCGTGTCCTTCCTTTCATCATCGACAAGATCATTACGCCAGAAAACTACTCAGCTATATAAATCTCTCTTACGCTCCTTTGCACAATGGCATCTCCAGATCCTGAATGGCTACTTTGGCGCGAACAATACAAAAGCCATTCAAAATCTGTCGCCCATCAACTTCACTCGCTCAACCAAGCCACATCACAGATTGGGGATGTCACCACCAGAATCGCCGACCTTGCCGCCAGGAGCGACTTCCTCCAGGCCCAAAATGATGTTCTCAAACAACGTGTCTTGAGCCTCGAGAAGGACGCCAACCAGCAGGATAAGCTCAATGAGCACCTGCAAGCCGACAATCACAAATTCAGAGACCGGATTGTCCATCTCGAACAAGATGCAAGCCAGCAGGACCAGATCAATGCCATGAACTCGCAGGCCAAGGGCAAATTGAAAGAGAAGCTCGAGAAATTGAAGGGAGATTTCGTAAATGTGATTGAGGCTGTTGAGACTATGCAGAAAACAACGACAGCAGAACGAGAGGGTCAAAGAAAGACGGTGGCAGGCATGAGGACGCGGATGGAAGCTTTCATGGCTACTGCTCCTTTCAATCACCCTGCTTCAACTGGTAGTGAACTCAGGAACCTTGCTAGCCTGTTCCCCACTGGTGAGTCTACAGCGTATCCTATGGCCTAGGCACATCTTTAATTGAGCTTCAGAATCTCGACCGGATAGAGTAGCGCGAGAGTTGTCTCAGGCGACAACAGCTGACGATAGCATGCAAATGGATCTGGACAAAGAGACGCAGCTTCTCAAAACTACGCAGTTTAGTCAGCTTCCCGGTACCACACAACTATACACCCAGTATCCTGAAGAGGTTCGGCTGAGCACAACCGATCCGAACATCAAAATGGCAGCCCAAGGTTCATCGCCGATCGAGGAATACGTCAAGTATGGAGAGGTCGTTGTCATTACAGGTGTCAAGCAGTATGAAGTCGAAGCTGTGAAGACGTTCATTAGTGGCCTGCGAGACAAGTACGCTCAGCAACTACTCATTAGCAGGCTCGAGAGGGTTGGATGGACATGGGAGAAGGCGAAGGAAGAGATACAACGCGTTATCGAAGAAGGTAGGAAGAGGAAGAGGAGCAGGCGAACCATGCCAATTTTCACCTAACCTCAGGATATACTAGCAAGCCACCCTGGAAGGAATGAAGACCAATGAAGGGAAAAATGAAAATCTTGTCAGCGTCAGCAGCAATCTCGCTCTGCCAAAAAAACAAATTTTTATTGTAGCAGGAAGTATTTTCTTCCGCGCCTCAACTATGTCTCTTCAAACTCGAACAAACCTCCCTTTTCCTGAACCCCGACCTCTATCCTCCCCTCCTCAATCTCTTTGCCTCCAGCCTTCAGACCTGCACTCATGACATCGCCGACTTCTACCGGCCCAACCCCTTTGGGCGTACCAGTTAACACCATATCCCCCTCCTCGAGCTTCATGACGCGACTAATCTCGCTCAACAATCTCGGAATCCGAAACAGCATCAACCCCGTTTCATCCCTCTGCCTCTCCTTCCCATTCACGTTCAGGTATAATTCCACATCGTGCGGATCGCGTATCTTCTCTATGGCAATGAAGCTGGAAATCGGCAGAAAGGTATCAAACCCCTTAGCAGCGGTCCACGGCAAGCCTTTCTTCTTCGCTTCCTCTTGAAGATTCCTCGCTGTCATATCAATGGCCATACAATAGCCTGCTACACTAGCCAATGCGGCTTCCTCGTCGTGTTCGGGTAAGTCGACGATGTGCCTGCCCATGATGAGGGCAAGCTCAACCTCATAGTGGAGACTTATGCCTTTGGGTCGAAGGACTGGTCCGCTTTGGGGAGGAAGTATCGAAGACGGGGGCTTGAGGAAGTAGAATGGCTTTTTGGGACGGACATTGTTGAGTTCCTTGATGTGGTCGCTTTGGGAGAGAGTATCAGCTGCGGTTTCGTTATCAACAGCAGTAGTAGGACAAGAAGGGGTTGCGATACCTACGCGTAATTCCTGCCTACACAGACCACCTTGCGGCAATTGGCTGCTATGTCACGAGAGGCCATTGCGACCGAGCCAAGCTGACTATGTTGAAGGTAATGGGTAAAATCACTTTCCAATAGTGGAATCAGTAGGTATAAGTCCTCGAGGACAAATCTTCGAACCTCAGTACCGCTGGGCTAGCTTTCAGGGTTTAGGGCTAGTTCTAGATTTCCTTCAGACTCATTTGTTGCTTGTGGTTTGCGAGAGCATGTGGAACCAATTTTGAAAGACTACGTGCATTCAAAGATTCATAATGAAAATCGCCTCGATCCTCTCTGACCTGACATCTCTCAGAGTCTGCGTATATTCAAGCTCCATCCACCGTTGCCCTCGATGTTCCCAGGCTAACCACCGCTTTAGGACCACTCTGCAGCCCTCGCACTTGTCTCCGTCCACAAATCTGATGCATCGTCTACGGAAGACTCTAAAGTAGATTCAAAACCAGAGATACAGTCGCAGGATGATTCAGACCTGCAACGGGTGACAGATCTCATGGAGCTGCATTATGGCGTGAAGATGAATCATATGCAAGGCGAAGATGTGGGGTTAGAGGTGGCTAGGAGGGATGTTGACACGGTTTTAGAAAAATTGGAACGGAGAAAAGACGAGAGCAGTGTACGAAGAGGGCGAAGATGAATTGGTGCCAAAAGCTGGTTGAATGATATAGAGGAGGACGTGCAGTCCTCAAAATCAAGATATCGCCAAAGATTCAAAGCCCTAACAGCGACATTCCTGCTGCAAATTCAGTCGTCAGCAAAGACCTTGAGCAATTGCGCATAAGCTTAAGCCGAAGATGTTTCATGAGAGTCGTCGATACGATCTAGCCCGAAAAGCATGGTGCCTACAGCTATCGAAAGTAATCCTAGGGGGTTCGAAGTAAACAAGCGCCCGGAGTACACGAATGTTAACAGGAACACGAATCCTCCTTGGAACCCCCAGGGCCATTGTCCCAAGAGGCCTAACCTTCGCTAACGACTCCGCCGAATTCCGCTGCGGGACTTTGCGGTACCTATGAGACCTCAAAAGGTTCATCGATGATAGTTTCACCATGCGCAAGCTGTCTTAGTGCTTGCTTTGTTGGAGCCGCCAGTTGTCTTCCCAAAGTCATTTTGAGAATAGTCTTCCTTGCAGCAAGATTACGAGCCTTCCGCACAAACAGGCTCCTCTTCTTCACTTTGACTATTTTATGGACCCCCTTTCCAGTTGGAGTATCAATAAGTCGAGGAACGACGGAAGGGACAGGATCCTGTTCATGCTCTGTATTCTGAAGGCGTTGCTCTATGGTTGGCGCTGCTCTTTCCTTGGCCAGGACCTCATCAATTGTGCGTAGACCCGACCTGTCACTTTGGGACGACTGACTCGGTCTGTGCACCATGATCTTTGGAGTAGCATAGTACGGGATTGAGTCGTTAGGAACAAAGACTCTTGCATTTACCGGTAAACTTCGCGTTGTCGATGGGCTCGCGGGCTCTTCTTTCTGTAATGATACACCTGTGACATCAACAACATCAGCTTGACCCCGAGGCTAGATTATCACAGAGAAATTTGAATCACTGACCTTGAGGATCAGAGGTGGCAGGTACTTCTTCATTGCACAGGTCCCCGATACCTCCTGACAATGGTCAGCCCATCCTCTAGAAAATTCTGGACACCGGCATTCATGGAAGATACCTTGATCTTTGAGTACACTTGTAACGCTGGAATTAGTCCCACGTCTCGTACCAGTACCTGCATCCGGCTGGTCCTTCGCACTTGATCCGCTGTCGATCGCGTGAGCGATCTCAGGTTGGGACCTGAGGTCGTCTTTGGAACTTGAACCTGTGGTCGTAGTTACACTGGAAATCGTCCCGCGCCTCAGGCCCACATTTGCCTCTGGCTGCTGCTCTGCAGCTTCAATTTCATTTACTGGCTCATCAGGCAGAGATGGAAGGAGGCGATCTTCTTTCGAGTCCAAGGACTGTTCTTTGGTCTCGTGTGAATCCGTCTTGCTCGTGGTGATGGGTTCCGCATGTGGCCGGTCCCCTGCGTCAGACACATCGCTTGCTGAAAAATGGACAGCAGAAGGTGACCTGCTACTACCCTTGGTTTCTGGGGGCTGAAAATCTGGCTCCGAGATTGGTGACACACTTCCGTCAGCTTCACTTGAGGGTTGATGGTCCACTGCCTCAGTCGCTCCAGTTGTTGTTGCCTCAGGGGCGCTGCCGGAAACGCTACCTTCGCCTTTATTCGAGGGTCTGTGGTCAAATGTTACGGTCGCTGCAGCTGATTTTGCCTCAGGAGCATTGCCTTCAGCGTTGGTCGCAGGCGCATGTGCAGGAGCCGCTTTCGTATGAAGTTTTTCGGTCATGCCCTCAGGTGAATGATTCTGCTCGTTGTTTTGATGCATTGAATGGGTATCAGGAGAGCCTCCTGATGAGTGGCTCTCCAAAGAAGCCCGAGCTTGCTGTTCGTGAATTGGTAGGAGGCGGAGCCAGCTCCACCCTGCTGATTTGTTTTGACTGATACGGGGTCTCTGACCTGCAGGAGTCTTACGCATGATGGAATAATGCAAATTCGTGCATAGGGGCTGAACAAATGGATGTGTGGATGATGTAACGAAGGTGAAGAAGGTGTGTCGGAGAGAGACAAGCGAAAATCATACATACTAGGCTCACTCAGTGCTCCTGCCAAAAACGATGTATGAATAATTCTGGCATGTGAGGCAGTAGCATTCGAGCAATGCTAAACAGCAAAAGATTGTTTCTGTGCGAGTCATGTACCATGTTCCAAGTAGGTAGTTTCCAACTGCGCGTAACTCTACCTAGCCTGTAAAGCCTTAAATGTTTTGAGACATTTGAAGGACAACCCCAGGCTTCTTGAGTATGTTTCTTGCTGTTCAAACGTTTGGACATTACGAGTAATGTTTGGATTGGTGGATTATGGTCTAGAATACGGGTATGACGGGTCAGCTCCGTAAGTATCGTGAATCGCAACAACAGCCGAACATTCGGATCTGCAACTCGTTCAGCATCCCCATATCATAATAGACAGCATTCTTCTTCAGCCTTTGGGGGTGCAGATTGTTAATATGGCTTCAAGTGTAGAGGCGAAGTTGCTCAAATCTACCAAATTCCCGCCGGAATTCACCCAGAAAGTTGACATGCAAAAGGTCAACGTCGAAGTTATGAAAAAGTATGTGGATTGAGAGACCTATCAGTCTTGCGAACATCGTTGACCCTTCTGGCCTTCCAGATGGATCGCTAGCAAGATCTCAGAAGTCCTAGGGAATGAAGACGATGTTGTCATTGAGCTATGCTTCAATCTACTCGAAGGTTCCCGTTTTGTTAGTCGCCTCAATGTTTTGGACTCTTCTGATGCTACGGCTGACTCGGTGAATCTAGCCTGATATCAAAGTATTGCAAATCCAGCTCACGGGATTCCTTGACAAGGACACTGCCAGATTTTGCAAAGAGCTGTGGCTCCTCTGTCTGAGCGCCCAGAGCAATCCACAGGGTGTCCCAAAAGAGCTTTTAGAGGCCAAGAAATTGGAACTGATACAAGAGAAGGTGAGGGATAGCTACTGCATGTCTAAAAGCTTGTGCTCATTGTAAGGTTAGATCGAAGCTGAAAAGGCCGCGGAAGAAGCGCAGCGCCGCAAAGAACAAGAAAAGCAAAGAGACCGCAACATCGACAACATTCGCCAGAGAGAGCGCGGCGAAAGAGGTCGAGGATATGGTGGTCGTGGTGGTAGAGAGCGTCATGAGTATGATAGACGCCCACCACGAGAAACGAGATCACCACCTCCTAGGCGACGAAGCCCACCCGATTACCGGGGCCCTCCACCTCGCCGTGACATCGATACCTACATTCCGCCTGGCAGAGGCGGCCGTCGATTAGATGTCAGGAGACGCAGGTCACCCTCTCCACGAAGATCAGCTTCATACTCCCGTTCGCCTTCTAGAACACCACCGAGACGAAGGTATCATGATAGTAGCTCCCCACGACCACGGCGACGCAGATACACTCCAAGCAGATCGAGAACCCCTCCACGTCGTAGATATGGCAGAGATTGGGATCGGAAGAGTTTAGGACGCGGTGATGATCGAAAAAGATCCTTGACACCTTCAGATACCTCTCGCTCACGTTCGCCCAGACGACGCCCAAGGAGACGATCTCCTTCCATCTTATCTCGCAGCCCCACACCACCCCCACGATCTAGACCTCACCCCCAACGACGAAACTCATCCTCCCCGCTGAGTTCTCACTCCCATTCTCGTGATCGTTCCCCAAGCAGGGACCGCGGGCCAGCGGGCAGATCAAGAAGATCACCTTCCTACCATGACAGTGATGACAGAAGGAGAGGCACACATACTAATTATCGAAAGGAACCTCAAAACTCCTATGGCCGGCGCCGCAGCCCCAGCCGAAGTCGCAGTCGCAGTCGGACTCGCAGCAGAGACCGGCTCTCACCGGCTCCTGCATCTCGAAGCAGGAGCCCTACTCCTGTACGACAGCGAGACAGGAAAAGGCACCGGTCTATAGAGCGATATGCTCCTGCTGCAAGGAGAAGGCGGAACACTTCCTCAATCTCCTCACCCGCTGCCAAGCGACGCAAGATGGCTGACTCTTCCGCGGACGAGGAGAGCAGGCAAAAACGTAAATCAATAAGCCCCTTGCCAGCCGCAGTGTCAGCTACCGCTGGCGCCAACGACGAGGTGGGTAGCGATTCGTAATGTACTACCAGCATCTCCTCTCCCCCCTCCCTATGATAATCTCTGAGTTTGCTGAAGCTAAGTATTGGTACAGAACCATTCTCCCACTCTGACTGCCAGCGAATTGCGCGAGAGACTCCTCAGGGAAAAGGTGAAAGCTTTACGTAAATCAAGTAGTTCCAAGCCAACACCTGCTATTGATGGGGCGTGAGTAGGTGGATTTTCATCTAAGAGCAGTTCCAATGACACACGTTGGCTCTATAAAAGTTGAAAGACCTCCACAATGGAGTATTGTGGGCACTTTTGATGTACATAATCGGAATGAAGTCATGCTTGGAGGCCACCTCCAAAACGTGATGCTTTACGTGTACATTGAGATCAAAATTGTCATTGCTGCCCTTGCAGCAGACGCATCGCACTCAGCACGATTGTGTTCCATTTGGAAAATCCAGCAAATGTCATGATTTTCTTGCACCAGCATAGCAATTCCAGGATCGCCATGATGCAGGCACGCACAATTTGCTTATGTACAGTAGTAAAATCCACCATTGCCACCAGAATTCCATCCTCTCATGATCTTTGCTTGGAGCACCCGACGGGACCCAAACTAACAACCATCCCGGCTTCACGCTCAATATCACATTCAAATAGATACAATCTTACTAGGTGTATCGAGAATCCGTGTGAACTTCCGTGAGGACGACCAATGTTGACAAGGGTAGCAGACTAGGAAAAGACGTGTCTTAAGTCACCGAGAAGTAACATGATGACCCTCTCGACCCTGGTTGTGCATTTGAAAGAAGGCTTTAAGCAGTCGCCTCAGCTTCTGGCTGGTATGCCTCAGCGGGAGCGCTGTCAATAGCTGGCCCATCGGTTTTCTCCTCCTCGGCAGTCTTTTCATGCTCAGTGATCTTCTCTTCGGGTTTCTCAGATTCTTCGTCACCTTCGACGGTGGTCCCTATCTTATTCTTCAACTTTTCCTCTGTATCTTCCTCGGGTGCCGCAGCTTCACCTGCTTCTGCCGCCTTAGCTTGCTCCTCTTTAGCCTCAGTTGCACCGTTTGTGGTGGGAGCTGCCTCTGGAGCAGCATCTTCCCCTTTGCCTTCTTCATCTTTGTCGCCTGACGGACCGGCAGCATTGTCGGATGAGAGGGTCTCGTTCCATTTTGCGAGAAGATCGACGCAACGTGACTTGAACTTGAACTCTTCATCGAGCGGAATAGATGGCAACTTGATCATTGCTTTGAGGACTTTGTGGATTTTTGTAGCACGAATTATGCTGCCTTCGAGATCTGGGTAGCCTTCAAGCTCGCCGAGGAAATCCGACATGGCCTATTACAAATTAACGATTCTCATAGTTGAAAGAGTGTGTTGAGCTGGGCAATACCTTCATTTCATCCTCTTTTGGTGCAGTATCGCGCGAGAGAAATCCTCGTTGCAGTTTGTGGCGATAGTAGAGTACTAGTGTTCTCAGTGCTATCTCATTCAAAGCATGCCAAAATTCGTACCTTTTTTCTCCTTAATCTCTCTTACTTGTTGTGGCGCGAGCGAATTCTCTTCATGCTTTGGAGTTACTGCCTCATCATCACTTCCACTCTTGGCCGCTCTGGACGCCTTAGCCTTAGACATCTTCTTCTTCGTGGAAGACTCTGCAGCTGGTGTCTTTGGTGTAGTTAATTTGAGCTTGGTAGCCGTCTTTGGGGTCTTTGCAGGCTTGGCCAGTCAGTATTTGCAAGCTCTGTGTACTTGAAAACAAGGTAGGTTTACCTTCTCGTCCATATCTTCACTATCTTCTGCCTTTTTTCGCTTTTTTGATTTCGGCTTGTCGGTCACTGCCTCCTCATCTATGTCCATCTCGTCTTCCTCATTTACAACGGCATCGCTCTTTCGAGAAGCCTTCTTAGCTTTCTTTGCAGCACGCTCCTTTTCAAGTTCTTCTCGCTCTTGCAAATCAGCCTCCAGGGCCTTCTTATGATCTGCTAGCATGCCCTTGAAATGATCCAGATCCTCATTATCCGCAGCCTTTTTATATGCTTGGAGCAGGGTTTTTGATTTGCCCTTCTCAACCGGGTTTTTAACCGCATCGGAGTCCACCTCTAAAGGGGTGAGCTCGGTATTAGGAATCCAGGCGCTTTTAGGAATGTTAGCGGAGATGTTCTCATAACAGTCTTGTAGGCTTCGCAGCACAAAGAGACTCACAACTCATTGGTGTGCCTGAATCAGATTAGCAATGGTCGATTCAATGTCAAAGATCGTGCCACTCACAAAAACATGATCGGATACGTCCTCTCATAGGCTCGCTTTCCTCCCTCGGCGTATTCAGCCCTCTTGAACGACCCATCTGGTAACTGGGCCGTGACTGGTCGAGTGGTGAGGAGACTCTGCGGCAGCATATCCTCATCACAAATGATCGATGGCCAAGGAGGATGACCTTTCATCCGTGCGATATAATACTCACCAGGTTGAGCACTCAGATTGGTCATGGGCTTTGACTTTTTCTTGTTGAGCTTTTTGCTCTTGTGCTCAGGTATTGCAGATGACTTCTTCTTGGATGAGCCTCCTACACTCGCTCGCTTGGACTGAGCTGGAGTGCCATTTGCTGGAGGTGCTGTCGGGCTTGGTGGGGCCGCAGCGTCCTCACTAGGGTTTTCAGTGTTTTTCATTTCGGTGTCTTCTGTGCTTTGATTGTCACCAGGTGAGCCAGGAGGCTTTTCCGACATGCCTTCCTGTTGGGGTTGTTCGTGCTCGGCAGTGCCGTTTGTATGGGGAGCTGTAGGCAGGATAAAGCTTTAGTACAAAAGGCCTTAATCGTGGAGCGACGTAACGTACCTTCACTGAATCCTTCACTATCCTTCGTATGTCTTTCCACAGCTTCAGCTGCAGGATCTCCCATGGGTACATCGGCTGTCTTGTTACTAGGTTTCTCTTCAGATGTCTGTGCCTCAGTGCTTGGCACGGTGGCTGGATGAGTCCCTTCAGCCATCTTATGCGCTTTGCCGAATGTATTGTGTGTAGAATCCAAGAGAGGGCTGTGACCGTGAGAGTTATTACGCGTTCGTGACAGTTACGGGACGCGAGGTTGCGGATAGAAGAAGATAGATGTGGTGGGAGAAGACGAATGCAGCGCAATGCAGAAATCAGATGGTTGTGTTGCTGCGGTGTTGAGCGTCTAGCGACATGGAACCTTTGCAAGTGCCATGGGTGTAAGGTGTAGAACAATACCAATGCTTACGTAAGATCACCTCTCCTAACAAAATGCTGTCTTCAGCGCACGGCTTCCTGACCAAGTGTGTCCTTCAGAATGATGCTATCTGCCCTACGGAGTACATCGTGTGACGACAAACAGGATGAAGGAGATGAAAGGAGAGTCGCTGAGTGCGTGTGGTGGTCGAGGGGTGATGGACTGGTGGAAGAAAGAAAGAGCCAGAGTGGAGGCAGACGAAATCCAAAATCAACCATCAACCACCCAACAAGTCTTGGCTAGATCCGACCGGTCTTAGCGCCTTTCCTTTCCTTCCATTCCTTGCAAATCCCGCATGCCGGCAGCTCCTGCCTCTAGCTCAGAGTACAGCTTCAGCAGGGTCACTGATGTTCTGCCTCTCTGCTCCGCTGCCCCAAGCCCCGTGGTAGTGTTCCCAGCCGTCGCATCATAGTCTAGGCCGTCTGTCAGCGCTCGTTACCTGCAACAGGGCCACAAATAACAACTAGTATTCTTGCACAACACTCAGTTCTGCGATGATGCAGAGGCGAGGCTTCACGATTTCGACTGTCTGTGGCTTGGCCTCTCTGACGGCGGCCAATCGGTAGAAGAAAATCAGGACAGTCCACAAAACCATTACCAATGCTTGAGATCCTCTCCAGCACCTTTGCCACCATAAGATAGGCATCAACATGTGTACTTCGATGTTTTCAAATAGTGAGATATTATGAATGGGCGACGAGAGACAATTTAGCGATGAAGCCTTTTTAATTGAGAGAACGCATGAATGGAAGATGATTTGAAGAAATGAAATGCTATGATACTTTCGTGGAATTTTTTTGACTTGTAATAAATACAATGAGAGTCCAATACCTGACGCAAGTAATAACAACAAAGCCATCGTACAAGGTCACCCAGCTCAATATCGTTGAGGAAGAGCCCCACAACATCGCAACATAGAACACCATCAAATGAAACACAGAGGGGATCCACCAACTAGCCATACATGACCAAGCCTCATGATGTATTACCCCTCACGATATCTTTCAAGATCTGGGTCTCCCTGTATCTCGACCAACCCAACATCACCTACCGCGCCGGCACCTTCATTGCAATGATTGCCATTCGCTTGACATGTCACTAAGAATATCAAGTATACCAAGTCTTCAAAAGCTTAAAGCCATGAACGAGAACGACAGGACTTCATAAAATCCATGATGGGGCAATGATGTTTCAATGATATGGAGGAAGGAAGAAGACTAGGACTCCATTGGAATCGAAAGTGTTGTAAAAGGATCCAGCAATGCCCGTAGACAGGTTTACCCGCAACAGCTTCCACCATGGAGGACGACTAGCAAGTATTGTGCCTTATCAAAGTGTAGAGGCACAGCTAAAGATTCTTAGATCGATTGTTAGATTTGACGTAAGAAGAATGCCCAAGTTTATCACAACCATAGCATGGAAAGTCAGCAGCTTGTAGGCTTTGGGCCATGGAAGCTGTATAGAAGAGATTAGTGGTCGGGTTGCAGAGGGCCAGCAGGAGGTCAGCTTCCAGAAAGGAAATAGAAAAGAAATGGAGCTGCCTTAACGGCATTTCTTCCAGCTCCTGGTTCATGCCGTCCGCGAATGACTCCTTCAGAAAGCGTGCCTTTGACACCCAGTTCGCGGACTGAATTACTACCCACTTTTCACGATAGCGCTCTCATCGAATGTTTGATGACGTTTTAGCGCAGTGCTTTCCATCCGCAGCAAATGATGCCATATCTGATTGAGGATGTAGCAGCCTCGAATTTTCAAAAGCGGAGATGAACGTGATGCACTCAAACAAGAATTGCGTCACCTGCAACGCACGGATGTAATTAGATAGGAGCTTCCACCAGCATGCTGTGATCTGTACTGATCGCGACCGTGGGCTTGTCGCTCGAGGGTCCCGTCAGATGAATGCTGCAAGGGAAAGCTTAAGCATTGCAGTGCAACAGAGTAGACATTTATCATCGGAAGCGGCCATCTGAGGTAGGCTGCCCGAGACCCTATTGAGTGGAGATCAATGGTAGTTGATGATACGGTATGTGGCTGAAGGCTGGCGATGAATGAAGAGCACGTTGAATTGAAGGTGGGAAAGCGGTCTAATTATTCCACAGTACCTTACTAGTAATTTAGTTTCAATACTCAGCCCTACACTGTAAGAGATTGCACTCCCAAATTTTGTGTGTAAATATGCTATGTGCTGTACACCACAAGCCCCTGGTTGCAATCCTCTGATGGCGCTGCGATCTATTAAGGAAGATATTCTTCATATACTTGTGTTCATATCTCCATTTTATTGAACAAGCCGTGGCGCATGCCATCCCAAAATCGATATTTTTCTTCTTCCAAACTATGTGCATTTCTAAGAAAATTATCTTTGATCTCTGCAGAATCAGGGCTGCACAACGTTCCTTGGAGTCATATCTGCTGTCGCGCCACAGTGCTTACACTTCCTCTTCTCATCAGAAGCCTTAAAGCCATTGACTGCCTCCTTAATCTGTGTTCCAAGATCTGTGCAATGGAAGGCTTCCTCGTTCACAACGTTGTGACACTCTTGACAGTACCATCTTAACCTATCTAGACTCTTCGCTGGTCTTGGTTGCTCAAGTACAATGCCGACTGTGTCCGCAAAACGTACAGGATTATGAGGTGTGTTGGGAGGCAACAAGAACATTTCGCCCTCGCGGATGGGGAGGTCTCGAAATTTGCCCTCGTCGACGACTTTGAGAAGCATGGACCCCTTGTATTGGTAGAACCATTCAGCTGTCTCGTTGATATGATAGTCTGAGCGAGCGTTCGGTCCGCCAACAATCTAGAGTCGAGGTCAATCTATGGGCCCAACTGCAGCTTCTCTCGAAACTCTTACCATGACTGTTACATCATCATTGTAAACACAGTAATTGTTGATGGGCGGTTTGAGCAGTTGGGAGTTCTCCTCAAGCCTGACATACTGTTATCTTCAATACCAGGCTTTGTGACTGCAACTTACCATTTGGGAATGTTCAATGGACTTGATAGCATCCTGAAAGTATTCGTCTTATCGCGAAATCGATTTGTCTCACGAATGTCATAATAAATACGTCAAAAGGGTTGGATTGACAATCGATAAACATCAAGACTGCACGATGACGAAAGGAACATGTGGACTGCTAGCGTTGCAGCTAGTGTATTAATCGAAAAATTACCTTGACCCACACTGAGCAGTCGAGCCTTCCTTTGCAGGACCGTTCATCGACAAATCTGCGAGGTCGGCATGCGCAATGACTCTCAAAATTGCATAAAAATCATGGATCATTATTGTCGATAAGAGGTCATTGCGTGTTCACTGCCATGTCGAATGGGTCTCAGGGACCACTCCGGTTTACGTCCTCAAAGTCTCTTGCGCATCGCTTAGTTCTCTCAACGCTCACTGGAAGATCTGTGCAGGTATCGCAGATACGACCTTCCTCTCCCACAAATCCTGGCCTCGCGCCTCACGAGATCTCGTTACTTCGCTTGCTCGAAGCCGTCACCAATGGCTCCCACATCGAGATATCTTATACAGGAACGACGCTACTTTACCGCCCTGGCTTGATAATTGGAAGTGCGCCTGGCTCTGGTGCAAGTGGAGGTGTCATACGACATGAACTACCCGCTGGATGTATCAGAGGTGTCAGCTACTTTCTCATTCCACTTTGTCTGCTCGCACCTTTTTCGAAGGCTGCGATGAACGTGATGTTCACAGGCCCGGGTGTCATTACTTCAGCTACGCCGTCCGGGGACATGTCTGCTGATAGTGTGCGGACTGGCGTCCTCCCACTGTACGAACAATTTGGTATCAGTAACAACATTGAGCTAAGAATTTTACGACGCTCTAATCCTGGTGTGAATGGGAGGGGAGGAGCAGGAGAGGTCCAGCTTGTATTCGGACATCAAGTACGACTTCCAAAGACGGTGCACATAATGAACCCAGGGAGAGTGAAGAAAATTCGAGGTGTTGCATACTGTACAGTGGTATCTGCGTCAAATAATGCACGTATGATCGAAGAAGCCAGAGGAATTCTGAATCCTATGGCTGGTGACACTTACATTTTTTCGGATGTCTCTTCTGCACCCTATCTACCATCCACAGACAAGTCCACGCCAAGTGAAAGTAGAAAGACTGGCATTGGATTCGGTCTCTCCCTCGTGGCTGAATCCTCCACGGGATCACTCTATATGGCTGACTATGCTTCACCTCCATCAGGAGGAGTTTCACCAGAGGAGGTAGGAAAGCAGTGTGCTTACCAGCTGCTTGAAACTATCTCGCTGGGTGGTACTGTACCTCTTGCAGCAGCACCGACCGTACTGACACTTATGGCGATGGGTTCGGAGGATGTCGGCAGGATCCAACTAGGTAGAGAGGTGCTTGGCAGTGAATCATTGATTGGACTTGCCAGAGATCTGAAGTGTTTCGGAGCAAGTGGCTGGGGAGTACGAGACGCGGCTATGGGCCAAGAAGGCGACCTGGTGGTGAGCGTTGTTGGCAGGGGCGTCGGTAACGTGGGAAGAAAGATCACATGATGAGCTCTGTGCCAGAATGGGGTTGCCTTAGAAAAGCTCCACAATCAAGACCACATTGGAATAACGCTCTCGACGATCCGCATTGTCACATCAATCTGCGACTACCACATGAATAAGGATTCGGGCAGTAGCTACTGGTCTGTCTTATGGAGATATTGAACAATATCATCTCAGCTTCCTGCGACAGGTGAGACAAGCTCTCGAATTATCCACTTCCGTTGACAGCTTCATCATAGACATTCGGACATTGTTCGTAAAGGACCTCTTTTCCTCTTCGGTCTGATTTGCCGAAAAGATCGACACAAGAATTCTAATTCTTCGCTGCTGGATTTGTCAAGCTGATAGAACCTGACAATGTTCGAAGCCATCCTAGGTTGGTCCTTGCCCTGTGTTCGTTCAAGACTTTATGTAGGTGCCATGGCCCATCATCTTTTGGCCTCTTCCCAACCCTTGCTAGAGTGGATCATCGGTGGCCACAAATGCTGGCCAGAAGATCATTTCAACTCCACTTGCTGCGGATGTGGAGATGGCCTTCTCCGGCAGGTTTCTAGCAGCGAACAATCCGACCGCAAACAATCATTGCTCTCCGCTCGTGGACCTCGAACTATGTGCACCAGTTTTGCTTGATCGCGTTCTCAGATTGCTATAAAGCAGATTCATTTGCTCAAGATAAGCGGATCTACTCACGACGGTTTTTAATATTGGGCCACCTTTATTTCTTCAGCCCCAAATTGCGACACCCCGAGGCCTCCTACAAAGGAGTTTTCGCCTAGAGACTGAAAGCGATTGTTTCATTTTATAATCACATAGTTGATTGTATCCTTATGTCTCCAAAATTGACAGACTTATGGCGGTGTGCTTCTCAATAGGTGGCCCAATATTAAAAACCGTCGTGAGTATTTTCTGATCATTTGATCCAGTAATGCAATTGTTCCTAGAGGCATCCTTGCATCGGTCCTTGTTTGAGAAGACAAACTACAAGTTGTAGAGGAGCAAGTCAATGCGACTTAGAAAGGATATAGGACACGAAGAAAAGCATTGGAAGATTTTCACCCTACGTAGCTGTCCTGTTAGGGTTGAGATTTGCTACGTCACTTTTTGCATTGTTCTTAAGAGGTCACATCCAGTGATCTTCCTATTAGAAGGTTACGTCTCTGCTTGCTTTGATAGCGACCATTCGCTCACACCCTGCTGTATCCATCCGCTTGAAGCCTCGCCCTCAAGGAAGCATTCGATGCCAATATGTACGCAAACGGACCTAATCCCCATGCGTATTGGACCACCCAAACTTATGAGCGAGATGAAACATGGTTGGAAGCCTCACAATGAAATGTCAATTTTGTGCATAGCTGACTTTCAAATAAAGACGACTCTCCATGATCTTTTCCGCCAAATACATCCCTCGTTACTAGGTAACTAGAGGATCAATCCATATGAATCCCAAAGTGTTAAGCTACTTTCTATCATTTGCTCGCACACAGATTCGTTTGCGCTAGCTGCGGGCGGAATTTCGGACCGCGGCCAAGTACATACAAACAACGCGATCGAGTCAACATGGCAACTTCGACAACTCAGCGGCGTTCTTTAGGTCGTCCTCGTCCTTCACAAGGTCTCAGCTCTGGGGCGACAGCATCCTCGCCGAATTTGTCCTCTGCTTTCGTAGCGGCACAGAAGCCACCTCCACTTCCATCCTCTCAACCCTCTGGTCGAGGTCCCAGCACTGGTTTCCACCGAAAAGCATCTTTCCCCCGGAAAGCCTCCAAGGACGGACGATCCATCAGGGTCGACGGTGAGGAGTATACTTCGGCGGTAGAAACAGGCTCGAGCCCCCTTACCATGTACCCATCCCGGCCCCCGAACAGCAGGACTGCCACGGACGACAAGAATGCCAACCAAAACCTTGAGGTGGGGGATGTGGTTGATGTGCCCGGGAGTATGCATGGTACAATCAAATTCATTGGCGAGGTTAAAGGCAAGAAGGGTCATTTTGCAGGGGTAGAATTGAGCAAGGAATTTGCAGCTAAGGGGAAGAATGATGGAGACGTGGACGGGTAAACATCTAGCTGAAAGGGTGACCTGTACTTCTCAGCTAATACGAATTCCAGTATAAGATATTTCACTACATCCGTCCACGGCGCTGGCATATTTCTTCCATCGAACAAAGCCTATAAGCGACTGTCCCCCAGCTTCTCCTCGGATTCAATGCCGCCTACACCAGATACTCCCAATCTCGGCTCCTCCTACCTTGGTGCTCGAGCAAAAGAGCCCAAAGTTTACACTCCTACATCCTCGTCAAACCCCAAATTCAGCCAGTCCGTTGGTCCAGGGCGAGCACGGAGTCCCGATTTGAAGCCGAAATCGAGACCTTCGTTGCCTCGACCTGAGTCGCCCCTGCGTAAAGCGCAGAACGCTGTCGCGGCATCCGCCGGGAGGCCTTCTATCGGCACGCCCAAGCTTTCAAAGAGCATGATCGGAGGCCCACGCTATGCACCGAGCCCAACGCCGGCAAAATTCGGTACCAGTGTCAGAGGAGGCACAGCTGGCGATCCTGTAAGGAGGGCCGCAAATACCAATAAGCCGACACCTAAAACACCAACAAATATTAGATCACAGTCACGTAGCAATTCTCGTCTGGGACCCGAAGCGATGTTTGACGAGGATTCGGATAATACACCGATTGGTGTTTCAAAAGTTGCACCAGCTCAAACCGCTCAACATAGGCCGAGGCCAGACTCGAATCAAGATAATGAAATTAAACAGCTCAGGCAGATGCTCGAAATGCGCGACAAACAGCTTGAGAAGCAGACGTCTGATCTAGAGGATATGCAGAACAGCATAGCCGAGCTTCAGACTTTGACCCCCAAGCACAATTCAGCAGAGACTACGCGATCGAGAGGTTCTGGTATAGATGAATTGGATGCTCCTTCATTGCGTGCTTTAGTTCGTGAGAAGAATGAGAGAATTTCTACACTCACTTCTGACTTTGATGCTCATCGAGCGCAGTTCCGTAACACAATTGATAGTCTAGAGCGCACCAGTGACGAAACTAATCGAATATATGAGCAGCAAGTTGATGGCCTGAAGCAAGAGATCAGAGAATTGCAAGACCGAGGCGATGATGTTGAGAGTGTTGCGCAGCAGCTGAAACAATTAGAGGAGCTTGTCGCAGAGCTCGAAGAGGGACTGGAAGATGCTCGGAGAGGCGAAGCAGAAGCCAGGGGCGAGGTTGAATTCTTAAGAGGCGAGGTAGAGCGGACGCGGTCAGAGCTCCGGCGTGAACGAGAAAAGGCTGCTGCTGCGCTCAAAGGAGCTGGGGCGAGTATGGATGGCAACTTCAGTCCTGGCGGGTCATCTAAAGAGGTTGAACAAAGAGACGATGAGATCAGGGGCCTCAAGGCTATTATTCACTCACTAAGCCGAGACGCAGTACCCGAGATGGGCAGTCCTAAGTCTGCCAGTCGCAGAGTATCGAAACGACACAGCAATCAGGTGAATGGGCATTTCGACAGCCATAATGGAGAGGAGCGTCAAGGGCGCGAGAAGCTTGAACGCGAAATTAAGGAGTTAGAGGGCTTGGTCGACCGCAAGACATACCGGGAAGAGGAGCTCGAACATGAGATTGAACGCTTACGCAAGACGACTGCCCATGTCAGCGCTAGCAGTAACGGGTACTCTGAGCAGACCTCCGTACCAAAAAGCAACCACCGGCTAAATCTCAGCAAGAGCTCTTCACATGATTGGCGAGAATCAAATCCATCAGTAAAAAGGCAAGCTCCGCACTTGGAATCTATGCTCGAATCAGATAGCCATTCGACAACAATGACTGACAGCAGCTCACTCTATTGTGAGATGTGCGAGACATTTGGCCATGAAATCTTTACATGCCCTAACATTAACGGTGAGCAGCCACAGCACGACGAACCAAAACTCACTTCCTCGGCAATGAAAGGCCAGGATGGTGTTCACGAAAGTTCGAAGGGCCTGACAGTCTCTTCGCCCCATGCCGATGATTACCCACCGCCTTTGAGCCCAGCAAGAAGTCCTGCGATGAGCCCAACAGCCACCCCGAAAGCGAAGATGCCAAACCCAATGGATCAGGGTCCGGCGGCTGGAAAGGTTAGTGGAGCCGTAGACATGGAAAAATGGTGTGCTCTTTGCGAGAGAGACGGGCATGAGAGTGTTGATTGTCCCTTTGAGGATATGTACTGACAGTCATGTCTGCGTGACTAGAAGTCGTTATTTTCAGCTCCAGTCCTATTCTTTAATTCATCCTAATTTTCCTCGCATGGAGATGAGATACAAATTGATTTAAGGGCGTTGCTGCTGCGTTCGACCGTGATTTTGTGGAGGGTCGGACAAAGGGACAGGACAAGAACTTTATGAACAATTGAAATATCATTAATGTGTAAAGATAGTACAGTGATACCGCGATAGAGGACAGTCGGTAAACTAGGGGATTCCAGCTTCCTGGTTCAATATTCAAGGGGGCTGTGGTTGGCCTTCCTTTATGAGTTTTACATCTGTGCAACTGATAATGTACCTTGTGACCCGCGACTGCATATCTCGACCTAACAGCTGAGGCACACCAGGTCCAAGGTCAACCAACGAAGCTTATGTTACTGTCAACTCTGGCGGTTGTTGTGATCCTTCGGGTCCAGACATGTTTGCGCCATCCTTGTTTTTCGCTTCCAAGATTCGACTGGATGCTTCCATGCTCGCATTATTATTGATACTAGCCATCTTCAACAGGCCATCTTCACTCAAAACAGCATCGACCAGTCTAAGGATCTTAGATACTCTCTCCTGCATGGTTGAGTATGAGATCTGCAATCCATGCATAGGTGAGACAGGGTCAAGAAACGATTGTCTCCTTGCGACAACAGCACTGCATAACCAAGTTTCGGGAATGTCTCTCTCAACGTGACAGTGAAGACTGAGGGTCTCAGGTGACATAGGAGCTGAATTGAACATTTTGAGAAGCAGATAGACCCAGCAGTCTTAGCAAAACGTTGGTCATAGTGAGAAGGCTTGCTTGAGACTCGTCTTCACATGCGGAGCAACGGTAGCACTAACATGCACTGCCTGACCTGGCTCCCTGGCACGGGGGTGACAAAAAAAACGGGACACCTAGGCCCAATTGGGCCACCCCACGAAATGCGCACAAATCGTCTACTTTCTCGATTTCTTCTATCTCATAGTGGGTAGGAGATGACATACTAAATGAATGAGTAAATACGACAGCTAGGTGTGGAGCAAATAAAGAAGAAATCGAGAAAGTAGACGATTTGTGCGCATTTCGTGGGGTGGCCCAATTGGGCCTAGGTGTCCCGTTTTTTTTGTCACCCCCGTGCCTGGGTACTGAAAGTGAGTGAGAGATTTGGGAGCTTGCGGTTAAACTTCGGAGCTTTTTGGTGTTTCGAATCAAATGGCTCCCTCACCTCCAGCTCTCTGGGAAACCTGCTCTACCAAGCGAAGACCGATTGATTGGTTAGACCTTAAACAAGAACGTGATAGCCCTTTCAGATCGCAAACCAACCCTTCAGTCAGGAAGTGCCAAGGTCGCCATCCTAGATCGGCCTCCGTGGAGCTGACGCGCTCCAGCTCCATGCCAGCTGAGCTCCGGCAAGAACAACACACTTTGCTCGGTACAATGTCACAAGTCTTGATGGACCTACTCTACTCCCTCACCAATTGCATGTTCTGCTTTCCTGGGTCGCCACAGCTCAAAATAAATAATCGAAGCTTTAAAATGCAACATTTGCTGGGCGAAGTGAGTGCTTCAGTTCGGGTTTCATTATACCCTTTCGCTACGCACGTTATTGACAGCGCTCCATCTAGGGTGGTTTCTCTTATGTATACCTAGTCCAAGATACCTCAACTTCCCAACTTTACGCCCTAAAGAAAATTCGCTGTCCATTTGGCCAAGAGTCCGTCTCTCTTGCATTGAAAGAAGTAGAAGCCTACACATTATTTTCACCGCATCCTAACATCATACACTCCGTCGATCATTCAGTTGTCTCTGCGAATGACAAGTCAGATCCGGGAAGCAAAACTGTGTACATTCTATTACCTTATTACCGAAGAGGGAACCTACAAGATGCCATAAACGCGAATCTTGTAAATCACTCCAGATTCCCAGAGCGAAGGTTGATGATATTGTTTCTCGGTGTAGCCAGAGCATTGAAAGCTATGCACCAATATAAAATGAAGGGAGCTCCGGGCGGCGCTGCGTCGCAAAAGAAAGCGAAAGGAATACGGCAAGAGGCGGCCCAAGCAGACCAAGACGCGGTCAAAAAGAGCAAACATCGCCGACGGAGAGAAGATTCAGAGCGGGATCAGGAAGACATAGAACAAGAGCCACTGATGGAGGGGGAAGTCACTAGATCCCAGGAGGGCGTTGGGGATGGAGAGCTTCGAGCCTATGCGCATCGGGACATAAAACCAGGCAATATCATGATCGCAGATGATGGAAAGACCCCAATTCTGATGGACCTTGGATCTCTCGCGCCATCACCTACCCCAATCACTTCTCGCTCTCTCGCCCTGGCCGTTCAAGATACTGCCGCCGAGCACAGTACCATGCCGTACCGTGCGCCCGAGCTTTTCGATGTCAAGACCGGCTCTATCATAGACACGAAGGTCGATATTTGGAGTCTGGGATGCACGTTGTATGCGTGCTTGACAGGGAAGAGTCCTTTTGAAGCGCGGAGTGACGAGACAGGTGGTAGTTTGAGCATCTGTGTCCTAGGTGGTGACTGGAGATTTCCGGATGAAGGGGCGAAGAAGGAAGCAAAAGGCAAGCAGAAAGCGCCCAATGGCACAGCGGACGGCCCAAACCCAGAAGGCGCGATCAGCGATGGTGTGAAAGATGTGGTGCGGAGGTGTCTGAAAGTTGAACCTGGTGAGCGGCCTGATATCGACGAGTTAATATTGCTGGTCGAGGAATTACTTGAAAGGTTGCCAAACGATGATGACAGGGACGATTTATAATCGCAATGGTTGTACAGTATCTTCCACGGAGTCTGGAGTTTCCCGGCAAAGGGACACTTGAATCCATCGCCATCGGCCTGGCCATCTCTGGTTGATTATCCAGAGGAGTCTGGCCTTTTGCGCCAGTTTTTCATCTATCAAAGATAAACCATTCTTAAACTCCTCGCCCGGGAACAAAAGTCCCTCGATTCCAAGATTGGGTACTTAGCAAAATCTTCGCTCAAACTCTCTAAAGAGTTTTGGGCTAATCTCATCGCTGCTGTTGCCCTCCACCCTCCACAACACCCCCTTCTTGTCATAGTGCTCCAAAAGCGGCTCGCTAGTCTCCTCGAATTTCCTCAACCTTGTCCTCCAGATTTCCTCCCCATCATCGTCTCTCTTCGTCAACTTCTCGCCGGTCACATCATCCCGCCCCTCGATCTTCGGCTTGTTAAATCCTGTATTGTACACTCTTCCACTTGGCGCGTGAACCCATCTGTCCGCTATCCTACCTAAAATGATGTTGACCGGGGTGAAGAGCGAAACCACCAAATTTATGGGGATCAAAGAGTCGAGCTTTTGTGCCTGAGGTGCGGTGCGCGGGAAGCCGTCGAGGATGAAGGAGGCGGAAGGGGAATCGGATGGTATTTGGGGGAATGCGTCCGAGAGGGAGGAGGTGGAGGGTAGCCAAGATTTGGATTTCAGTTCGCTAAGAATCAGACGGAGGATCATGTCGTCAGGCACGAGGGAACCAGATGCCATGTGGGATTGTACCTCGAGACCTGACCTTCAGTGTTAGCCAGCCATGGCAGCCTCCCTTTCCTCCGTCCCCTGCCGCGACGCCAGGGTTTGTCACCTAATTTGGTCTTGTTGCGAACGGCATTGCGTAAGAGATCCCCCGAGCTGACTGCGGAAAGTTGGGGCAAGCGCTGCATGAGGCGCTCAGCTTGTGTTCCTTTCCCCACGCCTGGAGCTCCGACGAGGATTATGCGAGCAGCTCGTTTGAAGTCCCGAGTAGACATGGTAGGACTTTATAAGCAGGGTAAGCGGAGCGGGGGGCCTCGAGAAATACGACAAGAAGGGCGGAGGGTAGCTACTAAGAGCAGAAATAGAAGCTCGAGGCTTCGCTATGTATGGTCACAGCATCATTGTGACGGAGACGAAGGTATGTACATAAGCTATGTACAGGATATGAGGTTGAAGAAGGCTCGCAATGGGAGGATGGGGTACCTCAACAGATGGGGGAGGGGTTCAGAGTCCGCTCGGGGACTTTAGGGATGTTTTAGCTCAGCCCTGTGATTCCCCTGACTACTTCGGGCTAGGACTGGACCCTGGAACCTTTGGCCAGCAATGTTCTCTCACCACACGCCACTTTTGCAGGCTCCACCTTGCGTTCAACACATAATCTTCATTTAGATCGACCTATTGTGTTTCTTTGTTCCATGCTACTACAATTGTATATTCCCCCAAGCGGCGCTCCCCCCTTGAGATGAGCGGGTCAGCAAGTGTTCTGCGGCATGGCTCTGCGAGGCAGGCCCTGCGTGGCACTGGTATGATTTACCATGAAGGGTCGACCGTTCGCGTACAGATGAGCTGATGATCCTCGCAGCACTGTCCAACTTGAGGACCTCATTTCACCCCTCTGCTGCTCATTCCGCATACCTCCGCCGACATGCCCGAAGTCTACCTCCTCAACTACAGGCACTAGCTATTCTCCTCCCTCGTCGAGGTTACGCTACAGATACCTCCGCCGGTAGCGGTGGGCCCTCAGGATTCCCTCCTCCAGGCTTCAACGCAGAGGAGGCGAAGAAGCCTCTTCCTCCTGACGAGTCAAAAAATGCGCCCGAGTCAAAAGCTACTTCCGAGGCAGCTTCCTCCGTCACGGATCAGACAAATGCTGGCAAGGTTGAAGGAGACGTCACTGGGGTGCCTAAAACCAAGGCTATGGGAGATAGGAGCTTGAATGAGTTGGTTGCGGAGAAGGCCGCGAAGGCCAAAATTGAGGAGAAGAAATTAGCAGAAACGAAGAAAGGAGCAGAAAAACTCTCGATTTGGGGGAAAGTCAAGCGAGAAGCGCATCACTACTGGGATGGTACCAAGCTTCTTGCCACTGAGGTGCGGATCAGCACAAAGCTCGCGCTGAAAATGGCCGCTGGATACGAGTTGAGCCGTAGGGAGAACCGTCAGTTGCAACGTACCGTGCAAGATCTGGGTCGGCTAGTTCCATTCTCGGTTTTTGTCATCGTACCCTTCGCCGAGCTTCTTCTCCCAGTGGCGCTCAAGATATTCCCAAATATGCTACCCAGCACGTATGAAGGGCAGACATCAAAGGATAAGAAAGCTAGCCATCTCCGAACGACTCGCAAGGAAGTCAGCAACTTCCTCAGAGACACCTTGAAGGAGACTGGGCTACCCGTCAGCGCCGTCAATGCGCAAAAGGAAGAATTTACCGATTTCTTCCGTAAAGTCCGTGCTACCGGAGAGTCACCGACTCACGCGGACGTTGTCAAAGTCTGTAAGATCTTCAAAGATGATCTGACCCTCGACAACCTGTCTCGGCCTCAATTGGTGGGCATGACCAAATACATGAATCTGAATGCATTTGGTACCGACATGATGCTTCGATATCAAATCCGTCACCGCATGCGTCAAATCAAGCGCGATGACCGTGCCATTTCCTTTGAGGGCGTGGACAGTCTCTCTGTGCCAGAACTACAGATGGCGTGTGCGTCTCGCGGACTCCGAACACATGGTATGAGCCCGGGGCGACTAAAGGATGACCTCCAGATGTGGCTCGACCTTCGTCTCAAGTACGGCGTCCCATCAACCCTTCTTGTCCTTAGCAACGCCTTCATGTATACCCAAGGTAAAGATTCCGAGATGGCATCTCAAATCGATGCTCTGCAAGCCGTATTGGCTTCCATCCCCGAAGAACTGTTCCACGAGATCGAGCTGGAAGTGCACAACGCAGAAGGTGCCGCTACGAATAAGCAGAGATTGGAGGTGCTAAAGGAACAACAAGAATTGATCGAAGAAGAGAACGAGCAAAACGAAGAAAACGGCGAATCCGCGAGGGCCAGTCCTAAAGATGATGAGAACATCGACGAGGAAGACCAGAGGAAAGCCAACGCCAAGGCTGAGCAGGAAAAGGGGCAAGAGCAGGCCAACGAGGCGGTAGAGGCGGAAAAGGATTCGACGGAGGTCCCGAGGGAGGAACGTCCGCAGAAGCAGGAAGTAGAGAGGAAAGAGTAGTCTCTCTCCCCTGTCTGTTTGGGACTCTGATGATACTTCAAATTTACAAGCATAATGCATTGGCTTAGCGTGGTCATGATAGAACTCCAGACTCAATTATTTTTCGGATAACCGATGTGGCCTAGTCAGTCAAGGACTTTACATTGTCAGCTTGA
>JAABUP010003616.1_pt1 | contig 27076 bp, 22 predicted proteins | sample 5559201 | NCBI WGS metagenome assembly JAABUP01 (sample SAMN10711887, study PRJNA513373) | rock metagenome | isolation source: Antarctica rocks | place: Antarctica | reverse complement strand
GAGAACTCACTGAGCACATCATTGTTGCAGCTACAGAAACTGAAGAGAGACACAGAGCACAATGAGTGTCAGAGAAGAAAGTGGCGAAACATTGTACAAAATAACTATGCATGCACTGCAGAGACAATGATCACTTCATTAAGAACTGCAAATTTCTGTCTGCTGTATGATCTCATGTCATCAACATTACTGCTGCTGAGACTGTGAAGAAGTCAACAGAAGAAGAGAAGAACTCAAAAAAAGAGTAGCTTTTAACAGAAGTTGCAGCTGAAAGTGTACAAAATGTGATAAGAGCTGAAAGAAGTTTGAGAAACAGATGAACAGTGCCCCCTTCACTATGTCAACATTAATCAATAAAAAGTCATATGTGCATACCTTGTACAACACAGAGTGTTTGTTCTATGAAATAATTACTTCTCACTTTGCTAAAAATCACAATCTACAGCACATGAAGATAAGACCTTGTATGATTACAGAGTTTGATGAACCTTCAGGTTCATCAGTAAATGGAATAGCTGTTGTACAAATTAATATTAACAGACATCAGAAGTCAAGAACATTCTTTTATATTGTCTCTAAGTTAGCATTCTACAATCTTATACTAGATCTATCATGAATGAAGCAGAACAAGATCATATTGAATGCAGACAGAGCCTTTCTTATGATTGAATTCACAAAAACTGTCATACAGAACAGAGAAGCTTCTGCTGAGAGTGAGTTCAATTATGTTATGATGTCAGCTACATTCTTTACAAACCTTGTATGAAAGAAAGAAGAGAAATGAAAGAAGATTGAGGTGTTCTTGACCAGCATGACCGATATTGAAAAAGCCTTAATCTCACAGAAGAAGACTGACCTGAGGACTATACTCTCTGATCATTATCATGAGTTTTTAAATGTGTTCAATCATACAATGACTGAGAAATTGCCTCTCTTAAGAGAAGAAGGCACAGATCATCAGATTGAATTAAAAGAGGTGAATGAAAAAGAGTCAAAAGTACCCTGAGATCCTCTATACAACATGATGAGAGAGAAGCTACTAGTGTTGCGTAAGACACTAACAGAACTTTTGAATAAGCAGTTCATATGAGTCAGTAACTCATTTGCTGCAGCATCTGTTTTATTCATACAAAAGTCAGAAGGTGAACTTCAGTTCTGTGTGAACTATTGTGACTTGAACTGAATCACTCAGAAGAATTGTTACCTTCTTTTATTGATATATGAGACTCTGTGAAACATTGAATGAGCTCAATGATACATCAAGTTAAATGTCATAGCAGCATTTCACAAGATTCAGATTGCTGCAGAAGACAAATGAAAGACAGTGTTTCATATGAGGTATGGGTTATATGAATGAATGATGACTTCTTTTGAGCTAGTCAATGCTCTGAGCATCTTTCAAAGATATATTAACTGAGCCTTGCAGAACTTTCTGAATGAGTTCTGTTCAGCCTATGTGAACAATATTCTTATTTTCACTGATGAATTGCTGCATCAACATTGAAATTATGTACAAAAGATACTACTACGGCTTTGAGAAGTCAGCCTACAAATTGACATTGACAAATGTGAGTTTGAAGTCAAGTCAATCAAGTACCTAGAATTCATTCTGAAAGTAAAATAGAGTGTACAAATGAAATCTCAAAAGATGAAGACAATTATGAACTGACAAGCTTCTAAGTCAGTAAAGAGAGTACAGAGTTTCATAGACTTTGCAAACTTCTATTGAAAGTTCATCAAGAACTTTTCTAATTTAGTTATGTCAATGATGACTCTCATACAAAAGAATACACTCTTTAAGTGAACTGAGAAAGCTGATCAAGGTTTTAAGAAGCTAAAGACTATGTTCATTTCAGTGCTGATTCTAGTTTCATTTGATCATACATGTACAACTGTGATGAAAACAGATTTCTCAGGTTGATGCATAGATGAAACTCTATTGCAGTTGATGAATAATGTGTGAAGACTCTGTGTCTACTATTCAAAGAAGAACACATCTGCAGAGTGCAATTATGAGATTTATGATAAAGAGATGCTGATCATCATACAATGCTTGAAAGAGTGAGATGCAGAATTGAGAAGTGTGTCAAGTTTTCAGATTCACACAGATCACAAAAATCTAAAATACTTTATGACAGTTAAAAAGCTTACAGAGTGACAAATGCGGTGATCTTTAATACTGTTGCGATACAACTTCTTCATACTATACTTGCTGAGCAAACAGAATGAAAGAGCAGATGCTCTATCAAGACAGAAGCAGAATGTGTCAATAAATCTCTCAGATGACAGAGTACAACATTGTATGATGCAGATAATACATTCTGAAATGATGAGCAAGCCTATACAGACTGTCTCAATGACAGTAGCAGACATATCAATCTCTGTTCTTGTACAAGATCAGAACTTGTTCAGTGAGATCACAGATCTCAAGCAGATGTGAGTGAATGCTGAAGCAGAAGATGAGTTGTACAATGAGCTTTGTTAGACAATTTGCAAACAACAAAGGTTATTTCTCACTGTTTTAAAAGTGAGAGTATTCATAACAGAATGCTTCTTGAGCAATGAAGAAAAGCTACTCTTTTGCAGAAGACACTGAGTGTCTTTCTCAGAACTTCTTTGTATGAGACTGATTCAGTATACACATGACTCAACAATGACTGAACACTCAGAAAGAGATGTAACTGATGCTCTTTTATCATGACAGTTCTTTTGGCCTGAGATGCTACAGAATGTCTGTACATTCTGCTGAAATTGCAACAAATGCCATATGAACAACAGCTGAAAAGATTGCTGACAAGGCTTCTTAAAGCCTTTACCTGTATTGAAGCAGATTTGATAAAAGATATTCATTGACTTTGTAGTAGATCTACTGTCAAGTGAGAGTTGTACAAACCTTCTGATAATTACAAATTGTTTTAACAAGAGGGTAATACTGAAACTGTTCAAGAATATGACTGCAGAATGAGTGGCTCAGACATTTGTACAACACTTCTACTGAGCTCATGAGCTTTTTATCACAATAGTCTCAGATCAAGGCACTCAGTTTGTGAGCAGTCTATGAAAGAGAGTCTGTTAACTTTTGAAGATTGTACAAAGAGTGTTCACTGCATATCACTCAGAAACTGACAGGGCAACTAAGTGAATGAATCAAAATGTTGAGCTATACATTTGTACATTCTTTAATTATAGTCAAAACAACTGAGCAAGTCTGCTTCTCATGACTGAGCTAGTCATAAACAATCATGACTTCACCTTAACAGAGATGAGTCTCTTTTTCTTGTTTCATGAGTACCACATGAAATCTCTACAACTACTTGAGAAGTTGAAGCCTGTATGATCTGTGAAAAGTTTAGTACAGAAAGCTGATCAGATCATATGAAAGATAAAAGAAGCCACAGAGTGAGCACAGATGACTATGACTGTTGCTCAGCAGATACAGAAGAAAACGGCAAATCAGAAGAGACAGCAGTCTTATGACTTCAAGAAAGAAGACAAAATCTGACTAAATCTTAAGAACATTCATACAGACTGTCTGTGCAAGAAGTTTGATGCAAAGAATGTCAAGTACATTGTTGTTAAGAAGATCAACTCACATTTCTTCTGTTTGAACACATTGTTGAGTATTCATAATGTGTTTCACTCAGTCATGCTTCAGTCAGCAGTCATGAATGCTCTTTCTTCTCAGTGTATGACAGACTCACAATTCTCATCACAAATTGTAAGTGATGAAGAAGAGTTTGAAGAAGAGAAGATTCTGAAGAAAAGGTTCATATGACATAAAGAAGAATTTAAGAAGAAGTACTTGATGAAATGAGTCAGTTATACTCAACTCACATGAGAATCAACATTTGCTCTGAAAGACACAGTGATGTTAAACTGATGAAAGTTAATGCAACCTGAGATGACTAAATCTTAATCATATGCAAGAAGACTGAGATGCTTCATGAGTTTGAGGAATTGTACAGAGTTCAAAATTTACTGTTGAATTTATTTGATTTATTTCTATGCTAATTACTAATGGTGCCTTCTTAATTTTGCTGAAGCTACTTGTTCTGAGCATCACACAGAGATGAGGCATACAGCTCAGATGTCATACACAGCTCATATAACTAAACCTATACTAAAGGCAACGCAAGAGAAAAAAGAAGAGTTGTACATATTTAAGGGTTGATATAGATGATGACTGCTCCTGTCAGCAGCACTGATGTGATTTGCCTCAGCTGAGCAGCATGCTCATTCTTATTGACACTGTTGTTGTTCTCATTGTCTGAAATGACAATGAGAACGTCATTGTTGTGTACAGAACAGTGAGCAGCATGGTTATGCCACTTGCAGTTGCTGCAACACTCATTGAAATGTTCTGAGATACAACGACATTTCAGAAAGAACATCATATCACATTTTCAACAGCTAATACAACTGTCAAGAGTCAACACACCTTGACTCTGAATCAGAATGACATTGATGTATGACAGTCAATGAGTTCTCATCTGATTTGATGTGATATGTTGCTGTACAAACAGAACATTCACACTGAGCAGTGTAAGAATGACCATTGTCTGAGAGAAGTGAGCATATAAAGCAAGCTGCTGTTGATCAACAAAGAGAACAGAATTGACATCAGTGTCTGTAAGAATAAGAGCAACAACATAAGTGTTGTACAAAATGAGGGCCCTACAAGTTGTCAGCTCAGAGACACATGCTCATACAACATTTACATAATGATTGTTGTTGTTGTTGTTGTTGCTGCTGAGCTTGTCATACAAGAGTCAGTGCTGACATACTCAATTAAAAGAGGTTTCACATACAAAAGATGTCAGTGAAGAAGTTAAAGAAGAAAGAAAAAGAGAAGTTGTATGTGAGGTGAGGGGGTTATAACTCACTTCACTGACAAATAAGCTCAAGTGAATTGTCAGAGGAAACCACGCAAGCAATGAAAAATTTTTCATCTGCAAACCTTATCTGTATGAAGCAGGCAAACATGTGTCAACAGACATTGACAACTGTACAACAATCTTTTCAGAAGCTTAAGACACAACCTTGAAGAGAAAAAAAGAGATGATGTCATGAGTTGAACTCATACTAAGGTCTTATGGTCTAGTTGCTTACTAAGACCCTAAGACTAAAGCACATTATCTTTTTGCTTCTGTATGAAGCTCTTCTTTTTCTTTTCATAGTATTCTTCTTGTATTTAAAAATTATCAATTGAGTGTCAGTCTCATTGTGAACCTGTAACAAAATGTGTCAATTGATTCTTTTTGCTGTTCTTTTCTGTTCTGTTTTTTCTGTTGTTTTTTTTCGCTTTCTATAGCACAACAACGTCTGTATATTTGCTTCATTTTCACCTTCTGAAGTAGCTCTCATTGCTTTTTCATTTCAGGAAATACCAATTTCCCCCTTAATAAATCTTATTCAGGTATTGGCTTTTCAAGGTTAAATAAGGTGCTCACTTCAAATTCTGTCTGCTTGTGATGTTGTATTGCCTTATGATTGTCAGTTGTTGAGAAAATGACTGTTTGTCTTGTTTCTAGATAATGACAATAGACTCATGACAAGAATGATTATGAGAGTTATATGCATGATGATATGCTCACTGAACTGATAAAGAAGATAAAGTAGTAATTTAAACAAGAAGAACCTATCTAAAACTGTCTGAAAACAAGTACTGTCTGAAGAACTGAAACTGTCTGTGAAGTGTGTATTGTTGATAATTCATGTCTATTCATCTTGTGAAGTTTTCAATTTAGCCCTCTCTCATTATTTGTCTCTTTTGTCTTCACAACAACACTTATACTTCTTTTTTATAGATGTTGTTATAAAAGAATATAAAGCACTCTTTAATTTCTGTACACACTAATACCTTAATTGTGAATTTAAAAGCTAAGTTAAATCTAATTTGTTTAATTTAAACACTTTTCTCAGATTCTTATATCTGAATTAATGTAGTTTGTACAAGAATCAATGTCAGATATACTTTTATAATCTTTTAAAAGACATCTCTATAATGTTTAAACATTTTATGTTAAGTGAAGAAGTTCATCTCTGAGATGAACTGATAAATAGCATAACACTAAATAAAATGTTATGACTGAGAACAGCAGTCACAGTAAAGGTGTTATGAAAGAAAAAATATAAGGTTAATAAGAATTTAATAAATAGGTTAATGAAGTTAAGAAAAAGGTTAATAGTTAAGAACATTAGTGCAGAAATAATGTAAATAAAGTAATGTCTGATAAATCTAAGTGGTTACTTGTTGTGAGAATACATTATTTAATGACAATGAAAACTTACACAAACCTCATGAACTTAAGGTGAAGATGTTAAAGCTTAATAGTTTTCTTAACTTGAGAAGTTCTGTAGTTATGAAGGGATTAAAGTTCTCTTTAACATCAATAATGATGATTGATTTTGTCATATCTTCAGAAACAAAGATAATGTGATGAAGGTTTTATTAAAAACAAGATACTTTAATAGTTTCTCATTCTGATATCATGATTGTAAATTGACATATATTGTTTTGTTCAGTCTGCTTCATCTGCTGACTGTAGAATTTTACATACAGCTTTACAATTCATAGTAATCATCAAACATCACTTCTTGTAACTGTGTGCTTTTAATCTTTAAATTGCTTTTGTGTTTCTACAAGTCTCAGTCAAAACTTCTTGTCAAAATTAAAGCTTGTAGATTAACAACTGAGAATCTTCAGCAAAGTTAACAGCATCTTATCAGCACTGCATGTGACTAAGATTTCAACACATGTCTATGAACTTTCTTAATGAAGTCAATGAAGTATGATTTTTATGCTTCAGATTACTTGTTCTCTTCTCTGTCATTGATAGCTGCAACAAGTTAACATTCATGACATGCTTTAACAGCTTCTTTATGTTTACATATAGCAGTTTTTTAAGCTGATGTCACTAATCTTTAACTATGATTTAGGCTCTTTAAAGCTCAAATGTTCTCTGCACTATTTTGAATAATGAAGACTAAGAAGTACATGCAGTTAAGGTAAGCATCTACCTTAGATTTAACATTGTTAATGTGCACCTTTTTCCTACTAGTCATCAGTCAAAGAAGCCTTCAAGCTTGACTTTGTCTTTATTTTATCTCATGCATCATTTACTTTCTATTGTTTCAAAGTTCATCACACTGTTAACTTAACATATCTGCAGAGAAGCTTTTATTTCTTGAACTATGAGTTCACTGCTACATCAATTACTCAGATGTTGTTTAAACATGATGACATTCTTCACTTGCACATTTAGTTGCTTAGCTGCAGTGTGTCAATTCAAAACACCTTAAGGTCAGTTAATGTGATCATCTTTAAAGCTCTGAGCTCTGTTGACTTATTATGATTCTTTAAAAGATCACAGGTCTCAGAGTGTTGACTTGACGGCATAAAAAACTAGCATAAATGAGATTTCACACTTGTCAGTCATTGTGATTTCACACCTGAAGCAAACATCTTAAGATTCTATGCAGCTGACAAATTCACTGAAATGTCTGATTCTCTGTTAACCTTCTTTTATAATCAGACATCACATTATCTGAGACACTCTTAAGTAAAACCTATGATTGACAGCACAAACATCAGTAATCAAAGCTTCAGATATAAAACCCAATGCCTTTTAACTGTGTTTATCACCTCAAAAAGCTTCTCTTGTCAGAGAACAAAGCTGTGATTGTTAAAGAAATCACTGACATTCACACAATCAAGTATTCAAGGTCTTTCACAGTACATCTCATTAAGCTCTATCTTCTTCACAAAATGCAAAAGTATTCTACAATGAACACAGCAATAATTGCTAATTGAGACTCAATTCATGATCAATTAAATCATTCTCTTCATCCCTCTTGCTGATGACAGTTTCTACATGAACAGCAAGACTATAAAAGAATTCATACAGGTCACTTTACAGCATCTCTTTGACACTTGAGATAAAGTTAAATGAGAAAGAAGCATTCTTTTTAACTTTTAAAAAGTTTGTAAACCCTATGTGAGATATCTCTTACACACTCTCTGACTTTTCTTTCTGATCTTTCACACAATAATCAGCAAGCTGATTGACATCTATACAGATAGACAATCACAGTTACTGATGAGAGCTTCAGCTCAAGGCAGATGATGACAGAGACATCTTTTTCTCAGGTTGACAGATGACTTCTGCAGTGTTTTGAGCAAACAAGCATTATGATGTCATGATTAAGAAGAACAAGCTTCTTTAAATGGTCTGAAAACTTAATGTTAACAGTATTTGAACATGAATCACATGGTTAATAAGCACACCTTATGTTGTCAGAAATATACTATCTCTGTTGTCTTTTAAACCTGCTTGAGAACTAAATACATTCAGTAAAAGTTAATGAAACATACTGTAACTTCTTAAGATCAATTCAATTGTAAAGTGCTTAATCAGAAAACATAAACTTAGTTTATATTAGTGTTACGGGTTTGCAATGAGACTGACGCTTGATTGATAATTTCTAAATACAAGAAGAATACTATGAAGAGAAAAAGAAGAGCTTCATAAAGAAGTGAGAAGATAATGTGCTTTAGTCTTAGGGTCTTAGTAAGCAACTAGATCATAAGACCTTAGTATGAGTTCAACTCATGACATCACCTTTTTCTTTTTCTTCAAGGTTGTGCTCTAAGTGTCTGAAAAGGTTGTTGTACAGTTGTCATTGTCTGTTGACACATGTTTGCCCGCTTCATACAGGTAAGGTTCACAGATAAAAAAAAAAATTTTTTATCGCTTGTCAACACATGGTTTTCTTTGACAATTCACTTCAGCTTACTCATCAGTGAAGTGAGTTATAAACCCTCTCATCTTCTTTCTCAAATCTCTTTTTCTTTCTTCTTCAACTTCTTCATCATCATCTTTCATATGTGAAACCTTTCTTGATCAGATATTTCAGCACTGACTTTTGTATGACAAGCACAGCAGCAACAACAACAACAACTATCATCATGTAAGTGTCATACAAGTATGTGTCTCTGAGCTGACAACTTGTAGGGCTCTTGTCTTGTACAACACTTACATTGTTGTTCTCATTCTTACAGACACTGATGTCAATTCTGTTCTCAAGGTTGATCAACAGCAGCTTGCTTTGTATGCTCACTTTTCTCAGACAGTGGTCATTCTCACTCTGCTTAGTGACAATGTTTTGTTTGTACAGATCTGTATCACATTACAGCAAGTGAGAACTCATCAGTCATTATACATCAACACAATTCTGATTCAGAGTCAGAGTGTGTTGATTTCTGACAGTTGTATTGACTGTCAAAAATGCGGTATGACACTTTTTTTAAAATGTTGTTGTATGTCAGAACATTTCAATGAGTGTTGCAGCAACTGCAAGTGACATAATCATGCTGCTCACTGTTCTGTATGCAACAATGATGTACTCATTGTCATCTCAGATGATGAGAACAATGACAGTGTCAATGAGAATGAGCATATTGCTAGATCAAGACAGATTGCATCAGCTTTGCTGTCAGCAAGGGTGATTGTTATTGATCTTGACCTTTAAGTACATACAACTTCTTTTTCTTTTCTTGTGTTGCCTTTAGTATAGGTTTAGTCATACAGACTGTGTATGACATCTGAGCTGTATGCCTCACCTCTGTTTGATGCTCAGAACAAGTAACTTTGACAAAATCAAGAAGGCATCATTAGTAATTAGCATAGGAATAAATCAAATAAATTCAACACTAAATTTTGAACTCTGTATAATTTCTCAAACTCATGAAGCATCTCAGTCTTCTCACATACAGTTAAGATCTAGTCACCTCAGATTGCATTAACTTTCATTGATTTAACATCACTGTGTCTTTCAGAGCAGATGTCAATTCTCATGTGAGTCAGATATAACTGACTCATTTTATCAAGTACTTCTTCTTAAATTCTTCTTTATGTCATATGAATCTTTTCTTCAGAATCTTCTCTATTTTAAACTCTTCTTCATTGCTTACAATTTATGATGAAGGTTGTGAGTCTGTCATATGCTGAGAGAAAAGAGCATTCATGACTGCTGATTGAAGCATGACTGAGTGAAACACATTATGAATACCTAATAATGTGTTCAGACAGAAGAAATATGAGCTGATCTTCTTAACAATGATGTACTTGACATTCTTTGCATTAAACTTCTTGCACAAATGGTCTGTATGTATGGTCTTAAGGTTTAGTCAGACTTTGTCTTCTTTTTTGAAGTCATAAGACTGCTGTCTCTTTCAATTCACTGCTTCTTTCTGTATCTGCTTAGTGACAGTCATAGTCATCTGTGCTCACTTTGTGACTTCTTTCATCTTTCATACAATCTGATTAGCTTTCTGTACTGAACTTTTTGCAGATCATACAGGCTTCAACTTCTTAAGTAGTTGTAAAGGCTTCATGTGATACTCATAAGACAAGAAGAAGAGGCTCATCTCTGTTGAGGCAAAGTCATGATTGTTTATAATTAGCTCAGTCATGAGAAGCAGGCTTGCTCAGTTGTTCTGACTATAATTGAAGAATGTACAAATGTACAGCTCAACATTCTGATTCATTCACTCAGTTGCCTCATCAGTTTTTGAGTGATATGCTGTGAACATTCTTCATACAATCTTCAAAAGTTGACAGACTCTCTTTCATAGACTGCTCACAAACTGAGTGTCTTGATCTGAGACTATTGCAGTAAAAAGCTCATGAGTCTGATAGAAATGTCATACAAATGTCTGGGTCACTCATTCTGCAGTTATATTCTTGCACAATTTCAGTATTACTTTCTTGTCAAGATGATCTGTAATAATCAGAAGGTTTGTACAACCCTTACTTGACAGTAGATCTACTACAAAGTCAATGAATATCTTTTGTCAAATCTGCTTCAATACAGGTAAAGGCTTCAAGAAGCCTTGTCAGCAATCTTTTCAGCTGTTGTTCATACAGCATTTGTCACAATTCTGACAGAATGTACAGACATTCTGTAGCATTCTGAGTCAAAAGAACTGTCATAATAAGAGAGCATCAGTTACATTTCTTTTTGAGTGTTCAGTCATTGTTGAGTCATGTGTATACTGAATCAGTTCTGTACAAAGAGATTCTGAGAACAGCACTCAGCACTTTCTGCAAAAGAGTAGTTTTTCTTCATCACTCAAGAAGCATTTCATTATAAATATCCTCACTTTTAAAACAGTAGAAAACAATCTTTGTTTCTTGTAAATTGTCTGACAAAGCTCATCATATGACTCATCTTCTGCTTCAGCATTCACTCACATCTGTTTGAGGTTCATAATCTCACTGAACAAGTTCTGATCTTGTATGAGCACAGAGACTGATATGTCTGCTACTGTCATTGAGGCAGTCTGTATAGGCTTGCTCATCATCTCAGAATGTATTATCTGCATTGTACAATGTTGTACTCTGTCATCTGAAAGATTCATTGACGCATTCTGCTTTTGTCTTGATAAAGCATCTGCCCTCTCATTCTGCTTGCTCAGCAAGTATAGTATGAAGAAGTTGTATTGTGACAGCATTAAAGACCACCTCATTTGCTGCTCTGTAAGCTTCTTAACTGTCATAAAGTATTTCAGATTTTTGTGATCTGTATGAATCTGAAAACTTGACACACTTTTCAATTCTGCATTTCACTCTTTTAAGCATTGTATGGTGATCAGCATCTCTTTATCATAAATCTCATAATTGCACTTTGCAGGTGTGTTCTTCTTTAAATAGTAGACATAGAGTCTTCACACATTGTTCACTAACTGTAACAGAGTTTCATCTATGCATCAATCTGAGAAATCTGTTTTCATCACAGTCATACATGTATGATCAAACAAAACTAGAATCAACACTGAAATGAACATGGTCTTTAGCTTTTTAAAATCTTGATCAGCTTTCTCAGTTCACTTAAAAGTTGTGTTCTTTTATATGAGAGCCATCATTGACATAATCAAATTAGAAAAGTTCTTGATAAACTTTCAATAGAAGTTTGCAAAGTTTATGAAACTCTGTACACTCTTTACTGACCTAGAAACTTATCAGTTCATGATTGTCTTCATCTTTTGAGAGTTCATTTGTATGCCCTTTTCAACTTTCAGAATGAACTCTAGATACTTGATTGACTTGACTTCAAACTCACATTTATCAATGTTGATCTGTAAGCCGACTTCTCAAAGCCATAGTAGTATTCTTTGTATGTAATCTTGATGCTGATGCAAAGATCTCTCAATGAAGATGAGAATATTATTCACATAGATTGAACAAAACTCATCTAGAAAGTTTCACAAGACTCAGTTAATATATCTCTGAAATGTGCTTGAGACATTGACTAGTTAAAAGAAGTCATCATTCATTCATACAACTCATACCTTGTACAGAATGCTGTCTTTCATTCATCTTCTGCAGCAATTCAAATCTTGTGAAATGCTGCTATGACATTCAACTTAATGTATCATTGAGCTCATTCAATGTTCTGCAGAGTCTCATTTATTAATGAAAGAATTAACAATTCTTCTGAGTGATTCAGTTTAAGTCACAGTAGTTCACACAGAATCAAAGTTTACCTTCTGACTTCTGTATGAATAAAACAGATGCTGCAGCAAATGAGTTACTGACTCATATAAACTGTTTATTCAAAAGTTCTGTTAATGTTTTACACAACACTAGTAGCTTCTCTCTCATCATGTTGTATAGAGAATCTCAGAGTACTTTTGACTCTTTCTCATCTATCTCTTTTAATTCAATTCAGTAATTTATGTCTTCTTTTCTTAAGAGAGGCAACTTCTCAGTCATTGTACGATCAAACACATCTAAAAACTCATGATAATGATCAAAGAGTATAGTTCTCAGATCAGTCTTTTTCTGTGAGGTTAAGGCTTTTTCAATATCAGTCATGCTGATTAAAAACACCTCAATCTTCTTCTGTTTCTCTTCTTTCTTCTGTATGAGATTTGTAAAGAACATAGCTGACATCATAACATGATTGAACTCACTCTCAGCAGAAGCTTTTCTGTTTCATATGATAGTTTCTGTAAATTCAATCATAAGAGAGACTCTGTCTGCATTCAATATGATCTTGTTCTGCTTCATTCATGATAGACCTAGTATAAGATCATAGAATGCTAACTTAAAGACAATATAAAAGAACGTTCTTGACTTCTGATGTCTGTCAATATTAATTTATATGACAGCTATTTCATTTACTGATGAACCTGAAGGTTCATCAAACCCTGTAATTGTACAAGGTCTTATCTTCATGCACTGTAGATTGTGATTTCTAGCAAAGTGAGAAGTGATTATTTCATAAAACAGACACTCTGTGTCATACAAGATATGCACATATGACTTCTTATTGATTAATGTTGACATAGTGAAGAGAACACTGTTCATCTGTTTCTCAAACTTCTTTCAGCTTTTATCACAGCTCATATGCTCTCAGCTGCAACTTCTGCTAAAAGCTACTCTTTTTCTGAGTTCTTCTCTTCTTCTGTTGTCTTCTTTACAGTCTCAGCAGCAGCAACATTGATGATGCAAGATTGTACAGCAGACAGAAATTTGCAGTTCTTAATGAAGTGATCATTGTTTCTGCAGTGCATGCATAGTCATTTCATACAATGTTTTGTCACTTTCTTCTCTGACACTCATCATGCTCTGTGTCTCTCTTCAGTTTCTGTAACTGCAACAATGATGTGTCTGATGAGTTCTCAGTTCATGTTGTCTGTGTGAGACTGTTGTGTGATGATAGTAGTTATCATACAACACTCTTGAATAACAGTCTTTTGAATTGAGTTTAAGTTGTGACTGACTCGCTGTAGCAAGATAATGTACTCATTATATGACACAGAAATTGAGGTGACAACCAGAGCTTGCATGAGTGTTGTGTCAAGACTGTTATTAAGAAATGTTTTCTTAACAGCATCATTTTATTTTAAGCCTTCTGCTTTTAACAGCATTTATTTAAAGATGGTCAGGTGTTTAGTGAATGATTTTTCTTTCTGTTTTAAAGCTTTTAAAATATGAGTTGCTCTCTTCTTCAATTCTGAGTCATTATATGTGTGCTGAAGCTGATTGATCAGCTTCTCAATGATTGTATGATTTAAAACTTTGTTTAACTTAATACAAGCTGCAATTTAAGATGCGACCTGACTTAAAGTCAATTCTTCAAGCTGACTGTGTAAGTATCAGAACTGCACACTGACATTGTTGTCTGACATGTTCACATTCAATTTAATGACAATTTGTTGTAGTCAAGGTCTGAATTTCACTCTTTTTTCTTCAAATCTGAGTGAATCAGAAAGACATCATTTTGAGTGTCAATTCACACTCATTGCTGCAATGAGCTGCTTTAGAATGAGACTGTTCATACAATTAACTGATTTTTGAGAAGAAGATGATGTTACAACAGCTGATGTTGAGATAGCTGTATTGTCATGGGTTTGCAATGAGACTGACACTCAATTGATAATTTCTAAATACAAGAAGAATACTATGAAGAGAAAAAGAAGAGCTTCATACAGAAGCAAAAAGATAATGTGCTTTAGTCTTAAAGTCTTAGTAAGCAACTAGATCATAAGACCTTAGTATGGGTTCAACTCATGACATCACCCCTTTCTTCTTTTTCAAGGTTGTGCTCTAAGTCTCTGAAAAGGTTGTTCTATGGTTGTCAATGTTTGTTGACACATGTTTGCCTGCTTTGTATGAGTAAGGTTCACAGATGAAAATTTTTTTATTGCTTGCGTGGTTTCCTTCAACAATTCACTCAAGCTTATCTGTCAGTGAAGTGAGTTATAAACCCCCTCACCTCATGTATGACTTCTCTTTTTCTTTCTTCTTCAACTTCTTCACTCACAACTTTTGTATGTGAAATCTTTCTTGATTGAATATGTTAGCACTGACTCTCATACAACAAGCTCAGCAGCAACAACATCAACAACAACAACAACAATGTAAGTGTCATACAGATATGTGTCTCAGAGCTGACAGCTCACAGGGTCCTCATTCTTTACAATGTGTATGTTGTCACTCTCATTCTTGTGACTGCTGATGAAGATTCAGTTCTCTTTGTTGATCAGCAGCAGCTCACTCAGTACACTCACTTTTCTCAGACAAGGGTCATTCTTGCACTGCTCAATGTGAATGTTCTGTTTGTATGGCTCTGTATCATGTTGAATCAGATGAGGACCCATCAGTCATTGTACATCAATGCAATTCTGATTCAGAGTCAGAGTGTGTTGATTTCTGACGATTGTATCAACTGTTAGACACACAGTATAGCGTTCTTTTTGAAATGTCATTGTATGTCAGAACATTTCAGTAAGTGTTGCAGTAACTGCAAGTGGTGTGACCATGCTGCTCACTGTTTTGTACACAACAATGACATTCTCATTGTCATCTTGAATGATGAGAACAACGACAATGTCAATGAGAATGAGCACACTGCTCAGTCAAGGCAAATCACACTGACATCATCAGTGAGGGCGATCATGATCTATATTGCTCTTTAAATACATACAACTCTTCTTTCTTCTTTGTGCTGTGCTTGTCTAGTTGTACGAGCTGTGTGTGACACTTATAGAGCCTAGTTGTATGAGCTGTGTGCAACATCTGAGCAGTGTGCCTCATCTCTTTGCGGTGCTCAGAACAAGTAGCTTCAACAAAATCAAGAAGACAACATTAGTAATTAGCATAGAAATAAATCAAATAAATTCAACACTAAATTTTGAACTTCATACAATTCTCTGAACTCATGAAGCATCTCAACCTTCTTGTGTATGGTTAAGATCTAGTCACCTCAGGTTGCATTAACTTTCATCAATTTAATGTCACTGTGTCTTTCAGAATGAACACCGATTCTCATGTGAATCAGATATAATTGACTCATTTTATCAAGTACTTCTTCTTGAATTCTTCTCTATGTCATACAAATCTTTTCTTCAGAATCTTCTCTATCTCAAACTCTTCTTCATCACTTACAATTTGTGATGAGGATTGCAGATCTGTTGTACACTGAGAAGAAAGAGTGTTCATGACTGCTGACTGAAGCATGACTGAGTGAAACATGTTATGAATACTCAACAGTGTGTTCAGACAGAAGAAATGTGAGTTGATCTTCTTAACAATGGTGTACTTGACATTCTTCACATCAAACTTCTTGCACAGATGATCTGTATGAATGTTCTTAAGGTTTAGTCAGATTTTGTCTTCTTTCTTGAAGTTATAAGACTGCTGTCTCTTCTGATTCATCATTTCTTTCTGTATCTGCTGAGTGACAGTCATAGTCATCTGTGCTCACTCTGTGACTTCTTTCATCTTCTGTATGATTTGATCAGCTTTCTGTACTGAACTTTTCACAGATCATACAGGCTTCAACTTCTCAAGTAGTTGTAGAGGCTTCATGTAATACTCATGAGACAAGAAGAAGAGGCTCACTTCTGTTGAGACAAAGTCATAATTGTTTATGACTAGCTCAGCAATGAGAAGCAGGCTTGCTCAATTGTTCTGATTATAATTTGAGAACATACAAATGTACAGCTCAACATTCTGATTCATCTGCTCAGTTGCTCTGTCAGTTTTCAGGTGATATGCTGTGAACATTCTTTGTACAATCTTTAAAAGTTGACAGACTCTTTTTCATAGGCTGCTCACAAACTGAGTGCCTCAATCTGAGACTATTGTGATAAAAAGCTCATGAGCTCAATAGAAATGTTGTACAAATGTCTCAGTCACTCATTCTGCAGTCATATTCTTGCACAGTTCAAGTATTACCTCCTTGCTAAGACAATCTGTAATTATCAGAAGGTTTGTACAACCCTCACTTGATGATAAATTCACCACAAAGTTGATGAATATCTTTTGTCAAATCCACTTTGATACAGGTAAAGGCTTCAAGAAGCCTTGTCAGCGGTCTTTTCAGCTGTTGTTCATATGACATTTGTTACAATTTTGACAGAATGTATGAACATTCTGTAGCATCTCAGGCCAAAAGAACTGTTGTGATAAGAGAGCATCAGTTACATCTCTTTCTGAGTGTTCAGCCATTGTTGAGTTATGTGTATACTGAATCAGTTCTGTACAAAGAGATTCTGAAAATAACACTCAGTGTCTTCTGCAAAAGAGTAGCTTTTCTTCATCACTCAAGAAGCATTTTGTTATGAATATTCTCACTTCTAGAACAGTAGAAAATGATCTCTGTTTCTTGCAAATTGTCTGACAAAGCTCATCATATAACTCATCTTCTGCTTCAGCATTCACTCACATCTGTTTGAGGTCTGTGGCCTCATTGAACAAGTTCTGATCTTGTACAAGCACAGAGATCAATATGTCTGCTACTGTCATTGAGGCAGCCTGTATAGGCTTGCTTATCATCTCAGAATGTATTATCTGTGTTGTACAATGTTGTACTCTGTCATCTGAAAGATTCATTGACACATTTTGCTTCTGTCTTAATAGAGCATCTGCTCTCTCATTCTGCTTACTCAGCAAGTATAGTATGAAGAAGTTGTATTGCGACAGTATTAAAGACCAACTCATTTGTCGCTCTGTAAGCTTTTTAACTGTCATAAAGTATTTCAGATTTTTGTGATTTGTACAAATCTGAAAACTTGACACACTTCTCAACTCTGCATCTCACTCTTTCAAATATTGTATGATGATCAGCATCTCTTTATCATAAATCTCATAATTGCACTCTGCAGATGCATTCTTCTTTGAATAGTAGACACAGGGTCTTCACACATCATTCATTAACTGCAACAAGGTTTCACCTATGCATCAATCTGAGGAATCTGTTTTCATCACAGTCATACATGTATGATCAAACAAAACTAAAATCAACACTGAAATGAACATAGTCCTTAGCTTCTTGAAACCTTGATCAGCTTTCTCAGTTTACTTAAAAGATGTGTTCTTTTGTATGAGAGCCATCATTGACATAATCAGATTAGAAAAGTTCTTGATGAACTTTTGATAGAAGTTTGCAAAGTCTATGAAACTCTGTACACCCTTTATTGATTTAGAAGCTTGTCAGTTCATGATTGCCTTCATCTTTTGAGGATTCATTTGTATGTCCTTTTTCACTTTCAGAATGAACTTTAGGTACTTGATTGACTTGACTTTGAACTCACATTTGTCAATGTCAATTTGTAGGCCAACTTCTCGAAGCTGTAGTAGGATCTTTCATACATGATTTTGGTGTTGATGCAACAATTCATCAGTGAAAATAAGAATATTGTCCACATAGGCTGAACAGAACTTGTTTAGAAAGTCTTGCAAGACTCAGTTAATATATCTTTGAAAGATGCTTGAGACATTGACTAGCTCAAAAGAAGTCATCATTCATTCATACAACCTGTACCTCATACAAAACACTGTCTTTCATTTGTCTTCTGCAACAATTCAAATCTTGTGAAATGCTGCTATGACATTCAACTTGATGTATCACTGAGCTCATTCAATGTTCTGCAAAAGTCTCATATATCAATGAAAGAGGGTAATGATTCTTCTGAGTGATTTGATTTAAGTCACAGTAGTTCACACAGAATCAAAGTTCACCTTCTGACTTTCATACAAATAAAACAGACGCTGCAGCAGATGAGTTACTGACTTGTATGAACTGTTTATTCAAAAGTTCTGTTAATGTTTTGCGCAACACTAGTAGCTTCTCTCTTGTCATGTTGTATAGAGAATCTCAGGGTACTTTTGACTCTTTTTCATTCACCTCTTTTAGTTTGATTTGATGATCTGTGCCTTCTTCTCTTAAGGGCGGCAACTTCTCAGTCATTGTATGATTGAACACATCTAAAAACTCATGATAATGATCAGAAAGTATAGTTCTCAGATCAGTCTTCTTCTGTGAGGTTAAGGCTTTTTCAATATTGATTATGCTGATCAAGAACACCTCAATCTTCTTCTGTTTCTCTTCTTTCTTTTGTATGAGGTTTGTAAAGAATGTAGCTGACATCATAACATGATTAAACTCACTCTTAACAGAAGCTTCTCTGTTCTGTATGATAGTTTCTGTGAATTCAATCATAAGAGAGGCTTCATCTCACTCAATATGACCTCATTCTGCTTCATTCATGATAGACCTAGTATAAGGTTGTAGGACGCTATCTTAGAGACAATATAAAAGAATGCCCTTGACTTCTGATGTCTGTTGATATCAATTTGTACAACAGCTACTTCATTTACTGATGAATTTGAAGATTCATCAAACCCTGTAATCATATAAGGTCTTATCTTTATGCACTGTAGATTGTGATTTCTAGTAAAGCAAAAAGTGATTATTTCATAGAACAGACACTCTGTGTTGTACAAGATATGTGCATATGACTTCTTATTGATTAATGTTGACATAGTGAAGAGAACACTGTTCATCTGTTTCTCAAACTCCTTTCAGCTTTTATCACATCTTGTACGCTTTCAGCTGCAACTTCTGCTAGAAGCTACTCTTTTTCTGAGTTCTTCTCTTCTTCTGTCATCTTCTTTACAGTCTCAGCAGCAGTAAAATTGATGACACAAGATTGTACAGCAGACAGAAGTTTGCAGTTCTTAATGAAGTGGTCATTGTTTTTGCAGTGCATGCATAGTTATTTTGTATGACGTTTTGCCACTTTCTTCTCTGACACTCATTGTGCTCTGTGTCTTTCTTCAGTTTCTGTAGCTGTGACAATGGTGTGCTCAGTGGGTTCTCAGTTCATGTTGTTCATGTGAGACTGTTGTGTGATGATAACTGTTGTCATACAACGCTCTTGAGTAACAGCCTTCTGAATTGAGTCTAAATTATGACTGACTCACTGCAGTAAAGTAATGTACTCATCATATGACGCAGAGATTGATGTTGCAACCAGGGCTCACATGAGCATTACATCTAGGCTGTTGCTGAGAAATGTCTTCTTAACAGCATCATCTCATTTTAAGCCTTTTGCTTTCAGCAATGTCTGTTCAAAGGTGGTCAGGTGTCTTGCAAATGGCTTTTCTTTCTGTTTTAATGCTTTTAAGATATGAGTTGCTCTTTCACTTAATTCTGAATCATTATACACATGTTGAAGCTGATTGATCAGCTTCTCAATGGTTGTATGATTTAAAACTTTGTTTGACTTGATATAAGCCACAATTCAAGGTGTGACCTGGCTTAAAGCCAACCCTTCAAGTTGACTGTGTAAGTATCAGAACTGCACACTGACATTGTCATCTGACATGTTCACATTCAATTTAGCAACAATTTGTTGTAGTCAAGGTCTGAATTCCACTCTCTTCCCTTCAAATCTGAGTGAATCAGAGAGACACTGTTTTGAGTGTCAATTCACACTCATTGCTGCAATGAGCTGCTTTAAAGTGAGACCATTCATACAATTGACTGATTCTTGAGAAGAAGATGATGTTGCAACAGCTGATGTTGAGATAACTGTATCTACTGTTGTAGCTAATGTGAGATTGTCTTGATTCATCACAAAGATGTAAAGAAGATTTGTACAAGCCTTCATGTTTTGTATGTTCTCTTTTGTATGACTCTTCATACTGTGTAGTTCTGTTATAAGTATTTGCGTTCAAGAAGAAATCTTCTCAGCAACAATCTTCACTTCATCTGTCATAGAGGTTTCTGCACTCATTCTGCACTAATTTCAACAATTGTAAAGCAAGGCCTTTAGTGTAGATCAGATCTAAATGAGAATAGTATTTTAATGTCATGGGTTCGCAATGAGATCAACGCTCAATTGATAATTTCTAAATACAAGAAGAATACTATGAAGAGAAAAAGAAAAGCTTCATACAGAAGTGAAAAGATAATGTGCTTTAGTCTTAGAGTCTTAGTAAGCAACTAGATCATAAGACCTTAGTATGAGTTCAACTCATAACATCATCTCTTTCTTTCTCTTCAAGATTGTGCTCTAAGTCTTTAAAAAGATTATTGTACAGTTGTCAATGTTTGTTGACACATGATTGCCTGCTTTGTATGAGTAAGGTTCACAGATGAAAATTTTTTTTCATTTCTTGTGTGGTTTTCTTCAACAATTCACTTGAGCTTATCTGTCAGTGAAGTGAGTTATAAACCTCTTCACCTCACATACAACTTCTTTTTTTCTTTCTTCTTCAACTTCTTCACTCATAACTCTTGTATGTAAAATCTTTCTTAATTGAATATGTCAGCACTGACTCTTGTACAACAAGCTCAGCAGCAACAACAACAACAACAACAACAACAATGTAAGTGTTGTACAGATATGCGTCTCAGAGCTGACAGCTCACAGGGTTCTCATTCTTTACAATGCATATGTTGTTGTCCTTGCTCTTGTGACTGTTGACATTGATTCAGTTCTCTTTGTTGATCAGCAACAGCTCACTCAGTACACTCACTTCTCTCAGACAATAGTCATTCTTGTGCTGCTCAGTGTGAATGTTTTGTTTATACAGCAATGAATCACATTGAATCAAATGAGAACTCATCAGCTGTTGTACATCAATGTGATTCTGATTTAAAGTCAGAGTGTGTTGATTTCTGCTGATTGTATCAACTGTCAGACACACAGTATGACATTCTTTTTGAAATGTTGTTGTATGTCAGAACATTTCAATGAGTGTTGTGGTAACTGCAAGTGACATAACCACACATGTTGCTGTTTTGTATGCAACAATAACGTTCTCATTGTCATCTTAAACAATGAGAACAACAACAATGTCAATGAGAATGAGCATGCTGCTCAGTCAAGAAGAATCACATCAGTGCTGCTGACAGAGGTGATCATCATCTATGTTGTCTTTTAAATACATACAACTCTTCTTTCTTCTTTATGCTGTGCTTGTCTAGTTGTACAGACTGTGTGCAACACTTATAGAGTCTAGTTATATAAGCTGTGTGCAACATCTGAGCAGTGTGCCTCATCTCTTTGTGATGCTCAGAACAAGTAGCTTTGATAAAATCAAGAAGGCATCATTAGTAATTAGCATAGAAATAAATCAAATAAATTCAACACTAAATCTTGAACTTCATATGATTCTTTGAACTCATGAAGCATCTTAATCTTTCTTTGTATGGTTAAGATTTAGCTACCTCAGATTGCATTAACTTTTATTGATTTAACATCACTGTGTCTTTCAGAATAAATGTCAGTTCTCATGTGAGTTAAATATAACTGACTCATTTTATCAAGTACTTCTTCTTAAATTCTTCTTTATGTCATACAAATTTCTCTTTCAGAATCTTCTTTATTTTAAACTCTTCTTCATCACTTACAATTTGTGATGAGAGTTGTGAGTCTGTTGTACACTGAGAAGAAAGAGCATTCATGACTGCTGACTGAAGCATGACTGAATGAAACACATTATGAATACTCAGCAGTGTGTTCAGACAGAAGAAATGTGAGCTGATCTTCTTAACAATGATGTATTTAACATTCTTTGCATCAAACTTCTTACACAAACAATCTGTATGTATGTTCTTAAGATTTAGTCAGACTTTGTCTTCTTTCTTGAAGTCATAAGACTGTTGTCTCTTCTGATTCATCATTTCTTTCTGTATCTGTTGAGTGACAGTCATAGTCATCTGTGCTCACTCTGTGACTTCTTTCATCTTTCATATGATCTGATCAGCTTTCTGTACTAAACTTCTTGCAGATCATATGAGCTTTAACTTCTCAGATAGTTGTAGAGGCTTCATGTGATACTTATGAGACAAGAAGAAGAGGCTCACTCTCATTGAGATGAAGTCATGATTGTTTATGACTAGCTCAGTCATGAGAAGCAGGCTTGCTCAGTTGTTCTGACTATAATTTGAGAACATATGAATGTACAGCTCAACATTCTGATTCATTTGCTCAGTTGCTCTATCAGTTTCTGAGTGATACTCTGTGAACATTCTTTGTACAATCTTCAAAAGTTGACAGACTCTTTTTCATAGACTGCTCACAAACTGAGTGTCTTAATTTGAGACTATTGTGATAAAAAGCTCATGAGCCTGATAGAAATGTTGTACAAATGTCTGAGTCACTCATTCTGCAGTCATATTCTTGCACAATTCAAGTATTATTCTCTTGTTAAAACAATCTGTTATCAGAAGATTTGTACAACCCTCACTTGACAGTAAATCTACTACAAAGTCAATGAATATCTTCTGTCAAATTCTCTTCAATACAGATAAAGGCTTCAAGAAGTCTTGTCAGTGATCTTTTCAGCTGTTGTTTATACAGCATTTATCACAATTTTGACAGAATGTGCAGACATTCTGTAGCATCTCAGGTCAAAAGAACTGTTGTGATAAAAGAGCATCAGTTACATCTCTGTCTGAGTGTTCAGTCATTGTTAAGTCATATGTATACTGAATCAGTTTCATACAAAGTGATTCTGAGAACAGCACTCAGTGTCTTCTGCAAAAGAGTAGTTTTTCTTCATTACTCAAGAAGCATTTTGTTATGAATACTCTCACTTCTAAAACAGTAAAAAATGATCTCTGTTTCTTGTGAATTGTCTGACAAAGCTCATTGTACAACTCATCTTCTGCTTCAGCATTCACTCACATCTGTTTAAGATCTGTAATCTCACTGAACAAGTTCTGATCTCATATGAGCACAGGGATCAGTATGTCTGCTACTGTCATTGAGGCAGCCTGTATAGGCTTGCTTATCATCTCAGAACATATTATCTGTGTTGTACAATGTTGTACTCTGTCATTTAAGAGATTCATTAACACATTCTGCTTCTGTTTTAATAGAGCATCTGCTCTCTCATTTTGCTTGTCTGACAAGTATAGTATAAAGAAGTTATATTGTGACAGTATTAAAGACCACCTCATTTGTCACTCTGTAAGCTTTTTAACTGTCATAAAGTATTTCAGATTTTTGTGATCTGTACAAATCTGAAAACTTAACACACTTCTCAATTCTGCATCTCACTCTTTCAAGCATTGTATGATGATCAGCATCTCTTTATCATAAATCTTATAATTACACTCTTTAGATGCATTCTTCTTTGAATAGTAGACACAGAGCCTTCACACATTATTCATTAACTGCAACAGAGTTTCATCTATGCATCAATCTGAGAAATTTGTTTTCATCACAGTTGTACATGTATGGTCAAACAAGACTAGAATTGACACTGAAATGAACATAGTCTTTAACTTCTTAAAACCCTGATCAGCTTTCTCAGTTTACTTAAAAGATGTGTTCTTTTGTATGAGAGTCATCATTAACATAATCAGATTAGAAAAATTCTTAATGAACTTTCAGTAAAAGTTTGCAAAGTCTATGAAACTCTGTACCCTTTTTACTGACTTAAAGGCTTGTCAGTTCATGATTGTCTTCATCTTTTAAGGATTCATTTGTATGCTCTTTTCAACTTTCAGAATGAATTCTAGATACTTGATTGACTTGACTTCAAACTCACATTTGTCAATGTCAATCTGTAAGTCAACTTCTCAAAGCTGTAGTAGTACTCTTTATACATGATCTCAGTGCTTGTGCAAAGACTCATCAGTGAAGATGAGAATATCATTCATGTAGGCTGAACAAAACTCATTCAGAAAGTTCTGCAAGACTCAGTTGATATATCTTTAAAATGTGCTTGAGACATTGACTAGCTCAAAAGAAGTCATCATTCATTCATATAACTCATACCTTGTACAAAATGCCGTCTTTCATTCATTCTCTGCAGCAATTTGAATCTTGTGAAATGTCACTATGACATTCAACTTAATGTATCATTGAGCTCATCTGATGTTTTGCAGAGTCTCATATATCAATGAAAGAAAGTAATGATTCTTTTAAGTGATTCAGTTCAAATCACAATAGTTCACACAGAACTGAAGTTCACCTTCTGACTTTTGTACAAATAAAACAGACACTGCAGCAAATGAGTTACTGACTCATATGAACTGCTTATTCAAAAGTTCTGTTAATGTCTTGCACAACACTAGTAGCTTCTCTTTTGTCATGTTGTATAAAGAATCTCAGAGTACTTTTGACTCTTTCTCATCTATCTTTTCTAATTCAATTTAGTGATCTGTGCCTTCTCCTCTTAAGAAAGGCAATTTCTCAGTCATTGTATGATCAAACACATTTAAAAACTCATGATAATAATCAGAGAGTATAGTTCTCAGGTCAGTCTTCTTCTGTGAGGTTAAGACTTTTTTGATATTGATCATGCTGATCAAGAACATCTCAATCTTCTTCTGTTTCTCTTCTTTCTTTCATATGAGGTTTGTAAAGAACATAGCTGACATCATAACATGATTGAACTCACTCTCAGCAGAAGCTTCTCTGTTCTGTATGATGATTTCTGTGAATTCAACTGTAAGAGAGACTTTGTCTGCATTCAATATGATCTTGTTCTGCTTCATTCATGATAGACCTAGTATAAGATTGTAGAATGTTAACTTAAAAACAATATAAAAGAATGTTCTTGACTTCTGATGTTTGTTGATATTAATTTATACAACAGCTACTTCATTTACTGATGAATTTAAAGGTTCATCAAACTCTGTAATCATATGAGGTCTTATCTTCATGCACTGTAGATTGTAATTTCTAGCAAAGCAAAAAGTGATTATTTCATAGAACAGACACCTTGTGTTATACAAGGTATGTGCATATGACTTTTTATTGATTAATGTTGATATAGTGAAGAGAGCACTGTTTATCTGTTTCTCAAACTTCTTTCAGCTTTTATCACATCTTGTACACTTTCAGCTGCAACTTCTGTTAAAAGCTACTCTTTTTTTGAGTTCTTCTCTTCTTCTGTCATCTTCTTCACAGTCTCAGCAGCAGTAACATTGATGATGCAAGATCATACAGCAGACAGAAGTTTGCAGTTCTTAATGAAGTGGTCATTGTCTCTGCAGTGCATGCATAGTCATTTTGTACAACATTTTATCACTTTCTTCTCTGACACTCATTGTGCTCTGTGTCTCTCTTCAGTTTCTGTAGCTGCAACAATGATGTGCCTGATGAATTTTTAGTTTATGTTGTCTGTGTGAGACTGTTGTGTGATGATAGTTGTTGTTATATGACACTCTTGAGTAACAGTCTTCTGAATTGAGTTTAAGTTGTGACTGACTCACTGTAGCAAGATACTGTACTCATCATACAACACAGAAATTGAGATGACAATCAGAGCTCACATGAGTGTTATATCAAGACTGTTATTAAGAAATGTTTTCTTGACAGCATCATCTCATTTCAAGCCTTTTGCTTTCAACAGTGTTTGTTCAAAGGTGGTCAGATGTTTAGCAAATGGTTTTCTCATCTGTTTTAAAGCTTTTAAGATATGAGTCACTCTCTTCTTTGATTCTGAGTCATTGTACATGTGTCAAAGCTGATTGATCAGCTTCTCAATGATCATATGATTTAAAACTTTGTTTGACTTGATACAAGCCACAATTCAAGGTGTGATCTGACTTAAAGTCAATTCTTCAAGCTGACTGTGTAAGTATCAGAACTGCACACTGACATTGTTGTCTGACATGTTCACATTCAATTTGACAACAATTTATTGTAGTCAAGGTCTGAATTTCACTCTTTTTTCTCTGAATTTGAGTGAATCAGAAAGACACTGTTTTGAGTGCTGATTCACACTCATTGCTACAATGAGCTGCTTTAAAATGAGACTGTTTATACAATTGACTGATTCTTGAGAAGAAGATGATGCTGCAACAGCTGATGTCAAAATAGCTGTATTTACTGATGTAGCTGATGTGAGATTGTCTTAATTCATCATAAAGATGTAAAGAAGATGTGTACAAGCCTTCATGTTTTGTATGTTCTCTTCTGTACAACTCTTCATGCTGCATAGTTTTGTCATAAGTATTTGTGCTCAAGAAGAAATCTTCTCAGCAACAGTCTTTATTTTATCTGTCATAGAGGTTTCTGCACTCATTCTGCACTGATTTTAACAATCATACAGTAAGACCTTTAGCATAGATCAGGTTTAAATGAGAATAGTATTTTAATGTCACAAGTTTGCAATGAGACTGATGCTCAATTGATAATTTCTAAATACAAGAAGAATACTATGAAGAGAAAAAGAAGAGCTTCATACAGAAGCAAAAAGATAATGTGCTTTAGTCTTAAAGTCTTAGTAAGCAACTAGATCATAAGACCTTA
>JAABUP010003615.1_pt1 | contig 27079 bp, 25 predicted proteins | sample 5559201 | NCBI WGS metagenome assembly JAABUP01 (sample SAMN10711887, study PRJNA513373) | rock metagenome | isolation source: Antarctica rocks | place: Antarctica | reverse complement strand
AGGTTCGTCAATAGGGGAGCGAACGGTGTCTTCAGGTGAAAGATGACCTGCGTCGACGATTTCACCTCGATGGTCTTGATCGAGGTGTAGGCGGAAGCGTATGAGGATGCAGTCTTGGGATTGGCAATCCGTTCGAACGTGTACTTGACGTCGGCGGCGGTGAATTTCTCACCGTTGTGGAAGGTGGCGTTCGAAACGAGATCGAAGGTATAGGTCAGTGGGTCGTTCTGCTTCCAGGCAGAGGCCAGATCAGGGACGAATTTGCCCGCCTCGTCCATGGTGATCAGTTTGTTGAAGATGTTGTCCAGCACCTGCAGGCTGGTGTAGACGCCGGCAGTTGCCGGGTCCATTGTCGTTGGGTTGCCAGTCAACGCAACGTTCAGGCTGCCGCCGCGGACCGGTGTCCCGGCGGCAGCAGCGCCGCTGCCGGCCGAGGTAGTACTCGGGGTCGAGGCCCCGCAGGCGGCCAACAGCGGACCGAGGGTGGTCGCCGCCAATGCGGCGCCCCCGAAGAGGGCAGAACCGCGCAGCAGCTGGCGTCGGCTCAATCGGCCGGACAGGAAGCCGTGCGCAAGTGCTTCGGCGCGGGTGTTCTCGGGCAGTTCGATGGTCATTGCTGTCTCCGTGAAGTTGGGTGGGGCATGGCAACTGGACTGATCGATCTGATTAGGAAGAGGCCGTGTTCGTCGTTTCCCGGGCGCGGAAGTCGTCTGCAACGTCGCCCATCTGGGCGAACCAGACATCGTCGTGGGCGAGCATGTTCTCGATGAGCCCTTCGACCAGCTGCATGCGGTGATGGCGTCCGATGATCTGCGGATGCATCGTCAACACGTAAGTCGCGTCGCTGTTCTCGGCGTACATGCCGTCGAAATCGCCCTGCCAGATTTCCCTTGCCTGCGACGGGGCAGCCAGTCCGGTCAGGTAGCTTGGGCTGAAGGCGAACATGAACAACGATGAGTCGCACAACTCCCACGCACCGGGGATTTCGACGATGTTGGTCTGCACGCCCTTGTCGTGCACCCAGTAGGGACGATCGGCGGCGAGCTGACTGGCGTCGTACTCGATGCCGTATTCTGCCAGCAGCGCGAATGTGTTGTGAGACAACTCCCACGCCGGCGATCGATATCCCCGTGGACGCTGGCCGGTCTGCCTTTCCAGCGCGTCGAAACCGCGCTCGAGCATTTCGCGTTCCTCCGTAAGGCTTAATCCGGGCGGCGGCTCATGCAGGTAACCGTGATGGCCGATTTCGTGACCGGCAGCTGCGATCGCTTTGGTCTCCTGAGGGTGCCGATCTGCCGTGTCCCCTGGGATGAAGAAGGTCGCCGGAACCTGGTATTTCTCGAGCAGCGCGAGGATGCGTGGCACTCCTTCGTTTGCGCCGTAGGCACCTCGGGAAAGCGCTGAAGGGGTGTCGACTTTGAAGGATCCGAGCCAGGCGGATTCGGCATCGAAGTCGAAAGTAAGACAGACGGTAACGCGTCGATCCTTCGCGGTTCCTCGCCCGTTCGTGGATTGAGTCATGAGATTTCCTTTTCGAGAGTGGGGGGTGGTTCAGGGTCGAGTTTCATCGCCGCCACGTGACAATCGGCCCAGTGTCGGTAGCCGAATCTGGTGGAGTCTGGATCAATGGTCGAACAGACGGAGATGGCAACAGGGCATCGGGGATGGAATCGGCATCCGCTGGGCGGGTTGACCGGACTAGGAATTTCCCCGACCAGCCGAGTGGACGACATCCGCGAGATGGGATCCGGGCGGGGGATTGCCTCGATCAGTGCCATCGTATAAGGGTGGCGGGGTCGGTTGTAGATCTCGGCTACCGGCCCTGTCTCGACGATGCGACCGAGGTACATGACCGCGACCCGGTCGGAAATGTGCTCGACCACGGACAAGTCGTGAGCGATGAACAACAGCGCAAGATTGAGTCTGCTGCGGATCTCTGCTAGCAAATTCAGAATCTGTGCCTGCACGGATACGTCCAGGGCGGAGACCGGTTCGTCTGCGACGATCAGGTCAGGCTCCAGCGCCAAGGCAGCCGCAATCGCAACTCGCTGCTGCTGCCCGCCCGACAGTTCTCTCGGCTGGCGCCGCGCCAGGTAGCTGGGAAGTCCTACGAGATCCATCAGCTCACGGACACGTGCCGATCGCTCGGCGGTCGTCCCGACTCCGTAGGCGTCGAGCGGTTCTCGGATGGTGCGTTCAATGATCCAGCGTGGGTCGAGGCTGCTTCGCGGATCCTGGAACACCGGTTGCACTCGCCGGCGAAACGCCTCGCGCGCCGAACGGGAGGTTCCGGCGATGTCGTGTCCGGCGAACCGGACCGTTCCCGCATTCGGCGGGATCATTCCGGTGATACATCTGCCGAGCGTGGTCTTCCCCGAGCCCGATTCGCCTACCAGGGACACGACTTCCCCTCGATCGATTGTCAAGTCGACACCCTCGATGGCGTGGACGACGCCGGGTCGGCCGAACAGTCCTCGACGTATGGGGAATCGTTTGACGACGCCGTTCAGTTCGAGCAGCGGTGGTTGGGGATCGTTTTCAGGCAACGGTCTCGCCGACTTCCCCGCTTACCGGCGGAGCAAGCTCGCCGAGCCCGCCGGCCACCCTGGTAGCCGGGTGCAGCCAGCAAGCGATCTCTCGGCCTTCGCCGAACCCGGCCAGTGCAGGCAATTGCTCGCATTCGGCCATGCGCCGTGGGCATCGATCCTTGAATCGGCACCCGGACGGAGGGTGGGTGAGGTCGGGTACCTGACCGCCAATCACCCGCAACGAGCCGGCTGCGTGCCCCCCGCTCGGGAGGGCATCTAGCAGCGCGCTGGTGTAGGGATGCTGCGGATCCGCGAACAGCTGTGCTACTGGAGCGACTTCCACCAGCTGGCCGGCGTACATCACCCCGACGCGGTCGCAGACCTGCGCGACGACGCCGAGATCGTGGGCGACCAGCAAGATTGTCGTACTGTGCTTGGTCTGTAGGTTCGCGAGCAGGTCCAGGATCTGCGCCTGGATGGTTACGTCCAGGGCGGTCGTCGGCTCGTCCGCCAGCAGCAGCGCTGGATCGTTGGCCAGAGCCGCGGCAATGACAACCCGTTGGCGCATACCACCACTGAGCCGGTGTGGGGGGTCGGCATATCTGGTCGCCACCGCTGGAATACCGACCTCGGTCAGCAATTCCATGGCCTTGGCTCTGGCCTGTCTACGGGTCATTTTTCGGTGCGCACGGATCGTGTCGGCCACCTGCGAACCGATCCCGAATGTCGAATCGAGAGAGGTGGCTGGATCTTGGAAGACCATGCCGATACGATCGCCGCGTAGTTTGCGGCGGGAACTCTGCGACATGGCGGTGAGATCGTCGCCACGGAAGAGGATTTGGCCCGAAACTTTGGCGGCGCTCGGAAGTAGACCGATCAGCGCCATGGACAGGGTTGTCTTGCCGCAGCCCGATTCTCCTACCAGGCCGAACGTTTCACCTTCTTGCAGCGACAACGAGACGTCCTGCACAGCGGAAACGGCACCGGCTCGTGTCCTGTAGTCGACGCTGACGTTGCGTAACTCGAGCAGGCTGGGGGCTCCATTGGCGATCACAGTGTCACTCCGTGAGGGTCGAAACTACGACGTAGACCGTCGCCGATGAGGTTGAAGGCGAGCACCGTGATGGCGATCGCCAGGCCGGGGAAGATCTCGACCCACGGCGCAGCGCTGAGGTAGTTGTTTCCCTCAGCCAGCATCAGGCCGAGTTCGGGGGTCGGAGGCTGAGAACCCAGACCCAGGAATGACAGCGCTGCCTCGATGACGATCGCGAATGCCATCAGCACGCTGGCCTGCACCAGTGCGGGGCCGATCGAGTTCGGCAGGACGTGTCCCTTGATGATCTGCAGGTGCGAAGCGCCGCGCGCGCGAGCCCCGGAAACGTACGGTTGGCCGCGGACCACCAGTACCGAGCTGCGAACCACCCGGGCCATGATCGGCACGTAAATGATCGCGATGGCGAACAGCGCTACGACTGCGCCCTGACCCAGAATCGCGATGAGCGAGATTGCCAACAGGAGGGCAGGGAACGCGAGCAGCAGGTCGATGCCGCGCATGAGGACGAGGTCGGTCCAGCCTCCCGCGTAGCCGGCAATGATGCCGATGGGCAAGCCGATCAGCATGGACAGCAGCACGGAGCCGACCGCAATGCTCAAGGTAACCCGGTAGGCATAGAGAACCCGGCTCAACACGTCGCGCCCCAAGTCGTCGGTGCCGAAGGGATGAGTGATGCTCGGCCCGGTCAGGATCTTTGCGCCGTCGATGGTTTCTGGATCGTGCGGAGCAAGTAGCGGTGCCAGGATGGCAATCAAGATCAGAACTGCAAGGATCGCCCAGCCGGCCATGCCCTCTCTGCCGCCCAGCCGGTGAGAAAGCGGACGTCTTCGCGATTCCGAAATACCTGTGGACGATGGCTTCTCGATGGCTGTTGTCACGCCGACACCGCCTCTTCTACTCGTGGATCCAGCAGGCTATGAACGAGATCGGTAACGAGATTGACGACGATGAACAGGCAGGCGATGACCAGCACCCCGCCCTGGACCACCACGTAGTTGCGTTCGCTGATTGCGGTGACGACGAGCCGGCCCACGCCGGGCAGAGCGAACAGGTTTTCGATTACGATGGCTCCGCCCAGGAGCACTCCGAACTGGATGCCGGTGACCGTCACGATTGGGCCGGACGAATTGCGCAGGGCGTGGAGGCCGACGATGGAGCGCTCTCGAAGCCCCTTCGCCCGCAGGAACGCAACATACGGTTCCCCGAGTGTGCCCTGCATCGCGGCGCGGGTGGTCCGCAGGATGTAGGCGGTCTGCCCGGCCGCGAGCGTGACGACGGGGAGGATCAGGTACCGAATGTTCTGGACGGGATCAGCCGAGAGGGAAATCCAGCCAGTGGGGGGTAGCACATTCAAGACTCCGGTGAACAGCAGCACTAGCATGATGCCCAGCCAGAAGTCGGGGATGCTGATGGCAACAACGACGAATCCGCCCGACAGCTTTCGAATCCACCCCGCCTTTGCCGCGACAAATACCCCGAGAGGTACCCCGATGAGCAGCGCCAACAGCATCGCCAAAATCGTCAGCTCCAGGGTCACCGGCAGCGCGACCTTCAGCAGACTGGAGATAGACTCGTGACTGATGAAATCCTGGCCGAGGTTTCCCGCGAGGGCGCCGGTGATCCACTCCCAGTACTGTGCGACCAACGGACGATCCAGGCCAAGTTGCAGCCGGACGGTGGCGACATTTTCCGGCGTGGCGCGGATTCCCAGCATGGTCTGCACTGGATCGCCCGGGACCAGCCGGATGAGCAGGAACACGAAAATGCTGGTGGCGATGAGCACCGGAATAGTAAGCAGGATGCGCCGGAGGGCGTAGGCTAATCGGCCGCTCATCTCGAAGCACTCATCAAAGTTTGGCGCCGCAGCCGATATCGACTCGCCACCGGGGACCTCTTGGCGCCGTCACTAAATGCTTGCCTCATAGACGAATACACCACCTTGGAGTGTTGCCATGACAGGAATCTCCGATAAGGTCGCCGGCGGCTCGAGTCGCGGATCCCTGCCCAGAACGGCGAGGTCGGCGTACTTTCCGATGCTGACAGAACCCTTCTTGGTTTCGTCGAATGCGGCGAACGCCGCGTTTCGTGTATAGACGGACAGCGCTTCCTCGACGGTGAGCGACTCGGCTGGAGCGAAAATATCTCCACCGCTAGTTCGCTGCGTGACAGCAGCTTGGATGCCGATCAGCGGCTGGTAGGACGACACGGGTGAGTCGGAGCTACCCGCTACCGGTATGCCTGCGTTCAGCAGGGACTTGAGTGGATAGGTCAGTTGCGATCGTTCGCGGCCGATGTGTTGCAGGAAGCCGTCGCCGAATTCGTTGATGAACGGCGGCTGCCCCACTGGTATGACACCCAAGCGCACCATTCGCAGGATGATGTCGGCGCGCATGATCCCGCAGTGTTCGATGCGATGTCGATGATCTTTGCGCGGCATCCTCGTCAGGGCGGATTCGTAGGCGTCCAGGCACATGTCGATGGCTCGATCCCCGATAGCGTGAATTGCCATTTGCCAGCCAGCTCTGTGGCCACGCCACACCAGGTCGTCCAGCGCTTCCTGGGTGAACATCGTTAAACCGCGATCGTCCTCCGCGGCATGGTCGTACGGGCTGGAGACAGCCGCAGTCCGGCCGATCAGCGATCCGTCCGAGATGATCTTGATGGAGCCGACTCGTAACCGGTCGTCGCCAAAGCCGGTGTAAAAGCCCACGCCCTCAAGGGATTCCTAGAATGGGCTGCGGATCATCATGTAGGTGCGAAGTGCCAGCGTGCCGTCAGCCCACGCCTCCTGCAGGACGGAGAACTCAGCTGGATGGAAGATGCCTGCCTCGTGTCCGCTCGTCACGCCCGCGGACAGATACGCCTGGCCGGCTGTATGCAGGTACTGCCTCAATTGGTTCTTGTCGTGCGGCAGGAAGGGGACGCCGAGCAGCTCCTGAGCCGTCTCTTGCAGAAGACCTGTTGGCTCACCGTCGACATCAACGTCGATGTGACCGCCGACGGGGCTCGTGCTGCCACGCCCGATCCCGGCCTGGCGCAGTGCGAACGTGTTGACGACGCTCATGTGACCGCTGGCATTACGGATCATCACCGGATGACCAGGGCTCACCAGGTCCAGGTCTTGCCGAACGACATGCCGGCGTTCCAACAGCTTATTGTCGTCATAGCCGCGGCCCATGATCCACTCCCCGGCGGCGGTGGCCTTCGCCCGCTCATCGACCGCGTCGACGATCTCCGCGATCGATCGCAGAGCGGGAAATGTGCAATTGATCTGGGACATCCAGAAGCCAAGAGTCATCAGGTGGTGATGTGCGTCGATGAAGCCGGGAACCACCGTGGCACCCCCGAGATCGATCTCTTGGTAGGGGCCGTCGAACTGCTCGCGAGCATCTCGCCTGTCTCCTACCCAGGCGATGCGGTCGCCACGGACACCGATTGCGTTGGCGTTCGGGTGTTCAGGGTCCAGCGAGATGACAGCCGCGTTGGACAGCAGTACGGCACCAGACACAGGGCTTCTCCTAGATGGCTCACGGCCAAGGAACCGGAGGGTGCTGGAAGATCGCCTCGGCCAACGCAGAATGAGGGAACGCCAGAGGGTTGCCGTTGACGATGCGTTCTCCATTCAGATGCACACGACACTAGAATGATTCGGTCACGGCCCGGCTGTAATCGATGTATCCACCAGGGAGGGAGGCTGAAGTGATCGAATCCACTACGCTCTCGGCAGCAGACCGGCTGCTGGTGGACGCGCTCCAGGTCGCTCCGCGTGCCCCATGGTCCGCAATCGGCGCCATCCTCGGCATCACCGCCATCACGGCCTCGCGTCGCTGGCAACGGCTCGTCGACAATGGACTTGCCTGGGTGACCGCGGCGCCGGGGATGGCACGTCGAAACGCTCAATGCATGGCCTACGTAGAAATCACCTGTCGCCCGGCCGACCGGATGACGGTGGCGATGGCCCTGGCGCAACATCAACTCGCGGTCACGGTCGAACTGACGACCGGCAGTGCGGACATTCTCGTTACCATCGCCGCCGCGGACCTGACGACAATGTCGCACTACCTCCTCGAGCACCTGGGCCAGGTACCGGGCGTGCTCTCCACCCGCGCTCGCTTCGCGACGCGTATCTACTCCGAAGGGTCGGCATGGCGAGTTCGGGAGCTACCGGCCCCTGCGGTGACAACTCTGGCGCAGATCCAGCGGGAGCAGACGGCCGATCCGGGACCCGAACGACTCGTCTCGCTCTCGGACAACATGAAGGCGATGCTGACACATCTTGCCGTCGACGGTCGAGCCTCCTATATCGATTTGGCCGAGCGAGCAGAAATCGGTGCCACCACCGCCCGCCGGTACCTGGCGCGCCTGGTTCGCTCCGGCATGGTCATCCTGCGCACTGACGTGTGCGCACCCGCTGTCGGCTGGCCTGTGCAGGTCTATCTGTGGGCGAACACACCGGTCGAGTCATTGGATGACACGGCCCACACTCTCAGTAGCTTTCGCCAAGCGCGGCTATGCGCTACCGTCACGGCCGGCCCCAGCCTGGCACTATGTTCGTGGTTGCACGCCGTGGAAGAGGTCCACCGACTCGAATTGGCGATAGCCCATCGCCTACCGCACGTCGAGGTCGTCGACCGGCTCGTCGTACTCCGCCAGATCAAGCGGATGGGTCGCCTACTCGACGAGTCCGGCCGCGCAGTCGGCGTGGTCCCGATCAACCTCTGGGACGACTTGCTTCATTGACCTAGCGGCGCCAGGTCCAGTTGCCAATCGGATCGGCGACGGTGCCCGGTCGTCATCACGGTGTAGAACGTCGGAGACGAGTCCGCCGGCCAGGAGCCTTCCCGGCCGATGATCGACACCGAGTCGCAGACCTGCTGCACTTCGGCCCAGAATGAGATCCCGCCTACTGTGCTGGGCCGCTCCTGCGTCGCCCTCCGCGCTTCGTCCAACTAGCAACGGATCTCGATACTCGACATCAGGACTGGCCACCGTAGGGCGGCCGCGCGGGTACCCAGCGGGACGGTTTCAACGCCGAACTCGCCATCGAGCCCGCAGGCGAGCCGGGTTGACGCGGCAATCGAGTCACCGACTGCATTGCTCAGCCGACGTCCCGTCGCCGGAACAGCACCACCGTCGCCAGCAGGACGACGGCAAGAGGGACGCCGAGATAGGTGCCGCCCTGCAGTCCGGTGAGCCGGATGATCTCGAGTTCGCAACTCTGGTTACGGCACGGGGTTGGGTACGGGTGATCCGGTACTCCCCGTCGAGGAGGCGGTCACCCGGCTCGACTAGCAGGGTCCGGTTCGATTCCGGTGTTCTCGCCGTTGCCCGGGCCGAGGCTGCTTCGGCCGCGCGGACACCGGGTGCTCACGCTCCCTGGTGTCCGTCGTCGTCGCCACCGGCTCGCTGCCGAGCACCGGCGCAGCGGACCTGGCTACGCATGCCGGCCGCGGTCGATCAGCCGCAGCGCCTGGATGAGGTGGTCAGCGAGCGATTTCCGACCCGCGGCGTCCAGGCCAGGGACGAGGGCGGTGACGGCCGGATCGATGCTGTTGCGCCCGCGTTCTCGGAACAGGCCGGTCCGAGCTGCGCGGTCGACGTTCAGGATGGTTCTACGGCGATCGCCGGGATCCACCGCGACGGCGAGGACGCCGGCAGCTCCCAGATCGGCGGCGATCCGCGAGACCAGGCTCTGGGCCAGATGAGTGCGCTCGGCGACCTCTCCGATCGTCGCTCCAGGATGCTCGGCGACGTCCTCGACGATCGCCAGCTGTCCAGGGGTCACCCGGTCCCGACCGACGTTCTCGGTTGCCACCAGGGCAATTTCCCGCAGCAACCTGGCCAGCCGGTGCAGCTCTGACGCGCGCATACCTCCATTAGATCACTGGTGATACAGTCGCATTTGTATCACTGGTGATCGAAATGTGATGGAAGGGAGAAAACTGTGCACTGGTCGGCACTCGGAGCCGCCGTCGACGACGCAGTGGTCGGCATCGGGATCGGCTTTCTCATCTACCGGCAGTTCCGTTGGCGTGACGCGGATCCGGGCACCATCCTGCGACTCCCGCTGATCATCGTCGCCTGCGGCGTTGCTGCCGTGGTGGTGGACGTGCTCCGCGGGGAACGCCTCACGGCCATGGATCTGACCGCGTCCGTCGGGGAGCTTGTCCTGGTGTCGGCGACCGGCACCGTCATGGGTTTCGCCACCCGGTTCCGCGGAACCCACGGATCGTGGCAGTACAAGCTCAGTGGGTGGGGCATCGCGTTGTGGGCAGCGTTCCTTGCCATCCGGATCGGATCACTCGTACTGGCTTCCCGGCTGTCGGCGCCTCTGCTGGAGACCACCGGCGCCATCGTCGTCTCGTTCGGGGTCAATCGGGTCGCCAGCCGCACGCCGCGGCCGATCACCACCGGGGCGACATGCAGTTGCAGCTCGTCCACCAACCCGGCGGCCAACGTCTGCTGGGCGACCCGGACGCCGCCGGCGATCAGCACATCCCGGCCGCCGGCGGCTGCCTTGGCCTGCTCGACGACGGCCTCGATCCCGTCGGTGACGAAGGTGTAGCTGGTACCGCCCAACTTCTCGATCCGCTCGGCCGCCCGATGGGTATGGACGAAGACCGGGGCGTGGAACGGCGGATCGTCACCCCATGGCTCCTGACCGAAGTCGTACATCATGCGACCGACGATCTGCGCGCCGAAGCGATCGAAGTCCCGCTGCCAGATGTCGGAGTCGACCCCTTCCACTCCGCCGTCCATCCGCTGCGCCTGCCGCCAGCTCTTGAGATCGAACACCCAGCCGAGGATCGCCTCGTGCACCGGCCAGAACTCCTGCTCGTTGCCTCCGCCGGCTATTCCGTCAAGGGAGACCGACATGCCGAGAACCACTGTGCTCATGGTGAACATCCTCACTCCGCCCCTGCCGGCGGGGTCTGTGGTGGCGCCGTGTGCGCCATCGCGACCCATAGGCGGATCCGGCTGCCGCTTCTCGACATCGGTAGCTGGGAAATCTGCGAAATCGTCTCAACCTGCGTTGTGCGGCAGGACGGTCTCGAACATGGCGACCAACTCGGCCTGGTCCTGCGGCTCTGACTGCACCAGGACATCGTCACCGGCCCGCAGGATGGTGTCGGGTTGGACGGTCAGCAGCTGCTGATCGCGGATGACGAGGTTGACCCAGACCTGGCCGGGCAGGTCGGTGAGTTGTTCGATGGTGCGCCCGTCGGCGGCCGAACCACGACGGATGGTGAATCGGCCGACGCCGTCGGGTCTGTCGCGCAGGCGAACGCCCAGCGCCCACGGTTCGGTGTCCACCGTGCGCATCGGCAGTTTCAGCAGGCGCGCGACGGTCGGCACCAGCCCGGCCTGGAAGACGACCGAAAAGGCAACCACCACAACCACAATCGCGTACAGCCGGGGCCCATCCGGGATGTCGGCGGCCAGGATGTAACTGGCGAGCAGGATCGGCACGGCGCCTTTCAGCCCGGCGAACAGCACGAAGGCCCGTCCGTTCGGCTCGAGCCGGGTCGGCCACAGGCACAGGCCGACGAATATCGGCCGGATGACGAACGCCGTCACCGCCCCCAGGATCAGGCCGGGCACCCAGACGTCGACGTGCGCCAGCTCATCGAGATCGACGGTGAGCCCCAGCATGATGAACGCGATGATCTCGGCCAGGCTGGCCAGGGCGGAGTGGAATCGTTCGATCTCCCGCTTGTACGGCGCGTGGGCGTCGCCCAGGACGATGCCGGCAACGAACACCGCGAGGAAACCCGACCCGAAGGCCAGTGTCGCCACGCCGTACAGCAGGAATGCGCTGGCCAGCGTCCGCAGCGGATACAGCCCTTCGGCCGGCAGCGGAACCCGGCGGATGAACCACAGCAGGGCCCGGCCGCCGACGACGCCGACCGCCAGTCCGACTCCCATCTGCAGAGCGAACTCGCCGACGACCTGCACCATGCCGGAAGCGCTGATGCCACCTGCCGTGATCAGGCTGGCCATCAGTGCGATGCCGACCGGATCGTTCGCGCCGGATTCGCCCTCCAGGATGGCCCCGCTGTTGCCGGCGATCTCCCGGCGCCCGAGCACCGAGAACACCACGGCCGGATCGGTGGGAGCCACCGCCGTTCCGACAAGGAGGGCGAGATACCAGTTCAAACCGAATGCGTAATGGCACAGCACCGCGGCGGCTCCGGCCGACAGGAAGGTGCCGGCGACCCCGATGGCGGTGATAGCTGCTGCGCTGGAACGGAATCGGCGCCAGCCAAGGCTCATTCCGCCGTCGAACAGGATGCACAGCAGGGCAACCGTGACGACCCGTTCGACCAGTCGCTCCGGCGGGACCGGCAGAGCCGTCACCACCTTCGCGGTGATGGCGGCGCCGGCCAGAAACAGCGCGGGAGCCGGAAGATGCACCCGTTCACTCAGCCGGTTCGACAACACTGCCAGCAGACCGACCCCCGCAGTCACCAAGACCAGCAGCGCGAAGGCCCTGATATCTGTCACGATCGCATCTCCTCGTTGTCCGGCGCCTTGGTGGCCACCCTGATGGTGATCATGACCGGGCCCTTGCCATCGATCTACATGATCCACGGCTGCCCGCGGTCTGAGGTCCGGCCGTGGGTCCGGGCTCGGCAAGCCAGGGTGCCCGTTCGGCCGGCCCCGGAACGGTCGGATCAGCGGCGGCCCTGCCGATCCGCCGGTGTCGAGTACCCGGTGGCGTCCCTGAGGCCTTCGCTGACCAGTTCCTGCCCGTCCGTTGAGCCGGCGCCGACGATGCTCAATCCGCCCTTGGATTCGTAGAGCACATAGCGCACGGCGGTCAGCTCGAACACGCCTCGCAGTCGCAGTTCAGCAAACAGGTCGTTGTCGGTCAACCGCACAAGCGCAGGTGCCGGCGGCGGACGTGGCCGTCGACCACCAGGATCCGGATCCGGTGATCCACCAACTTGCCGAGCAGGGGCGTGAAACGCAGAACACTCAACAGGCGGTGTGCCGCCACAATCGTGAGCAGGGCCACCGCCCCGGTCACGTAGGACTGAGTGTCGGCGACCGCGGTCCGCCCGATGATGGACCCGACGGCGACAGCCGCGGCGAAATCTATGAGGGTGAATTGCGCCAGCGTGCGACGTTCACCCAGCCGCAGACCCACAACGGCAGTCAGATAGATCAGGACCGCTTTGGCCGCCACCACACCGAGTGCGGCCCACGAACTGACGAACCAGGACATCTTCCACTCCTTCCATGTGTGACCTGGCCCCGTTGGCTCGCCAGGTGACGCGCACAGCGCATGAAGCCCCGGTGGCTCTTTCCGGCGCCGTTGCATCTGCCGTCAACAACTGGCGTCTTGCGCCATCGGCAACCGGCCATCGACTCCCGAGCATGACGATGCGAGTGCGCTCTGCGACGGTAGCCGAGGCGGTGGTGGCCATCAGACGTCGCATCGTCCAGTCGTCGCCGTCCTGCCGACGACATCCGGATCGATTCCGCACCACATCAGAGGTGCTGTAGACACTGTTGATGACCTTCGTGGAGATTGTCGATCGGGTCGGGCAGTACCTGGACGCGGTCGGTGTCGTCGTCATCGTGGTGGGTGTGGTCTGGGCGGCCGCCGCCGCGGGCCGTAACCTGCGCCAGCAGACACCTGACAGGTATCGCAGGTTCAGACGGCAGCTGGGGCGGTCCATCCTGCTCGGGCTCGAGCTGCTGGTTGCCGCCGACATCATCAAGACGGTGGCCGCCGCGCCGACATTGCAGAGTATTGCTGTGCTCTCCGGGATTGTGGTGATCCGAACGTTTCTCAGCTTCTCGTTGGAACTGGAGATCACCGGGCGCTGGCCGTGGCAGAAGCCGCCGGCGGACGAAGTGGAGGGTGGACCGACCTGAGTGCTTTGCCGTCGGAAGACGGCGGCAGCGACGCACCCACCGGCGTCGGGCGCCGAACGGACTCGTCGGCCCCCACCACACTGGTCGGTGTCTAGCAAAGCTTGCGCGAACGCAATGATAAGATGCACGTGATAGCTGAGGAATGAAGTGGATGCGGCTGCATCGACGCGGCCGGCTTGACCAACTGACTGCACCTCGGAGGGTCACGGTCGCGCCCGACCGTCGCCGTCGTGCCTCCGATGGCGTCCGCGGCTCGGATCTCGTGTGTGACCTGCCACCGCCCGCCCGCTCAGCAGCACCCGGCCGGCGTCCCGATCACTGGATCTCTGAAAGGTGGATGTGATGTCAGGGTTGGCGTTGCCGCTCTTGCTGCTGATTTTCGTTGCGGCTGCTGCCGCGATCTGGGTGGCCGGGGTGCAGCTGTCGAATCAGACCGATGTGCTGTCCGTCCGGCTGAAACTCGGGGCGGCGATGGGCGGCTTGATCATGCTGGCCCTTGCGACGAACCTGCCGGAGATAGCGATCACCGTCAGCGCCGCGCTGGCCGGACACCTCGGCGTGGCGGTGGGCAACATTCTGGGCGGCATCGCCATCCAGACGGTCGTGTTGGTGGCGTTGGATGCGTTCGGTGTCCGCGGGCGGCGTCCGTTGACGTATCGGGCCGCCTCGCTGGTGCTGGTGTTGGAAGCGGCACTGGTGGTCGCCGTGTTGGGGGTAGTGGTTGCCGGCAGCCAGCTTCCCGGCACGCTCATCTGGGGATGGTTGGATCCGGCCCCGATCATCATTGCCGTGCTGTGGGTGGTGGGCTTGCTGTTGCTGAAACATGCCAGCGCGGCATTGCCGTGGCACGAGAACGGGCAGGCTCCGGACGGCCAGGAACAGCCCCGCGGGCACAGCGCACATCGGAACGAACAGCAGGCAGCCGTCACTGGAACCTCTACTGCCAAGTCAGCAGCGATCTTCTCGATCTCCGCACTGGTCACGCTGGTTGCCGGTGTGGTGCTGGAACGCAGCGGCGAAGCCATCGCCACCCACATCGGCCTGTCGGGGGTGCTGTTCGGCGCTACTGTGCTCGCGGCGGCGACATCGTTGCCCGAGCTGTCCACCGGTTTGACATCGGTAAAGAACCACGACTATCAGCTGGCGGTCAGCGACATCTTCGGCGGCAACGCGTTCCTGCCGGTGTTGTTTCTACCGGCTTCGCTGCTGTCGGGCAAGGCCGTGTTGCCGCAGGCGCAGGCGACCGACATCTATCTGACCGCCTTGGGGATCGTGCTCACCTTGGTCTATGCGGCCGGGTTGGTGTTCCGGCCGCAACGCCGGATTGCCCGAATGGGCATTGACTCCTTCACCGTGCTCATCCTCTATGTGGTGGGCGTGATCGGCCTGTTCGCCATCGCCACCGCTGCATAGACTATGGCCACAGCCTGGCCGGCTAGGTCTGATCCTCGTCGGCAGGCGGTGGTTGGGTGATCCAGCCCAGTGACCAGAGATCCCTGTCGGCCGGTTCTCCGCCGGCTGCGGCGAACTGGCGGAGAACCACGGCGAGGTCTGCCCGGGCGCCCGAGGGCATCCGGTCCAGGATCTGACCGATCGCCGCCCGGCGGCGCTCCATCACCCCGTCGACCAGCTTGCGGCCCTTCTTGGTCAACGTCAGCAGCAGATGACGCCGGTCCGCTGGGTTGTCCCGCCGGTCCAGCAGTTTGGCCGCCACGAGTCGGTCGCACGTCCGGGTGGCGTTCGACGGGTGCAGGCTCATGGCTTTGGCCAACTGCCCCAGATGCATCGGTCCGTGGCTCGCAATGATCACCATGGCCCGGAACCCGTTCACCGTCGCCAATTCCTCGACGTGGCCGATGGACCGGGCAGCCACCCCTACCAGAACCCTGGACGCGGCCAGTACCGCATCCGTCGTTTCGCTGAACCCGGCGTCCCGAGCAACGGTTGCGGGCGGGGGGGTCACGGCTCCTCCTGTTCGGGCAAGACGGTCACGCCGCGTGCTGACTCAGGTGATGAGTATGTAGCAACCCTTGCGCATACGCAAGAGTTGGCGTAGACCGGTAGGCGAGCCGTTCGGCACCGGAGCCCGGCGACGCCGAGACCACCCTCCGGCCGCAGTCTCAGGATTTCCCGGCGAAGGAGAAACCGCATGGCTGACACAGTTGCTGATGTACTGCTCGCCCGGTTGCGCGAATGGGACGTGCGGCAGGTCTTCGGCTATCCGGGAGATGGCATCAACGGTCTGCTGGCGGCATGGGGACGGGCCGACAACCAACCGGCATTCGTGCAGGCCCGGCACGAGGAGATGGCTGCCTTCGAAGCGGTGGGCTTCGCCAAGTTCAGCGGTGGTTTCGGCGTGTGCGTCGCTACCAGTGGACCCGGCGCGATCCATCTGCTCAACGGCTTGTACGACGCCAAACTCGATCACGTGCCGGTGGTGGCCATCGTCGGGCAGACGGAACGTTCCGCGATGGGCGGGTCCTACCAACAGGAAGTGGACCTGCTCAGCCTGTTCAAGGACGTGTGCAGCGACTACGTGCAGATGTGCACCGTCCCGCAACAGCTGCCGAACCTGATCGACCGCGCCATCAGGATCGCCATCACCGAGCACGCTCCGACCTGCATCATCATTCCGTCCGACGTCTTCGATCTGAAGTACGAGGCGCCGGGGCACGTATTCAAGCAGGTGCCGTCCAGCCTGGGTCTGGCTCAGGCCGCCGCAGCGCCGGACCCCGTCGTCCTCGCCGAGGCGGCAGAATTGCTGAACGCCGGAAGCAAGGTGGCCCTACTGGTCGGGCAGGGCGCCCGCGGCTGCCGGGAGGAACTCGTCGAAGTGGCCGACCTGCTCGGCGCCGGGGCGGCGAAGGCCCTGCTGGGCAAGGACGTTCTGCCGGACACGCTGCCGTGGGTGACGGGCTCCATCGGTCTGCTCGGCACCACTGCCAGCTATCGGATGATGATGGACTGCGACACGCTGCTCACCATCGGCTCCAACTTTCCCTACACCCAGTTCATGCCGAAACTGGACCAGGCTCGCGCAGTGCAGATCGACCGGTCGGGCAAGTGGATCGGTATGCGCTACCCCTACGAGATCAACCTGGTCGGCGACGCCAAGATCACGCTGCAGGCGCTGATTCCGCTGCTGGAGCGCAAACCGGACCGCAGCTGGCGGGAGAAGATCGAGGCCGACACCGCCGACTGGTGGCAGACGGTGGAGCGACGGGCGATGACCGGCGCCGACCCGATCAACCCGATGCGGATCTTCCACGAACTCTCCCAACGGTTGCCGGACAACGCGATGGTGGCCTCCGATTCCGGCAGCGCCGCGAACTGGTACGCCAGGCACCTCAAGTTCCACGGGGACATCCGCGGCTCGCTGTCCGGCACGCTGGCGACCATGGGACCCGGGGTGCCGTATGTGATCGGCGCCAAATGGGCGCATCCGGACCGGCCGGCGATCGCGCTGGTCGGCGACGGAGCCATGCAGATGAACGGCATGGCCGAGCTGATCACCATCGCCCATTACTGGTCGGAGTGGGCCGACCCCCGGTTGATCGTCGCGATCCTGCACAACAACGACCTCAACCAGGTCACCTGGGAGATGCGGGCGATGGAAGGTGCGCCCAAGTTCGCCGTGTCGCAGACCCTGCCGGACGTCGATTTCGCGGCATTCGCCCGTAGCCTCGGCCTCGACGGGGTCAACATCGACGATCCCGAGAAGCTGGGCTCCGCTTGGGAAACCGCGTTGCACGCGAACCGTCCGTCCGTGCTGGACATCCGCTGCGATCCCGATGTGCCCCCGATCCCGCCGCACGCCACTGTGGCGCAGGTCGCGTCGGTGGTCGGGGCGATCCTGCACGGAGACGAGGATGCCTGGGGTTTCGTCAGGCAGGGGGTCAAACAGAAGGTTCAGCAGTTTCTCCCCGGAAGCAAGGACCACTGAGATGAAACTCCTGCGACGGACCGCGGAACCGGCCGGCACAGCGCTGGGCAGAGCGTTGTGGGACGTTCGCACCGGCCGGTTCGAGCGCAGCCTCTCCGCCCTGACCGCCGCCGGAGCAGCCATCACCGCCGGCGAGATATACCTGTCCCACGACGGCGCCAGCTTCGGCAACAAGATGATGTGGTGGCCTGTCGTCATCCTGCCGACGGCGATCCCGGCCGGCATCGCCGCGGTGTTCTCGGCCAGAGCTGCCCGCAGCGTGCTGCCGCTCGCCTCGGCCGCGATCGTGGTCAACGGGCTGCAGGGAACGTACCTGCACTGGCGAGGTATCGCCCAGCGTCCCGGTGGGTGGACCCGTTACAACATGGAGGGCGGACCGCCGGTGTTCGCCCCGCTGCTGGCATCGTTGGTCGGCGGGATGGGGCTGGTCGCCGCCGTCCTCCGACGCGAGGGAGACGAGCAGTCGTGACCTACCGCAGCCCGGACCAGCGCGCGGTCACCCCCCAGGGTAGGGGCCGGTTCCCCGGCTTCGATGTGCTTTCCCAAGTGGGCGTCTGGGACGACGTCACTGCCGGTACGGTCCTGGCCCGGCTGGGGCCGCCCAATGATCTCGCCTTCTTCACCGTCGCCGAGCGCGCCGTCGCCGAGCCGCTGCTGGACCTGCTACTCGCGCAGGACGGCGAGCCGCGGGTGCCGGTACTGGCGCTGATCGACACCCGGCTGGCCGTCGGGGAAACCGACGGCTGGCACTACGACGACATGCCGGAGGACGGCCGGGCATGGCGGGCCACCCTCGCGTTCCTGGATGGGGACGCGACGGCCTTCCACAGAAAAGGGTTCGGTGCCTTGGCATCCGCAGCGCAGTCGGCGCTGATCCAGCGGATCCAGGACCTCTCGGACGCCGAGGTCCGATGGCACGACTACCCTGCGAGGCAGGTATGGAGTTTGTGGACCCGCTACGCCTGCACCGCGTTCTACTCCCATCCGTGGGCGTGGAACGAAATCGGCTTCGGCGGCCCGGCCTACCCGCGCGGCTACCTCAATCCCGGAATCAATGCCAGGGAGAAATGGGAGGTCGCCGATCACCACGACGTGGACCCGGTCCCGTTCATGGATCGCACCGAGCGCCCCAGCCGCGGGCACCGCCGACCGAACGTCGGCGACGATGAGTAGCTATTCGAAGATTAGGGGCCGCAACGACTCTGCTTGGTTGATACCGAACGACGGGTCGCGCACCAATCACCGGCTTCGGGAAGACATGCGTCGCTTCGAGGACACCGACGAGGTGGATCTGGTGGTGGTGGGCGCCGGCGCCGGCGGCGGTGTACTGACCCAGCGGCTGGCCCGCGCGGGGTGGTCGGTCGTCTGTCTTGACGCCGGACCGTTCTGGGACCCGGACGGCGACTGGGTGAGTGACGAGCGCGGCTCGCACAACCTGTACTGGACAGAACCCCGGCAGATCGGCGGGCAGACGCCGGTGCCGTTGGGGTCCAACAACTCCGGTCGCGGGGTGGGCGGTTCGATGATCCATTACGCCGGGTACACCCCCCGTTTCCACCCGTCGGATTTTCGCACGCACAGCCTGGACGGCGTCGGCGCGGACTGGCCCGTCGACTACGCCTCGCTGAAGCGCTACTACGAGGACATCGAGGCCGAACTTCCGGTGGCCGGCGAGAACTGGCCATGGGGCGATCCGCACAGCTACCCGCACCACGCACATCCGGTCAGCGGCAACGGTGACGTCTTCTTGCGCGGCGCGCGGGCCGCCGGGATCGAGGCCAGGGTCGGGCCGGTGGCCATCACCAACGGCCGGTTCGGGAACCGGCCGCACTGCATCTACCGCGGCTTCTGCCTGCAGGGCTGCAAGGTCAACGCGAAGGCGAGCCCGCTGATCACTCACATCCCGGATGCGCTGGCTCGGGGGGCCGAGATCCGCCCCGACAGTCAGGTCAGCGCCATCACCGTCGACCAGAAGACCGGGGCCGCAACTGGTGTCACGTACTTCAGGAGCGGCGTGGAGCGTCACCAACGTGCCAAGGCGGTCGCTGTTGCCGGGTACAGCATCGAGACGCCACGCCTGCTGTTGCTGTCCACCTCGCGCCGGCACCCGCAGGGACTGGGTAACGATCATGACCAGGTGGGCCGGTACCTGATGGTGCAGGGCGCGCCCCAAACCGCGGGACGCTTCGCCGACGAGATCCGCATGTACAAGGCGCCACCGCCGGAGGTTTCCAGCGAACAGTTCTATGAAACCGACGCCAGCAAACCCTACAAGCGCGGTTGGTCCATCCAGACGGTCAGCCCGCTGCCCATCACCTGGTCCGAACACGTCACCGCGCAAGGTCACTGGGGCGAGACACTGCGCGAATACATGCGCGACTACGTGCACTGGGCCGCCCTCGGCGCGTTGTGTGAATTCCTGCCACAGAAGAACAACCGCGTCACCTTGGCGGACGAAACCGACCGGCACGGCCTGGAAGTGGCGCACTTCTCCTACAGCCAGTGCGACAACGACAGACAGCTGATGAGAGCCGCCCAGTCGTCGATGGAGCAGATCCTGCTCGCCGCCGGGGCCCAGGAGGTCATCACCATCGACCGGTACGCACACCTGGTCGGCGGTGCCCGGATGGCCCAGAGCGCAGAGCTGGGCGTCATCGACTCCGATCACCGGGTCTTCGGTGTGCCGAATCTGTTCGTGGTCGACGGCAGTACCCTGCCGACCCAGGGTTCGGCCAATCCGGCGCTGACGATCATGGCGCTGGCCGCGCGGGCTGCCGACCGGATGATCGCGCTCGGGCGCCAATGTCCCCAGGCAGCTTCCCGATGAACCGCTTCTGGAACCAGGTGGCGTCCTGAACAGCAACCCGCGGATCAGCGACACCACCACCGGCGTCTACCGGTTCCCCACCCCGGAACCGGAAGCCGACGGCACCCTGTCCTGGGACGCCACCACGGCGGTCGCCGTACAGATCGAAGCGGGCGGGCACACCGGATTGGGGTGGACCTACAGCGCCCCCGCCACAGCGGCCGTCATCACCGATCAACTGGTCCCGGCCATCCGGAATCTTGACGTGATGGACGTAGCGGCATGTTGGTCCGCGATGCACCGGGCCTGCCGGAACCTGGGTACCCGTGGACTGGTCATGCAGGCGATCAGTGCCGTCGACATTGCCCTCTGGGACCTCAAGGCCCGAATTCTGAACGTCTCGCTGAGCGCCGTGTTCGGGCGGGTGCGGGACGCCGTCCAGGTCTACGGCTCGGGCGGATTCACCACATTGAGCACGTCACAGCTGGACGATCAAATCGAGCAGTGGAGTGAGGCCGGGTGCACCGCCATGAAGATCAAGATCGGTGAATCGTGGGGGTCGGACCAGATGAGGGACATCGCCAGGGTCAAGCAGCTGCGCTCGCGGACGGAAGGCGTCCAGCTGATGGTCGACGCCAATGGCGGCTACACCCGCGCCCAGGCCCGCCGGGTCGGCGCGCAGCTCGACGAACTCGGCGTCGTCTGGTTCGAAGAGCCGGTCAGCAGCGACGACATCGACGGGCTGGCGGTGGTCCGGGATGCGGTGAGTTGCGACGTCGCCGCCGGCGAATACGTCAGCGAAATCGACGAAGCAGTGAGGCTCTGCGGCGTGCTGGACTGTCTGCAGCTGGATGCCACCCGGTGCGGCGGCTACACCGGGTGGCTCGGCGGCGCGGCCGCGGCGGGGGCCAGACATCTTGACGTCTCGGCCCACTGCGCGCCGGCCCTGCACGCCTGTGTCGCTGCCGCAGCGCCGAACCTTCGACACGTCGAATGGTTCGCCGACCACGCCCGCATCGAACCGCTGCTGGTCGAAGGGGCACCGGCGGTGAACGGCGGTGCGCTGCAGCCTGACGCCGCCGCGGTCGGACACGGTATGTCATTGGCCGGCGGAGCAGCGCAGTACCGCACCGGCTGACGCGATTGCCCGACTCGATGTGATCTGCTGTCTGCCTGGACAGTCCGAGCTCATTGGAGCGTGAACCCGTGAACCTCTTGACCCAGTCGAACGCATTGCACCTGGCCGTCGCACCGGATGCGCCCAATCCGGCGGATCAGCCGTGGAGCAGTCACGACACCCAGGTACTGATCGTGGCGGCCGTCGGCATCGCGATCGTGGTGCTGCTGATCGTTCGGCTGAAGGTGCACGCCTTCCTTGCGCTCACCATCGGCGCCCTTTTCGTCGGGATCGCCTCCGGCATCCCGTGGGCGAAGGTGACGAGCTCCTTCGAGACGGGCGTCGGCGGGGTGCTCGGCTATGTCGGGGTGTTGATCGCGCTGGGCGCGATGCTGGGAAAGCTGCTGGCCGACTCGGGCGGCGCGGATCGGGTGGTGGACACCCTGCTGCACGGCCGACCGGCCACCCTGCCGTGGAAGATGGCGCTGATCGCGGGGATCATCGGCATCCCGATGTTCTTCGAGATCGGCCTGGTGCTGCTGATCCCGGTGGTGATGCTGGCCGTGCACCGGGTGCGGGGTCCCGCGATGCTGCTCGGGATCCCGGCGCTGGCGGGCCTGTCGGTGCTGCACGGTTTCATCCCGCCGCATCCAGGCCCGCTGGCTGCGATCGGCATCCTGAAAGCGAACGTCGGGGTCACCCTCGCGCTCGGCCTGCTGGTGGCAGTTCCGGTGGTGGTGATCGCCGGGCCGCTGTTCGGCCGGCTGGCGGCCCGGATGGTGCCCATCGGCGCCGCCGGCGCCGGTCTGGCGGTGACCGGCGAGTCGGCAGGGACCGGCGCCATCGGCCAGAGCCGGCAGGACTCCGCGCAGCACGGGACGCCGAACACGGCGCAGGACCGGGCGCAGCACAGGGCACAGAACCCGGCCCAGGACACTGACATCCGGCCGAGAAGCAAGGCCCAGGATCCGGATGCGACCGGCAGCCCGAGCTTCGCCTGGACCCTCATCACCCTGCTCACCCCGCTGGTGCTGATGCTGATCAAGGCCGGGGCGGATCTGCTGCTCAGTAGCGGAACCGGGGCCCGGCCGTTGTTGGACTTCATCGGCGACCCGGTCGTTGCGCTGTTGATCGGTGTGCTGCTGGCGATGGTCACCTTCGGGACCAGGGTGGGTTTCTCGGCCACCGTCCTCGGCAAGAAAATCGGTGACAGCCTGTTGCCCATAGTCGGAGTGGTCTTCATCGTCGGCGCCGGCGGCGGTTTCAAGCAGGTGCTGGTCGACGGCGGCACCGGCACGGCCATCGCGAAGGTCGCCACCGCCGCCGGTGTGTCGGCGCTGCTGCTGGGCTGGATCGTTGCGGTGCTGATCCGTCTGGCCACCGGTTCGGCCACCGTGGCGACGGTGACGGCGGCGGGCATCATCGCTCCGCTGGCGACCGGGCTGTCAACAACTCAGCTGGCTCTGGTGGTACTGGCGATCGGCGCCGGCTCGCTGTTCTTCTCCCATGTCAACGACGCGGGTTTCTGGTTGGTCAAGGAGTACTTCGGGCTGACCGTCGGCCAGACGATCAAGACCTGGTCCCTGATGGAGACCGTCATTTCGGTGTCCGGCCTTGCCATGACGTTGTTGCTGTCCACCTTCCTGTAGCGGAACTCTGCGCCGCAATGCGTCCGACGCGCAGCTGCCGACGCTCGTTCGACCGCACGCCGGCCGGAGCGACCTGGCCTGCATGACCGCCGTCACTGTGTTGAACGACGTCGGATCGGGCACAGGACAGTCGGGTGGTTCGAGCACGCGGATCGCTCCCGCAACCCGAACAAGGAGGCCGGCAGCAGCACATGGCAGAACAGAAGCAGGCAACACCCGAACAGCTCGCCACCATCCGTTCGATCATGAAAGGCGTCCGCACCGCCATGTTGACGACCGTCGACAGCGACGGCTCCCTGCACAGTCACCCGATGACGACCCAGCAGGCGCAGTTCGACGGCGAATGCTGGTTCATCGCCTCGGACCAGTCGGACACCGTCAGGCAGTTGACGGCCAGTGCGCAGGTGAACCTCGCGTATTCGAGCTCGTCAGAATGGTTGTCGGTGGCCGGCACCGCCAAGGTGGTACGCGACCAGGCGAAGAAGAAGGAACTCTGGAATACCTTTACCGAGGCATGGTTCACCCGTGGCGACACCGACCCTTCGGTGATCCTGATTCACGTGACGGCCGAGTCGGCGCAGTACTGGGACTGCCCGGGCCGGGTGGCCACCATGGTGAGCATGATCAAGGCGGCCGTCACCCGCTCCGAACCGGAAGCCGGCGACTCCGCGTCGGTCGACCTCTGAGCCATTCGGTCATTCAGCTGTCCCGTCGCGCGCATCAGGCAACCGACGATCTCTCCGAACAGTCCTCCCGGAACAGGAATCATCATGAGCAGTCGCCACACCCTCCTCCGATCCGCCCACGATCTGGGCGCCGCGGCGTGGTTCGGCGGCTCCCTCGCCGGGGTCATCTCGATCAACGGCACCGCCAGCGATGCGCGTACCACCGAGCGGACCCGGTACGCGGCCGATGGCTGGGCCCGGTGGGCGCCGGTCTCGGTCGCCGCCATCGGCGCTCACCTGGTGGGCGGGCTGGGTCTGATCAACGCCAATCGCGGCCGGCTGCGCGGGCAGCGGGGGGCGATGGCCAACACCATCGTTAAGTCAGCGCTGACCCTCGCGGCAGTGGGCACGACTGCCTACAGCGGCGTGCTCGGCGCCAAGGTCGCCGCCGCGGGGGAGGTGCCGGCGAAGGGCGCTACCGAGCCGAGCGCCGCTACTCCGGACGATACCGCTGGGGCTCAGCAGCAGCTGCGCATCCTGCAGTGGGCGACGCCGGTGCTGACCGGTGCGGTGATCGTCCTGGGAGCGATGCAGGGCGAACAGCAGCGGCCGGTGGAGATCCTCCGCGCGTCCGCCAAGAAGGCCATTTCCGCGCTCCCGTCGCTGATCCGCTGATTCCAGCCGATATCCGGGACGCCGGCGGACCCCCAGCGGAACGTCGGCAGCGGACGTCGTCGGCCGCTTTCGGAAGGTGGTCTGCGGCGGATCAGCTGTCCGAGGGGGGCTCAGTCCGCGGCAAGGCTGCCGCTCGATTCCGGGACGCGTTCACCCGGTAGCTGACCGGTGGCGATCACATGATCGGCGATCTGGCTCAGCTTGATGTTCTGCTGCTGGGAGAGCCGGCGCAGTACCGCGAAAGCCTTGTCGGCATCGAAATGGAAGCGTTCCATCAGGATGCCCTGGGCCTGCCCGATGCGGTGTCGCGCCGCGATCGCCTGCCAAAGATTCAGATCGGACCGGTAGCGGGACAGCACGATGGAGGCATGGGCACCGACCAGCCGCGCCATCTCGAGATCCTCGGTGGTGAACTGGCGGGGCGATGCGGAGTACAGGTTGATGGCCCCGAGCGTCGTACCGTTCGCATGCAGGTTGACGCTGACCACCGCCTGAAATCCGTGATGAGCGGCGGCCGGGCCCCAGCGCGGCCACCGTGCGCTTTCGACGAGGTCGCCGGAGACCAGTACCCCCCGTTCGAGGCACGTCTGTACCCCAGGTCCTTCGTTCAACCGGAACTGCAGCTCATCGACGGTTGCCACCCGCTCGTCGGTGGCCGCCAGCGAGTGGAACGTGTCCTGCCCGCCGCACTCGGTGATGCCGGCACCGGTGGCCAGCCCCACCTCGACGACGGTTCCGGTGACCGCCTCCATCGCCGACGTGGTGCGACCGGGATGGGCGGCGCGAGTCCGTTCCATCAGCAGTGCCGCCAGCGCGACCGGGTCCGATCCGGTCATGTCGACGTGGGCCCGCTGGCTGACGCGGGCACGGCAGCCGGGCGCAGGCGAGCGGATCGCCGCAGGGCTGTCGGTCGCTGCACAGCCGGCTACTGGGTTTCGAAGCCGGCGGCGTCGACGCGCCGGTGATATCTGGTACCGACGGCGCCGCCGAGCAGCGCCCCGAGCAGAGCAGCCAGGATCGCGGCGACGATGACGATGATGCCGGCGGTGGTGACGCTGCCTTCGTCGACCGGGATCCGCGGCAGATTCAGCTGGGACAGCACGTTGTACTTCGAGCCGGCGATCGCGGCGATCGCCGCGATGATGCCCGAGATGACAATGAACCACAGCCACACAGCCAGGCCCTGCTTGACCCCGTTGAACCTGGCCATCCGCCCCGCAACGTAACCCCCGCAGTAGTAGGCCACGAAGAGGATCACCAGCAATACGATCCCGCTGATCAGGCCGACGGTCTTGGCGGTGCCGGTGACGTTCTGGGATGCCTGGACGGCTTTGTCGACGTTCTGGGTGCTGGTCACGCCGAACGCGACGCCGGCTGCGGTCAGCAGGCTGAGGAGCAGCACGGCCAGTCCGGTGGCCGTGAGCCACCCGAAGAAGGCGGAGCCCAGCTTCATGCCTCCGAACGCTTCCCTCTCCCTGGCGAAGACGGCCTGCCGGTCCGCCGCCAGCAGTCGATCCGGGTCGGGCCCGACGACTTCATCGCGCACGATGTCGTGCCGCACGGTGTCGTGTCGCGCGCTGTCGTCGCGAACGGGCGCCTGCCGGAGCGTGTCCTGCCGCGCGCTGTCGTCCCGGACCGGAACGGACTCGACATCACGATCGGTGCTGTCCCCGATGGTGGTGCGGTCGTTGTCGACGTACACCGGGTCGACCTGGTGGTCGTAGGGGTCGCCGACGCCGGACGCCTGTCCGTCGTGGAGGCGGGCATCCGGCGGGTCAGGCTCGCCGCCGCGCTGGTAGGCCGGCCCCCTGGCCCCTCGCGGGACATCGTCGGGACCAGGTCCGGTGGGTGTGCTCATCGCTTCTCCTCGGTGGGTTCGGGCCGGGGCAGAGGTCGACGGGATGTCGACAACCTCCCGAGCCAGAGCGAGTTCAGGGAAACCATGGATGACACAGTGAACAGCTGGCGGCGCCGGCACCCGGTGAAGGCAGACCAGCAACCTTACGCGGTAAGACTTTACATAGTAAACCTGAACGCCGCAGAGCGCTCGGGACAACCCGGGGCGTCCGCGTCGTGAACGGACCGTCCGGCTGGCATTCTTGTGATGCCGCCCCCCGCGGTGTGAAAGTGTCGAGGTGATGATTCGTCGACGTCTTGCTGACTCGCCGTCCACGCTGAGGGCGGTGGCGCACCCATGTCGACTGCCGACATCGACGGCCGAGCGCCGCTAAGGTCGCGACGACGGCCAGAGGAGGCTCGGTGAGCAGCCCGGTGTTACCGGCGGATCAGACGGCGGACGGCGCCGCCGAGCGGGGCCTGAGCAGGCGGAAGATCATGCTTGCGGCGATCACCATGATCGACGATCACGACCTCCGCTACCTGACCATGCGCAGACTGGGTCAGGCGCTGGGCGTGGAGGCGATGGCGCTCTACCACTACGTGCACAGCCGCGAGGATCTGCTGGACGGCATTGTCGAGAGCGTCATCGACGACCTGTACGGCAATCCGCACGTGCATCTGAACAGTGGCAACTGGCAGGACTACTTGCAGCGGCTGGCGCACGGTGTCCGCGGAATCGCGCTCGCTCATCCGCAGGTGTTTCCGCTGATCGCAACCAGGCCGCCGGCGGCACCGTGGGTCAGGCCGCCACTACGGAGCCTGCGCTGGATGGAGTCGTTCCTGGAAACCCTGCATGGCTGCGGCTTCTCGGATCCGGCCTGTGTGGCCGCCTACCGTTCCTTCTCCAGCTTCCTGCTG
>JAABUP010003614.1_pt1 | contig 27086 bp, 23 predicted proteins | sample 5559201 | NCBI WGS metagenome assembly JAABUP01 (sample SAMN10711887, study PRJNA513373) | rock metagenome | isolation source: Antarctica rocks | place: Antarctica | reverse complement strand
TTAATTGATAATGTTAAGAGTGCTGTCATTATTGAAATAGAATTGAGCTATTACAGACATTAATTTATATATATTATATAAGTTAAAGAAAAATGTTTATTTATGATGATGATGATGATAATGATGTTAAGAAAGAAAAGTTAACTTAAAAATTAGATGAACTTATATAAGAAACAGAACATAAGTGAATACACAATTACATTACATCAATATGTCACAGTCAGATGATCAGTTCTACTATAATAGTCATATTCACACTGTAGCAATGTGATATTGAATCACTGTATTCTACTGTACTGTATGTGGTTTTGAGGTTTTGATCTCACAAAAATAAAGTAAATGTTTGAACATTGATTCAGTCCTCCGTACCGGCGATCTCCCGCGCTTAGTAACCTACCCTAGTACGTTACGACATTGACCATTGCAACAGCAACAGCTAAGAGCTATTCTTTAGCTCATTGAGGTGGCCACAGGCTTGGCAATCTTGATCAGCACTGATTGATATCAGGAATACCCTTAATCCAGTATTCGGCCTAGGGAACGAACAAAACTGCGCATTACACCCGCATCTGGAATTGAGGCATGGGCTTCACCGCAGGCCTCGTAAGTGTACTTTCTTCCACACAGCTCATATCACACCATACTAAAGATAAGCAGTTCGGTGGCATAACTTTAACTTCCTCCCTCCTGTACCTTTCCCTCGCCATCCACCAACGAAATCGTATCCACCAAGCATACCTCCTCCAACAACAATCCCTTCTCTTGAACTCAGTCGTCGAGCCTCTCCCAGAGCCGCCCCTACCGCCAAGATATGTGCTAGACAAGCCGAGTATTGTGGAGACCGTGAAGGATGCGTGGAATGAAGATATCGAAGGGGCTGTACGATGGGCGCAGGGGGTGGAGTGGGGTAGGGTTCGGGAGGGAATGGAAGCAAGGGCTGTGGGGATGTGGAGGAGGGCGAGGGAGGGGCTAAAGGAGTCGCCGTAACAGGAGTGTACGTTGTTTTCCTTGGGAGATGGTGAGCCTGGTCATACTATACCACGAGCGTTGAGCTCCGAACGGGCATCATGCAGCCTAGTGCAGATACAGTGCACGTGCCCCACTCGTAACAGCGCAGTTCGACCATTTATCGTTTTGAATTTGCTAGCAGACTGAAACTGGTGGTACTCATATTCAAAGGACAAGCCCAGTCTACTCTGCACGTCCTATCATATGCATACTCCCTAAACTCCATCGAGAGTTCGGACGCTGAGGGCATGCCGGCGCACCGGACCCGCCAAGCAAACGTACAAAAGGGCATAGAGTAGCACTACCTTCAAGAGACATGGCGCCGTCGTAATATGCGTAGAAACAGCCGTTGTTTCGAACGCCTCGCTGAGAAACCCATAATGACAGAACCGTTGTCAGCTCTGTTTTACTCTTCCCAATACACCACTCTGCTCTTCTGCGTCAAAATTATGCCATCTTAATGCTTGCACTTGGAGCTGAAAGGTTACTCCCGCTGCCAGTTACAGATAGGCCATGCTGGATGCTATGCGTGTTCTGGCCATAAGGATGAGACGCCACTGCGGCATAGACATTCGGAGGCAAGGATCGCTGGCTATCGATGAAATTTGGCCTCTGCGGGGGCGGAGGCTTTGGTGGCAGGTGTGATGGCGTGCCCCACTTTGAGAGAGAGCTCTGACCAGATGGTTGGATTTGAGGTAGTTGGGCTGTACCTGCGTGATTAGGGAAAGGCTTGCTGCCGTTCGCATGTACCGGCTGTGGCAGAGTTAAGGACGTGGAGCCGTGAAATTGAAGCCCTTGTCGCTGCATGTTGGAAGGAGTTTGATTAATTGGCAGATGACTTAGCACCTGAGAGCCCGTATTAACGGGGTAGGGTTGAGGTCCATAGGCTCCTGTTTGATTCCCAACAAAACCGCTGCTCGGGATGAATGCTTGCGTCTTCGGATTGAATGACTGTCTGTTAAAGCTTCCAGGAAGAGGATGTTGGTTTTGGTAGATTTGACGGCCTGGCTGGAATGACTGGCTTGGCAGCTGTCCATACGGATATGGAATCGAGGATGGCGGATTTGTAGCATGTTGGTGCTGCTGCCGTTGGCTCGCAGACGGTTGATGCTGCGGTGCTAGTGCTTGATAAGGGCTCTGATAGTAAGACTGCGACCATTGTTGAGTCGACGGTTGAGCTTGCGATGAAATTGGCTGAGCAAAGTTGTTCATCGCAGGTGACGATACCGCAGATGACCGTTGTGAAGCGATGCTCGACTGCTGGGGCACTTGATTGTATTGATTGTGGAGTACTTGATCGTAGCCAATTCGTCCCGGTTCGGCAAAACCCTGACCATACAAGCTGGCAGGTCCACCAGCGAATGGCTGTTGCAGGCCCGTCTGGAATTGTGGCATAAAAGCGGAGATCTGCTGATATGGGGGACTATGCTGCTGCCCTGGCCGGCTGTTCAAGCCCGGCGTCTGACCATTGAGATTTGCGGAAGATAATGCATATGGAGTATAGAACGATGTGTCCTGCCCTGTACCGGCGAAACCTGGATTAATATACTGCATGGTCGGGTAGTACGCATTGAATTGAGACCTCGCTTCGAAGCCATCTTCTTGGGCGCTTCTTTGCTTCTTCGTCTTCTTTCTACCATTAGTCGAGCTTGATCGCGAAATACCCTTTGATTCCTCCGGAACGCTATTAGTATCTGCATTATCGGACTCCTCGAACCCCTTAAATATACGCTCTCGAGCTTCTTTGTATTTTGCCTCGCGTTCTTCTCGGGTCATAGCAGCCTTGTCCTTGGCTGTCATAGACTCCGTTGGCGAGTGGACACGGTTGCGCCCTTCATCACTACCGCTTTCACCTCCTACGTCTGAAGTCGCGTTGGAAGGATCCATAGAGCTAGCTGCTGTGCTGCCTTCTATGGTCAGCTTTTGTTTGGGTTTGCCCACACCGCCTCTCCTCATTATCTTGACGGCTGGAGCGTTGGGTGGCGGTGTGTTGCCAGTGGTCGGTGGATTAGAGATGGAAGTCAGCGGCGCTGGCCTTGCACATCTGTCAGCATCACGCTATGATATGGAAGTCTCTACATACAGTCTGCAGAAAGGAGTTCGGTAAAGCCGGACAGCACTGACAGCATTGTCAACGAAATGGGTCAGGTAGTAGTAATCAGCTAATTTGTGAGCAAGAAGTCTGCAGAACGAATTGCATGGAGGTAGATCGAGAATAGGATCCCTGCGTTTATGCGTGAGCACAGACTGGACGAGGTTCGAGAGCGTCAACTTACTTTGAATCTCTCACAAATGAGATGACGTCTTGCTCAAGTTTCAGTAGAAAAAGACGGTCTTTTGGAGATTCCAGTGCTTCCAGTAGCTTTTCGTCAGGGCCTTGTTGGGCGAAACCATACGGAGTAGCCATGCCTCGGAAAGCCCCGTCCCCTGGAATTAAGGGATCGGGAACACTAGGGATAGTAGATGCTGCTACACCTTGTGGGTCTTCCTCCTGGATACCGGGGACCCCAAATCGATTGGCCGCTGCACCACGATGCATGGGAGGGCCCATCCGCTCAGAAATCTCGTAGAATTGATCTCGAAAGGCACGTGATCCAGCTTCGGACCCAACCCTGGAGCTCGCTGCACCAGAAGCTGGTCCGGAGAAGGATTCCTCCTCTTCAGCGGCCTTTACGCTCGCACTGTCGTCTGGACGAAGCGACTCTTTCTCGTCAAGAGCGAAGGTAGTACCGGAAGCTACGCTCTTCCCATCCAAGCTAGCAGGCTTTGTCGATGAATTGGAAAGATGCGTCTGGTCATCCTCAATAGCTACTTCGGCCCTAAGAGTACCATTGGTAACATTCCTTCCTCTAGACAAACCTTTACCGGAGCTATTATCATTATCATCAACATGGAGAATCCTGACAGCTTCATTCAAGTCCTGGATGTTCTTGGTTTCGGGTCGGTAGACACCAGTGTTGCAGGAGTTTGCCATCTGATGCTGCGCTGCAGAACGAGGCTGGACTGGTACCGAAGGAAGAGACGCGTCTGCTGCCGAGAGAGACTGAGAAATGTCCAAAGATGTATGCTGCCGAGCGACCGGCAAATTTTTCTGTCCGTTAGAAGCCGCCATTGCAGCAACCTGCGTTGTTTTGGGGGCCCTCATCAGCGTTGAGACTTCATGTCGTGGCTTGTGCCCTGAGCGGTTTCAACATACCTTTGCAAAAGATGGTTTGGGCGCTTTATTCATTGCAAAATTGGGGTCCATTATTTGCGAAGACCGTGGCGCCGTGCTTGTTGCGCACAAAATCGAATGTCCGTATTGCGGTCCGCTCATGAACACCCTCAACCGAAGGAAAAAGAACGTAACAGTGAGGGGATAGATGAAGTGAACAGTTCAAGGAAACAAATCTTCACACAAGACTGACAGCGCACAAGCCTGATGTCTCGGCATGGTGAGTGCTCGCCATACAGGTACGTGCGGTATCAAGAGGGTGTCGGAGGCCAGATCGTGAGTGAGGTTTTTGGCTCACAGAACAGGTGCTGACTTCACCGCCTGTGCTCCAAGCTGGAATCTCCCCGCTTTTTGCTTCGAGTAAGCCCGAAATCAGTGAAATTATCTTGGTCACAATCAAAGCTTACCAACTCCCCATCTCACTTGACTTTGTGTCAAATCTGAGGATGTCAACTCTTTTGGTACTAGCCTGAGGCCAAGCTTTGCGGCTGCAATTGTGCCGCTACTATCGTAGAACAGGCATCAGTAATCAAAATGCTACATGTATAGTTTCTCCCGTTCACCTCAGTATGGGAATAGTAACGTATTCACATTCTATCGCCTAACCCTGAGCAGTTCTCACTTTCCATTTGAGATAAGACAAATTTACGTCAATCGGACCAACTAAACCAACTGAAACTACTTGATGAACCGCTTTCACGGTCCCACGGTTGGGGGTGTATCAAAGGCTACGCCGCAAACATTGTGCCAAAAATGCTTGAAACGAGATAAGTAGCTGCGAATCTTTGCCTGAGGTTTGACGCGTTGCTGAGAATGTTCTACGGCATTACAGCTATGAATGCAAAGCGACCGCGCAAGACCGCCCCTATGCCTCCCGCCCTTCCAGAACCCAGCAGCTTGCGAACCCCAAGCTGGTACCGAAGCTGACAAGTGATGTGTCGAACAATCTGCTTCGCAAGTAGGTCAGATCTCCGACGCGACTCTGGGAAGCTGCTAAACGTCCGTCGCTTCTAGAACGGGAATCGCAGATGAACAATTAGCCAAGAAGGAAGAGGAAAGGGGCCGTAAACGACGTGCCGATGGAGAGGAACTCGACCGACCTCAGAAGCGCTCCAGATCAAGTTCATCATTTACATCTGTCTCCACCATATCAACAAATCCCTCGCGGTCAATATCTACGCGAGGCTCGAAGACCGGGGATAGGGATACTTACTATACTTCTCAACAAGATCGTCCAGTGGAATCTTCGTATGGCACTACAAGAACCCGTAAGAGGAGGAGAGAGTCTATATCACCGTCGCTTTCCTATAGCACCGAATCTTCGATCGAGGAAAGGAAGAAAACTAGGGCCGGCGATAAAGACCGCAAAACACGCAGGAGACACTCTTCGGTCAGCCCTGACGAGCGTGGTAGACACCAGGACGCTGGAGGTCGACGGGATTCTCGACGTAGGAGAAGTGGGAGTATGGACCGAAGTCAAATAGCTCGCCATCGAAGATCGATGACACCGGTGACGCGTGGTAGAGATGAACGAGGCCGAGGCGAATCAAGTTCTAAGCTGCAGAGTCGAAATGCTGCTCCTAATGACTATCGAAGGGATTCAAATCACAACGATCAGTATGGTAGCAGCTTTAGAGATCGAGGACGTCCGTCAGAAGATCGGAGGCAAGACTCAGCACCTTCATTACCACGCAAGGAGAGAAGTTTAAGTCCATTCAGTAAACGCTTGGTGCTGACGCAAGCCATGAACATCGGGAGATGAGTTTACTAGTCTGATGTCCAGCGCATACCGGAACAGGACGCAGTGCGTCCCGCATCTGAATTCATGAGCAGGGTCAGCATCGGTAAGAAGAGCTGTGGACAAGGCTTTCGTTCCAATGAACGCTATTGGCGTGTATCATGGCGTCTATTAGATTGGGAAAAACATGCTGGTCTGTAGACCATACAATAGCGAACGCCCGCTAAGATGAACGTCCAACGCCATGTAATCGATCTCATGATGACTGCTCGAGCCATTGCTGTCGGTCATCCTCCATAAATCTCAAACCATATCCTCGTCCTCTCTTTCCCTCCTCTCATCCTCCTCTTCTTCCCTCTCTCTAACATGCACCCCTTCCACCAGCGTGGTTCCCTCCATCCCCACGTCCTCGCTCTCGTCCAGTCCCCTCCCATTAGCTTTTACCCTCGCCGCCTTCTGTGCCGCCTCAATTCTTTCCCTCACTAACCTCGCAATCGCGTTCTCCGTCCTCACATTCAGCACCTCCATCTTCCTCTGCAGGTCCCTCTTCAGATCCCAATTCGGCTTCTTTGGTTGTAGCTTGAACAGATCAATAGGCTTATCCGCTTTCTCCTCTTCCTCCGCCTGCTGCGCGGTCGCATCTGCAATCTCCCGAGCACGGTTTTCGAGCGTCTCTTGATCTTCTATGGGAGCGGACTCGAAACCGAGTTTAGGACCGCGTGTGGTCGGGTCGTAGTTGCGGCCGGAGAGGTATGTGGTTGTAACATCTGGAGTCGTGGAATTTGGTTCACCATTCGCCTGCTGCGTGTCATCTTCGCCGTCTGGGTGTTTTCGTTTTAGACTCTTCAGCTTTGCAAGGCGGGCCTTTCGCTCTGTAGTTGCTGCATCGAGGGAAGCGTGTGTGGAGGCCATAGGTACGCGGCGTACGCCTCGAGAATTGATGCAAAGCTAAGATACACGTAAAGGTTCAAACACGACGGTCAGCCTGGGTTGAGAACACCGAGCCGAGTTGGGTCAGGTATCGTGACTGCAAGTTCTTGATTTGGCACAACCCACCGGGATGAGGAAAGATGGTTATGGCTCCTAGCTCTGACCTTCATCGAGCTCGACCTCAGTCTAGTTTAACCCCGCGCTTAAATTAAACGCAGGAGCAAGCTACCGGCAAAAATCTTTAGCTTTCTCTACTTCACGCGCTTGCGCCTCAAAATGATAGTGCGGCGGTGTTATACCTTGAGTTCTTGTACTTTTGTCTTCATCACTTCTTAATGGTAGCGCTAGGGCTGTGTCAGAGAACTACCAAGTTACTCTAAGCCATCTCACTCACGAGTCAGACAAGAGGAGGCTTACGACACAACATTGCTGCTTTCATCGCACTGCCTATTTCTCTGCCTCTAATGAAGCTCCTTTCACCCGTCCATTGATCTGAAGCCCGAGTTCCGTCCACGGCTTAGCCCTTTCTCATGCGTCCTGTCAGTGTTTTGCTTATCCTTTTCCACCACCTGAAATGGACGCGGGCAACCTTCCGCCAGATGTCTTCGATGGCGGACTTCAAGCCAACGCCCTACATCCGGGACGCCAAGACGCCGGTTCGGTCGTGTATAACACTTTCGAAAACAAAGCGTGGTGTGACTCCGCCGCTTCGCGGAGATATTGACCATAGCAACGATGGTTGCTATTACGGCTCGAAGATTGTACATAAAGTGGTTGGAAATGACATACGTTTCAGGCTTATGACGTACAACATTAATATTAAAGAAGCTTGCAAGGCAGGTGATACACATATGGGCTGGCGCATCTACGAACTGATCCGAGACACAAGAATTGGGCCCGATGCCCACACTTATTCCATACTACTAAACGACGCGAAGAAACGAGGAGACGGTGACGCTATCGAACGGATCATATCTGACGCCAGGGACGACGGGATATTGATGAAAAGTCCCTTCATTGTCACCGATCTTCTACACGCCATATATAAAGCTCAACGCAAACAAGAAGATGGTGCCATCTTCACAACCATGATGTCCACCTACCAGACGTTTTTCGAGGTGCAGCCGCTAAAGGACCTCGGACTGCTCCCTCGTCAATTCTACCAGCCTCCGTCGACGAGCCTGATGCAGCCGCCACCGCCGCCGCTTGGAATGATGATCATTGCATTCCTCGTACAGTTTGAAGATTTGCCCGCCCTTCCGCGCCTCTATGACCGCTACTGCAAACTCGTCGAGCAAGCCCATCCCGTCATCTCGCCCCTTGCGGCGACCGACCATACTTCCAATGCATACCTCATGGCCCTCGGTCGACAACTCGGAACTTTACAGCTCTGCACCTCTGTTGTGGAGCACATGCTTCACTCCTCCCAATCAACAGTCACACATCCTCCCGGGAGTGACGTGGTTCAACAATCTGGGCCAACTGTACGGACTTGGTCCATTCTCATGGCAGCCTTTCTACGTCATAGGCAGAGGCTAGCCGCCGGGAAAGTGCTGAGAATGATGCGCAAGAGGGGGCTCAAACCCAATCTTGTGACGTGGAACACCCTGATCAGTGGTCACGCGGGAATGCAGGACGCAGAGGGGGCTGTTTTCGCACTGAGGAGTATGGAAAATGCGGGTTTGGAGGCAGATCAGCGCACAATGGAAGGACTGGGAAGAATCCGGGATCGCAGGAGGCTTTTGGAAGCTTTGGAGAAGGCTGACCAAAAGGAAGAGGTTGAGGAAGCGGAGGCGAATAGTCCTCTTGAATTAGAAGAGGGACAGTACACCGCGATTGGTAGTGGCTAGAAGCAGATTTAGATAGGACTATCCACTCCTCTGACCCAGCTGCACGGCGAATCATATATCAAGTAGCAAATATTAAGGCTACTCCATCTTGACCGGGACGACTCGAGGAGCCATGACCACCGCAGATCTTGAGGTCCTCCTGTACGTTTTCGCAATGCTGTTTGCTTAGTAGTGGTGTCGTAAAGCGGTGCTGATCCCCAACGCCAACGTCATATGCTCAGACGTACTCATTGACCCATGAAGAGTGAGAACTGCATTCCTCCATGGTCAGCAACCGTAAAACTCAGGATAGTCATCATAGGTAACGTCGTAGTAAGTCAGAGACGATAATCACTTACAGCCATCACCACACAACATATACTGACATAAGGACTCAAGCGTTCACCTATCCGTGCGCCTTTCCAGAATATGCCAAAGACCCTAAAACAGTTCCTAATGAGCTCCTTATCTTATCCTTCTTCGTAGTCGTACTCGGTCCTACATACCCGTCCTTGTTCCGGTCCATGATCCCTGGGAAGACATAGTGGGCGTACGCGCTGGTGCAGATGAGCAGGAGAATAACTAGGAGGAGTGACTGGAAGTTGAAAAGCGCAGTCTGGAGAGTGAATTAGCAACTAGCCTAGCTCAAACAAAACTTTTCACTCTGTGCGTTTTTACCATGACGATTTTGTTTCACCTCCTACCATCAGGAGACAGACCTGGTCTTCTGGCTTCACTTGAGAACTAAAAGCCAGGTTACCGAGAAGACCAAAGATTCGCTACTGGAATAATAATCTGCCTAGCGTCCGACGCCATGTCTCGCATACCGAACCTTAACTTACCCGAACGCAGCCCAAGCTTGGGCCAGTACGAGCATCTAGGTCAGTCGACTGCCAACAAGGGACCAACCACTGCACAACCTCCTGCAGACAATCCAGATAGCGACCAGCCCACGAAGCGTCGCAAGATGGCCGAGCCACGAGCTCGCGCCGCCCGTCACAAAGGCCAGCTGAATTTCCCCTCTGAAAGTAAGTCCCTCACCCTCACCCTCGCCCTCACCCCACCTCACAACGTCCCCAAAACACAATTCACTAAAACCTCTCTCCTCGCCCACAGTGAAAGCCCTCCTTTACGCCTTCGGCGACGATGTCAACCCCCTCCCCGAAACAGTCAAAGTCCTCGACGAGATCGTCACCGACTTCATCATCGAGACGTGCCATTCCGCCGCGGCCAGCGCGGCCTACGCCCGCAGGCAGAAGATCAAGGTGGATGATTTCAAGTTTGCGATTAGGAAGGATCCGGCGAAGTTGGGACGTGTGCAGGAGTTGTTGAGTTTGGATAAGGAGTTGAAGGATGCGAGGAGGCAGTTTGATCAGAATGATGATAAGGTTGTTAGGGAGGTTGGGGTGGAGGATAAGGGGAAGGGGAAGGCAGAGGATGTGGATGCGGATGAGGATGTTCAGGAGAGGGGTGTTGAGGGGATATCTGGGGTGGGGGAGGGTATCAATGGTTGAACTGCATAGCGAGGGCATTGGAACTAAGGGAGCAAGCCTGGAGTCTTTGACAGGGCCACATCGGCGTGTTCAGAGCACATTCTGAGGAGCATATCAATACAATCAAGCCTACAGCTTAAGAAAACGGTGCATGCTTAATATGGTCTCTATCGTCAAATGCTGTGTATCACGACAGCGCAGCCTGAACGCCTTGCTTTTCGAATCCGGTACCATGCAAATACGTACTTCTAAGCGGAACTATCACGAAGCTCGGTTCTCCTCTCCACTTCGCTGCTGGCCGCGTCCTCTGCCGCCTCGCTGGCCGCCACCACCTCTTTGGCCGGCGTCTGCACCAGCGCCATGTGCTTGGCCACCACCCAAGCCGTCGGCTGCACCCATTGTCAATGCTGCGGTTGCTAATCTGTTTGAAAGGTCGATTTGTGTCCGGATGGTATTTGCCAGATATGAAACTACAAGAACGTCTTGAATATGATTGTTGCTGGAGGGTGTCAGTAATGGAAATCTAAAAAAGAGTGTGCGTGACTGACAAATCTCGTTCGATATCCGCTGGGTCTACCTTTGGTGCCAGAGCCAGAGCATTCAGTAGGAACTGGCCTAACGCGCTCGATGGTGGTGATTCTTCCTCGATAACAGATTCCACGTATTTTGCAACCCTGTCAAGTAAATCCAAGACCTCCACAAGTGCGCGCTCTAGAGACTCGATGTCTGTGAGTACACCTGCTGTCCTATCCTCCCTGTCCTTAGCGCCGGATATCAGCTCAAGTCCGCTTTTCTCTGCCTCTCCGTATCGAATCTCGTAAGGCACGGGTATGAAAGCCGCACTGTCCGCCGCTCTCTCCGCCGTAACCCCGACTGGCGCGGAGATGTACGTCCGTGCCTCGATGTCCTTCCCTGCTACCGTAGATACTGTCAAATGCACCGCTGGATGTGGCCATGTCCCGTCTCCCTGACCACCGTAGAAATTCTGAATGAGCGCCGAAAAAGTATTGAGCTCAGACGACGTCGCATACCACCCTACTAAGACTTCCTTTGGGTTGGCCTTCAGGTGGAGCGCCAGCATTTGCTTCTGATAGTCCATGTCGACTTCCACTTGCTCTTGTGTCTCGGTATGTCCAACGGCAAAGCAATTGCGGATTTCCACTTCGGCGCCATCTTCGCTACGCACACCAAGGAGGGTGCCGATCACGCGCTCTTGATCGACGTTACGGCGGAGGGAATGGTCGAGGATGGAGAAGATGGCCTATAGCACTGTATCATTATAAACGTTCCCCAGGATGATGTCTGAGCGTGACAGTACCTGCGGCTGTATGATAACGTTCAGAGGGGCAGTTGTGGGTTGTGCGCCTACAGCTGCAGGCCCTAAGGGTCGCGCAAGATGTAGAAACGACTCAGTCTCCGTCATTCTGCGGGATCAAAACCTCTCAAGCAGTAGTAATGCAATACCTCGAGATTGCGCCTAACGTCTAAACTTAGAAGGAATTTTTGTTGCTGAAATGATCACCGTTCTCTTCGCGTTACGGTTGTGTGGGATGGAATTTCGCGCTAGCGATAAGATTAGATCTGCCTGGGCTAATTGAGATGATATTTTCCCTTAAACTCTCCACGAAACACGAAATGGCCCCGTTTCCGCGCGGCAGAGCAGGTGGTCGTGCCAGAGGTGTCCATCGAGGTCGCGGCAGGGGAAGAGGTAGTTCTGTTTCAAGAGGACGGAAGTCGTCCACGTACTACAGCACTCGAGTTGAGGAGCAAGTGGAAAGGCACGTTCCTGATCATACGCAACTTCTAACAGTTGCTAAACTATGCCAGCGCCTCAGATAAATCTATTAAAAGCGACGTAGGAGAAGAAGAGCCGATTGAAGAGGACGGAGACGATGTCACGAGCGAGGAAGATAAAGCGAACAAGACTAATATACGACCGTACCATGCCCTCCTGCAATCATTGAAGTCCAATGAGCTGCAAGGCCCATCACAGCGCAAGAAGCGTAGAGTGGAACGCACTGGTTCCTCGGAACATGAATCCAAAGGGAATCTAGGACTTGAAATGACTGCGAAGCAAAACATTGATGGCAACTCAGATGCAATCGATGAGCCGGAAGAAGGGCCTAGCCCTATCGCAGAGGGTTTTGCTGAAGAGGTAGGCATTGATGAAAATGAAGATGGTACTTCATCTATCCTTTTTTTTTCACGTGCTACTTGCTTACCACGGGAAGCATCCGATCCTTTCGAGGTACACTTCGCCAACCCGAACGAAAATGACCTCTCAAGAAAACTACGGATGATATCTCAGAATCAGTGGCGCTCGGAGAGGGCACAAATTCCACACTTGGGGAAGTCAATAATCGTAACTCCTGATATCGGTCGGACCGTAACGACTACGACTAATGGCCGTCTCATTTCTGGTCCGCAGGATCTCGAGGTTAGTAGCGCTTTCCGGATCCTAGTCAGCTCATACTCACGCTTAGTAGCTCAAAAAAAAACTTTCTGGACCAGCGAGCAAGACATTCTCTGGATTTAACGAATTGGAGGCTACTCTAGCTTCGCATATCTTCAACTATCAGGATCTACTATTCCCCGTCAGGTCCACGGGGAATGCGGAAAGCATTCGACGGCTCGCTTGTCTGCATGCAATGAACCATGTTCTCAAGACTCGGGATCGAGTCATCAAGAACAACGCGCGGTTAGCTAAAGAACCAGAAAATGGGGACCTTGAGCTTCGAGATCAAGGATTCACACGGCCGAAGGTGCTGATGCTGCTCCCGACGAGGCAAGCATGCGTCAAGGCCGTTGACACAATCACGGCTTTATGCGAGCCAGAACAGCAAGAAAACAAGAAGCGATTCCAAGATACATACGTCCAGGCAGATGAAAAGTTCTCGGAAGACAAGCCCGAAGATTTCAGAGAGCTTTTCGGTGGCAATGATGATGATATGTTTAGGCTTGGCTTGAAGCTCACGAGGAAAACCTTCAAATTCTTCGCGCAGTTCTATAACTCCGACATCATCTTCGCTAGTCCACTGGGCTTGCGGATGGCTATAGGTGCAGAAGAGTATGTGTTGGCCTTCAACCTAACGGACATAGAAAGCTAACTCCGAAGCAGCGCGAAGAAGCAAGATTATGACTTCTTGAGTTCGATCGAAGTCATAGTTGTTGATCAGGCAGATGCTTTGCTCATGCAGAACTGGGAACACGTTGAGTTCATCTTTGAGCATCTCAACCTGCAACCGAAGGAAGCTCGCGGATGCGACTTCAGTCGTGTGCGCAATTGGTATCTAGACAGCAATGCCAAATACCTCCGACAGACTCTATTGATCTCCGCCTTCAATACTCCGGAGATAAATAGTCTGTTCACAAATCACATGCACAACATGGCTGGCAAAGTCAAAATTTCCAAAAGCTATGATGGCGCGATAGTCGACCTTGGAGTTCAAATCAAGCAAACGTTCTCACGCTTCGACTCTTTGTCATTGTCTTCCGATCCAGATATCCGTTTCAAATACTTTACGACAACTATCATTCCTTCTCTTACTCGCCAAGTCAGGTCTCCATCAGCTGCTGGGCACGGCATACTCATCTTTATTCCTTCGTACCTCGATTTCGTCCGTGTACGAAATTATTTCTCCGATTCCTCTTCAACCCAGAATATCTCCTTTGGTTCAATCTCCGAGTACACTTCCGTTAGAGATGTTGCACGTGCACGAAGCCACTTCTTCTCTGGCAGGCACGCCGTGTTACTATATACGGAGCGAGCGCACCACTTCCGTCGATATCATATCAGGGGTCTCAAAAGGGTAGTAATGTATGGAATACCAGACAATCCAATCTTTTACAGGGAGATTGTTGGAGGGTATCTAGGTGCGAGTCTGGGAGAAGGAAAGGCTGTGGGTGATGAGGCTGGGCTTCGAGCAATATTCTCAAGATGGGATGTACTGAAGCTTGAACGAATAGTAGGAACGAAGCGTGTCGCAAGCATGTTGCAGGAGAAGGGTGGCGATACCTTCGACTTTGTTTAAGAACCGCTGCTGATTGACACAAGCCGGCGATGCAATCCTCTTGGTCTTCGGAATGGCTCGAGCGGTGTCTTGTGGCACAACAGTCATAGATAGGACGAGCATAATGTTCGAATCTCGGACTACTTCCGGCCTACCTGCACTGCGTTCCATGGATACCGCGTCCGGTGAAGGGGGCCGTTGCCACTTATTCTAGTGATGGACAGGGAAAAGATAACTCTGGCTATGTAGCTTACTCTAAACCACTTCCCATGGCATCTATTCAAAAACTTTGACCATTGTAATACGTTCACGGCAACATATGGTCTTTTATCAGTTCTACATCCATTCACCATAGCACGAAGCCAACCGCTCTGTCCAGCATCCCACTACTGCTTGGCCTCCTCAACATGCCCTTCGCACTCACTCAACTGCAAGGCTCTTCTGGCGATGACGGCTTGGAATCATTCTCCCCTTAAGTACTGCCGCCACACCAGCCTATAATCCTGGCCTTCATCAGGTTCAAGTCGGCAATGATGATGTCTTGTCTTCAATCCGGACCCGGTGACCGCCGCCCCCGGTGACTGTTGGAATGCCACTTCTTCCAGCTCAATTGGTTAGTCGTGCAGTTCAGCCTGGATAAGTCGTGCGAAACTTTGCAAGATCCAAAGTTGTCTTTTCCCGGTCATGCCAATCAACGATCGTGCGTGACGCCCCACAGCTTGTCGATACAACAAGCTTTGGTCTTAATGGTTGATGGCTCATAACGTAACGGCGAATATAGAGAGCATTTTACCATCACATCAACCATACAAACCCAATCTGGGTATACTAGCGCCAAACGACATCCCCCTACCGTAGAATTAGTATAGCCCTAGTCGTTAAGCCTCCGTAAAGTTTTCCTCCCCATTTTACTCAAATAAATTACTTTACGCACGTGAACCACCGCCACTAACCGCCTCTGTAGTTTGGACAAGCCTCAGATTCTAGACGTGGACAAGGCCGTCTATTAAAGCACTACACCTGCCATGGTTAGAGCGGAGCTCTCGGCCTTACAGCGGGGGTATCAGCCTCGCAGCTGCGAATAATAGTGCCAAATCTAGTGCGAGCGGAACGTTTACTGCTTCAGCGGTGAGCACAAGCGGAGAGATCGAAATGCGGGAGAGCCTGACGTGAGCGGTCAATTTTAGGGCTGTTGCTATGGTGGATGGGCTGCTGTGGTGATCGGAGCGTTGTGATCGTTCCAGGAAGAGTGCGCTGTAATGACGGCTTCCTGAGCAGAGACATAGCAGACGTCTATCCTTAACGTGAAGACCAGAAGCCGCCTTTTGTCCACTCAGCATCAGCTGGGAGTATGTATCTTGGAGAACTCTGTCGCCTTTTTGAAAGTTGCTTGAGCGTAGTAGGGGTTTATTACCCTGGCTCCTACAAAGTGCTATCGGTATCCCCTGCTGACCTTCTCTCGCCTTTCGGTCTCGGAGACAAACGTTTGCGCGATGCACTGTCAGACCCTGCATTCCTGCGGGGTCTTCCTGCATGAACCCTATGCTTTATCCGCGTTCAAGCACTCAGGCTCAGCCAGACGCACCGTGACCTTTACAGCCGAGTGGCAATAACAGAGCTCAATCATGATCCCATTCAAAACAGGCAGATACCGCTCTTCAACAGGTGCGTACGGACGTTATATGGCGCAGGTCGAGGTGCGTCACGACCATCAACGAAGATCGAGATGCATGCGCAATGAGAGTATTGCATGCAGCCCTAGATCCGTCTTTCGGGTCAATACTCGCGCATGAGCGGCGCCGTCTGGCTCCGACATATATAAGATGTCCCGTTGGATGGACGAAGATTGACACCCTCTTTCAAAAATCATCACCATCATGTCCAAGAATGAGCCCCAAATGTTTGTCACTGAACATTGGTCAAGTCGGATTTTGTCGTATGGGATCTTTATGCTCATACTGTACGCCATGTATGGTGTCGTTTATCGTCTCTATCTAAGTCCCCTGGCAAATTTCCCGGGACCAAAAATTGCAGCCTTGACAGATTGGTATGAGTTCTACTACGACGTCATCAAGCGGGGGAAATATACCTGGAGAATTGCGGAGATGCATGAGAGATACGGTATGCAAACAGGATTAATCGTCCGAGCCTTTTGGTATATTACAAGGCGCTGGCTGATAGAGATGTCCCGCGTAGGCCCTATCATACGGATAAGCCCTGACCAACTTCACATCAACGACCCCGACTTTCTCGATGAGATCTACCCAGGATCGGCGAAGAAGACGGATAAACCGCCACGGTATGCCGGGATGTTTGGACGGGGTGAAGCTACTTTTTCGACCCCTTCCCATGAGCTCCACCGTACCCGACGAGCATGGATTAGTCCATTCTTCTCCAAGCGTTCCATAACCCGGCTGGAACCAGTTCTACAGTCCGCCGTGGACAAGCTCTGTGGGCGGCTTGGAGGCTTTTGGGAAAGCGGAGAGCCAGTCAACCTGCGGTCCGCATACATGGCGTTGACTATGGACGTGATCAACCAGTACTGCTTCGCGCGATCGGACAACAATTTGGATGCACCGGACTTCAATCCTTCATGGTGGGTGTTCTTTTGTTCAGTCGACCGCGGCACTGAACGACGGCGACTTATGTGGTATAGGTACCAGGCCATGATGGAACTTTCGGAATTGTCGCATAGTAAGAAAATTGTCCCTATCCCGACTATAACCTTCATGTTCTCATTCCGATAGGTATCCAACAGTTTCCATGGCTTTTCCCAATTGTAGTAGCGATACCGGTACGGCACTACATCCTACCTAGCTATCCAACGATGAAGTGTTGATACCCTAGAAGCACTGGCTCTTGAAGATAACGAACCCAGTCACATACCAGTTCATCTTGATGCAAAGAGTATGTTATTTTCCACAACCATCATACTTCCGGGGCGTTGACTCCCCACATCTCTATCAATCTCCGCGGCATGTCCATCTTGGCGACCTAGAGTCTGGCCCATGTACTTGCTTACATTCGCATTCCGCACATGGCATTCAGTCCGATATATATAGTCGCTGTCAATGCTCCAGATATCATGCTTCAGCACCGCTTCTCGCACAGCGTTCTCAGACTTCTTGGCTAACAGCGCATTTTCAGACCCTGGAAACCAAGGTTCGAAGCTTGATGGGTGAGAAAGATGCTTCTCACGACCCAGCTGAGTGAGTATTACTCCTCAGAGTATATCTTCTTTGGAAGAACGACCCGAGAGGCTTACTGAGCAGACATTCGACAATATTCCACGTTCTCCTCGATAAAGACATCCCTCCCCCGGAGCGAACCTCACACCGCCTCGGCCAAGAAGCAATCAGCCTCGTAACCGCCGGTTCGATCACCACCGCCCACGTCCTCAAAACAACAACCTATCACCTCCTCGCCAACCCCCTCATCCTGCACAAACTAACCACAGAACTCAAACAAGCCATGCCGAACCCCACCGTCCCCACCCCCCTTGTACACCTCGAAAACCTCCCCTACCTGACCGCTGTCATCTCCGAAGGTCTCCGCATAAGCTACGGCGTCAGCCACCGCCTCCAACGCTCCGCCCCCGACCGCGCAATCCAATTCCAAGATTACACCATCCCCCCCGGCACCCCTGTCTCCATGACCAGCGTCCTCATCCACGACAACCCACATATCTTCCCGGACCCGCACACCTTTACTCCCGAGCGCTGGCTCGACGCCAAACCTGGCGCCGGCGACCAGCAGCGCTTGGACAAATACCTCGTCACTTTCAGCAAAGGCACGCGCGGGTGCCTGGGTTTGAATCTCGCATACGCGGAGCTCTACCTCACGCTCGCGAACGTGTTCCGGAAGTTCGAGATGAGGCTGTTTGATACCGTCAGGGAGAGAGATGTGGATGTCTCGCATGACTTTTTCAATCCCAGTCCGAAGCTGAGTTCGAAGGGGATGAGGGTTACGGTTGTTGGCCGGCCGCCTTAGATCGGATGAGCAGAAATGGGCCGACAAGGGCGAGAAAAACGTCAGGCATGATTCTTTCAATCCGAGTCCAAGGTCGGAGTCCGATGGTTTGAGTGTCCTAGCCGTCAGAGGGTCGTATTAGATACAACTTCACGTACTTGGGTGCTTCGCAGACGGGCGGAGAAAAGAGGAAGAACTGGATGTGATTTTAGGCATGTTGATGTCACGCACGATTTGCTCAATCCGAGTCCCACGGTAGAAATCAAGAAATTGAAGGGTCTAATCGTCAGAGACTCATCTTAGCCCCCCACCCTGACTTGAGTGATTGCTTTACTCATGAATCAAAATACTCATCACACACAGCGCCTCTGACACACCGACTCCAACTAAAGCTTCTAATCATCAGACACCGTCCTAAAACCCTTGCAGTTGGGTCGTGCTTGACTGATAGTCTGAAATCATTAAAGGGGTTAGTCGTCGAAGTACCTCCTCACTGCATTGCCCACGCGGCTGGTGGGTGGTTTTGCTCGGGGAAAAGGGTGTAGATTGCTCGTTGTTGGGATTGGATAAATGAGATTCGTCCGTTGGTTGATGTGGGTGGATTATGCTTTCGTAGGCAATGGGTTGGGTGAGTTGGTGCTTTCATGGAGAAGTCTGGGATAAGTCACTCGGCCCAGTCTCCGATCAAAATGTATCTAATTATCAAGAGTATTCCATTTCAGTAGTGTAGAAGCTTTTCGGTCATACAAGAGCTACCATAAACAGCACGCTCGCTGGGGTGGTGTGGCGTGGGGTAGGGTAGGGTATCTAAAAATAGGAGATTCTCTGCACGAACAGCGCCCCGACCAGCCAGTCCAGCTCTCGATTTGTACGTGATTTCAATGCTTCGTTGTAGTTGATTGTTATGCGCGGCTTAGTGTCGAGGAATCCCTGCCGATCTTTCTGAGGCGGTACATACTTCGAAAGTATCTGGTCAGAGAGGATAAGAAAGGCAGCTCGTCGAGTTCGACCACTCGGAAAATCGTCCAGCCAACTCAACAGTACAGAGGCAGCATCCGAGTTTTCGGTCGCAGCAGGTGCAATTCTTGCAGACAGTCAAAACTTCGCATGAGTAGACCCGTTCACGGCTGGACCTTGTCCGTTCATGGACGCGTTCTTCGAGACGATCTTGACCTTCTTGCCCATCACACCAGGCCGCGAAAAGATAGAGTCCCCTGTCCTCAGCGCCTTCGCTTGATTCGGGGTTCCGGAGGAACCGTTATGTGTCTTGTCATTCGGTAATCGTTTCGTCTGGGTTTGCTTGATAACGACCGAGACTGAACCTTTGTTCGGTTTCTCGTCGTCTGGGTTAGATGGTAGTTCGGATAGGATGGTGTCGAATTCTCCGGCAGCCCAGCTCATGGCCATAAGCTTGGCCTTTTGGTTCTCTTCGACTTGCGTGCCAGAGTCGGGTTGAGGTTTGCTCGATTCGCCTGCGCCTAGCATCGAAAGATCATGGCCTGCTGAGTTGGATCTATCGACTGTGTGCGAACGGCGAGAGACTGGCTTGGATTGTTGTTTGATCTTCGACGGAGCTATGGCCTTTCTGATCGGCTCGTAGTTGTCATCAACCACCACAAATTCCTCAGATGAATGTTCATCGCTCGCTGTATTAGAAGCTACCACAGGTGAAGGAGATTTGTGTCTCCGTGAAGTACGGCGTTTTCGTTCGCTGGATAGTCGGAGTGGGATAATTTCTTGTTCATCCTGATGCCTGCGAGCGAGATAAGCTGGCAGCCTTCTCGATCTCGGTTGGTTGTCCTTCTTGCTCTCAATGCCAGCAGTGAATCCGTTCAACTGGACGCCGTCATCGTCTCCGGACCCGTCCGATACTTCTTCATATGCACCCGCAGACTTCTTGGTCCCATTAGGTGCGAGGGACATTGAACCAGAAGAACGCCTGTCTCGAGGCTTCCTCGTAGAGAAGTCTTCATCCTGCTCTATTCTGGCCCGCCTCTTGTGAGATGAAGGCCCTTGATCAATGGAATCCGTGCGATGTACTGCTGACTGGGGAACATCCGATCTGACGATGATTGTGTCCTCTGGCTCATCGGTAGTACCATCGCCACCTAGCTCAAGAGATCGCCGACGCCCTGTGTTGTCCTTGTCCTTGAAATCTACCAGCTTGGACTTGCTAATCGGCAAACTAACACGCAATCTTCGACCGGTCAGAGCTCCTTGCGCAGCAATGTAGCGATCATTCTTCTTCGCTTCTGCAAGCGTCTTTTGCAGCTGAGCTTGTTGGAACTGGCGATTTGCGTCGTTTTGCGAAGGAGGGTTCAGGTCGCTCCTGAGTATGGTTTGCTCTTCCTGTCGCTTACGTTTCTGGCCTGCCTGCGTTGCGGTTGTCTCTCCGTAGTCTTTCTGTAATCCTGATCTTGAATACTGGAATCGTTGAGATTGAGGCGACGGGGCGACTTCCATCTGTGGCAACGTGGGGTCTGGATACTGATATTCGATAGCGTGCGTTTCCATCTCATGAGTTTGTCTAACCATGATGGCCGCCGGTGCAACAAAGTCGGAAGGAGGTCGGTTGCTGTAGTCATGGTCTCCGTTCATGCCAACTACTGACGGGGACTGATATGGATAGTGCTGCGATCGACTCAAGCCGTATTCAGGAGACAGCGTGGGAGGACTCGAAGCTTGTGCTGATGGTGAGCCTCGATGAATTTGCTTCAGTGGCGGGGGACCATCAAGCATCGCGGCAACGGATGGAAGGGGCCCGCGAATACCTCCAGTAGATGATACTTCAATAGCTGCTTGTCGACCTTTTCCATCAACATCAACCATTAACTCGGCGTTATCACTATCTCTGCTGTGATTCGACCTCTCGGAGCTCGAGCGTCGAACATCAGAGCCCATGCTTAGCTGAGGATCTATAGGAATACCGCCATGCTGGGAAAAGTCCATCTCAGCATCACTTTGGCGCCTACGCTCCGGGAAACGGTCTTCGTCAATATAATTGTCATCAAGTGCAGGATCCTTCGATTTTGCACGCGCCGCTTCGTCCCGCCGTCTCCTTAGGCGTTTTGTCTCGTGAGGATGGTCATCGCCGGCCTTCCTCACCCAGCTAATGTTCGAATGACTAAAATCAACCAGGCTCTCTATGCTGCGGGGGTCTGCAATTTTCTTCGTATCGTGACCGAGGATCGTGCCATTGGGCTCGAATGGCTTCATTTCTGGGTCTTTCCAGCAGGCCCCACAGGAACAGATTTTCCGACACCGAGGACACTTCCAGTCGGGATCTTCCATGATTGTAAGGGGCATCATGTCGAATGCTCTGAAAAGACTGCCATAGCAATATGCCAGTCCACATTCACAGAAGGCGAGCTTCCACTTGAGCTCTCGCTGCTTGCATATGTGGCAGTTGAGGTGATCCTTGAGCCACTTCTCTGACCGTCGTTTCTTCCGACGTCTCTTCAGGCTGCCGTCGTCATTGACATGAACCTCTTCATTTTCATCCTCTTCAGCTTCGCGCGAGACTGGCTTGGTAGGATCACGCCAAGGACGACCCTGAAGCTGCTCCTGACAGACTTGCGCCAAGGTCTTCTTCTCCAGCTTCTTCCGCTCAAGGTGAAGAGGTTCCGGAGACTTATCTGTCACAACGCCTTCGAAGCCGATGATCTGATGTCTCCAAAGCTCATGTTTCTGAACGAGATCCGTCCATGGGAATTGCTCAACCCACTTGTACCTGGAAATGCATCGACAGCTTCGTCCCATTGCATAGCATTCCATGCAGATATCGTAAGTGTCCTCATCACCGTTTTCTAGCGGTACAACGCAAGACGTACACGTCAGAAAGCGGTTAAAGATATTGCAACGACAGTATGAGCAGGTGACGTTGCTGTCAAACGGCAGATATTGTCCTTTCTTCTCGGTCGGTGACACTGGAGAGAGCATTTCCGAGAGAAGGATTCTGGTGTAAAGTGTGAATAGCCGCTTGAAGTCCTTTTGTAACTGACGGATCTTAAGGCTGCCGGTAAGTGCTGCATCGACAAGCGGATTTGAAGCATTCTGCTTCTGCAGGTCAACCTCCTTGAGCATTCCTGAGTACCTTTGGAGCGCGAACAGAACAATCGCCTTGTTCTTGTACTGCTCATCTCTGCAAACCATCCGCGCTCTCGGTAAAGCTTCGTCCAAAGCCATTTCTAGGGTCTCTACCGTGGTTCGATTCCAGGCCGCCTTCATCGTTCGTGTGCCACGATTCCAGACTTGGTGCGGCGCCAGTGGTGGGATCAGAATAAAGTCTCCGACCTTCTGTTCAACAACATATGTGATGAATGGCGCTGCTTTCCAAGCGTTGATCTGGGCGAGGTGCGATTCCACCTCGATGTCATGTCCTAATGTGGAGAGCCAGTATTCGGAGACCAAGTGGCGATCTTTTGTTTCGGTCATGAACCATATCGAAGACCCTGGTCTTGCCGGTTTCCCATCCTCATCCAGAGCGCCTGATGTCTCCACCATGATATTATGACCAAGACTCGCACACATCTCGCGGTGTGCTGGTGTGTATGTGCCTTCATGCCCAATATAACACATCATGTTGTCAGCCCTCATTGTTGGTGGTAGACAGCTCATCAGATCACCAGCTCTTGCAACCCCTTTTCCTCTCCTCACGCCAGGCCCATGTGGACTCGGCTCATCTACTGCACCTGGCCCACCAATATCGCCCGTGCTTTCGTTAAGATAGAAGACCGAGGCAGGAATCTGCTCCTTGAGTTTCTCGTGCCAGACGGGTGGACAGTCTATATCTTTCAGATATACGCGCTGTCGATCTGGGTCCTTATAATTATGTCGGTTCCATTGATTCGTCAGCATGGTCATGTTGTTGAGGTAGTGGGAGATTGAGAGGTGGATATCCTCTTGGTTCGAGAGGTTTCGCGCCTTCTCAACTGTAGGATGAGTGTTAGCTATATATATGACAGCCAGGCTAAGTGATACGGTGAACTTGGAGAGACGGAGCTTACATTTCTTCCCATGATTGTCTCTCAGCCACTGGCTCGTAAAGGTCCACTGATCCAGACTATCCTGAAAGCCCTCGATGACCAGAGGCTTGCCGCCGAGTATGACGTGCAGCAGCACCAACTTTTCGAAAGCATCCAAGCCCTGATGTTCTATCATGTCGCAAGATATTCGGACGACATACTCGAAATTTGGGGTCTCTTCGACCAACGCGGCCAGATCAAGGTCAGGAGGAATAGGTTCGAATGACGCGCATGGGCGTTGGGCTGGCATCTTGAGTACTGAGCTCAAGAGAAGGAATACGGGTTTGCGTGAAACGAGGTCGATTTCGCGGAGGCTATTTGCTCAGAGGTGCGGCATCGCGATGTTTACCGGCTTGCTACTGTTGCAGAGCAGAGGATGTCATGGTCAAGTTTCATTGTGTATGTGAACAAGAGCCTCCAACACTGGACCGGTGAAGCTTCACTGAGAACACAAGGTGTTGTTCCATAACTTAACTGTGTCACTGCTTTACTTTACTACTTGCGTACAAGCTCGAAGTCTACCGATTGGTGCACGGATCAATTCACTGTCGCGCACAGACCACCCCACGCGATGAACGAAACACGGGGAAACCGTCATGAGGAATGTTCAGTCCGACTATGATGAAGTACGAAGGTGTGTCGCTTCTCAATCTCAATCTCACTCTCATCATCTTTGAAGATGCTTTAGTACGATGTTATCAATTATTTTATGGATTGAAGTACTCGAGTTCTCCAGCAAAAGTTCTTCAAGAAAACATACGCATCGCTTACATACCTCGTTGCTCTCGACGCATATAGAGTTAGCTGACTGACTTCGACCGACTTGACTTTGGCTCTCCCCACCGCTAGAGACTTTTCGAGCAGCCAATGGATTACGCGCTCTAATAATGCGATCAATAAGGTAACCACTCGAAGATCTTCAACTCAACATCACTGAGATAGGGGTGTTGCGCTAGACCTGCTGCTGGATCTCGACCCTAAGGATATATACTCGAGTATTTATGATTAGCGGGATGAAATCCGACCAATTTGGGTCCTGTTATTGTATTTGGCCAGATATAAGCATGGCGTCCTAGTCTTTTCATCTACCTGTTCTCCGTTCGTTTCCTTGTACATTCTATCACCAGCAGTCAATTCTACGAGGCAGCCATCATGTTTCAAATTGCTAGCCTTCGTGGCTCTGCTCATCGCTGTGTCAGAGGCTGCCATTGAGAGGCGTACCTGGTGCAATCGTGACAATGTTCTTAGGGCTTTGGTGGACTCTCGTTACAGCTCGTTGGCCTCGGTCTTCTGCGGCTCTTCCATCTCGATTCCACTGGAAACCAGGACGACCACCCAAACGATTCAAACTCCTCCACCCACTGTGACAAGTACCGTCACTGTGCCTTCAACCATTATGTATGCTTTGTCCGGTCTTCCAGTTCTCCGCCAGCGGACATTCTCATTTCCTAAACCATGCTAACGGCGATGCCGCAGCACCACCAATCTAACTTTGACGTTTGCTGCGAAAGCCAAGCGTAGAGCATCTACGTTACCTAGCTTCTTGGCTAGCTTTGCTCCATCCCCATCCAGAATATCCAGCGGAGGCTCTTGCCTTTCCATTCCCATATCAACAACGACAGTAAGGAGGACAACTACTTCGACTACAGGGGTTGCTGTATGTCTTACTCATTTTTCCCGTTTTGTTCTTCAATTGACATGCTACGCAAGGCTACGGTGACGGTCACCTCTCTGGGTCTGCTGTGATTATACCGACCACTGTTTGCGCCGTTCAACCAGATCAGCCAGTTTTCACAACCACAACTCCGGTTTCCACTGTAGCTACTATTACGGTCACTTCGTTTACTACAAAAACAAGTGAAGTCCACTGGGTCTCGCCTTTTGGTATGACACGTTGATATCCCGCAGAGCCCTTAACCGTATATAGGTCAATCACAACATACTTTACCGCGTAAGTCACAAATCCCTATCTGAACCCTAAAATACATCTCCCAATCGTCCTTTTTACATGCTAATCAAATTCTCTCTGGCAACAGTCTAGCGCCCCCACTAAAAGAAAAGCGGACCTTACATGAGGCCCCACAGCCAGTCGAGGCTCGCCAAGACGTCCTCACCTCTCCAGCCCCTTTGACAACCATTAGTACCCTAAATGCTCCAGCAACCCTCATTACTCCGACCGTCACCGACGGTTATAAGCACGGTAACCATAACCACATCTGATGTCCTCACCACGCCAAGAACCTTTCTCTTCGGTGGCCAATGCATAGCTTTAGACAACCTTGTCCGGCGTTTGGTGGTAATGCCGGGACTACTTGTTGCTGCAACAGCGCTCTAGGGCAATTCGCCGGGTTCGGGGAACGTTGGAGTTTGCGTACCTTCGGCGCAGGCGAAGGTGTTCTTCTGATTGTAGACAAACTTTATAAAATGCTGGATAGTCTAGTCATGGCGTTGTTGATCGCAACACTCAAACTGTGCGACTACCTTTTAGCACCTTGGAGCGGCCTATCTTATTCTCCCACCCCATTACGTAGACATTTCCTCCGGCGTAACGTACTTAGGATGGAACGCAAATCTACGCAAGATCCTCACAATGCGAAGACATTTGGAAGATGCGCTGCCTTCTCGTTGTAGACTATAAGCCCGCGCATTTTACAGCCACCGCATATTTACCAATTAAAAGCAGCATCAGACTCATGGAGCTGACCGTTGTGAAATGAAACATCACACACCAAGATTTCAATCCCATTCTCCTTCGCACTGAGGGATATCTAACATTCTGCATCGAATGAAGGAGATCAAATAAAAACCTTGTGCCCGCTGGACAATTCTTCTGCTGAAGACCCGAGCTACGCGTCGAAAACCTATCTTTAACCTCGTGTATCTACGGCCAATCTCAATCTGCCTCTGCCGGCACCCACACGGCTGGCGTTCTTTCTTCAAGTTTCCTAAGCCTTCATCAGATCAGTCAAGTGTCGTTTAAAGCCAAAACTTCTCCGGCTGCCACGGAAACCTGCAATCGAACGCGTCGTATGATGATAGCTGTTCGTCGTCCTTGACATTGTCAATCGTGCATCTGAGGGAAAGCTTCCAGAAGAGAAAGAGGACCAACACCTCCAGCCCAGAGGCGGTTTACTTGCTGAGATCAAGGTTACGGGGTGTGGTGGTCGGCATCTTTGAGATCCAAAGAGATTGGCGTTTGGTCCGTTTCATTGAACTCGAGTCCATCGTTTGATCGGCCGTGGAAGCATTGTACACAAGGTCTACGCGATCATTACAGTATCGAAAGCTTGCTATATCGCTGGTGTTTAAGACAGGGAGGGCATTGTATTAAATTGGGTTCTGAAATTGAGGTAAGGCGATTCATTTGTACCGAGTGTAGAGAGGTGGATAGTAATGCTTTCTGTAGGCTGCCTCCATATCATGATCATGGCTTCTTCCCTGGGCTCAGGCCTCGGCCATCTTCCACCAATGCTGAAACGGAAGTGTGCGAATGTGCGATTGCTCCAATCTTTCAGCGTCCACCAGAAGCGTTGCCTATCATCCGCGCGATCAGTCAGTAATTTTTGTGCATCCCTACCCACGATTCCAATCAAGAAGTCAACATATGGCTCAAGACATGCTCAGTCATGGCACGGACGTGGACAGAGCCCCTCACACACCAATCAGCCCGCACCAGCGCAGATCAACATCTCCATCACCAGGTCGTCATCATCTTCAACGCCTCGCCATCCAACACCCACTCACCCACCAACCCCTTCCACCTCCGCCCAACTACCCTACATGCCCCCCACAACCGGCCTCCTCTCACACCTCCCCTCCTCCTGGATCCCCTACGCCGAACTAATCCGCCTCGACAAACCAACCGGAACAT
>JAABUP010003613.1_pt1 | contig 27089 bp, 25 predicted proteins | sample 5559201 | NCBI WGS metagenome assembly JAABUP01 (sample SAMN10711887, study PRJNA513373) | rock metagenome | isolation source: Antarctica rocks | place: Antarctica | reverse complement strand
CAAAACTGTCGTATTAGTAGGCCTTATAGGGATGCACAAGACAGGCTGCTCTGGAGAGACAAGACTTGTCCTGCACGTACCTAGCTCATCATGAGCTGGAAAGCGTTTTAATTATTATTATTATTAACCTTGTACATGTCTCAGTCAACGACCTTTTACTGACAGGAAGAGCTAGCTTGCTCTTCGATTGTACATTACAGCATAATATGAGTGATCAACTTGATTTTCCAATGACAATGCACATCATCCCACTGCAAACCGCCATGGCATAATCTTGCCAACGAGGCACAACACAAGTGCGAATTGATTGGGATCGCCAGTATGATTGTTGTCAAGTCTGCCAGGTACAACGTCAGAGCTCGCAGCTCACAAGCAAGTTGAGGAGCATCAGCCATGATGTGAGCTGTAAGGCAGCAGCACATGCCCACATAGCCCAAATCAATCCTGACAGACACTGTAAACCTGGTGAAACCAGTTTCCTACCAGCGTGTCGAAAGAATTTGTGTTTACCATGGTGCGCACTCAAACATGCATTACAACACGTCCAAAGCAGTCAGAGGTGTCAACAAAGCAACACTATCAAAAAAAGCTGTAGCAAGATCCCTTTCGAATCATCACATTTGAAAGTCAAGTGGACTCAACACTCAGCTGCCCTCCAGTTTGCTGAGCATAGTCCACAATCACATGTGTCAACATGCGCTTACACAGCGGGGCTGAAAGCACTGATAGAAGAAAGCCATATCAGCGTTGCATCTGCTGAGCAGGGTATGGCTGCTGCTGAGGGTAGCCTTGCTGAGCAGGATAGCCCTGCTTTGGGGGGTAGCCTGGGAGCTGCTGTGGGTACCCCTGCTGCTGCTGTTGCTGGGCTGGTGGTGGGTATCCCTGCAGTATAACTGAAAACGCTACGACAATGACATGTGGTGACAAGGTCTTTGTCATGTGTCAAGGACTGCAGCTTGCTCTTCTGATGGTAATACAGAGTACCACCAGCATGCACGCACTGCAGAAGTGTCCAGGCAAATGTGAAGACATCACTAGCACCTAGATGTCAGACTCTGCTTGCAGTGACTTCCTTTTCTGTAGGCAAAACATACAGTGCAACACAGTGACAACCCCAGAGCAGAGCACTTGATTGTCTTGCACAAGCTTGCAAATTGAGGGAGTCACCGTCATGGGGTAGCCTCCCTGTGAGTTCACTCCAGTGTTTTGGGGCTGGGGGTAGCCCTGAGGCGGGTAGCCAGAGCCTGGGGCTGGTCCATACTGACCCTGCACTCCTGGAGGAGGGATAGCTTGCTGCATAGGTGCCTGAATGTACAGGAGTAACATGTATGAGTGACAGATTGTGACTTCACAGCCAACACGTCTTCATGTTGCAGCAAGCCATTGTCAGTTGTTTGCATCAATGCACAAGCAGTGTGTCACCAATTGTACAAGCCCGATGATTGCAAGCATCTTGACATGTACCCACTGTTGCACAAGTCAGGCATGGCAGGACTGGGGTGTCCTCAAATCAAGCTGGTCATGCAGCATGGACTCAATGTGCTGGTCAACATGCAATATGGTGAAAGACAATGTCGTGCCTGATAAGGACCCTGTGGGGCCCCAGCAGGGCCCTGCCCCTTGTCCCTTGCATCCAGCTGGATCTTGTGCTGTGTCTGCATGCATGCGCATACCCTGCACAGAGTGTCAGGTAAGTCACATCAATCACGGTGAGCCATACCGCCTCATATGAGCTGCTGTGTCAACAGAGCTGTAGACCTGGTGTGTAATGAGAGAAAAGCTGCATTTCAAGTGCGGGATATTGCATGATATGCTTGCTTGGGCTGGGAGTGAAAATACTTACGAACACCAGATGAGCTGGGCAATCTGGTCAATGAAGTTGGCAATCTCTGCCAGCTCTTGACTACCAGACAGGCAGGCTGCAATGTCACACAAGCAGGCCAAATACTGGCAGAACACCATGGTGCCGATTAGGCAGTTGTCGCAAGGTGTGTTCATGATGCGCTGCTGATCCTGGATTGCCCATCTGGTGGATGCCACGCTCTGTGTGAAGCAGACAAAGACCTGCACCAAGTATGTTTTGAGATTCTATTCCTGAGGGAAAGAGCACGGAGGTAATTGGATGCATGCAATACCTCCATGCAGAGGCAGAACTCAGGACAGCTCTGCTCAGCCATTCTGCCAGAACATGGACAGTCTCCATTGCAGCACACATATCTGCACAGCAAGTGTTCATAAGTTGAATAGCAGCACATGTGTCTACTGGGAGTGCTCCATGCCCAGATACTGGCCCATTTGTATGCACTGCATGTATGCATTGGACTGCATGAGGAGCAGATCGACCTAGATATCTAGCATCCTACCTGGTCATGTCATTGTAGATCAGCTGCTTGCGAAGCATGTATGATATACAGTTTGGACTGCATACCGAACAAGCAATTACATCAGAGAAATTCGATAGCAAGCCTTGCAACTGACAGCAAGCAGTCCTGGAATGTTGTGATCAGCGATCGTGACGCACCAGCACGCCGCAAGAAGGCAGTCTGCAGGCACAGTCGTTCGCGGTCAGACCGAACACTCCTTGACAACATCTTCAAGGCATCAAAAGTATGAAAACAAATGGTCATAAGCGGAATACTCACAGCCTGGGTCCGCACAGCACGCCGTTTTCAATTCTGTATTCCATGTCTGGCCGTAGCCGGTCTTGCGAACCTCAAACTGCTGATACTTTTGCTGCTTGAACTGTGATTGATTGCCGAACATGGTAAGCTCTCAAGCCTGGAGAGGCTAAGAACAAGCCTGAGCCAGAAGAAACACTTGCTTAGCTTGTTGTTGGCAAAGCAAAGCTGGCACACAGCTAGAGCTGCTTGGTGTGAGGAAGGCATCGAAGGAATTTCAAAATTTGCTGGGGATTCTCCATGGGAGCACAGAGTCTCAACAGGCCTGGCTGGCACCTCTGCTGTTGCTCGATCCGCTTACGAATCCCTTTTGCAAGCTGTTTGTCACTTCCTCACCGAACTTGCATGCCAGATGAGTTTTGTGAGCTCGAGCTTGCTGCAAGCATCCGATTATGCACAATCATGCCTTGAGATGGAGTAGTGGTGTATGAATCAAGTCAGCAAATGAGTCAAAATAAATCCAAATGATAAAAAATTCGAATGACAACGCAAGGCAAAGCATGCACAGGCATGCAGCTCAACCTCTGTCAGAATCGCTGTCGCTGCCATATGCAGCAAGGAATGTTGACAAGCCATGATTGCCGTGAGCAGGTGGCAGAGAGGTTGATATAGGATCTTCACCCTCTCTCCTGACAGAGGGAAGTTTATGAGCAGCTGGTTTTGTGCTTTCCTCTGGCTGGCTTGAGCCTCCTGAAGCATTATGCTGGGTTTCTGTATTGCTCAGGGGTCCAGCATAAGAGGATGAGTTTGATGACTGGACAGCGGCCTGTGGCAACTCACTGCTGGGGACTGGCAGAGAGCTAGACACAATATCATGTTCTTCCCTCGACAGGCGTACCTGTTTGGTAGCTGGCTGTGCCTGATCCTGCAGAAAAGACCAAAGGCAGAAAAGCAGTCAGGACTGAGATAAGACCTGTTGAAAACCAATATGGATGTGCATGATTCTGTCGTGCGACTAAAACTGGCCTCCTGCAACTTTGTGGGCACCCCTAACAAGACACTGTCCAATGCCTAGCAAATTGTGCCTGAGATGCAAAGCTATGTGTGCGCTAATTGCCACAAGCAGCCACAAGCCAAATGAGGACTCACTGTCGTCTGGATAGCTGCAGCATCTGTTGATGACCTCTTCCTGACAAAAACTGGTTTTGCCTTTGGTGGCTTCAGAACAGCTGGCGGCCTTTTTGGCCCCATGGGCTTTGTGCTTGCCTTCTGGTGTAGAGGATCAGGGGCACTGTCAGAGGGAGGCTGCCCAGCTTCAGCGGCAGCTCTTACAGCCTGCAATGCAGTGTATGCAAAAGGTTGATATATGACCTGAGGAGGGGCCGCAGGAGATGCCTTGGGAAGGCAGGCACCCCACAGCAGGGTATCAAGGAAATCTGCAAGGCACACAGTACAACCGGTAGTCTGACATGCTGTGAAATGACATTAGCGCACTTGTGTAATCACGTCCATCAGACCTAGCAGGGTCCAGTCTTCTCCAGGAAGGCTGTGTGACGCAGAGCAGCATCCCCATCATGAGCCAGGCGTCAGGGTATGACAGTGTGCTAACTGTAGTCTGCAAGGCATGTGACACCCAACTTATGTTTTGCGGCAGCATCAAAATGCAATGCAGGCCGCTGCCTTGAACCCCACCAGTTGATATGCTTCCAATGCGTCCAGTTCCTGCTTGCGCTGTTCCTGTTCCCGGTCTCTGCTTGCTGCTTCCAGAGCATCAACAAACTGGACTTCTTCTTCATCCAGCGGTCTATTCTTCCCTGCCATAATGCACAAGCACTGAGGACCAGCAGGTCATGTGAACACCTGAGAGCTATAGTCAGCTGTAGGGTGGCAAGCAACAGTCGCACAACCCTTGTTGCAATGTTGATAGCGCTGCGAAGACGTCAGACTTGGAGCAGCATGATGCAGGCATTTGTTAATAGCAGGTTGTGCATCAAAACAAAGGCAGATTGAGACATACCTTGCTTCATTTGCTTCCATTGATTCTGAAATGCCTCATCTTTTGCCTGCTTGGCTTCCAGCAGAATATGCGCTAATGGCTTGATGGGCTCTGACCCCTCTCCACTGCCACCATACTCTTTCTGTAATTCTTGGATCTGAACAGAATAAAGCAGGGTCCAGACTTGCACTGCAACAGGCACGGCAGTGGCTGATAAGTAAACTTGCTAGGAGCGTGGCTGAAGGCATTACTATGGGCTCGAGCTGTACTGCTGAGCATATTTGAAGCCAGGTCTGCCGTACCTCAGTCTCTGATATGAAGCGGTTTGCACCAAGCTTGGTCTTCAGTGCTTCTTTAGCTTCTGCTGCAGCCTTCTGTCCTTCTGTTGGGAACACGGATGACGCATCCCGACCGAACACCGCCTCTCGCTCGTAGATCTGTTCCTGTCTGCATACCAAGGGTCAAGACTGATCATAAAAGCGTTTCCTACACTCCTGCAGAACTCTCATGGTAGTGAACTGGTCGATGGATGAGACCTACCTGGGTACCCGAAATAACTCCACCTTGTGCTCGGTGTCGTCGCCCATGTTGCTGTAGTGAAAAGCTGCACAGATTTTCGTGACAACTACCAACTCCGTGTACTACACTCGTAGTCAACACAGGTCCATGGTTTCGGAGCAAGCCCAAAAAATCGGGATGGAGCCTTCGCTGTGCGCTTTGAATGCAAAGTCGTGGAAAGCCTGGTCTTTTTCCGTATCCCAATACATTGCTGCTGTGTCATAGCGTGGCACAAGCGCCCGCTGTATTGCTCCAGCTCCCCAGTGCATCCTCTTCCAAGCTGTCAATAGATTGATGCTGCTGCAGTGATCCTTGGTGATACTCCGCGCGTAGACGATCGCACATACAAGATTTCTCAGCAATGATGCAGCTCAGTATCAGTAGGACGGTCGCATGGCACTTGCCTTGTCATCAGCCACTGTGCGGGTACTCTGTGATGTTACAACATGGCGCCAGACGGGTCAGCCGCGGCAGGCAAAGGCCACAGCAGCAAATTTCGTTCGGTCGACGGCGAGCGCAGGACTACGAACAAGACTATGAGCAAGAGTACGAACAGGGCATTGCACCAGCCCCGGCGCCAGTTGTGGAACAGCGTTCGCTTCCGTTGTATGTGACAATTCCCGGGATTCTGTTGGCAGTGTTTGCACTTTTCAAGATCTTCAAAAAGATCCAGGGCAGAGGGTAAAGCCACAAGAATGTTTCAACCGTGTGAGCTGTTCAATGGACATATCCTGTAGTGTAAAATCCGTCTTTATGCACTTAGGTCCGTGACAGGCTTAGTATCTAGAGGTCTGGTGCAAGAAGAGAAGGGAACCAACAAAGGAGATCCATACTACAAAGGTATGGTCTGTAAAATGTCCATTTCATCATTGATCTCGCTCCGATACTTGCGCCTGACTGCACGACGCAGTACAGCATGTTGTACAGTGTGCGTCTAGTGGCTCTGTGCCTGAATTGCAGACATCATGAAGCATGTCAACACGGTCGACATGGAGCAGCTGTCTGATGATCAGATAGCAGCGGCCCGTGCAAGGCGAATGAAAGAAAGGTACAACTTTGCTTCGCATCTACATCTGACCAGGCAGCTTCATGTTCTGCTGCTGCTGCATATAATGCTCGTGAGCAGATATCCATTCACCATTGCAGGCTTGCTGGCACATTGCCTAGGATCTAGTCTACTTCTGGTCTCACAAAGATTTGTATGCACCAGAAATATGTATGGATTTTGGTACATCTGCAGGGACACTGCAAGATTTGATATAGAGAAGATGGACCTGCCTGAGAACCACCCCTTTGCAGTTGCAAAAAAGGTAAGCAGCCACAAAGCACCGTTCTAATCAGGCTGTGTGCCATCTCTGCTGCAAAGCCTGTGCCTCTGTGTCTGTATGTCCTCCGGAATGCTGACTTCTACCTCCAACGGCGTTGAACTTCAACACAGGTGTGTCACCTGCCTTGCTGTGTTCAAACGTGCAATGACTGTGCGCCACTTGGCTGCAACATCACTTTCAACTTTTCGGCAATACTTTGAATGCAACTGTGTGTGGGTGCTGAGTTGTGCCTAGCAACATATGTGTTGATTCATAGGTCAGCAAAGACGAAGAGGAGCTGGCAAAGAAGCGGCTGTCAGTCAAGCGGGGCCTACCCCTGCAAGACCTGACCGGCAAGAGGGGCTTCCCTGATGATCCTCGCCTGGCAGCCAATCAGAAGCTGCAGGCTGAGGTGATGAAACACCCTACGGCAGTTCCAGTTCAAAGTGCTGACTTGTGACTGGAATTGCACCTTGACCCTCCCATGCTGTCAAACGTGCAAATGCAGCTTCACAGTCGAGAGTTGGGTCAAGCTCAGCACATGTCAGAAGTCAAAGTATGCCTCAATAGCAAAAAATTTCTCCTGGTGCATAAACAAGTTCACTTAGATCATGGTTCTGCTTAGCATTATGGCTGTGCGCTGAGCTTCCCATGGCACATACATGGGAGGTTTACATGCACAGCCATGTTGCACATTGCATCTGTCACTTCCTGGGTAATTTTGTTGTCAAAGCTGACATTAAGTTGTTTTGTAACAGAGTGAGATGCTAGATGAACAGGCTGCTCGGGCAAGAGAGGCTAGATTAGCAAGACAAGCAGCAGCACAACAGCAGCAGCAACAGCAGCAGTAGTAACATGCATGTTAGGCTCTCCAGATGATTTGGCTCGATATTTTTGCCCATCATGCATCAACTCTAGATCTAGGCTGATAACCTCTATACGTCTGCAGTCAGTCAGCTGAGGGCTCAGTCAGCCAAAAGCAACCACAGAGAATGCGAGGAATGCTTTTGGTGTTTGTTTTGCAATACGGTCTGCTGTTTGGATATGTCTGGAACTTACTCCTCTCAGACAATACTTGCGTCAATCTGTCAAGGAAATCTTTTTGTCTTAAATTCGCACCGACCCTCAGCTAATTGACAGGGTTTGGTCTATATTTAGATTACATTAGTCTTGTTAGTCGGTGCAGCACTACTCATTACGTCACAAAGGCCGAGAATCGGTCTTCAGCGAAGCAAAACGCGGACATCTTCGCGCAACAGGCTATTGAATTCCTCAGATCGTGACTCACCATGGCTCAGAAGGAGAACAAGATGATCTACAACCATCTCGGCAACACTGGTCTGCGGGTGAGCAAGTCATGTTCGTTCGTACGGTGCCGCCCCTCATGGGATTGACGTCATGTGCTGCAAGCAAATTGCGCTCAGCTATGTGGCATAGGTGTGCATTTCAGACGACGAGAGTTGTGTGCGATATCAGATTCGAGTTGCATTGCGTTGCTGAGTGTGCTGCATGGCTTTCAGGTCAGCGCTCTGTCTTACGGAGCCTGGGTGACCTTCGGCACACAAGTAGACGTTGAGCAGGTATGCTAGATTTTGAATGCTAATGCTTGTGCGACAACGCATCAATTGCAGGCACATGCATCCGCTGAACGACTGTGACTCGCATGCAGGCCAAGAAGCTTATGACCATTTGTCGGGACGCTGGTGTCAACTTGTGAGTTCGCACATTTGATACGTCGTCGGTCATAAAGTGGCTCAGATGGCAGCTACTCTGGGTTTGACTGACATCAAACCTGTCTGGAATGCAGCTTTGACAACGCAGAAGTATACGCTGGAGGCAAAGCAGAGGAGGTCATGGGCCAGGCTATTCAGGTCAGAACTTTGCATTTTAGATGTTGCCAGACTGTCAGCCTGTGTCAGACTGCAGGCAGCCATAGCAGAACTCTTCACTTCACGATTGTACATTACGTTTGTGGATATGTCCACAGCTCTGATGACTTTGTGGTGAATTATAGGAGATGAAGTGGAAGCGAAGTGACTATGTCATCAGCACCAAGATTTTCTGGGGAGGATCTGGGCCCAATGACAAGGGTCTCTCCAGGAAGCACGTTGTGGAGGGCACCAAGGTGATGTCTAGCTCAAATCACATACCTGAGTTGCATGCATGCTTTCACTGCCTTTGATATGCATTATATGATTTGACAACACAGGCTTTTGACGTGTCAACCTGCCTTGTTGCCACACACAAACGCTGCTTCTAAGCGCACTCCTTTTCCTGCCTAAGATGCATGAAAGCCCTGCCACCCATTTACAACATCACAGACTGGCATGGCTCACAGCATGACTCACTATGGTGCCAAGCAGTTGCTGACATAAGTAGGTGGTGAAGTACGCTGCTGCTGACGCAAGCCAATGTGGTGCAGGCTGCCCTGAAGCGGTTGCAGGTGGACTATGTGGACCTGGTGTTCTGCCACAGACCTGATGTCTTCACACCCATTGAGGAGACAGTGCGTGCCATGAACTTTGTCATTGACCAGGGCTGGGCCTTCTACTGGGGCACCTCAGAGTGGACTGCACAGCAGATCACTGAGGTGGACTGCTGGCACACTTTACTTTATGAGGCTGCATTGCCTCTGCTGCAGTTGCAAGTTGCATGCCCCTGCAATGTTGCAGTCCTTGTGCCCATGCTTGCAACCGCGCACCCTGCGTTATTGTTTTGCAGCTGTTAAACCTCACAGCAACTACTAGGCAATCCCCATCAGCTCAAGTGAACGGCATGACTTAAGTAATCACATGTGTTACAGCCAGTCTGTCTGATGCGCTATGGCATGCAATCAAATGGGTGTGCTGCATGTGCCAAGCTTCGCTGATTTGTGCTGGCTGGTTTGCAGGCATGGGAGTGTGCAAACAAGCTTGGACTGGTTGGCCCTGCCATGGAACAGCCCCAGTACAACATGTTTGAGCGGGAAAAGGTCAACAAGCTCCCCCTGTACCCACTTGTCGTTGCACAATAATGCTTGTTACTGTTGGGAGTAAATTGGAAGTTCAGTTGCTGCTGATCACTGATTTTGCACTCTGCGCTGATCAGTGAGTTTGCACTCTGCACTGTGACTTCTGTAGCCAAAGGTGCAGGACAAACTGTCTTGGAGAACAATTGCCTTTTGTAAAGCTACATACAATAGTGCAGGGTGTTGAGGGAGTTTGCTTCTTCTAAGCACAGCTGATCTGCTTCTTGTACGCAAGAATGCTGTACCAACTTTTGATTTGTTTGGTGTGTGCAGATTGAGAAGGATTACCTGCCATGCTACAAGAGATTTGGTACAGGTGGGGTGTCTGAAGCTTGCTCTCCGTTCTGGCACTTGTCTTGTTCTTCCCACCCTGCAGACTACAACAAAGCCAAGCTGACAATGCCAGCTCCTTCCAGGTGCTTGACAATCAAAAGGGAACTTTTTGTTGTTGCAATAACGTGTCAGAACATAGGAAAAGTATAGAAAACCGCACATTGGCAAGCAAACACGTGTCATGCACATGACAACAACGTCTCACGGTCAGCAGCACAAACTGTAGTCACATCAATATGTCCACCTTCATTGTGCTCTGAGGTCCAAAGGTAGACACGTTGCTGAATTGAGGTTCACTGGTTCAGGCACAACCATTTGGAGCCCACTGGCATCTGGAGTACTGAGTGGCAAGTACTCAAAGGGCAATGTGCCTGCTGACAGCAGGCTTGCCATGGAGGCCTACAAGGTACCCCACACACCCCCTGCCCCACCCTCCCCCTTGCTTCCATGTCTTTCTCTGTGCCTCATGTGTTATGAATCTCCTGTTGCATGTTGACTCACTGCCTACGCTCACATCTTTGTTGTATGTTGTCACAACTTCAACCAAGTCCTTTTGGCCTGCTGCATTGCCTGGCACAACCTTGGGTTGCAGCCGTCAGTGGCACATGCTAACCATCCTATTCATAGCACTCAACACTCTTTGTGCATCAGGGAGCATTAAGGCAAGGCTCGTGACTAGCCGCTGGCACTGTAGCTTACTGACTTATTTGTTGGACATGCAGGGCCTAAAGGAGAAGTCGTTGGTGAATGAGACTCTGGACAAGGTGGATGCACTGAAGCCCATTGCCGAGGAGCTGGGTGCTTCCTTAGCCCAGCTGGCCCTGGCCTGGTGTGCCAAGAACCCCCACGTCAGCACTGTTATCATGGGAGCCACCAAGGAGCACCAGGTATGACACTGTCACTTGCCTGTTGCTTGTATTTGTTGCTCAGTTTTCTTTTCTTTCAGTAGTTCTATAGGTAGATGCCAGTGGAATGCCAGGACCCAATTCGTAGTTGTGTCAAGGATGCATTCTTGGATGACAAGGGGCTCCTATTACAAAGCCCCTGTGTCACTACAAGTATGACCAAGGATCACCAAGTGCAATTTCAGAACCACAGGTGAAGTATTGCATGTTTGTTGTAGTGTCAAGTTTCCTTGTGACTTGCCTTGTGACAATAAACCTCCATGCATGTACACCAGCGTTGTGTATGCTCCTTGTGGTACATGGTAATTGCTGAGCAGTCTAGGACAGATGTGTGCTTGCGAATAACAGTGCTGTGTTGCTGCTCTGCTTGTATTGAGTGTATCTTAAGCTTGGCTGAGGTGAGTAAGGCGCTGCTTTTGGGCTTTGCTAGTACCTTTGGCAATGGCACAGTGATGTCACTTGATCCCAGATTGTTGTCGTGGATGCCATACAAATTTGTGGCATGTGTCATGCTCTGACGCTGAAGCTGCTGTATGCAACCACGATATCTGTCAACACCGTGGTACAGTTTCGAAATGACTCTTTAGTTGCCACAAGCAGCTTGAGCATGTCCTTGTTGGGCAGCAGTTATCTCTTGTTGCCCAGGCAATCACATGCAGATGTACTTGTATGCCAAGCTGTGTTTGGCTGTGCAGCTGGAGGACAACTTGAAGGCTATTGAGATTGTGCCCAAGTTGACATCAGAGATTATGGAGAAGATTGAAGGCATCATCAAGAGCAAGCCAGAACCTGCTTCAACATATGGTCGCTAGAGCTTGAAGCTATTTCAGGAATTTGATTGTACTAAGGTGGCAAGTGAAGTGCATACACGTTTATTGGTTTGCGCCACCTGACAATGGTACAGGCTGACCTGTGTCATATGCCTGTCTTGCCACCTATACCTGCCAATTTAATGCCATTTCATTGTGTGTTGACACAGAAGCAATTCATGATACCAGATTGCCATAAACATTTGCTGTAACATAGCTGTGCTGCTACTGCTCCGCTCCTGTTGCACCATTGAGCGCCTGTCACATCGTTGGAAAAAGGAGAGCCAACGTGGCATGTGAAATCCAAGCTCAATTTGACATGAGATACACCACTAAGATTCAAGCATGAAAATGGGCAGTGAGAGTAGGCATTACCATAAGGACAGCCAATGCCTTGTTGTACAACATTAAACCTGGGGACATTGCAGCAGCCACGGGCCATGCTCACTAAAAAAGGGGGAAATGATGAAGCCCATGATATGACACAAAGTGTGAAGGAAGAAAGACATCATCCTGGTCTGACTCAGCATCCGTGACAACACATGATCTACTGAGACGCAACAGCAAGGTTTGAGGAGCAGGACACCATGCTGGCAATCTAATGCGCTTTAACTGTCGGCACTTCATCAAAGTCTGCCAATCACATACACTCATGAACGCCTTGGCATCCTCTTGTCTATCAAGGCCGCCAGCAAAGTCAATTTCCAGGCTATGCAGTGACATTGGCAGCCGTGGCATGCACATTGTAAAAGGGCGTTTCTGTCTGACGCCATCAACCATCACAAAAAACTTGACTTCGGTCAAGTCCTCACACAAATGCAGACCAGCTGCAATATCTGAACGACACATGTTTGCTCCACAGTAGCACAAATGCTGAAGGCTCTTGGGAAGTGCCAGGAGACAGGGCTCACTTAATGTGTCAATGTCGTTGATGGTCACTTGCAACAAAGACATCGATGACCGAAGATCTATGCTGCTGCATTTGAAGCCTGCCAACAGAATTCTTTCCAGGTGACACCCCTGATCTTGTTTGAGCAGTACAGAACCTTGGCCCTGATGGAGAGTTGTGTATCCAGTGGGCTGGTGCCTTAGCTGAAAGACCTTCAGAGAGTTGCAGTGAATCAGCACTTGATCAATAACGCAAGCAATGTCTGAGCTCCTGTACAAGACAATCTCACATGCCAAAAGCAAGCTCACTAAGCAATGCAAAGGATACGCAGAAGCAAAGTTGAGCAGTGTCTGTTTCAGGCGAATTGCGCCCCCATGCAGATGAACCCGAAAGTTACCTGTTGAGAGTGCATGCAAAATGTTATCTGAGTGCACCTCATGCACTGTCGATACAGCAAATTGCGTAGACTTCACAAACAAACTGCACCCACAAATATTGAGCATTTTCAGATTTGACCATGCTACAAAATGTGACATAAGCATATTAGCGCCACCTTTGATGCACCACCGAGATTCAGAGATGTCTAAGGACTACAGATTGGTCAGAATAGTCAGCTTTATTTGGGTCTCAGGCTCCAAGGTAATGCAGCTTTGGCTGAAGCTCAGTCCTGTGAGTGGAGTCAGGCTTCTCATAGCATCACAGGACAGAGTGACACAACAACCCTCCACCTCAAGATGCCGCAGAGATGTCAAACGGGTCTGCAGCACATCCTCCACAGCTGCTGTCCAAGGAAGTTCCAGCCAGTGTCGCCTAAGTTGTTTGCTTTGCTTCAAAGAGAAGCTCTGCAGACTCACAGGGCAGGTCTGTAAACATGACAGCAGGTCCTTGGGGCGAGGGTTTGAGCCTTTCAAGCTTGCACCAGCTGTGTCAGGCTGCCCGCCTCAGTGCCATTTCTTTGAGATGCCGCAGACATGAAGCTGCAGCGTCTTCAGGTCCGTAAGATGTCTCAAGTCTGGGAACGAGGATGGAAGCTTTAAGGTGTGCTCCCTGCTGTCAGGTCCACAGCAGTGCATCTTCAAGTGCTGAAGCTGCACTTGCCGGCCAGTGTAGAAGTGTACCGCACCAACAAATGGCGCTCCAATGCATAGAGTGTCGCAGGCTTCTGGTATGTTGTTGAACATGCTGTGCTGTACTGAGGCAAGCTCAGCATCTGCCACATGGGCTAGATGATAGGAGGCTGTCAGCTTTAAGCAACAGATGGAGCTGTAGGCCTTCAGGAAGGATCCCCATTCTTGGAAATTGCTGATGCTGTTGGCATGTAAGTGCAGTGCCTGGGCAGTGCTGCTGTTGACTGCAGCTCGCCAAGCTTTACTTGCGCAAGCAGCTGCTGCATTGTCTAGAGCGTTTTGTTGTCTCCAAAGACAGCTTGCAAGACCTGTAAAGGAGGAGCTGACCAGCTGGAGCTGTGAGACATATTGGCTGCCTGCACCAGCGTGTTCCCAAGTAAGATAACACAAAAAAACAGTGAGCTTGATACGTAGCTCAGCGTCTAACCATCGGCAAGCCTGTTCCAGAAGCTTACTCTCGCGATGATTTGCTCTAAACAGTCACGCTCCCTTTGTAGCAAGCTGGTCAGCATCAAGGTTCCCTGTGCACAGCGTTAGTGTTCACAGCTGCAATAAGGCGCTGAAAGGCTTACCTGCTGGAAAAGCCTGAGTTGCTTTAGTTGCGTACTTTTGGGGCGCGGGCTTGTGGCTCCATCAAGTCGATCAGCAACGCCGGTTCTCACGATCAGTGCAGCGACCCAAGCGCTATGATAGACGTGCACTTGGCTTGCGTGACATAGAACAAGTCGAACACGATTACGATCACATCGTTTTGCATAAAACAAGGATTGCAGAAAGGATCCGCTCTTGTTCAGTAGTCGGTTCCTGTCCCCTCATGTCAAATGCAGCAAGGCATGAAATCAAAGCAGGGCACAGTCCTTGCCTGCACTCTGCTGATTGTTTTCTGATAGCTACACAGCTGAAGTGATCCATGATCCAATCTAGAGCAACAATGTTCGGTATGGCAAGTCATTACCATGCCTGACAGCAACTCATGCATGGCAATTGATTGTGCTGTGACAAAACAGCTTCATCTGACATGCAATGACGACTTGTTGATGGAGCGGAATATCTAACTTAGCATGACAGCGTTGTAAAGTGCCAGCATGCCCCAGGAAGCAGAGCGCTCTAGGCACTATTGCTGCACTGCAGCACTGTCAGCATAGTAAGCAAGCCCCAACTCCCCCAGCAAGCTCCTCAGAGTGCTTGTGTCTGGTATGCAGCCAAACAGAGAGCATCAGTGCACTTGTGATTTGCAGTTTGCTGTATGTTCAGTGATGTACACATGCATGGCTGTTGAAAGACAATTATGCACAATCAGATCCCTATATATGTTTAGACTGGTACACAGAAAGGCACCTTGCAGGACAGGAGAGGCCACCACATAATCTGAATCAACATTTCTGCAACGTGAATGGCCCTTGCCATGGCAGAGCTGGACTGGATCCATGCTAGGACAGAGACCAGTATATGGCCAGCAGTTGTGGGCATCCACATCATTTCAACTTTGGCGTGTTTCACGTACGTGTGGCTGCATATACAGCAGGCAAGGGACCAGCAGCTGCAAACACATCCTCTCTGTCTTGAGCTGTACGCGTCTGCACACAAGAGTATGGATGAAGGAGGCAGCAACTTTGACTCCAAAGTATTGTGCATTGACTTGCAATGGGAAATCAGCCAACACACTTCTGCTGTTGTTGCAACAAGCTTAAGCTCACACTTTGTAACAATCTGCCTTTGCCAACAGGGTCCTACAGAGATGTACGACTGTAAATTACTATAACTGATACGTATGCATACGCATATGGCATATGCTTACACCCTTGTTGCGCGCATAAAGCTTTTGTGGCTGTATGACCTACCCATGAGAGTTTATACTGGTAGTGTGGCCGCCAGATGCAATCCAATTTTGCGTGCACAATTTGCTGCACAAGCATGTCCCACATTAGACTTTGTTTCCCATGACAGGGTACTTCTCACGCCGGGACCCATAGAAGATGCCTTGCTAGCTGTCTGTCATGTTTCCACACCAACAGTTTGAAACACTCATGGCATGCTGCATAGGTCTGCTGATGATTATGCGGGACAGTTGCACTTTTGTAAGAGCAGCTGCGTGCTTTGCCTTATGAGGTAGCTTAATGCAGGTCAGGTTCGACGGTGTGACGATTGACAAGGTAAGGCATAGTTAAGAGCACTGCAGCTATTCCAGAGCTTCAAAAGCAGTTTTGACTATGGCCGCTGGCAATGATGGGTCTTTTCTATCAGTGGCATCCGAGGACGTATGACTAAGAAATTTTCTTGACAAGGCAGTGGGCGCAATATAGAAGTGAGTTCTGCGCAGCACCTGTGAGGGGACACTTCACACATTTGACCTCTTGCGCAGGCCAAAAGGCCTGGTAAACAGCTGACCGAACGACACGAGGTGTCTGGCACGCCCTGTTACCGCTATGCCAGCTCAAGTAGGATTGGTCGACTGCAAGGTGTCAATATACTCAAATACCACTCCGTGCCGACGTCCTGAAGAGGTTCAATTATGTACTCACACAAAACTGCTCGTATTTATAGCCATCACCACCGGTCGTAGCAAGGCACAGGCCTGCCGAATCCAGCTGTCGACTTGCGACGGCCTCCAGGACGTGTAACAGACCCGCACCAACGCCTTTCATGCCAACTGAGTGAAACGTGCTCCGAGGTGACGTTCTGACGAGGCGTCCCATACCCGGCATGTTCCCGTTTAACCTGGCATGGGTACAAGCGGTGTTTTGCCCTTCCCTCCTCCTATGACCCCTCCCAGAATGATAAATCGAATCATCTTTTGTAGCTGCCGAAGTCATTTGGTGGTCACGACGTATTTGGCCCATGATCGGAGCTTTGCCCCCACTCTGGCTGGGACCCACAGCTTTGATCTGGCTTAGTGCATGCAAGCTGGAGGCGCAAGTCCGAACACCATCTTTTCTGGCAAGCCACGATCGGTTCTAACAGGGTAAATCCGTGAAGGGGCCCCCAATCGAACCAATCTCATCTTGTATCAAGCAAGACAAAACCTTGCAACATACTGTGACATTCTGCATGGCGACAATCAACATATTGCCGCATGTCACGCTTGAGGTTGCAAACAAGCTCGGACATTGGCTGCAATGTGAACACACAATTTTCAAAACATTGCCATTTGTATCTGATTTAAGACAGGCTACATGCCGTGAATACAATTGCAAGATGTCTGTTCTGACCCACATGTGTTTGGCATCAATACATTGTACAACTAGTCAGTTTATGGGCCGATGCTGACATTGCGCATGAATGCCTCTCTGGCTAGTAGCCTGTATAAGTAATGAACCTCCGGCCTACTGAAGCAGTCACAGTGTGCCACAAGAGTGACTGATCTCTGAATAATGCCTGCTGGCAGCAGCATCAAGAGCCGCTAGGTGCAGGATGTCCAGAGTTTGGGTTGGTCCAAGACTTGTTGTGGACCTGATAGTCCACCACGGGAAGCATCCTCATCAATACAAGCTCAACAGCGCTAGCACAAAAGAAGAGAGGGTGCAAAAGCAAGCCTGCCAAAAGCAAGCCTCTGGTTGTAGCAAACATGAGCTGTGAAAATGCAACATGTCATAGGTGATCACCTCATGGGCACATGCTACGAATAGCAGCAACTGACCATTGCTGTTGTGCCTGCTGCAGTCTCAGCTAAGGTACGGTCTGCTTGCTGCCTGGCTCAACTCTGGGCCTACCTTGCCTGCCTTCTGTTCAGCAAAACCAGACCCGTTAATAATAACGTTGTTGCTACTGCCAGCTGCAGCCTCACCTTCAACATTGCAGTCTGATGCTCTTCTTGCTCAGCCTGCAACCACGTGAAATTGTCAGCATCCAGGCTATTGCATATGTGCATGTACAGCATCTTAGCAAACTCCTGGCAAAATTGTGCTAATCAAGCTTTGCACGTTAGTTGCAAGATAGCAACACATAGTGTACCAGCATTGCGATGATTCAGTGCATACACTCTGCGTAAGGATCATCGTCGTCCTGGCAGCTAATAGAGAGGTGGCATTCAGACATTTGCCAGGCTCCTCGATGGAGCCTGGGGAAAGCAAGCTGACAGAACCAAGCATGCACCGTGTAGGGGCACTGTCGTCAACGGAGCCTTGAGAAAGGAAGCTAGATTACAGCAGCGATGCGTCTTCCAACCTTGAACCGGAACGCAGTGCGCTCGCAGCAAGCTTGGATTGAGCAGTATTGGCAGGTTGACCGACAAGATGATGAATCGGCAAGTCAATGCATGCTTTGCAGTGCAAAGCATGCATCGCATGCAAGAATACGTGCTTGACTTTCCGGTCCAACAATTCCGGACATGGCGCTACGACTTGTGAATGGCTGAAGCCACTATCCCCTGGCAATGGCGGGCTGAGAGCAACTGTGACCTTTAGTGCTCCTCAAAGTACGACGATCCGGCTTTCGTTAGTGACTGAGATGTGCTGCGTAGATCGTGCGGAATACAGGCATTTAGGCATGGACTAGCAAGATGGAGTCAAAGGGCGGTCGTCAGACCTACAAACGAGGACCATATCCCTCCGCCAATCCTGAACGCTCAGTGCCTCACCTGCTTACCAACGAGCCAAGCTATGCTGGCGGTGGGGTTGATGGCCTCAACACCTCATATGCTGCACAGCATAAACGCCAACACGTCGGATCGGCGATGAGTCAAGACATTGGCTTACCGAGCTCTCCCTGGAGTGCACCTGATCATAGCAGACCAACACTTGAACGTCAGGCGGCTGCCGTGCAGAGCGCGTGCAGAAGATCAGGTGAGACTTTGCGTCCTTGCTTTGCTGCAGCCAGCTGTCAGCTGTCATTACCTTAACGTGACTTTTGCCTTGAATGAAATCCTTGCTGATATTTCCGTCCTGTTGCACCTACCAGCGAACAAAACAGCTGAGTCATGGTTACTTCCCTACACAGGTCCTACAATACATGGACACACCAACAGCAGCACTGTGAGCACGCAGCAACCAGGGCTGGCCCTTGACTGCTACAATAGACCATCAGGCTCACAGATACATCATCATTATGCACTAATGCCTGCACAACATAGCACGCCTCAACATCAACAGTTGAAGGCAGCCAGCGTACATCATGACAGCCTCTCTCACACTCACCACCTTTCAGACATGCCAATTCACGGTCCAAATGCGTCTTACAGTCCTAGCCTTCGTGATGCTGCCGCTGCTCCACATCTCCATGGTAGGGCATCAGCTACCACTGCCATTGTGCCAGCTGGCCTGCATCATAAGCTGTTACAGCAGCAGCAGCCGCTGCACCACCATTACCAGTACCAGCACCATCAGCAACAGGTACATAATCATCAGCTGCAGGCTGACGTTGGCACAGGCTGTCTTGCTCGACTGCAAGCTTCCCAGCCTAGCCACCTCCATCTGCAGCCACCACAGCAGCTACCACAGGAGGCCATCGGTGCCTTGCATCGGCTGCAGCAACCACAGCCGCAGCAACAGCAGCAGCAGCAGCATAAGCTGGATCACAATTTCCCTTTGCAACAGCAGCAGCAACAGCAGCAGACGCATAGATACACGTCACAGTTGCAGCAGCAGCAGCAGCAGCAGCAGCAGCAGCAACAAAGTTCTGCCACATGTTGCGCGCAGCAGCAGCATCATGCTCATGCTTTGCTTCTGCACCAGCAGCAGCTGCAACGCCCTCCTGCTCTGCATGTGTCAAAGTATCAGTCTCTTGCCTTGCAGCAGCAGCAGCCCCAACAGACTAACGTTGTGCAAACACCCCAGCAGCAGCCACAAGGTTTTGCTGAGGACATGCCAAAGCAGCAACTGCAATCATTGCAACAGCAGCAGCAGCAGCAGCAGCAGCAAGCACATGCGCTTCAGGGTCCTCAAGATCTGCACCAGCAGGGTCAACCCTTGCATGATGCAACCAATCACATGCACCCCTGGGCTGGTTCAAGGGACAAGGCACAAAGCAACAGCCAGTCCCTGCTTGATAGTATATTGGCTGGCGAGGTGCCTACCATGCACACTTATACCACAGCTATGCAAGTGCCAAGTGCACATCATACTGCTGCCACCATTGCTGGTGTAAGCAGTCGGCAGGCTGCTGCAACTGCTGCCTTGCCAAGCAAGGCTCAAGAGCAAAGGGCTGAAGTGCACAAGGCTGAAGAGCATAAGGATAGAGGCTTCCCAAGTCACGCTGGTCACAAAAAGGCCACTATAGCTTTGCCGCTGCAGCTCATGCTGTACCAATGGGGCCTACCACAGAAGGTGGTGCAGGTAAACTTGCATGTCCACATTTCAAGCCCAGATTGCAGCCAATGCCGTATTGCAAGCAGCCATGCTAGTATGTCAAGTTTGAGCAGGACTGTTGCTCCATCCCAAATCTGTTCACCGAGTCTGTCAGGAACCTGAATGTTTTGTAAGGCATTCCTATCCCTGTCTGTTCACCGAGTCTGTCAGGAACCTGAATGTTCTGCAAGGCATTCCTACACACTGCAACAGCAAGCGCAGGTGTGCAACCCTGTCTGCTGCATTGCAAGCATTTGAGGACGTTCTGTTGTGCAGGTTCATGCTGCAAAGGGAGAGCAAGCTCGTTTTGCAGCAAAAACAAAGCAACATCTTCTTATAGATATTCAGACTTGCTTCTCACAATTTGGCGATGAGCTTTTCATGACTCTGCAGGCGTATGCTGCCAAGGGGGTGCACAAGATGTATCCCTGGCAAGCTGCAGCATTGGAATGTGGAAAGAACGGCAACAACCTGGTGTATTGCGCACCCACTTCTGGTGGAAAGAGTTTGGTGGCTGAGATCCTGCTGATCAGGCGTCTCAGCAACACCAAAAGACCAGGCAGACCTCAAGGCGGTTTCCATGTAAGCACCTGTTCTGCTTTGCCCAGACTTTGATTAGCGTGCTGAATGGTTGAGTGCAAAAGTGTTGCTCATCAGGCCTGCTGCTCACACCCAAAGACCTTGCAGATGCTGCTGTGACTGTCCTGCAGAAATCACGCATGTATTTACTGGCATAGTGACTGGCATAGTGTACGCAATGACTGTCAGGTGACAAACGTCCTGTTGACCAGGCATGCTGCAGCATACTGACCAGGTGTCATGTGTTGTGTCAATTGCATAACACTGGAGCTGCTCAGAACCCCTGGCTGATTGTGCGGCTTTGTTGATGCAGATGTACAGCAAGGTGCTGGTAGTCCTGCCGTATGTCAGCGTTGTTGCTGAGAAGACTGAGCATTTGACAACCATTCTAGCTGCAATGAGATGCAAGGTGAAGGGCTACTACGGCTCTGGAGAGGGGGGTACGCCCCTAGCCCCTGGGTAAGCTCTCTTTGTTTTGGTCATATGCTCCGTCATTGCAGTGAATGCAGAACATGCGACAGTGTCTCCAGGTCCAAACAACTTTGCGCACATGAGATCATTGTTACTATTACTATTGTTTCAATTGATAGCACCATTGTTATTTAGTACTATTTTTGCCATTGTTATGAGGACTGCCTTCTTGCCTCTGCCTGCCTCCTGCCTGCTATGATTGCAACTGCATGAACAGAAGTGGCCACTCCACTGGGCCACTCAAGAAAACAATCAGTCGTTGCATTGTGCACAAGCAATTTGGCTGAGCAATAACCACGACCAAGTCAAGCTGACATAGCGCCAGTGTGATCCATTGTACTTCGATGTGTAGACGACACAGATTGCCATCTTCTACATTGTAAATACAAGGTTCAAGTTGGCTTGAATACCCCTGCCAATTTGGGGTAGGCTAGTTTGCACTCCTGTGGACCCATGAGGAGTATGCAGCTACGCTGATGTGAAGACACCCAGCCAGAAGAAGTGGAAGCAGCTTTGCTGACACCAGCCAGACTGGAGTCAGTGCTTGTGATGTTTGTGCCAGTGAGGCTGTGTGAGTGGGGCGCTATGAGTCCGTGCTTGTGTGCCCAGTGTGGCTGAGTAAACAACCTACTATGGGGTGCGCAGGTGGGGAAGGAAGAGGAAGCGAAGCAGGAGGAAGAAGCGTTTGCCGAGGAGAACATTGACCAGATCCTGGCGGGGCGGAGTGAGAAGCGCCAGATCGGCAGCCGCAAGGGCAACACCTTCTCCACTGCCACCTTCTCCACCAATGAGGTCTTGCCCAGGCCTTGCACTGAACTATTTTTGTATCCCTTTTCCTGTCACCCACCAACAAACAACCTTATTACATTTTGGTTTCTGCTTTTCAAAATAACTTGCACGGTGTCGGGACTGGTTCCTGTTGTGTGATTTTACGCAAGATTACCAGTTTGTACAGAACTAAACTTGTCATGACTCTTTCTTGTCTCATGCTCTCGCATTGGGTTGCCAGTTTATACAGGGTCACACTGTTCCAGCAATGAGGTCACACCTTGTCATGATTGTTTCTTGTTTCATGCTGTCACATTGGGTGGGCAAGCTGTACAAGGTCATTTTGTGAGATTGTTTATATTGTAAGATTGGTAAGTCGAACAGCCTGGTACCTGAGCAACCCTAATTTAGCATGAGAGCGCCTTACACTCATCCTGCATCAGCCCTGACAAGCCTTAAGAAACCTGAGAATCGACTGATGATGTTTGATGAAGAAAGGCCCATCGCGATCCTTCTGCCCCTGTTTTGCCTGATGAACATCCTGTACCCACCTGTGCAGGCATGCATGCTGCACTTGAGTTGAGAAGTTTGAGAAATTGAGAAATTCTGGTGGTTCAGGCTGTGGGCACAGGCAAGAATGACCGGGAGTATTGGGCTCAGCTCATGCCCCAGGCTGTAGATGAGCATGACCTCATGGTGAGCTTACAGCCAAGGCAGCTTTGCGTAAGCAAGGTCTGCATGTGACACACACCTTCTAAGCAGTGCTGAAGTTCATTGGAATGCTCACTGAAGCATGTAGTAGTTACGCAGCAACTTTAGTTTGCAACACATGACTCCGGTATTTCTGAACCATGCAGTGGTTGTTCTTCCTTTGAAGTAGCCAAGCAGCACTTCTGAAGCATGAGGTGTAGTGAGACTGTATGCATCCAACCCTAGAAAACACAAAGGTGTGATGGGTGAACAATGGTTGTAAGTCATGCTAAGTCAACACGATACGCCCTGCAACTGCACAGCTTGCCACAATCAAAACACATCTTGTGGTGACAACAGGTAGCAGCAGCAAAGGCACCTCAGGTCTTGGCACCGCGCCGCCGCAAGGCAGTCAACTACAACGAGGCCAAGCTGCACAGGAAGTATGTGACGGACAGTGAGACTGAAGCCACTGCTGCTGAGGCCGGCTCTGATGACCCTGACGACAGCAATGTTGAAGATGGTCCTCAAAACAAGGTGAACAGTTGTGTGACAGACTCTATTTTATCATGGCTAGCTGTCACTACGTGCAATGTATTGTTTACACATTTAGATTCCAAACATCATATTCGATCAGGAACACTTCAACCTAAACAAGCGCAGCAGCATGGTGCATCTGGCTGTGTGGCTGCTTGATAGCATTCGTCTGCTCGAATTGGTTTTGACAATGTTGATGTCAGCAAAGATGTGGACAATGGTTCTGCTGCCGCTCAAGCTGAGTCTGATCAACTGACAAATGCAAGTACTGCACATGAGAAGCTGAATCAAGCATCCCTGCATTGAAGCAATCTTCCTCAGAGAGCCTCGTTTAATGACGGCGCACAGCCATATGTGCCAACACGCAAGCTGATGTCTCTGCCACAATTTTGTGCTATCGGCAGGGTCGCGTACATATCTCAAGAAGCAGCAGCTGCTGTATGAGTGTATTGCCCAAGCAGGTGTATCAGCTCTGCCTTCACAAAGCTTTCTTACATGTATATAGTTTTGTATACGTGTATCTCCTCAAGGTCCGCCCACAAGTTGCTTGTAACGAGACAGAGCACGTGTCCGAGCGTGTGTGCATCTGAACTGCAGGCGAAGGGCAAGAAGGTTGCTGCAGTGCCAGAGGAGGTGGTGCACAAGTGGACCAAGGCTGATGTGCGGGCCGTGGAGGACAGACTGCTAGCACTTGGCCCCCACAGAACTGCTGATGTCCGAGAGCAGGCAAGACTCTGACTCAGTCTGACTCGAAACTCAGGACTCACCAAGCCTTGTGCTGAGCGCTGTGGCCAAATGTGTAAATGTCAACTTTTAATGCAATATGTAGAGTACCTAGTTCACATGTATACACAGGAACATGTTTTGGTCTGTAAGGTACACCTGCCCACATGCTTGGCATTTGCATCGAAAGATTTCCCAAGTCACATCTGTGGTCTGGAAGGAGACATATCAGTGTTCTGCATTTGACAAGCGTGCCGGCACCATGTGGCAAGTTGACCTGGCAGACCACTGCATGCAGCGTTACCTGTCTTGCTCCTCTGCAGCTCAATGCCTGTGACGCATCTGAAAGTAGGGGCTTTGTTTGTTTACTAATGGTTTTCATCTTGTGAAAAGGAATACTTGTAAACAACTGGTATGGCTGCTGATGGATCCAGACGTGGTGTGCACCAGAGCTGTGCCTAGCACAAGGCTTCATGGTCATACATCAGAGCTCTCCTGCTACATTTGCTAGCGATCAAAGCAAGATCCACCTTTTTCACAGTTCTGGCTGCTGTCTCCTGTCGTCACTTTTGCTACAGATGTCAACAACTTCACATTCTCACAGGCCTAGCTGCTGTCTGCAGGCTGGCGTAGCAGCGTCAAGGTCATTGAAAGAAGTTGCAGAGCTTGAGAAAGCTGTGTGCCTGCTCATCCAGCGAACAGCTGACATCTATGATGCCAAATCTTCTCAGCTGGACACATACATGGCTGCCACGCTTGCCAAGCTGCAACCGGGATCATCTGATGGATCATCTCTTGGTGTCAGTCTGAACAGAGACCACAGCATGGGGGAGGCAGAGCGTGCTGTGCATGCTGAGGCCAGCACTTCAAATATTGGGGATGGGTCAGCTGATGGAGGGAAGACAGCTGTCAGTGCCACGTCAGAGCTGATCACACCTGAAATCGAGAAGCAGCTTCCGAGATCAGCACGGCGGGTATGATTGTCTTTCTTGGGGAGCTTGCAAAACAAACCCTGGTGATAATGCATATGCTTTGGAGGACCCTATGAAAGTACCAACCAGATGCATATGTTGCTGACCACCAACTTTGTGCTGGTCAACTTGTGACAGCATTGTGGTCACGACGTGCCAGGTGGACCACATCAAGGGACTTTGTGATGTCTGCTGCTCAACAGCATGTGAGCAGTGTCCAATGGGGTACGCTGCTGCAGAAGCAAAGTTCTGCTCGTACTGGCCACCAAATAGGCCGTCAATGATGCACAAAAGGACAGATTTGTCTCACATCGCTTTGCACTGCATGGCGGCAGCTGTCTTTGCTGTGCATAAGCACAGTCTGAACAAATGCTACGGCTATCACACCCACCAGCACTGGCACATGCTCAGCATGCTGTTCTAACTGTGCAGGCTTGCAACACGATGCAAGCAGCCCCATCATCTGATACTGCAGGCATTGCCATCATCAGAAACAAAGTCGCGCCTATCCAAGCAAAGACAGGACCTCCAGCAACAATCCGGATAAGAAATGATGCCCAAAAAGCTTTTTTTCTTTCTTTTTTGTTTACAGCTTTGGTAGCCCTTATATGGTTTTTTGTAACATTGTCCAAGGAACATCATGATGTGTTGATGCAGGCTTTGACATCATCAGAGTTGAGGTCCCGCCTGTCCAAGCAAGGAAAGCGGTTCCAGCAGCAGCTGACTGAGCGAGGGGCCTTGCACCAGCTCATGACTGCCATCCAGTCTGGGGATTCAGATGCCAAGCTCCAGCTCTTTGGCATCACTAAGGTACATATCATACCAGATAATACTGTGATATAATATAGTGTAGTGTCATGTAAGATAACATAATATAGTACTACATCATGGAATGTAGTTTGATGTGATGTAATGTAATATAAATTGTAAGAATAATATAAATATAATGCAATATAGTATAATGTCTATCATATTATGCCAAAACATGTTGCTGCTCAGAAGTATATATTTCAAGGTTCCAGACCTTTGACTGTCAGTCCTGTTGCATGTATGTTGTACGACTGCAGCACAAGTGGCAGTATGTGTGTTTTGACCCCTCTCTTTGAGCTTTTGACGCCCTGATCCTGCCTGTATGCGCAGCGACTCAGGCAATGAGTCTGGTCATTGCAAGGTTGTGCCCATGTGCTGAGCCTCCCAGTAAGAGATGATGGAAACACAAGCACACTGACGTACAGTTTGTGATAGCATGCCTCACACTCACTGCACTCAAATAACCAAGCAAGGTACAAATCAAGTTGCTTGGCTGGGCTTTGCACTGGTAATTGGGCGCATCTGCATAGACAACCTTTTGCAGCTGTTTTGTTGTGACAAGCAGTGGCTGCACTGCTGTCTTCCTTGCTTGCAGATGCCTTCCCAGGCCAAGTGGTAGACCACCTGGTGGGACACCACCAACGACAACACTCTTCTGACTAGCCACCATCATGCATACAGACAGACACATCTCTGGTTGCTGATTGCAGATTTCTGGGCAGCCCAAGGGGCAGGCCCCATGGTGGGGCCCCAAGGATGACAGGGCTCTTCTGGTGGGGTACAACAGGCAGGGGGGCATTCCCTGGATCAACAAGGCTATCATGTCTACTGTGGATGGCATCCTGTCAGACCCTACCTTAGACTTCTCAGTCAGGGTGAGCGAGCTGTGTATGTCTTGACATGACACAAAGTTTGCTGCCCAAGGCTGTGTTTTCTTCTTCTTCTTCTTCAGCTTTGTCTTCTTCTTCTTCTATCTTTCTTGGCTGAGGTCAGCAGGCCTTGATTGTCACATTCAGCATGGTACACTCTTGCATGCCACATATCATCTTGGATCCTAATCTTGACAACTATCCTCAAGAACAGATGTTGTCTTAGTCACGTAGAACAATATGGACCAGGTTTCTGTGTGACAGCACAGCTTGCAATCTCTGCTGTCATCAAGCATGCCCCAACTTGACTGTACGTATAAGGTTTTACTGCACATAAAGCCACTGGGCGATCAGCTCGTAAGTTGCTCAAGCAGGTGTTGCTGCTCTCACTGCAAAGCTTAGCTCTCATCTTGTCATCATGGTGTACATGCAGCTCGTGCAGAAGCCGGCACCAGACCCTGACCAAGCAGCTGCTGACTCATCATCGGCTGGTTTGGCAGATGCTAACCCTATGGCAGGTGTCGCTGGCTTGGCCTCATGCCCTAGCAGCAGTGATGCAGCAAGTGCAGTGGAGGGCGTGGTGACAAATGAGTCACACAGCAAGGAGGAAAGTCCAAAACCAGACGATGCTGCTGATGAGAAGGTACATTTTGAATTTGTCAGCTGCGATTTGCCCAAGATGGAGTAATCTAGGTTGGCTGGACAATAAAGGCGTGACTAGAGCCCCTGCAGTCAAGGGACGTGCCCATGTAGCATCACAGGACAAGTTAGTATAGCATGTACAGCTTTCGCAGTCGTTTGCTGAAAACACTGCCAGGGTATGTTTGGGGCGCCCCCAGTA
>JAABUP010003612.1_pt1 | contig 27089 bp, 23 predicted proteins | sample 5559201 | NCBI WGS metagenome assembly JAABUP01 (sample SAMN10711887, study PRJNA513373) | rock metagenome | isolation source: Antarctica rocks | place: Antarctica | reverse complement strand
ACCTCTGGACCTCCCAGAATTACGACGCCTCTACCCCCACCCCTGAGCTAGAGCTAATCCCTCGCGACCTCTGGCAGCGGGTGTACGATGCCGCCTGCTATGCGGCCTAAGTGGCCAAAGTCCACATGCAGCAGTATCGATCGTTAATGTACTAGTACCCGAGCGAGGGCGCTTCCTGGACAGACAACGCCCTTTTGTGTTTCAATGCACCTGTTTAGTAGCAGACCCATCGGTAGCCCGGAGCCTGGAGAGGATGCGCACACCATGACTGTTCGCCGCACTGCCCTGCTTTCGTTGGCCTCGCTCGTTTCGCTGCTCTCGCTGTTCGCCGCGCCGCTCGCCGCGGTGCCGCCGCGATCCCTGGTGGCGCACGCTGGTGCGGCCGGCGCGGCGCCGCGCCGGGCAGCGGCGCCGGCCAGGGTCGCGGCCGTGGCGCCCAGCAGCGTCACCATCGCTGGCACGGTGGACCCGCAATTCGGCTGCTCCGGCCCCTGGCAGACGGACTGCGCCGCCGCGCACATGGCCTACGACGCCGTCGGCGACGTGTGGACCAAGAGCGCCCTCCTGGCGGCGAGCTCCTCCGCGGACCCGCACACCTCGCCCTATCAGTACAAGGCCGCGCTCAATGACTCCTGGAACGAGAGCTACGGGCAGAACACCGGCGCGGGCAACATCACCTTCACGCTGACCGCGCCCACCACCGTCACCTTCTTCTACGACGACAAGACGCACTGGGTCACCGACGACGTGAACTCCGTCATCGCCACCGTCCCGGGCGACTACCAGCAGTACCTGGGGTGCGCGGACAACTGGCAGCCCTCCTGCATGCGCTCGTGGCTCGAGGACCCCACCGGCAGCGGTACCTACAGCTTCTCGACGACCCGCATCCCCGCCGGTACCTACAATGCTAAGGTCGCGATCAACCGCAGCTGGAACGAGAACTACGGCCAGGGCGGCGCGCCGGGCGGCGCCAACATCACCTTCGTCGTCCCGACGAATGGGGCCAAGGTCACCTTCCGCTACGACCCCGCGACGCACGTCCTCTCCATCAGCAGCGCCATCAGCAGCGGCCACGGCCACGACAACAACGTGGAGTACGCCGGCCTCGCCCACGACTCGCGCAACAGCCTCTACCGCGTGCCCTTCGGGGCGGCCAGCCCCGGCACGCCCGTCGCGCTGCGCTTCCGCACCTTCCACGACGACGTGACCGGCGTCACCATCCGTCTCTACGACACCGCGGTCGGCCACGAGGACCGCGAGCCCATGCAACTGGTGGCGCGCAATGTCTCCTGCTACGATCGATCACTCGACGCCGCCGGCAACACCTGCGACTACTACCAATACACCTACACGCCGCGGGCCCTCGGCGCCGTCTACTATCGCTTCATCGCCACCGACGGCACGGCCACGGCCTACTACGCCGACACGGCCAACCGCTACGACGGGCGTGGCGTGGCCACGCCCGATGAGGAGGACTACGGCTTCCGGCTCAACGTGGTCGCGCCCGCCGCCCAATTCCCCGTCATCCCCTGGATGCAAAACGGGGTGATGTACCAGATCTTCCCCGACCGCTTCCGCAACGGCGATACGGGCAACGACCCCAAGCCCACCGCTCCGCGCTACAACTATCCCACGCCGCAGGACGGCAACCCGCAAACGGCGGCCAACGACCAGATCCAGCTGCGCAGGTGGGATCAACTGCCCGAAGGCTCCTGCACGCACTACGTCAGTCCCGCTACGCCGTGTACGGAGACTTCGCGCGGGCGCGACTACTTCGGCGGCGATCTCCAGGGCATCGACCAGAAGCTCGACTACCTCAAGCGCCTCGGCGTCACCATCCTCTACCTCAACCCCATCTTCGCGTCGGGCTCCAACCACGGCTACGACACGCGCGACTACAAGACGATTAGCCCCTACTTCGGGACCAACAGCTACTTCGCGCAGAATCTGGTCCCGGACGCCACGGCGCGCGGCATGCGGATCGTGCTCGACGGCGTCTTCAACCATCTCTCGTCGGACAGCCCCTTCTTCGACCGCTACCACCACTACAGCACGGTCGGGGCCTGCGAAGACGCCACCTCGCCCTTCCGCTCCTGGTTCACCTTCCATGACGTGGCGCAGGGAGCCGGTGTCTGTGTCGACAGCCACAACCGTCCCAACTCCGCCACCTACGACGGCTGGGCCGGCTTCGACTCTATCCCCGTGCTCACCAAGCGCGACCCGGCAAGCCCCGACCGGCCCTACGCGCCCGTCGCAAACTACTTCTACGCGGTCACCGGCACGGCCTCGATCAGCGCCACGAACGAGGTCACGATCACGCCGACCGATCCCGTCACCAGCGTGGCCCCCTACTGGCTGCAGCAGGGCGCGGCGGGCTGGCGCTTCGATGTGATGACCGACCCCTCGTTCCCGGCCGCCTACTGGCAGCAGGTCCGCACGGTCACCAAGGGCGTCACGCCCGATGCGACGCTGATCGCCGAGGGCTGGCACTGGTACGACAACCTGCCGCTGACGCACGGCGACCAGGCCGACACCGCCATGGGCTACCGCTTCCGCAACGCTGTGTTGGGCCTGCTCGGCGCGACCGACAACAAGGGCTTCGCTCAGGAGACCGACCCCACCCTGCCGCCCTCGACCTTCGAGAACCGTATTATGTCGATGCGCGAGGACTACGCCGACGCGACGTGGTACACCTTCCAGAACCTGGTGGACAGCCACGATACGGCGCGTGTTCTCTGGAGTCTGACTCCAGGGGCCGACAACCGGGAGGCCCGCGAGTTCGACGCGACCAACGCGCAGACGGGCACGCTGCGCCAGCGTGTCGCCGCGCTCGTGCAGATGACCATGCCGGGGACGCCCGACATCTACTACGGCGACGAGGTCGGCCTGACCGGCTCCGACGACCCCGACGACCGCCGGCCCTTCCCCTGGACGCTCGACGCCTACGGCGCCTACGTCAACACCGGCGACACCACGTATTACGACGCCGCCGGCAACCACGCCACCTTCGATTGGTACAAGAAGCTCACCGGCATCCGCGCGGCCAACCCGGCCTTGCGGCAGGGCAAGCTCTCCTTCCTGCTGGCCGACGACACGAAAGGGACGCTGGCGTACGCGCTGCGCGGCCAGGACGGCGACCCCAACAAGCTGGTCATCACGCTGATCAACCGCAACGAGGCCTCACCCGAGACGATCAACGTCCCGACCGCCAGCTACCTGCGCGACGGCGTCACCTTCACCGACGCTCTGACCAACAGCGTCTCGGCCGCGACGGCGAACGGGAGCCTGAGCCCGATCACCCTGGCCCCGCTTGGCGCGGCCATCCTGGTGATGGACGCCGGCCAGACCATCGCCGGCCCGGCCGCGCCCACCACCCTGACTGCCGCGGCGCAGGACGCCCTGTCGAGCACCGTAGCTCTGAGTTGGTTGGTGAGCGCCGACGCGACAGGCTACAACGTCTACCGCAGCCCGGTGCAGGGCGGCGGCTACGTGCGGATCGGCTCCACGGCCGCCCTGACCTACACCGACACGACAGTGGCGAACGGGACGACCTACTATTACGTGGTGCGCGCCGTCGACGCGCAGGGCAACGAGGGCGACAGCTCGAACGAAGCCAGCGCGACGCCGGCCCTGCCCGTCGGCTACGCCGTGCTGCAATACCCCAAGACGATCAGCGAGACAATCACGTCGACGTTTACCACCGTCTACGGCCAGGTCTACATCCACGGCCTGACCGATGCGGGCGGTGACCCCGGCGCGATCATCGCCCAGGTGGCGCTGACAGGGACGACCGGCGGTCCCGACAGTGACCCCGCGACATGGCCGTGGCAGCCCATGACCTACAACGCCGGCCACACCGGCGACAACAACTATGAGTACCAGGGCCGCATCCGCGCCGACGCCCCGGGCGCCTACCACTACCTGGTGCGCTTCTCCGACGACGGCGGCGGCGCCTGGACGTACGGCGACCAGAACGGCAGCGGGACGGGGACCCCCGGCGTGGCCACGATCACCGCGAGCGCCGACACCACGGCGCCTACGGCCCCGACGCTCTCGGTCGATTACAGCGCGAGCAGCCTGATGCTGAGCTGGACACCGTCGACCGACCCGGACGACGCGGTCGCCGAGTACCGCATCTACCGCGGCGCGTCGTCCGGCGGCGAGGGCGCCACGGCGATCGCCACCGTATCGGGGAGCGCCACGGCCTACACCGACACGATGGTCGCCTCCGGTCAGACCTACGACTACGTGATCCGGGCCTACGACACGTCGCTCAACGCGTCCGCCCCCTCCAACGAGGTCTCGGCCACGGTCCAGGCCAAGCTTGTCCACGTCGCCTTCCGCGTCAAAGCGCCCGCGTTCACGCCCGCGGGCGACACCGTCTACGTGACGGGCCAGTCCCAGGGCGTGTCGCCCGACCCGCTGTGCGGCTACTGCGGAGGGACGGCCTCCACGGCCATGAGCGAGACCGCGCCGGGCTCGCACATCTGGCAGATCACGCTCGACATCCCCGACGGCACGCCGATTCAGTACAAGTACACGCGCGGTACCTATGACTATGTCGAGGAGTGGGGCTCCATCACGGGTACCACCAATCGTGTGGCCACCGTGCATGCCAACAGCGCCGCGGACCTGACCGAGACGTTCGACGACACGGGTGACACGACCGCCGACGGCAACCACACGGCGGTGCAGAACTGGCGCGACGCGCTCGTGGCGGCGACCAGCCCGGTCAGCGACGCGGTCGTCGCGCCCACGACAGCCATCAGCGTCGCCTTTAACTGGGACGTCAAGAGCGATGGCTCCGACCTCGGCACGGCCATCGCCGTGACGGCCGGCGGCGCGCCGGTCTCCGGCACGGTGACGCACGACAGCGCCGCGCGGAGCCTCGTCTTCACGCCCGTCGCGCCGCTCGCGCCGGGCGCGTACACGGTCACCGTCGACCACGTGGTGTCCCTCACGCCACAGAACGACGGTATCAAGATCCGCACGCCGTACGTGTTCACCTTCACCGTGCCGGGGGCTGATCCCAGCGCGACCGCGACGGCCGGGACCGTTACGGGGACGGCCGCGCCGACCGTCACGGGGACGCGGACCGTCACCCCGAGTGTCACCGTCACGGATACCCAGACCGTGGTACCCACGACGACCGTCACCGGGACGCAGACCGTCGTGCCGACCGCGTCGTCCACGGAGGTCGCGACAGGCTTGCCAACGGCCACGGCATCGGGCACGCCGAGCGCGCCGACCGCGACGGATACGAGCGCGCCGGCGGCAACTCCGACAGGGACGGCCGGGCCGGCTACCACTACCCCGACCGGCACGGCCACGAACACACCGACCAACACTGTGACGCACACGCCGACGAGTACGAGCACCGCTGCGCCATCGACGGCGACGAGCACACCAACGGTCGCGCCGCTTTGCCAACTCTTCGCGCTGCCTGCCTTCGTCACGGTCCCGCGTGGCGGCCATCAGGTCTTGCTCGTGGACGCCGCGCCCGGCTCCGCCCTCACGCTCACCGTCAAGGCTGGCTACCCGGCCCACGCGACGCTCTACACCGACGGCGGCCTGGCCGGCCCTGGCTTCGGGCGCCCCCTCGCGGGCACGCGCGTGTCCGGCGGCTACCGCTACACCTTCCATGTCGAGGCGTCTGGTCTGGCCCTGCTGGCCTTCCCCATCCCGCGGGACGCGCGGCCGGGCACGGTCGTGGCGCAGGTGGCGGCCCAAGAGCCTTGCGGCCTGTTCAAGACGGTCGCGACCTTCCAGGTGCGCGGCCGGGTGACGGGCGCGGTGGCGCGCTTCACGGCGCGCGCGACGACGCTAATGATCGCGCTGCCGCGCGAGGATACGCTGCCGGTAAGCGCACAGACGCTGGTGCGGCACGGCGTGTTGCGCGTGGCGACGCGCGGGCGGGGCGCCACCGCGCTACGCGTCCTCACGTTCAGCTACCACCCGCACACACGACCGGCGCCCGCCGTGGCGGCGGGCGCGGCGCGCATGCGGCCCCACACCCTGTTCGGCGTCGCGGTCGGGACGGGGACGCGGGACGCGGACATAAGCCGCGCCGCCCAGTAAGAGGCTAGGCGTCCGTCGAGGCCGGCGCGAACAGGTCGTGCACGACGCCCGGGATCTCTTTGGAGGGGTCCCGGGCGTTGTCGCGTCGCCAAAGCGCGCTCGATGGACGGCTAGGTGTACGTTGTCATAGAGGTCGATAGTGGTGACGAAGTCCGGCGCCCCTTTGCCTATGCGGTTTAGCTTTCCTGGCTCGGGCGTAGGCTCTTGAACAGGATGGCGAGGATGAAAAAGGTGGGGGGCCACTGGCCCACGAAGAGGGCATCCTGGCCGCGACCGCGGAGCTTGAGGATGAGGGAGGCGGCGATGGAGCCGATGCCGAGCCAGTACCAGACGGGCGTGGGCACCTTCTCCAGGGAGAGGAAATAGGCTTGCTGCGGATTGTCGCTGTTCATAATCGTTGTCGTCCTTTCGTAGATGGGGGCGGCGCGGCGCCCCATAAATGTGGTGCGCGGTACGGTGGTTAAAGACGTGATGTGCCGGAAATCGTTCCAGTACCGGAGAGGCGCGTGGACCCGCATGGTTGGATTCGAGGCGACCGGTCCGCCTGGCCGTGGCCCGGTCACCATCGCTACCCAGGCACGGCCCCGAAGGCCAGGGCCGAACCTATCACAAGCCTCCCGCTGACGATGAGGATGAGGATAGTGACGCACCCTACGATAACTCCGATGGACAGGCCAATAGCCTGTCCCCCGCCTGCGCGTTCGATCATACGTCTACTCCTTCGCCCCTAACCGTTCGCCACCTACCTAAGACATACCCGCATCGGACGCGGCCGCCAAGTCAGGGCGTCCGTACACCGGGCGCGAGAGCAGCGCCGATGTCGGGGGCGCCGCTCCCGGCACGACTCCTGCATCGCTCTCTACGACGCCCTGGCGCGAGGACGGCGCGGCGATGAGCCGCGCCGCAGACACGCGTCTCTCCTATTGAAGGCGCGGTAGCGTGCGCGCCGGACACGATCGGACACGAAAGGCTGGCACGGGCATGGGCATGCTGGACGACAAGGTCGTGTTCATCACCGGCGCGGCGAGCGGCATCGGAGCAGGAACGGCGCGGCGCTTCGCGCGAGAGGGGGCCTGCGTCGCGCTCGCCGACGTGCAGACCGGGGAGGGCGAGCGCCTGCGCGCCGAGCTCGAGGCCGCGGGGAGCCAGGCCCTCTACGTGGACTGCGATGTGAGCAACCCCGCCGCCGTCGAGCGCGCCATCGCCGCGACGGTGGACCGCTTCGGGACGCTCGACGTCGTGTTCGCCAACGCGGGCATCAACGGGGTGTGGACCCCCATCGAGGAGTTGCAACCCGACGAATGGGATCGCACCCTGGACATCAACCTCAAGGGCACGTACCTGACCGTGCACTTCGCCGTGCCGCACCTGAAGCGGGCCGGCGGCGGCAGCATCATCATCACGAGCAGCGTGAACGGGAACCGCACCTTTTCGAACCCGGGGGCGAGCGCCTACAGCGCGTCGAAGGCCGGTCAGGTCGCTCTGATGAAGATGGTCGCGCTGGAGCTGGGCCGGCACAATATACGTTGCAACGCTGTGTGCCCGGGGGCGATCCCCACCAACATCGACCAGCGGACCGAGCAGCGGCACACGGACAACATCGGGATCGCAGTCGAGCTGCCGGAGGGGAACCCGGCCTTACACGAAGGGCAAGGGGAACCGATCGACGTAGCCGACACCTGCCTATTCCTCGCCTCGGATCTGGGTCGCCACGTCTCCGGCGTGGAGATCTATGTCGACGGCGGCGCGTCGCTGCTGCGCTAGACATGGCGCCGTACGCATCCGTCAATGTGTTCGCCGTGCGCGCCGGCGCGATGGATAGCTTCGTCGCGCTGCAACAGGACGAGTTCCTACCGTTGCTGCGCCGGCAGCGGGGGTTCCTGGCCCTCGAGATCGTACGGACTGGGGCCGACACGGGCGTGGCCACGTTGTGGTGGGCGTCCGAGGAGGCGCGGCGCGCGGCGACTCCGGCCCTGACCGCATGGGTCGAGGAGTACCTCGCACCGTTCTTCGTCGCGCTGGACAACCCCTCCGGCCCGGTCGTCTTCTCGTTTCACGACGAGGATCGCCCGTGACCTGGCGCTTTCTCCGAGGGGTTCGTTTGAAGCGGTCGTGGCTGATATCGAGGAGGTCTGCGCGGGGCAGAGACTGCTGGCGCTCACGGCGACAGCCCCCGCTTGCCCGGCCGGTGCGTGGCCTATTGTAGCCATTCCACCCGGGGATGAGGTGACCGGATCTGCACACTGTCCCGCGCAACCCGCGATCCTTTATTCGCCGGTCGCGCCGTCGATCGCCTCGCGCATGAGGTCGGCGTGGCCGTTGTGGCGCGCCGTTTCCTCGATCATATGCGCCATGATCCAGCGCAACGTCTGATCCCCTCCAGGCGGCTCTGTGCGCGGCCGCCGCGCGCGGTCGTCTCAGGCTGGCCGCGGCCACGATCTCGCGCGAACGCGCCACCTCGGCCCGGTATAGGTCGAAGATCGCCGCGGGGCTCTCGTCGGGGCCGGCGCGCCAGTCGGCGTCGGGGTCGGCGTCGGTCCAGGGGAAGTCGATATCCTCCCCCGCGAACACGGCCTGGAACCACCAGCGCTCGACGTAGGCGAGATGCTTGACGAGCCCGAGCAAGGTCAGGCCCGACGGGGTCAGCGGACGCCGCAGGTCGGGCTCGGAGAGCCCGTCGACTTTCCACAGGAGCGTGGCGCGATGGTAGTCGAGGAAAGCGGGCAGCAGGTCGCGCTCGGGGGCCGCTTCGGGCGGGTCGCGGCGGTCCGGCGGAGGTGGGAGTGTATGGGTCATAGTCCGTCCTCTATTCTGGCTAGTGTTGTCTCCGGGCGGTTTGTTCGAAGCGGCGGCGGCCTGCGACTGCCTTCCCACACGCGGGACCCCAGATGGCACCCCTCTCGCCCCCTCCGCCCACGGCTGACTGGTCTCCCGGACCCTAACCGCGGGTCCGCCGTTGGGGCGCGCCTCCAGGGGAACTCCGGGAGATGCCTCCCCCCAGACCCCCGCCAACGACGGGGCGCGCGGGCAGACGGGCGTGGTTAGCTCGACAAGTCACAGACCCTGGCCTCCAGTATAGGGTTTGGGCGCGACATCACCGTGTCAGCTTTTGTGACGTAGACGACGACAGGTGGCCCTCGCCCAGCGCCTCCTCTAGCTCCTCGCGGACGGTGTCGTCGGTCTCGTCGTCGAGGGCGTTGTGCAGGGCGCGCGCAGCATCGGGACCGCCGAGGCGGCCAAGCGCCCAGGCGGCGTGCGCGCGCACGACCGGCGCGGCCTCGCGTAGGGCGCGGGCCAGCGCGGGGACGGCCGCCCTGTCCCCGCTGTTGCCGAGCGCGACGGCGACGTTGCGCTGTAACCCCTCGCGCTTGGCCCGCTTGACCGCGGTCTTGCCGAAGCGCGCGCCGAATTCTTCCTGCGTTATGTCTAACAGCGGGATGAGCTCGGGCGCGGCGAGCGAGGGGTCGCGTCCACCATGGGTGTCCGTTCCGTCGAGCTCGGCGGACGCGACGGGGGCCGGCTGGAAGCCGGCGCTCCCGGTAGATACGGACGTGGAGACCGGCGAAACGCTGGCGCCCCCGGTAGATGCGGACATGGTGGGGGCCGGCAAGCGGCGATTGCAAGCGATGATGCTCCCGATAGGTACGGGGTCACGCATGGGCAATCTCGTGACGCCGGGACGGAACTCCGCGTGCGCGGGGGCGCCGGGCCGCCGGTTGGGCGGGCAGACCTCCTGGCAGATGTCGCAGCCGAAGATCCAGTCGCCCATTAGGGGCCGCAGCTCGCGCGGGATAACGCCGCGGTGCTCGATGGTGAGGTAGGAGATGCAGAGGTCGCTCCGGACCTCGTAGGGGGCCACGATCGCGCCCGTCGGGCACGCGCGCAGGCACAGGTCGCAGCTGCCGCAGTTCGTGCGCAAAGGCTCGTCTTCCACCAGCTCCAACTCGGTCAGGATCTCGCCCAGGAAGACCCACGAGCCGGCCGCTTTGGTGATGACGTTAGTGTGCTTGCCGACCCAGCCGACGCCCGCCCGGCGCGCCGCCGCGCGGTCGAGGATGCGCGCGGTGTCCACGAGCGTGCGCGCCTGCTGCTCGGACCCGCAACTCTCCCTAATGTGGGCGACGACCAGACCCATGCGCTCCTTGAGCACGTTGTGGTAGTCGCGTCCCCACGCGTAGGCGGAGATGCGGCCACGCGGCCGGCCCTCCTCGCCGGCCGGCGCGTCGCCCTCGGGCCGGTAACTCATGGCCAGCGAGATGATGGAGCGCGCGGTGGGCAGCAGGTTGCGCGGGTCGCCGGCAAAGTCCGCCCGCTCGGCGGTGAACCAGGGCAGTCCGCTGTAGTGGCCAACTGCAATGCGCTCTTGCACGGCCCGGCGGTCCTCGGGGAACGGCGCGGCCCGCGCGACCCCGACGGCGTCGAACCCGACCTCGCGCGCATGGTCTTTGATGCGCCGTGTCAGGTCCATGTCCGCCACCATCGCTCTCCCCGGGCTATTAGCTAACAGCTACGCGTCACATCCCGGCAGGTCGGGCAGAGGCCGACGAACTCGACGCGGTGCCCTTCGACCATGAAGCCGGTCTCGCCGGCGACGGCGGCGTAGGCGGTCGCCACCGCGTCGCGCACCGCCGGGAGGTGTACGTCGGCGAGGGTCCCGCAGGCGCGGCAGACGGCGTGGTCGTGGGGACTTGTCTCGCGGTCGTAGCTCACCACGCCGTCTGGCCGGCGCACCTCAGCGACGAGCCCCGCGTGTGCGAGGTAGTGCAGCGCGTTGTAGACGGTTCCGTAGGCGATGCGCGGGCTGCGGTCGCGCACGGCGTCGAACACCTGCGCGGCGGTGGGGTGGTCGCGTCGTTCGGCGACGGCCTCGAGCACGGCCTGGCGCTGGCGTGTCAGGCGCGCGGGCGCCTCGCGTGTCTCTGTCATTGTCATACCTCTTATTGTAGCGCACGGCCGGTATCAGCGCGGCACCGTTCGTGCTACCGCCGCTACAGCGCCCCAGCGTGGAGGCGCGCCCTCCCTATAGGCGGCCACACCCTGCCCTCGTCCCACGTCCGTATAACTCACGACCCCACGACGTTGCACGTCGGCGACAGGGCCAAATGATGTTATAATAAGACTGATTCCTGTTACCGACGCCATCGATCCGACACTACAACATATAACCGCAATACATATAGGAGGGACGGCATGTCCGAAGCGATTGCCGAGCAGGTTGGGGACGAGCGCCAACCGCGGTCCGATATGGAGAAAAAAGAGCAGCAGTTCGTGCTGCAATACGTGCAGCCGGGGCTGGCCGGCCTGATGGACGGCTCGGTCTCGACCCTGGCGCCCATCTTCGCCGTCGTCTTCGCGACACACAACACTCACACGACTTTTCTGATCGGCCTCTCCGCGGCGGTCGGCGCCGGCATCTCGATGGCGTTCTCGGAGGCGCTCTCCGACACCGGTGAGATCACGGGGCGGGGCAGCCCTATCGTGCGCGGTGCCGTCACCGGGCTGATGACTTTCTTCGGCGGTATCGGGCACACGCTGCCCTTCTTGCTCGCCAGCCCCGGCGCCGCGCTGAACTTGGCCTACGTGGTGGTCGGCGTCGAGTTGCTGATCATCGCCTACGTTCGCTACCACTACTTCAAGATGAACTTCGCCTTGTCGATCTTGCAGGTCATCGTCGGCGGCCTGCTCGTACTTTTCGCCGGTATCAAGATCGGCCAGGCGTAGCGCCTATACTGGCACACTAGTTGCACCTTCAAGATACGATACCCTGCGCGATGATTCCCGGTTATCGAGGAGATGTAGACATGAGATGGGTGTTGACCTTGGCGGCGCTATCCCTGGGCGTCTGGTATCTCACCAACAGGCAGCGCCGCGATCAGCTGGGGCAGGCGGTGCAGGACGGGACGCCCCCGGAGACACAGGCGCGGGTAAAGGATGCGGTCACGACGGCGAGCGACGCGGCGCAGAGCGCCGCCGCCACTGTAACGGAGAAGGCGCAAGGACTGGCCCAGCAAGCGAGCAAAGCAGTGGGCGACACCGCGGCCAACGTGGGACAAACCTCCGCTAGCGTGGCCGACCGCGCGGGGCAAACCGTCGAGTCGGCCACGCAAGAGGCGCAGGAAGCGGCCGGCGTGGTAGAGGACGTGACGCAAAAAGTAACCGGCGCGATCGCCGAGGGCGCGCCACAAACAGGCGCCACGGCGCCGGCGGCGACGGGTCCGGGAGACACCCAACAGGCCGCCACGGCGGCCAACCTCGGGGCGCAGGCGCAGGACACGGCCCCACGGACGGCCACCCATAGCGCGGTCGAGACAGACATGTCCATGCCCCCACCCTCCATACGCGAGACGGTGCAGGCCGAGATGGCCGACGTCGGTGAGCATGTGGATCGCTTGCGCGCGCAGTCGGAAGAGCCTCCCGATCCGGCGGAGAAGTCGGCCGGCGAATTCTTCGGCGCGGGCACCATAGCGGCGACAGACCTGCATCTCACCCAGGTCCCCGCGACGCGACAAGAGGCCGAGACCGTCGAGGGCGGTGTCGAGCCACTACTTGGCGCTGCGACGACGGCCGCTGCGGGCGCCGCTGATGCGCCGGCGCCCGATCCTGTACGCGCGACAGGGTCACAAAAGCCGAGCGTACCCGTGGGGATAGGTGTGACGGGGGACCTGGGCGCGGGTGCGATACCCTCCGGCCCGGCGAACACGGTCGCCGACGACATCTCCCCGATTGGAACGCCCGACCAGACCGGGGGGGCCACGTCGACCTCGGATAAGGCTGGCATGGACATGCCGACGACCATCGCCTCCGGCGCGGGCGCGCCGGAGGCGACGAGCGCGGGGGTCCCGGCCCCCGGCCTAAAGAGCGCCGCGCCGGGGTCTGCGCAGGGCACGACAGGGCGTACCCTGACGACCGACGACTCGATCGTGCCCGAGGGCGAGCGCCCGCGGGAGATCGCGGGCGAGGGCACGACAACCGCGGCCGGCGGTAATGTGGACATCCTCTCGCCGGTCGCCGACGGGCAGACCGCGACCGGCGCCACGGAGCCATTGCCGGCAGGCCTCGCGCCCGGGATGCCCGGTACTGGTGGCCCGGCGTCTTCGACGACCGCGCCCTCTACGCCGGGCGTCGGGACGCCGAAGATCGGTATGCAGACCACCCCCGTCGTCGACCGCGCCGCGGAGGTCACCGCCCGCACCAGCGGCAAGTACGTCGGCAATAGAAAAAAGCGCGTCTTCCACCCCGCGAGGTCGAGCGATTTGCCGAGCGAGAACAACCGGGTGTACTTCGAGACGATAGAAGAGGCCACGGCCGCCGGATTCACCCCCGCTCCGAACGAGGATCGCGGCGGGGCATGACGCTGTGCTTCAAGAGCGCGGAAGATAGAGAGCTGTGAGGGCGGTGGTGCAGCGGGTGGCGCGCTCGGCGGTCAGCGTGATCGAAGGCGGGGAGGAGCGCGAGGTCGGGCGCATCGACCACGGCCTGACCGCGCTGATCGGTGTCGCGACCGGCGACACCGAGTCGGAGGCGGAGCGGCTGGCCCGCAAGATCGCCACGTTGCGCATTTTCCCCGACGGAGACGGCAAGCTCAATCTGGACGTGCGCGAGGCTGGCGGCGCGGTGCTCGCGGTCTCGCAGTTCACCTTGCTGGCCGACACGCGCAAGGGACGCCGCCCCAGCTTTATCGGCGCGGCCTCCCCCGAACTCGGCGAGCAGCTCTACGAAAGCGTCGTCCGACGCCTGCGCGACGACGGTCTCACCGTCCACACCGGCCGCTTCAGGACACACATGCGCGTCGACATACTCAACGATGGCCCCGTCACGATCATCCTCGACACCGCTGAGTGGGCCGGGGCGGACCGGCGGCAGGTAGGGTAGGTCGTGGCGCGAGGGCGCAAGGACGAACAGCGCGACCGGCGAGCCGGAGCTACTCCAGCCGGCAACATGCCCGCTGCAGCGTCCTCGCCGCGCGTAGACGGCGTGGACGGCGTGGACGGCATAGCTGAGCTGAGGGCCTTGCGGGCGCAGGTCGAGGAAACGCGGCGCGAAGTGAATGAGCGGTTGGACGCGCTGGCCGCCTCCATCGACCGGCTGCTGCCCGTGACAGACGCGCCTCCACGGCCGGCGGCGCGCGCGCCGCGCGGTCCCCGGCCCAACCTACGCCCCGGGGATGATGTCTACGTCCCGCGCCTTGGCGGGTCTTATCCGGTCGTGGAGGCGCCGCCGGCGAGCGAGACGCTCAAGGTGCAGGCCGGCCCGATACGCGTCGAACTGCGCTACGACGAGGTGTGGTCGGTGGAGGACGCGCCGCCCCCCCAACCGGCCGATCCGATCAACACCGCCTCGTCGCCCACGCGCCCCAACCCGAACCCGGACATCCCCGCGATCGACCTGCACGGGTATTCGGAGGCCAACGCGCTCATCACGCTGGAACTCTTCCTGCACCACGAGTACGCGCGGCGCACGCCGCGCGTGCGCGTCATCCACGGTAAGGGCAACGGCATCCTGCGCGACGCCATGCGGCGTGAGCTCGCGCGCAGTTCGTTGGTGCGCGCCATCGACACCGGCCCGCAGTTCCACGGCGACGATGGCGTTACGCTCGCGGACCTGGATCTCTAGACGCAAGCGGCGCCTGCTGCGGGGTGGCTCCACTTTTGCCCCCCAGGAAGAAGAAGGCGATGGCCGCGCTGACGACGGCGAGGCCGGCCGCGATGAGCATGGCCAGCCGGAAGCCGGACACGTAGGACTCATCGACGGCTCGCCGCAGCGTGGCGCGCTCCCGGGCGCCCACGCCGGCCGGGATCTGCACGCCTGCCAGCTTGCCGCGCTGCCCGTCGATGCCGGACGTCACGGCTGGCGATGTCTTGAGCGCGGAAAGGCGACTGTCGAGGCTATTGTTGAAGGAGCCTGCAACAGCGATGCCCAGCACCGCGATGGCCAGCAAGCCGGCCGTGCGCGACACGGCGTTGTTGACGCCCGAGGCCAGGCCGGAATGGCTCTGCTCGACCGCGCCCATCACGGTCGTGGTCAGCGGCGCGATCACCAGGGCCATGCCCACGCTCATCACAAGGACGGCCGGAAAATACGTGGTCCAGTAGCTCCCGCCAAGGTCGGGGCGGGCGAAGAGGGCAAACCCCGCGGCGACGATCAGAGGCCCGACCGTGAGCGGTATCCTGCCCCCGACCCGGCCGACGAGGCCTCCGGTCCAGCGCGAGAGGGCGAAGACGACGACCGTGAAGGGCAAGAGCGACGCCCCGGCCGCCGTGGCCGAGTACCCCTGTACTTGTTGCAGGTTGAAGGGCAGGAAGTACAGGACCCCGCCCAGGCCGCCGTAGAGGAGCAGGGTCAGCGCGTTAGCCCCGCTGAAGGTGCGCGAGCGGAACAGGGAGAGCGGCATCATCGGATTACGCTCGCGGCCCTCGGCCAGCAGGAATAGGGCCAGCGCCGCAACGCCGACGGCCAGGCCGCCGAGCACGACCGGGCTGCCCAGATTGGAGGTGGCGCCCCACTCGATTAGCCCGTAGACGAGCGCGCCGAGTCCCACCGTCACGAGCAGGGCGCCGACGACGTCCAGGCGCCCCTTCTCCCCCTCGTCGCGGCTCTCAGGCACGTGCCAGAACACCAGGGCCAACGTCAGCGCGGCGAGCGGTATGTTGATGAAGAACACCCAGCGCCACGAGGCGTTCTGCACGAGCCAGCCGCCGAGCACGGGGCCGAGCGCCGAGGTCACCGTGGTGAAGCCCGACCAGGTACCGATGGCCTTACCGCGCCGGGCGCCGTCGAAGGAGGCACTGATGATGGCCAGGCTGCCGGGCACGAGCAGGGCACCGCCGACCCCCTGCACGGCGCGCCCGATGATCAGCCATGTCACGTTCGGGGCAAGCCCGCACCACACGGAGGCCAGGGCGAAGACGCCGATGCCGACGGCGTAGACGAGGCGCCGCCCCAGGCGGTCGCCGAGCGAGCCGCCCACCAGAATGAGCGCGGCGAGGAACAGCGCGTAGGCCTCGACCACCCACTGCACCTCGGCCCCCGTGGCGCGCAGGTCTCGCTGCATGGTGGGCAGGGCTACGTTGACGACGGTGCCGTCGATGAAGGATAGGCTCGAGCCCAGGATGGTCGCGGCAAGGGTCCATAGCTCGGAGTTGGCCGCTTTGGCCTTGCCGGCCGTGGCCGTGGCCGTGGCCGCGGCATCGACTGCGGAGATCGCATGGACATCGGCTGGGGCGCCGCTCATGTTTATCCTTGTGCTCGAAGGGCCGCGCGCAGTGTGTCCAGGTCGAACGAGCCGTCATGGCGCCGGCCGTTGATGAAGAACGTAGGGGTACCTTCGACGCCACTCTCGGAGCCGCCCATGAAGTCCTCGCGCACGCGCTCGAGGTAGGTCTGCGCGCGCATCTCCCGATCGAAGCGGCCCATATCTAGGCCGACGCTCTCCGCGTACTGCTCGAGGTTGGCGTCGTCGAGGGCCTGCTGATGCTCGTAGAGGGTGTCGTGCATCTCCCAGAACTTGCCCTGCGCGCCGGCGGCCTCGGCGGTCTCGGCGGCGTGCTCGGCGTGCGGATGCGCCTGCGCGAGCGGGAACTCGCGGAAGACAAAGCGCAGGTGATCGCCCATCTCCTGCTGCAGCTGCTTGACGACCGCATAGGCCTGGCCGCAGTACGAGCACTGGTAGTCGCCGTACTCCACAAGCGTCAGCGGGGCGTTCGCCGCCCCCTGCGCGTGGTCGCGCTCACCCACGGGCACGGCCAGCGTCGCGCCCCTATTTTCTTGCCCCATCATGACCTCCCCTCTTCAATCTGCCTGCAGCCGCAACCGCATGGCAAACAACCTGGCTATCGTTGGTTAAGGACGATAAACCGCCATCTCATCTAAAGAGTACCATCCTTGAGTGAGGGCGACTGGCTGAACCAAGAATCCCGTGGCTTTAGCCGTACGGAGTGTCAAAGCATAATCAAGCCCTGGCGCGCGCCGAGCGTGACGGCCTCGGTGCGGCTGGAAGCGTTGAGCTTGGAGAAGATGGAGCCGACGTGAAACTTGATGGTGTGCTCGGAGATGCCGAGGCGGCGCGCGATGATTTTGTTGCCCAGCCCCTCGGCCAGCATGCCCAACACTTCGATCTCGCGCGGGGTCAGCGCCTGGATAGGGGCGGGTGGCAGGGCGCGCGGCGCCGAGGAGAGCGCGGGCAGGATCGCCTCGACGAGGTCAGGGGAGAGAGCGACGAGGCCGGCGGCCGCCGACGCGACAGCGGCCACGATCTCCGCGGCCGTGGCCTCGCGCGGCAGCGCGCCGCGCACGCCCGCGCGCAACGCCTCGGCCACCCAGCCGCCGCCCGCGTCGTCGGCGAGGACGACGAGGGCCGGTGCGGGGCGCAGGGACCCTGATGGCCCCGAGGATCTCGCGCCGGCCACGAGCGGACCCAGGCTGGCCATCGGGTCGTCGTCGTGCGACTCCAGCTCGTACAGCACGACGTCGGGCTGCAGGATGCGCGCATTGCGCTCCAGCGCGGCGACGTTGGACGCGCGCCCCACCACCTCGAGCCCGGACCCCGTGGCGACGACCGCCTCGAGCCCCGCGCGAACGACCGTCGAAGAGGCGGCCACCAGGACACGGATCGCCCCCGCCGGCGCCGGGGCGGGCGCCGGCGTCGTGGGGGGCGTCAGGTCCGCGAAGGTCATGCCGCCGCGGTCTGCGCGGTCTCGCCGGCGGCGGGCCGCACGGCCACGTCGCGGGTGATCGGCCGGCCGCCGCGCACGACCGTGAAGCTCAGCGTGGCCCCGACACCGGCGCCGTAGAGCGCGGCCGCGAGGTCGTCGGGCTCGCGGAAGCGCCGCTCACCCGCACCGACGAGGACGTCGCCGGTGATGAGGCCGGCCGCCTCGGCAGGGCCGCCCTCGGTCGCCTCGAGCACGAGCAGGCCGAAGGCGCGACGGCCACCGAGCGGCACGAGCACGGGCTGCGTGGTGACGCCCAGGTAGGGGCGCTGCGCCTGGCCGGTCTGGCCGCGCAGGAAGCGCTCCACCGCGTTGCTCGGCACGGCGAGGGCAAGGCCGCCGTTGATCATGCTGTTGATGCCGACCACCTCGCCGCGCACGTTGGTGAGCGGCCCGCCCGAGTTGCCGGGGGCCAGCCGCACGTCGGCCTGCACCCAGCTCCGGCCCCCGGCAACTCGGGCGGGGCGATCGTGTGCACGATGCCGGTCGTCAAGGCGCCGACCATGCCGAGGGGGTTGCCGACGGCGAGCACGAGTTCGCCGACGCGCAACCTGTCCGAGTCGCCGATGGCGGCGGCCGGCAGGTCGTGGGCGTCGATCGTGAGCGCCGCGAGGTCGCGCCCCTTGTCCCTGGCGGTGACCGCGGCGTCGAGGGTGCGGCCGTCGAAGAGCTCGACCGTGGCGCGGGTGCCGCGCGCCACGTGCGCGTTGGTGATGATCAGCCCGTCGGAGCTCCAGATGACGCCGGAACCTCCGCCGGGCCCCTGCCCGCGCACCTGCACCGTGGCCCGGCACAGGCGCGTGGCGATGGCCTGCAGCTCGTCGACGAGGACCAGGCCCTGCCGGTTGATGTGGGGGGTATCGAGGGTGTCGGGCGTGTCGACTGTATCTGATCTCTCTGCGATAGCCATGTTGGCGCTCCTGTTCCTCTGTTCCTCGCCTACTCGCCGCGCTGCGGGCGCTCGGCGACGGTGATCGCCACGTCGGTGAGGGCGCCGCCGCGCACCACGCGGGCGTTGATGGCCTTGCCGACGCGGTCACCGCCGAGCATAGCCTGGACGGCGTCGACGTCGGTGACCGGCGTGTTGTCGAGCGCCACCAGCACGTCGCCGATGAACATGCCGGCCTTCTCGGCGGGACCACCCGGCTCGACGGTGACCACGATCAGGCCACCATTGTGCGCCAGGTTGAGGGTACTCTTGAGGCTATCGGGCAGGTGCACAGGCTGGAAGCCGAGCCCGAGGTAGCCGCGCGCGATGCGGCCCTTGGTCAGGAGTTGGTCGGCCACGCGGTTGACCGTCGAGGCGGGGATTGTAACGCCGAGGCCGCGCGTGAGGCCCGAGGTGTTCAGGCCGACCACTTGGCCGTGCGCGTTGATCAGCGGCCCGCCCGAGAAGCCGGGGTAGAACGTCAGGTCGGGGCGCACGAACTGGTCGATCTGGCCGCCGCGGTAGGTGCTCCAGCTCCCGCTCAGGGCGCTGATGACGCCGTACGAGGCGGAGAGGCCGTGCTCGCCGGGCCGGCCGAGGGCCAGCACGATCTGCCCGACGGCCAGGGCGCCCTGGGCAACCTCGGCGGTCGGCGCCTCGACGCCCTGTACCTTGAGCACGGCGATGTCCGTGCTGGGGTCACGCCCGGCCAACGTGGCGGGGACGGCGCGGCCGTCGGCGAGAGTGACGGTGATCTCCTCGTCGCGCTCGACCGTGTGGTCGGAGGTGACGATCACGCCGGGGCTCCAATGGATGCCGGTCGAGGGGACGCGCTGGCGCGCGTTGACGGCGACGATCGCGCCGCCGGCCTTGGCGACCGCGCCGGCCAGATCGTTGGAGAGGCCAAGCAAGAGGCTTGTATTCTCCTGAGTAGACAGTGCCATTACCATTCCTCCATGATTTCCAGGCTATTCGGGATCTCTTGTGTGGTTGTGTATCCCGTCTGCCTACAGGATGCCGCACGGAGGGCATGGGCCGTATCGGTGGAACGGGTGGAGCGCGGCCTAGACAAACGGCTAGCGGCGGAAGAAGGCGAACGAGGCCACGCCGCGCCAGCCGAGCAGGAACAGCGTATTGAATATGAAGGCCACGATGGCGAAGGCCGCCGTGATGTCGCCGTGGAACAAGACCTTGCGCAGGAGCAGCGCGACCGGCCACGCCACCACCCAGGCCAGCGCCGTGCGCGGGAGCAGGGGCCGCGTCGTGGCGGCGCTGGCGCGCCGGCCAAAGGCGCCGAAGAAGGGCGCCACGACGAACCAGGCGATGAGGAAAGGCGCGGCGATCGCCACGACACTCGCCGGGCTGACCGTCTCCTTGTGGCTGTTCAGACCGACGGCCGTGAAGACCAGAAAGGAGACTATATCGCCGACGACGAGGGCCGCGAGGCGATTGGGGCGGGGCGCCGTGTCGTCCTGTAGGGCTGTCGCGCCGCCGGGATGTGTGCTGGCGTTGATCATTGAACCGTCCATCCATGGTTAGGGGGGCGCCGGCAGCGCGCGTCCGCTGCATACCCTTAGTATAGCTCACCACCGACGGGCGCGACCGCCTCGGTACAGCAGGTCTGCTATTTGCTGCGCGGGTCGAAGGCGTCGCGCAGGCCGTCGCCGATGAAGTTGACGGCCAGGATGGCGATGGTCAGCAGCAGGCCGGGGGCGATGGTCAGCAAGGGGTTGACGGCGATGTAGTTCTCCGACGCCGCCAGCATGCTGCCCCAGGTGGGGATCTCCGGCGAGAGGCCGAAGCCGAGGAAATCGAGCGCCGCCTCGATGTACATGGCCGCGGCGATGGAGAAGGTCGCGTTGACGATGATCGAGGCGATCGTGTTGGGCAGCATGTGTCGCCACACCGTACGCCAGCCGCTCACGCCGACCGAGCGCGCCGCCTCGATGTACTCCATCTCGCGCAGCACCAGAAACTCACCGCGCACGAGGCGCGCCAGGTACATCCAGCCGAACAGGCCGATGAACAGGATGATCGAGAGCAAGGTGACGCCGGCGTCGGCGGCCAGGATCAACAGGAGGAACAGGGACGGGAAAGACAGCACGAGGTCCACGAAGCGCATCAAGACGTTGTCGACCCACCCCCCCGCGTAGCCGGCCACGGCGCCGACGAGGAGGCCGATCACCAGCACGACGGCGGTCGCCCCGAAGCCGATGCCCAGCGTCACGCGCCCGCCGTAGATCAGCCGGCTCAGGATGTCGCGGCCGAGGTCGTCGGTGCCAAGGAGGTGCCCCGCCCCCGGCCCCACCAGCGTGCTGTTGGCGTCCTGCGCGGTCGGGTTATACGGCGCGATCAGCGGGGCGAAGATCGCGGCGAGGATCATCAGCGCCAGCACTATGAGGCTGACCACGGCCAGGCGATGGCGCAGGAAGCGCCGCAGGGCCAGCCGCGTCGGAGAGACCGCGCGCACGGCAACCGGCTCGAGCTGCTCCTCCACGACGGCGTCTTGAGTAACGGTGGACCCTATCATGAGCGATGCCCCCCAACGCTAGCCGATAGTCTATGCTCGATAGCCGATAGCCGATAGTCGTCCCGCGACCGCGGTCGCCGTGGTGTGCCATCCGGGGTCCCGCGTGCAGGAAGGCAGGCGCAGGCCCTCCCGTCACGAATACTTGATGCGCGGGTCGAGCAGACCGTAGACAAGGTCGGCGAGCAGGTTCCCCGCGAAGATGAGCGCCGCGCTGATGAGCAGGATGCCCTGCAGCAGGATGTAGTCGCGCGCGTTGAGGGAGTCGAAAAACAGCCGGCCCATGCCCGGCCACGAGAAGACGACCTCGACGAGCAAGGCGCCGGTGAAGAACGTGGGCACGTCGAGGGCCACCAGCGTGACCAGCGGGATCAGGGCGTTGCGCACGGCGTGCTTGTTGATCACGACGCGCCGGACCAGGCCCTTGGCCGTGGCCGTGCGGATGTAGTCCTGCCCCAGGATCTCCAGCATCGAGCCGCGGATGTAGCGGCTCCACGAGGCGATGCTGCCGAGTCCGAGCACGAGCGCGGGCATCAGCAGATGCTTGAGGAAGTCGCCGAGCGACCACGCCGCGCCCTCGGTGTAGAGCCCCGCCGTGGGCAGCAGGTGCAGGTTCACCGAGAAGACGAGCTGCGCCATGAAGCCGACCCAGAAGACGGGGGCCGACCACGCCACGAACGAGCCGAACGTGGAGAGGTAGTCGAGGAAGCTGTACTTGTGCGTGGCCGAGTAGATGCCGAGCGGGACGGCCAGTACGATCGAGATGATGAAAGCCGCGATGACCAGGATCAGCGTGTTGCCGATGCGGCTGCCGATCGTGTTGAGCACGGTGTCGCCGTTCGTCAACGAGAAGCCCCAGTCGCCGTGCAGCAGGCTGGTGAACCAGCGCAGATACTGCACGGGCGGCGGCTGGTCGAGCCCCCACTCGTGCTTGATCGCAGCGATCTGCGCCGCCGTGATGTGCGGGTTATGCGTGTAGGCGTCGAGCGGGCCGCCCGGCGTGAGCTGCATGACGACGAACGACACGATCGTCACCAGGATCAGCAGCGGGACAGCTTGCACGACGCGGCGCACCAGGAAAGCGAGCATAAGCACCATCCTCTTGGGAAAGCCCCCTCTCCCCCGCGAGGGAGAGGGGGTCGGGGGTGAAGGGGCACAGGCTACTGCATGTACCAATCCTTGGCGTTCCAGCACAGATAAAAGTCGTTGGGCTGCGGCTGGTAGCCGTGCAGCTTGGGCGTCGCCGCCGTCAGCACGCGCGACCAGTACAGGAACAGGTCGGGCTGGTCGCGCACGAGGAGCGTCTGGATTTTCTTGTAGATGTTGACGCGCTGCTGCTTGTCGAGCGTCGTGATGCCCTGCTGGAGCAGCTTGTCCATCTCGGAATTCTTGTAGCCCGGGAAGTTGCCGCCCGCGGCCTTCCCCTTACCGGGGATCTGGTTGCTGCCCCAGAAATACGTGTCGTCGGGGTCGCCGCCGGTGAACCAGGTGTAGTTGACGGCGGTCGTCGTCGACTTGGAGAGGCGGTCGTCGCTCTCAAGAGGACCCGTATGCGACCCGAAGAGGATCGAGGCGTCGACGAGGTTGAAGGTCGTGTTGATGCCGACCTTGGCCCAGGCGTTCTTGAGAATCTGCAGGATCAGCTTGGTGTCGCTCGTGTTCGTGTCGCCAGCCAGGATGATGGTGAGCGGCTTGCCGCCCTTCTGCAAAATGCCGCCCGCCCCGACCTTGAAGCCGTCGGCGAGCAGCATGCTCTTGGCCTTGGCCGGGTTGTAGGGGTACGAGTTCTTGATGGCGGAATTGTAGTAAGGGTTGGTCGGCGCCTGGTCGGCGTCGTCGATCGTACCGTAACCGAGCGCGACCTGGTCGATGATCTGCTGTTTGGGCGTAGCATAGGCCAGGGCCTGCCGCACCGTGCGGTCTTTGAAGAAGCCGGCCTGGATCAGGTCGAGGTGCGCCCAGTTGTTGCCGGGCGTATTGTAGGTCTTGACGGTGGGGAATCGCTTGAGCAGGTTGAACTGGCGCGCCGAGATCGATGAGGTCGCCCCGAGCAGGCTGATCTCGCCGGTCTGGATCTGGTTGATGGCCGTGTTGTTGTTGGGCACGATGCGGAAGATGATCTTGTCCAGGTGCGGCGCCCCGCGGAAGTAGTTTTTGTTAGCTGTTTCGGTGACGTGATCGCCGCCGGCGTACTCGGTGATCTTGAAAGGCCCACTGGCCAGCGGCTTCTGATTGTATGCCTTGTTGTTCTTGATCTTCTCGGGCGCGATGCTGCCCAGGATATGCTTGGGCAGGATGTAGCCGACGCCGACATCGCCGAAGAACGGCGCGAAGACCGAGGTGAGCGTGTAGTCGACCTCGTACTTGCCGACCGCCTTGACACTTTTGATGTGGTCGAAGCCCGTCGTGAAGGTCGCCCCGAACTTGGGGTTGTTGATCAGGTTGTCCGTATAGACGACGTCGTCGGCCGTCAAGGGCACGCCGTCCTGCCACCTGGCCTTGGGGTTGAGGAAGAACTTCCAGTGGAGGCCCTTGGCATCGTGCGAATAGCCCGTCGCCAGGTCGTTCAGATAGTTGCCGTCGGGTCCCTGGTACACCATAGAATCGAAGACGGCGCTGTCGACGTCGGCCGTGGCTAGGGCCTGGTTCAGCAAGGGATTGAGCGTGCCCTGGATCTGGGACTCGGCGGCTATGACGGTGCCGCCCTGGGGGATAGCCGGGGCGGCGTGGGCGGACTGGCGCGGAGCGGCGCCGATAATTCCCGAGGTTGCGATGATAGCTGCCCCAAGTAGGGCGGCCGGCTTACGCCAGGGCTGAGTAATTGTCACAAGAATCTCCTAGCAAAGGCGCCATTATGAAACTGCTCTCCGACAGATGCTTGGGCGGTCCCTACGCTGTCTGGCCTCATCCTTCGCGCTATCAGCGCCCCTTTCTCTCTGGCAGAGCCGCCCCCTTGTGCGACAACTCTGTAGTTATTCTTTATAACACGAACCCGATGGTCGCCGATAGGGTTACTATATCCAGTTAGCTCAACGCAATGGCTGGCGTATGTATAGAATGCCGAGGAGGTAGTCACCATCCTCTATGGCGTCAGGTACCAGTCCTTGGCGTTCCAGGGTAGAACCCCGTTGTTGTACGGCTGCTGGATATAGTTGTGCAGCCGCGACGTGGCCGCGGTCAGCACGCGCTTCCAGTACAGGAAGAGATCGGGCTGGTCGCGGACGAGGATCGTCTGGATTTGCTTGTAGATGACCGCGCGCTGCTGCCGGTCGAACGTCTGGACGCCCCGCGCCGTCAGCTTGTCGATCTCGGGATTGACGTATCCGTCGGCGTTGCCGCCCGCCGGCGATTTTTTGTTGGGGATCTGGTTGCTGTCCCAATAGTAGGAGTCGTCGGGCTCCGCGCTGGCGATCCAATCGTAGAGGACCGCGTTCGTGCTCGGGAAGGAGAGGCGATTGGGGTCGCCGAGCGGGCCGGTGGTCGCTGAGAAGAGCAGCGATGTCGCGACCGGCTTGAGGCTTGTGTCGATACCAACTTTAGACCATGCTTGCTTCAACACCTGTAGCGTCAGCTTGGAGTCGCTGTTCCCCGCGTCGCCCCACAGATTGATGGACAGCGGCCTTCCGCCTTTCTGAAAAACCCCGTTCGCCCCCGGCTTGAAGCCGTCGCCGATCAACAAAGCGCGCGCCTTCGCCGGGTTGTAGGGGTACGAATCCTTGATGGCGGGATTGTAGGAGAGGGTGCCCGGCGCCTGGTCGGCGTCGGAGATCACGCCGTAGCCAAGCGCGACCTGGTCGATAAGTTGCTGTTTGGGCGTGGCATAGGCCAGGGCCTGACGCACCGTGCGGTCCTTGAAGAAGCCGCTCTGGATCAGGTCGAGGTGGTCCCACACGAAGCCGGGCGTGTTGTACGTCGTCACGTTGGGGAATCGCTTGAGCAAATTGAACTGGCGCGCCGAGAGCGAGGACGTCTGCCCCAGGACATTGATCTCGCCGGTCTGGATCTGGTTGATGGCCGTGTTGTTGTTGGGTACGATGCGGAAAATGATCTTGTCCAGGTGCGGCGCCCCGCGGAAGTAGTTTTTGTTCGCGACCTCGGTGATGTGATCGCCGGCCGCGTACTCCGTGATCTTGAAAGGCCCGCTGCCCAGCGGCTTTTGAATGAACGACGTGAGCGACCTGATCTTGTCGGGGGCGACCTTGCCGAGCACGTGCTCGGGATAGATGGCCGTGGTCCCGACATATTGGAGGAACGGAGCGTAGACCGACGTGAGCGTGACGTCGACCTGGTACTTGCCGGTCGCCTTGATCGACTTGATATGGTCCCAGCCAAGCGTGGCGGTGGCGCCGAACTTGGAATTGTTGATGAGGCCGGCGGTGAAGACAACATCTTTAGCCGTCAGGGGCGCGCCGTCCTGCCACGCGGCTTTGGGGTTGAGGAAGAACGTCCAGCGCAAGCCCTTCGCGTCGTGCGTATAGCGCGCGGCCAGATTGTTCTGAAAGCGCCCGGTCTGATCCAGATAGATCAACGAGTCGAACACGGCGCCGTCGATGTCGAAAACGGATAGGGACTGATTTTGGAGGATGCTGAGCGTTTCGGGCGTTTGAGCCTCGGCCACGATGACGGTACCGCCGTTGGGGATAGCGGGGACAGTGCGGGGAGCGGCGTGAGCGGTATGGCGCGGAGCGGCCCCGATGATTCCCGAGCCGGCGATGATGGCCGCGCCAAGCAGGGCGGCCGGCTTACGCCAGGGCTGAGCGATAGTCATGACGTTTCCTCCAAATATAAGTGCTAAGACACGGGTCCCGAAGGGCGTGGGGGCACAACAGAGATGGAACACGCTATCGTTTGCTTGCGGCGCCTCCTGTCTATCCATCCGCCCGTAAACGGGCAGGCGGCGCTAACGGTGGCATTAGTTATCCTTTATAACACGAAAAACGGATTTCCGATAGGGCTACTCTGCCCTGAATCCGACAATCCGACGCCGCCCCCTTGACAAAACCCGCCGAGAGGTCTACCATGCGAATATCCAAATAATTTTAGATAGTTGGAGAAGGTGGGATTGTGGTCGACGGGCGGGGAGGGAACGCGGAGCCGGCGGTGCAGCTGACGATCGCGAGCCTGGACGCGCTCAAAGTGATGTCCGACCCGCGACGCATGCGCATCGTCGACGCGCTGCGCCACGCGCCCGCGACGGTCAAGGAGTTGGCGGGCGCGCTGGATGTAGCCCCGAAGTCGCTGTACTACCACGTCAATCTACTGGAGAAGCACGGCCTCATCCGCGTCGTGGACACCCGCCTCGTGTCGGGCATCACGGAGAAGCGCTACCGGGCCACGGCCTATCTCTTCGACTTCCACGACGCCGCGACGGTGGACGGCCGCCCCCATGAGTGCGGCCACCTCGCGGCCGTCGACAGCATCCTCGACATCACCCGCGCGGAGATACACCGCGCCGCGCGGGACGGCATGATCGACCCTGCGCGGGACGAGCCCTCCGAACGCGCGCTGTTCACGGAGTGGCTGCTGTTGCGCCTACCACCCGCCAGGGTCGCCGAACTCTCGGCGCGCCTGCGGGCGCTGGCCGCGGAGTACGCGACAGACGAGACCGCGGTGGCGCAAGAGAACACGCGGACCTACCGGCTGCTGCTGGCCTTGTTCCCCACGTACCCCCGTGGCCCAGAGACCGGCGGGTCGGGCAAGGTTGAGTAAAGGAACCGTTATCTAGTACCCTTCGACGGAAATCATTCCGCAAGGACGGATAGACTGAGTAGGTGAGGGAGGAAAGGGGCGGCCGGTGGCCGCTGTGCGGACACGACAGGAGAGGGACAGGGATGTCACGGGGGATACA
>JAABUP010003611.1_pt1 | contig 27096 bp, 28 predicted proteins | sample 5559201 | NCBI WGS metagenome assembly JAABUP01 (sample SAMN10711887, study PRJNA513373) | rock metagenome | isolation source: Antarctica rocks | place: Antarctica | reverse complement strand
CCGGCCGAGCAACCCGGCTGGGTCTGTGGATGTGTAGTAACACGACCCATCACGCGCCCTTCCGGCAAACCCGCAGGTCACAAGGCAGATTCAGCCCCGCGTGTGCTCATGATCTTCGGAAGTCCGGCCTGGCCCGTCGCTGCATCTCGTTCTCCTGCTCGAGGAGCGTATCGCCGCTTACTTCCCGCAGCTCCGCGGACCCGGTGACATTGGCACTGTCGGGCACCTCGGCCGGGCAGTCAGCGAGCTTCACCCATCGTTGGACGCAAGACTCCACATTCCCGATGTCGCGGAAGAACTACGCGATCGACGCCACATTTGCGGGCGACGGCAACCACGTCACGGCGGAACTCCAGACGCACGCCTCGGGCATGATACTGGCCACCCCAGAGAGGACACGATATTCCCAGCTTGGGAGTCAGCTAACGCCTGGTCAGTCCCGGCGATGCATGGAGCATCCGAGAGGTGTCGCTCGGCCAGTCGCGGCGGCGCCGTCCGGTTTACGGCGTGTTGGGTGTCAGGATAATTTTTCCCTTGGCGTGGCCAGCGGCGAGGTGCCCTAGGGCTTGGGGCGCTTGCTCTAGTTCAAGGTTGCGGTCGAGCAGGATTCGGAGGTCGCCGTCCAGCATCCCTACGACCGTGGCGAGCCGCTGAACGTCGGAGGCGTGGAAGAGGAATTCGGCACGGAGTCCGCGGGCGGCGAAGCGTTCGGCGTCGGGGGGCATTGGCACCGCAACCAGCAGCCCTCCCGGTCGGAGGACGTCTAGGGATTGCTCTTCGACAGCGCCGCCGATGGTGTCGATCACGACATCGACGTCAGCGAGCTGGGAGTGGAACGGACCTCTGGTGTAATCAATGACGTCGTCTGCTCCGAGGTCCCGCGCGATCTGAAGGCCGGCTCCGGACGCGGTGGTGATGACGTGAGCATCGAGTGCGCGCGCCATCTGTACGGCGAAGCTGCCGACTCCGCCGGCGCCGGCGTGAATCAGCACTCTCTGACCGGCGTGGAGGTCGGCGATCTCGGTTAGGGCCTGCCAGGCGGTCGCTGCTGCGGTGGCAGCGCCGGAGGCGAGGAACAGCGGGATCGAGGTGGGCGAGGGGACGAGTTGGTCGGCTGAGATGACCGCGAACTCGGCGTAGGCACCTCCGGCCGACGGGTCCAGACGCGCCACAACCTGGTCGCCGACAGCCCAGCCGTTGACAGCCTCCCCGACCGCGGTGATGGTTCCGGACACGTCTGTCCCCAGCGTGTATGGGAACTCGACCGGGAAAAACTCTTGCATGTATCCGGCAGTGATCTTTAGGTCCAGGGGGTTGGTCGCCGCGCCCGCTACCCGCACGAGCACGTCGCCTGGACCGGGAGAGGGCTGCTTGACGTCGGCGATCGTGGGGGTATCACCGTAGCGCGCGATCTGGATGGCTTTCATTCGTTCTCCTGAGCGATGTGGGGGGCGTGGCCGACCTGGTTGAAGAATCCGAACCAGTCCTCCAAGTGCCAGGTTCGCGCCAGGCGGCCGTGCTGGACGTCGTGGAACTCGTGGATCGGGATAGATGCGTCTCGGCCGGTCGCGGGAATGCCGAATATGTCACCGGTGTGGGTGCCACGCATTTCGGCGCGGACACCGATCTTTCCGTTGCCGTCTGCACCGCGCCCGTCGATCACGTCAAGAACCACGATCTTGAAGCCGGTAAAGGATTTTCCGATGCCTTCGATCATGGGTTTAATACCGTCCGGCCCGGGTCCTTGACCGGGATTGAGTGGGATGTCTTCCCAGTCGGGGGTGACCACCTTGTCGAGGAGGTCGGTATCACCGGAGAACGCTCGGTAGAATGTCTCGACGAGCTGGTGGAGTGAGTCGGGCATGCTGGGCTCCCTCGCAGTGCTGTTACTGTTGTTTGGTTGTGGTTGCTTGATGGTCGGGTCAAGGGTGGGCGGGAAGGTCGATGAGGTGGTCAATGCCCAAGGCGGCGAAGAACGCGCGCTGGCGGTCGGTGCGGATCGCGTTGATGTCCTCGACGCCCTTGCGCTGGGCATCAACGATCACACGCCGCGGGCGCGAGCCGCGGGGCTGACCGAGCGCGTCGACGAGGGCGTCGCCGACCGAGCCGACATCGGCCGGGTGACCTTGGCGGGCAATGTCGATCGCCTCCAGCCGGGCCGGGACCTCAGCCACCGCCGCCGCGAGGTCGCCGTACTGAGCCACGACCGCGGGTTCTGCTGGTGAGGTGGCGTGGGCAAAATGTTGGGTACCCTGCGTGAACGCACCGGGCACCACGATGATGGTGTCAATACCGAACTGGGTAACCTCGAAGCCAATCGACTCGGCGAACGCCTCACCCGCGGCCTTACTGGCGATGTAAGTGGCCATGAACGGTTCCACGATGTGTGCAGTCGTGCTGCTGATGTAGACAAGGGTTCCGGCGCTTTGGCGTCGCATCACCGGCAGCACCGCCCGATTCATACGCAGCCAAGAAACCACGTTGGTATCCAGGATCGTCAAGAATTGATGGGCAGTGAACGCCTCAGCGACCCCGGACATCAACATGCCGGCATTGTGGACGACCACATCGACGCGGCCCTGCTCGAACAGGACTTGGTCGATGGCAGCCCGGCAGCCAGTATCGGACAGCACATCCAACTCCAACGGCAGCAGCGTGATCTGATGATCGGCCGCGAACTGTCGAGCGGTAGCGGCGCGCTCGGCGGACCGGGACGCGATGTCGCGCATGCCGGCGTAGACGATATGGCCAGCCAGGGCCAGCTTCTCGGCCACAGCCTGGCCCAATCCCGACCCGGCGCCGGTGACAAGAACGACCCGCAGGGCACTGGGCAACTCGGGCTCGGTCATGCCACTCCTCCATTGACGCGAATAACTTGACCGTTGATCCACCCAGCCTGTGGGGAGACAAGCACGGACACCACGTTGGCAATGTCGACCGGCCGTCCAATGCGGTGCTGCGGGGACAGGCCGGCAAGCCGCTGCACCTCAGCCTCGGTCTTGCCAGTGAGGAACAACTCTGTCTCGACCGGCCCCGGAGCGACCGCGTTGACCGTCACCCCGCGAGACCCCACCTCCTTGGCCAAGACCCTAGTCAACCCTTCCACCGCGCCCTTTGTGGCGTTGTAGATGCCATAGCCCGGTGCGTTCAACGCCAGGGTGGTGCTGGAGAAGGTGACGATGCGCCCGCCGTCGCGAACCCGCCGTGCCGCTTCCCGCAGCGCGTTGAAAGTGCCCCGAATGTTGACTTCGACCTGCTCGCTAAAGTCCTTGTTCGTCGCCTTAGCCACGAGCGCCGGACGCATGATGCCAGCGGACGTGACGACGATGTCGATGCCGTCGAGTTCAGATTCGACCTGATCAAACAGCGCCGAAACCTGCTCGGCGTCAGCCACGTCGGCGCGAATTGCCACGGCCCGTCCGCCAGCCTGCCTAATGGTCGTCACGATATCGCGTGCTGCCTCCGATGACGCCGCATAGTTGACCGCGACCGCTACGCCGTCGCTAGCCAGCTTCTCGGCGATAGCCCGTCCGATCCCGCGCGACCCACCAGTGACGATCGCAACCTGCGACCCGGTCATAGATCAATCCCTCTTCCTGGCGCTCCGACCAGCCGCCGTAATTGACCCTGCCAGGGCCTCCTGGTGCGAGCTAGGCGACGTCGACACTGGTGATAGCAACACCTGGCTGGCCGGATCTCCGCCCGGCGGACTCGGGCCCGGACGGCGGCCACCACCACACCGTCTGAACTGGCCCCGAGTGCGTCGTGGTGGCGGCGCCACCTGGCTCGGTCGGGGGATGCGGGCGCACAATAGCCGGATGGACCTAGGTGAAATGGGCGGCTTCCTGAAGTCGCGACGGGATCGGCTCAATCCGCGCGATCTCGGGTTGCATGACGGTCCACGACGTCGCGTCTCGGGGTTGCGTCGTGATGAAGTGGCGACCCTGGCCGGCGCATCCGTCGACTACTACGCCCAACTCGAGCAGGGCCGCGGCGCCCAGCCCTCGGAACAGATGCTCGCCGCTCTCGCCCGCGCCCTCCACCTAACCCTGGACGAACGCAACCACCTTTATTACCTCGCTGGCCGACCGTCACCGGTCGCGGGCAGCCCGAACGCCCACGTCCACCCCGGAATGCTCGACCTGCTCGACAGGCTCACGTCAACCCCCGCGCAGATCATCAGTGACCTCAGCGTCACGCTCGTCCAGAACCGCCTGGCCACCGCGCTACTCGGCTGGCCCAAACACACCTCAGGACTGCGCGCCAGCTTCCTCTACCAGTGGTTCACCGACCCCGAAGCCCGCTACCTGTACCACCCTGACGAACATCAACATCAATCACGCGTCTTCGTGGCGGACCTACGAGCAGTCTCCGCCCGACGAGGCAGCAACCCACTCGTCGCCGACTTAACCATGCAGCTACTCAACCGCAGCGACGAATTCGCCGACCTCTGGGCACAGCAAGAAGTCGCTATCCGACGCTCAGACCGTAAAAGGCTCCTACACCCCACACTGGGTGAGCTAGAACTCAACTGCCTGAACCTGCTCAGCGAGGACGGCACCCAACGCCTACTTTGGTTCACACCACCACCAGGAAGCCCAGCCGTCGAAAAGCTAGAACTCCTCAGCGTCGTCGGCAACCTTAGCGTCCATAATGCCGAGACCTGACGTCCGACGCAGGGACTGTGCCTAGCGACCCTTGGTCGCTAGGCACGATCGTCGGCAAGTCTGCGTGGTCCTCGCGCCAGAGGTTACGATGAGCTCAACGCCCGAGTGCGGTGCCGTGATCGCGCGCGAGCTGGTCGGATTCTGCTCGCATGTCTGTGGCCATCTGCGTGAACTCGTCGAGTGCGGGGTTGACTCCGACGAGCTCGTTGCGGTCGAAGATTCGACCAGCTGAGGAGCCTCGCAACCCGTGCTTTATCGACTACCCCCGTTCGCGCTTGAAGATCACTTCGCACGGTGGAAGGCAGCGTGCGGTTACAACATCACTAGTTCTGATGTCGAGGGTCTGCCGATGCAGGAACTGGTCGATCTCATGGACCCGGACACCGAGGCGATGTGGCGGACGGCGACGCTCGGATACGGACAGAGCCGCGGCAACGCAAGCCTGCGTGCCGAGATCGCGGCCACTTACACGTCGGTCGACCCCGACGGGGTGCACGTCTTCTCCGGCGCGACCGAGGCGGTGTTCGCGGCGATGCACGTCCTCCTGGAACCAGGCGACCACGCGATCGTGGTCACGCCCATCTACCAGCTTCTGTCGGGCCTCTCGATGTCCGTCGGCGCGGACGTCACCCAGATCGCGCTGAGGTACGACGACGACTGGGAACTCGACCTCGACGCGGTACGCAACGCTCTGACGCCACGCACAACCCTGATCGTCGTGAACTTTCCGAACAACCCGACGGGCTACTCGCCCACGGTCGACACCTTCAGCGAGCTATCCCACCTCGCTGGCGAAGCCGGAGCACGCCTGCTCAGCGACGAGGTGTACCGGGGCGTGGAGGCACCGAACCAGACACGCTTGCCCGCCGGGGCCGACCTGGGCGAGCACGTCGTGTCGATCGGAGGCGTATCGAAGGTCTACGGTCTCGCCGGCGCCCGTGTTGGCTGGGTCGCGAGCCGCGACCTGCAGCTCCTCGACCGGTTGCGATCGTTTCGCTACTGGACCTCGCTGAGCAACAGCGTTCCCAGCGAGATTCTCGCCCTCGGCGCTCTCAGGGCGGGGGAGCGGCTACTGAAACGGTCGCAGCAGATAGTCGCCGCGAACACCGAGCTGGTCGCGGGCCTGGTCTCTCGGCACCCCGAAGAACTGAGCTGGGTGCGACCCCGTGGTGGCACCACGGCCTACCCGCGACTGCTCACCGAAGGAGCAGACGCCCTCGCCACCCGCCTTGCTACGAAGTACAGCGTCTTCGTCGCACCGTCCAGCGTGTTGCTGACCGGCGGAGAACATCTACGCATAGGGCTCGGTAGGCTCGACCTCGAAGACGGACTGCGGCAACTGCACTCGGCTCTCAGCTGAGTCCAACAGCCGGCATCCGTAGTCTCTTCCAGGGCGCCAACCTGGGGCGCGGCGAGCGTTGTTGACCAGGACGTCAAGCCGCCCGTGTCGAGTCACAACATCTGTCACCACCTCCTCGCCGCGCCGGGTATCGGTGACATCCAGCTCGACACTGCTGACCCGGTCAGGGTACTCAGCGACCAGTCGCCGAGTCCTGTCGACGATCGGACCGCGCCAACCACAACGTTGCCGGCCGCAGCGGCAGGTTTGCTCAGAGCCAGGCCAAGCCTGAGGTAGCCCCGGCGATCAGCCAGACCCGGCCCGACTCGTTAGCACCGTTCATCCTGTCCTCCCCGTGAGTGCTGTGATCGCAAGCATGTCCGGACAGAGCCTGCATGACTACCCGCTTTGCGGATCAAACTCGGCGTAGTGACGTCCCGCAAGACGAACGTCCACAGCACCCCTTCGAGCTTCGGCACGGGCGAACTGTCCGATGACGATCATGCTGGTCGCGTAGAGCGCCCCGGCACCGGACGCCATCGAGGCTGCGCCGATGGCTAGCGGGACGGCGTGGTGGTGGGTGCCGTTCTACTCGACGTGGGCCTGCCGCATCATGCCGGATGCCCGGTCAGATACGGGGTCTCGCTGAACGTCACCATCAGGTACGCGCGCTCGGTGTATCTCGACCCGCTTGTGCCAACAGACCCGGACCCGTCGGTGCCCGAACGGCGCGTCGTGCAGCAGTCCCGAGGCGCTCCCACTGGTCACCGCATAGCCGCCGCTTCGAACTCGAACCAGTCATAGCCTATCCATGTGCTCCGAAGTCGAAGCATACAAGGTTGGTCCTGCCAGCAGGGCTTGTGGTGCGGATCTGTGCCGACCGCTCTCCAGGTGCCTTGCCCCGGTCGGTCACCTCGAGCGCTCGCTCTTCAAGCGTCAGTCGAAACCCTGCGTCGATATGCCGCGCTGCCCCCGCGGCGCGGCGGAGCGTGGGGGACCGGCCCGCACGTGGTCGCGGACGCGGCCCAGGACCTCCGTCAGCGCGGTCAGGTCGCGGTCGTCGAGCGGGTCCAGCATGAGCCGCCGCACGACGTCGACGTGGCCGGGCAGCACGCGGGCGAGCAGTTCTCGCCCGCCATGGGTCAGCGTCACGATGGTGCTCCGCTCGTCCTCGTCCGACGGCCGGCGGGAGACCAACCCGGCCTTCTCCAGCACTCCGGCCTGGTAGGTCAACCCGCTACGACTGTAGACGACGCCGTCGGCGAGGTCGGTCATCCGCTGCTGCCCGTCGGGCGCATCGCTCAACCGAGCCAGGATCTGGAACTGCACACAGCTCAGGCTGGCCTCGGCCTTCAGGTGCTGCTCGACGGCGTGCTGCAGCAGGCTGCTGGCCTCCATGAGGGCGAAGTAGGCCGCGAGCTCGTGCGCGTCCAGCGGCCGGGTCATCAAGCCATACTAGGTGCTTCGAACCTGAAGCGTGCTAGCGTAGAACTGCTACGAACTTGCAGTACGCGACCACGAGCTTGAGGCAGGCGCAGGAGGTCTCGCGACCAGATCGCACCGGCCGCGTGACCCGCCGCGCCACCCGCGGACTGAGTCCCGGTGCTCGCCGGCCGTGACCGGCAGCAGCCGCACGAAAGCAGCGACAGCAGAGCGCCGCGACCCGTACCGCCACATCACCCGCACACCAGCAGCAGCACCGACACCAGGAGCACCCTTGTGACCTCGTCCCAGCCCGACCTCCCTACTGGCACCGCAGCCCCAGACGGGCTTCTCTGGACACCGCTCCAGGTCGGCGACCTGCACCTGCCGCACCGTCTCGCGATGGCGCCGATGACCCGCGACCGTTCCCAGCCGGACGGCGTACCGACGCCGATGAACGCCACCTACTACGCGCAGCGAGCCTCCCTCGCCTTGATCATCAGCGAGGGCACCCAGCCGTCAGCGGACGGGCAGGGTTACCTGTTTACGCCCGGAGTGCACACCGCCGAGCAGGCCGACGGCTGGCGGCAGGTCGCGGACGCGGTCCACGCCGCCGGCGGACGCCTGGTCATCCAGCTCATGCACGTTGGCCGGGTCAGCCACCCCGCCAACACCCCGCACGGCCGGCAGCCCGTCGCACCCTCCGCCGTCACCCCGGCTGGCGTCATGTTCACGATGACCGGTCCCCAGCCGATGCCCGAGCCCCGCCCGCTGCTCACCGACGAGATCGCCGGGATAGTCGAGGAGTTCCGGCACGCCGCGGCCACGGCGGTCGCCGCCGGAGCCGACGGCGTCGAGATCCACGCCGCCAACGGCTACCTGCTGCACCAGTTCCTGTCCAGCAACGCCAACCTGCGCGACGACCGGTACGGCGGTTCCGTGCCCAACCGGATCCGCCTCGCTGTCGAGGTGGCCACCGCCGTCGCCCAAGAGATCGGCTCCGGACGCACCGGCATCCGCATCTCCCCCGGCAACCCGTTCAACGACATCGCCGAGCACGACGTCCACGAGCTTTACCCTGCAGTGGTCCAGGCTCTGGCCCCTCTCGGCCTGGCCTACCTGCACGTGGCACACGGCGGCGACGAGCCTCTGCTCGACCGGCTCCGCTCCGACTGGCCCGGCGCCCTGCTGCTCAACCGCGGCGGCGCCGACCTCGCCACCCGCCTGCGCGATCTCGAGACCGGACGCGCCGACGCCATCACCGCCGGCTCCATGGCCCTAGCCAACCCCGACCTGGTCCAGCGGATCAGGACGGGTGCCCCCCTCAACGACCCCGACCCGGCGACCTTCTACGGCGGCGACGACACCGGCTACACCGACTACCCGGTACTTGCCGGAGCCACCAGGGGTTAGCCTGACTGCTTGATCAGCTTGTTGGTGGGGGGCCGGCTCGTGGCGTGCCTGTGCCGCCGATCTGCCAGGCCTCTCCAAGTCCTGGTCGTCGGAGCGGGGATGGCGGTTGGCAGCGCAGCGGGATCGCCGCAGATCGCGGCCAGCGCGGTGCTGATCGGGCCGGCCCAGCACCGGCCGGCGGGTAGATGCAGGTGACGTCGTCGGCGCTGTGCACGAGCCGGCGGCCGGACAGGATGCCCACCCTGCGGCGCCGCGTCGCGGTGGTCGACCGCGCCAGGTCACCTGTGGCGAGCTGGCCGACGGCCCTGCGGAGGTTGTGGGCCACGACGAGGGCGAGCCGGCGGGGCGTTGGCCATGAACTGCCCGACTCCCGCGGTCTACGCTCGCGCTGATGCTCGCGATCCTGCCGCCACCGCAACCGGCATCGGCATCGGCATCGGCCTGATCGTGCTCGGGCATGTCCCCACCCTGCAGGACCTGACTGGCGTCGCCCTGGTCATCGCCGGCAACGTCGGCGAAGACCTCGGCTACACCGGGGCCGGACTGGGGCGATGACGGTGCGGGGTTCGTGGGGTCGCTCGCCGCTGGGCTACCCCTGACGGTGACCGTGGAGAGTGCGCGGCCCGGCATTGACGTGATCAGCGGCGGCGAGCGTCTCGACGAACTCGCCGGCCTGCTGCTGTCGCGCCACCGCAGCGGACACGCGGTCGCCGATGTCCTGGCTGAGCCGCTCAGTCAACTCCTCGAGACCCACAACTACGACCTGGTCATCATCGACAGCCCGCCCGGCGGGCCCAACCTGCAGCTGCTCGCACTGGGCGCCGCCCGCTGGCTAATCATCCCCACCCGCGGGACTGCCTCCAGCCTCAAGGGGATGGTCCGGATCGTCCAGCGCCACGAACGCCTCGGGGCTGCCTGACCGCAACGACGGCGCCCGCGCACAGCCACGACCTGTTCGCCGTTCCGCAGAACAAGACGAGCACCGAGCCGTCGGTACAAACCACCATCCGGGTCACCGACGCCCAGCACGCCGCCATGACCGTACTCGTCGCCGAACACCACACCACCGCTCGCGGCTCGTCACCACCGCACTGCAGCTCCACCTGCCAAAGACGTAGCGCCGGCGGTCGGCGACCAGCGACAGGTAGTTCCTGCGAATCAAGGCACCGGAACGGATTGCCAGGACCACCAACACACTCCGCACGAGCATCCCGCCCCTCGTGTGCTGGTCGGAGGCCAGCGCGGTTGGCGCCGCGCCCGTCCCGAGCACCACGGCTGCCGCCGGCACCGCACCCACGAGTCCTACCCGACGTGCCGTCATCCGAACCTCCACCGCGGCCGGACGCACGCCGACCTGCGGGGTACACCAAGGGGGCAGACGTGAACCGGGCCGTCCCCGGTGGCTGGACGGCAACCCAACTCCGGGGGAGGTCCCGGGTGAACAATGGGCAAGGAGCGGGCAAGGTCCGGTGACGAACCGGACGAGCAGCACGCCAGAGGTCGCCACGCCGGGGTGCCCGGCGGGGCGGGCAGGCGTGGTGGTCGGGTGGGCCAGCGGAGCGGCGACACCGTTCCGCAACATCCTGCCGCTAGCGTGGGCGTCCTCGACGATCGGAGGCCGGGCGTGCGCCTGTCACCCCACGAGCAGGAGCGTCTACTGGTGTCCTACGCGGCGGAGCTCGCCCGGCGCCGGCAGGCCCGCGGCCTCACCCTCAACCACCCCGAGGCGGTGGCGCTCATCACCGACCACCTCATGGAGGGTGCGCGCGACGGCCGCACCGTGGTGGAGCTCATGAGCTCCGGCCGCGAGGTGCTCACCCGCGCCGACGTCATGGACGGCGTCCCCGAGATGCTCGGTGAGGTCCAGGTGGAGGCCACCTTCCCCGACGGCACCAAGCTCGTCACCGTGCACCGGCCCATTCAGTGAAGCGGCCGATCCAGTGATCCCCGGAGAGATTCTCCCCGCCGACGGGACGCTCGAGCTCAACGCCGGTGCTGTGCGCACCACGCTCGACGTGCTCAACACCGGTGACCGGCCCGTGCAGGTGGGCAGCCACGTGCACTTACCGCAGTCCAACGCCGCCCTGGAGTTCGACCGCGCCGCCGCCCACGGGCTGCGCTTGGACATCCCGGCCGGCACGGCCGTCCGCTTCGAGCCGGGCATCGGTCAGACCGTGCACCTCGTCCCGCTCGGCGGCACCCGCGAGGTGCACGGGCTCTCGATGGACCCTCCTGGAAAGCTGGACGACTGATGGCAGGGCAGTACAGATGACACAGCTGAGCCGCGCCCGCTACGCCGAGCTCTACGGCCCCACCACCGGTGACCGCATCCGCCTCGCCGACACCGACCTGCTCGTCGAGGTCACCGAGGACCGCTGCGGCGGACCGGGCCGCGCGGGCGACGAGGCCGTCTTCGGCGGCGGCAAGGTGCTGCGGGAGTCCATGGGCCAGGGCCGGGCCACCCGCGCCGAGGGCGCCCCGGACACCGTCATCACCGGGGCCGTCGTCCTCGACCACTGGGGTGTCGTCAAGGCCGACGTCGGCATCCGCGACGGCCGCATCGTCGCCCTGGGCAAGGCTGGCAACCCCGACACCATGGATGGCGTGCACCCCGACCTCGTCGTCGGACCGTCCACGGAGGTCATCGCCGGCAACGGCCGCATCCTCACCGCCGGGGCCATCGACTGCCACGTGCACCTCATCTGCCCGCAGGTCGTGGACGAGGCGCTCGGCGGTGGCATCACCACGATCATCGGCGGCGGCACCGGGCCCGCGGAGGGCACCAAGGCCACCACCGTCACCCCGGGCGCGTGGCACCTGGCGCGGATGCTCGAGGCGATGGACGGGCTGCCGGTCAACGTGGCGCTGCTGGGCAAGGGCAACACGGTCAGCCAGGAGGCCATGTGGGAGCAGCTGCGGGCTGGTGCCTCGGGCTTCAAGCTGCACGAGGACTGGGGCTCGACCCCCGCCGCCATCGACGCCTGCCTCACCGTGGCCGACGCCGCCGGGGTCCAGGTGGCCCTGCACTCGGACACGTTGAACGAGGCCGGGTTCGTGGAGGACACCCTGGCCGCGATCGCCGGGCGGGGCATCCACGCCTACCACACGGAAGGGGCCGGGGGCGGGCACGCACCGGACATCATCACCGTCGCCGCGCAGGGCCACGTGCTGCCCAGCTCGACCAACCCGACGCGGCCGCACACCGTGAACACCCTCGACGAGCACCTCGACATGCTCATGGTCTGCCACCACCTCAACCCCTCGGTGCCCGAGGACCTGGCGTTCGCGGAGAGCCGGATCCGCCCGTCCACGATCGCGGCGGAGGACCTGCTGCATGACATGGGCGCGATCTCCATGATCGGCAGCGACTCCCAGGCGATGGGCCGCATCGGCGAGGTGGTGATGCGCACCTGGCAGACCGCGCACGTCATGAAGCGGCGCCGGGGCTCGCTCGAGGGTGACGGTGCCGCCGACAACAACCGCGCCCAGCGCTACGTCGCCAAGTACACGATCTGCCCCGCCATCGCCCACGGCCTGGAGGACGAGGTGGGCTCGGTGGAGCCCGGCAAGCTGGCCGACCTGGTGCTGTGGGAGCCGGCGTTCTTCGGGGTGCGACCGCACCTGGTCATCAAGGGCGGCATGATCGCCTGGGCGCAGATGGGCGACGCCAACGCCTCCATCCCCACCCCGCAGCCGGTGCTCCCTCGGCCGATGTTCGGGGCGTTCGGAAAGGCCGCGGCCGCGACCTCGGTGCACTTCGTGGCGCCGCAGGCCCTGGAGGACGGGCTGGCCGAGCGGCTCGACATCGACCGGCGGATGGTGGCCGTGAACGACGTGCGCCGCCGGGGCAAGGCCGACATGCCGGGAAACACCGCACGGCCGTCCATCGAGGTGGACCCGGACACCTTCACCGTGCGCATCGACGGGCAGGTGTGGGAGTCGCAGCCCGCCACGAGTCTGCCGATGGCGCAGCGCTACATGATGTTCTGAGATGCTGACGGCCCTGCTGGCCCTGGCCGACTCGCGGATGCCGACCGGGGGTCACGTGCACTCCGGGGGCGTCGAGGACGCGGTGCACCACGGGCTGCTGACCGACATCGACTCGCTGCGGGCGTTCCTGCTCCGGCGGGTGCGCACCTCCGGGCTGGTGGCGGCGGGGCTGGGCGCAACCGCCTGTGCCGGAGGCGATCCCGGGCAGCTGGACGCGGAGGCCGACGCGCGTACCCCCTCGCCGGCGCAGCGGGTCGCCTCGCGCGCGCAGGGGCGGGGGCTGCTGCGTCTGGCCCGCACCACGTGGCCGTCGGGCGACTGGTCCTCGCTCGGTGCCCGCCCGCACCAGGCCGTGGCGCTCGGGGTGGTGGCCGCGGCCGCCGGGCTGGGTTCGCACGACGCCGCGCTCGCCGCCGTGTACGTCACCATGACCGGCTCGGCCACCGCCGCCCAGCGGCTGCTGGCCCTGGACCCCGGTCAGGTGGCGGCGTGCACCCTGCAGCTGGCGGGGGAGTGCGACGGGGTGGCCGACCGGGCTGTGGCGGAGGGACTGCCGTGCGCTTCCGACCCGCTGCTCGACCTGCTCGCGGAGCGGCACGCCCTGCGCGGGGGGACTCTGTTCGCCTCGTGATCGGCACGGGCAACCGTCGACGGTGAGCCGGTCTGGTTCGGCTGCGACGTGGCCCAGCAGATGCAGCGCGACGACGGGGTGTGGGACGCGGCCCTGTTCGACTACGAGGGCGTCTACGGCACCGAGCTGGCCATGGACAAGGAGTCCCGGGTGCGCCGCCACGACTCGCTCATGACCCACGCCATACTGCTGACCGGGGTGGACGTGCTCGACGGGCGGTCGCGCCGTTGGCGGGTGGAGAACAGCTGGGGCACCACGGGCGGGGCCGAGGGCTTCTACACAATGAACGACTCCTGGTTCGACGAGTACGTCTTCGAGGTGGTCGTCAGCAAGCAGCGCCTCTCGGCCGACCTCGTCGCCGCGCTGGACACCGAGCCGACCGTGCTGCCGGCCTGGGACCCGATGGGTGCCCTGGCCCGCGGCTGACCGGCGCAGGTCGGGGCGGGGTCACCGGTCCACGGCGGGGTAACCGGTCCGTCACGTGGTGCGGGTAGAACCATCCCGATACCGGGCGGCCCGCACCAGGTCCGCCACCCCTTCCAGGAAGGACACCCCCGTGGCTCCCCACTTCGACGTCGGCGACCCGCACGAGCACGAGCACCTCGCGGCCCGGGGTGGACCGCTCCGGATCGGTATCGGCGGGCCGGTGGGTTCGGGCAAGACGGCGCTCGTCGCCGCCCTGTGCCGCGAGCTCGCCGGCCAGCTCTCTGTGGCGGTGGTGACCAACGACATCTACACCACCGAGGACGCGGACTTCCTGCGCCGCAACGCCGTGCTGCCCGACGAGCGGATCACCGCGGTGCAGACGGGCTGCTGTCCGCACACGGCCATCCGCGACGACATCACCGCCAACCTCGACGCCATCGACGACCTGGTGGCGGCGAACCCGCCGCTGGACCTGGTGCTCGTCGAGTCCGGCGGGGACAACCTGACGGCGACGTTCTCCCGCGGGCTGGTGGACGCGCAGATCTTCGTGGTGGACGTGGCCGGTGGGGACAAGGTGCCCCGCAAGGGCGGTCCGGGCGTGACGTTCTCCGACCTGCTCGTGGTGAACAAGACCGACCTGGCCCCCATGGTGGGTGCGAGCCTGCAGGTGATGGCCGACGATGCTGCGGTGGTGCGTGGCCCCCGGCCCACCGTGCTGATCTCGCTGCGGGAGGACCCCACCGCGACCGCGGTGCGGGAGTGGGTGCTGGCGCAGCTGGCCGCCCGTGTGCCCGTGGCCGGCTGACCCGAGCCGGTGCGCACGCTGGTCGAGGTCACCGCCCACCCCGACGGTCGGCTCGTGCACCGCGCGGAGGGGGCGCTGGCCGTCCGGCAGACCGGCAGCCACGCCGTGCACCTCGCCGGGACCGCGGTCGGGCCGCTGGACGGTGACGAGGTGCGGGTGGTCCTGCGGGTGCTCGCCGGCGCGAGGCTGCACGTGCGCACGGTGGCGGCGTCGGTGGTGCTGGCGGGCATCTCACGCGTGGTGTGGGAGCTGGAGGTGGCCGAGGGGGCGTGCCTGCAGCTGGCGCCCGAGCCGACCGTGGTCACCGCGCGGGCGCACCACCGCAGCGAGGTGCGGGCGGCGCTGCACGCGGGCGCCGGCCTCGTGCTCACCGAGCGGGTGCAGCTCGGCCGGGCGGGTGAGGGGCCGGGACGCTGGGTGGGGTTGCTGCACGTGGATCGCGACGGACGGGCGCTGCTGCGGCACGAGGTGGGCCTCGGTCCGGGATCGGCCGGTCACGACGTCCTCGGGGCGCCCACCGCACTCGTGAGCACGTTGCGCGTGCCGGACGATGCTGCGGCCGACGTCCGAGAAGGGTGCGCCGTCCTCCCGCTCGCCGGCGGGGGGACGCTGACCACCGAGCTGCGGGAGCGGTTGTGGTCGACGGCGTGATCCCCCGACCGGCCAACCGCGGAACCCCGATGACGACCGTCCGTTCACCGATGCACCAGATGGGCCGGGTTGCCCTCGAGCTGCTCGTGGGTCGGCTCGGCGGGGCACCGGTCGAGTCACGTCGGCTCGAGCCCACCCTGGTCGTGCGTGCGTCCAGCGGGCCGCCGCGGCGCTGACCCGGCGGTGCACGCGGGTCTGCTCGGCACGCGACCCACGCTGTTAACGCAGGCTCCTCAGCACGTAACAGGCCGTCACTAACTTGGCCGGATGCAATCAATTGCGACATCGTCACGGAAGACACCCCGGTGACCGTGGTGCAGGCCGACCCGTACCCGTGGCCCTACGACGGCGCGGTCGACCCGACCCGCACCGCGCTGGTCAACATCGACTGGCAGGTCGACTTCTGTGGGCCCGGCGGCTATGTCGACGCGATGGGGTACGACCTCGCGCTCACCCGCGCGGGGCTCGAACCCACACAACGGGTCCTCGCCGCGGCCCGCGCCGTGGGGATGACGGTGGTGCACACCCGTGAGGGACACCGCCCCGATCTGTCCGACCTGCCCGCGAACAAGCGCTGGCGCTCCGCCCGGGCCGGCGCCGAGATCGGCACCCTCGGCCCGTGCGGCCGGATCCTCACCCGCGGCGAGCCGGGGTGGGAGATCGTCTCGGAGGTCGCCCCGGTCGGCGGCGAGGTCGTCATCGACAAGCCGGGTAAGGGTGCCTTCTACGCCACCGACCTCGACCTGGTCCTGCGCAGCAGGGGCATCACCCACCTCGTGCTGACCGGCATCACGACCGACGTGTGCGTGAGCACCACGATGCGCGAGGCCAACGACCGCGGCTACGAGTGCCTCGTGCTCTCCGACTGCACCGGTGCGACCGATCCCGAGAACCACACCGCAGCCCTGCGCATGGTGACCATGCAGGGCGGGGTGTTCGGAGCGGTCGCCACCTCCGAGGCCCTACTCGCCGCCCTCACGCCCGTACCCGCCGTCGCCCCCGGCCCGGCGTCGCTCGTCGGGTGAGCAACCGCCTCACCGGCCCACCGAATCCACCCTCCCCCTCCGTCCGGATTCCGCTGAGAGGTACCACCATGACAGCCACCGCAGCTCCCGAAACCGAGCACGTCCTCGCCCACGAGTACGAGCACGAACCAGTCCCCACCCACCACCGGCGCTCGCTGCGCTCGGTGTCCGCCGTGTGGTTCGGGTTCCCGATGATCCTGACCAACGCCATCTTCGGCGGCACCATCGTCTACGGGCTCGGGTTCTGGAAAGGCCTGGCCGCCATCATCGTCGGCAACCTGGTCCTGCTCACCTACGTCGGGGCGCTGAGCTACGTCGCCGGGCGCAGCGGCGAGAACTTCGGGCTCACCGCGGCCCGCACCTTCGGCCGCCGAGGCGCCACCGTCGCCGCCGGGTTCCTGTCCACGGTCGTCATCGGCTGGTTCGCCTTCCAGACCGGGCTCACGGGGGCGACCCTGCACGCCGCGCTGGGGTGGAACCAGACCCTCACCATCCTCGCCGCCGGGCTGCTCTACATCGGCATCACCTTCGTCGGGATCCGCGCACTCACCGTCATTGGGATCATCGCCGCACCGCTGTTCGTCGTCCTCGCTGTGGTGGCGCTGTGGTTCGCCGCCCGCGACGGCGGCCTCGGTGGCGTCACCTCCTACACCGGCGGCGGTCAGGGCGCCGCCGTGCTCAGCATCGGCGCCGCCGTCACCATCGTCATCGCCGGGTTCGCCGACTCCGGCACGATGACCGCGGACTTCACCCGCTGGTCGCATACCGGCCGGGAGGCCGTGATCGCCGCGTTCTCCGCCTTCCCCGTGGCCAACTTCATCTCGCTGCTCGTCGGCGGGATCGTCGTCGCCGCCGGTGCGGCCGCCTCCCCGAGCGAGAACGGGGGTGACTTCCTGCCCATCCTCACCTCGCACGGCGCGCTCCTCACCTCGGTCGCCGTGGTCTTCGTGTTCGTCAACCTCGGCTCGGTCTGCACCCACTGCCTCTACAACGGCGCGGTCGGCTGGAGCCAGTTGACCGGGGGCCGGATGCGCGTGCTCACCCTGGTCCTCGGGACGCTCGGCCTCGTCGCCGCGCTGGCCGGGGTCTGGAGCCACTTCGCCGCATGGCTCAACGTGCTCGGCATCTTCGTCCCGCCGATCGGCGCGGTGCTCATCCTCGACCAGCTCCGGCCGCGTGCAGCCCGCGCGCTGACCGCTTGGCGCGCCGCCCCGTTCGCCGCCTGGGCGATCGGCTCGCTCGCCGCCTACGCCGTCCACGTCTGGGCGCCCCAGCTCAGCGAGGCCGTCGCCGGGCTGCTCGTCGGTGGGCTCGCCTACGCCGCGATGGACCGGGTCACCGCGCGTCGCACCGTGTCCGCGCCGATCGCGGCCGTGTCCGCGTGACTGGGCAGCTGGACGCCCTGACCTCGATGCCTGCCACCGTCCTGGCCGGTCTCGTCCGGGAGCGGGTGGTGTCCCCGGTGGAGGTGGTAGAGGCCGCCCTCGCCCGCGTCGGGGATCTCGACCCGACCCTGCACGCGTTCTGCGAACTGACGGCGGACCGCGCCCGCACCCAGGCCCGGGAGCAGACCGCCGCCCTGGCTCGGGGTGAGGACATCGGGCCGCTGGGCGGGGTGCCGATCGCGATCAAGGATCTCATCGCCACTGCCGGCGTCCCGACCCGGTGCGGCTCCCCCGCCTACCGCGACTTCGTGCCCGACGAGGACGACGTCGTCGTCGAGCGGGTCCGGGCGGCTGGGGCCATCTCGCTCGGCAAGACCACCGTCCCCGAGTTCGGCTACTCCGGGGTGGGCCACAACCCCGTCAGCCCGACCGCGCGCAACCCCTGGGACCCGGACCTCACCCCGGGCGGCTCCAGCGCCGGCTCCGGGGTGGCCGTCGCCACCGGGATGAGCCCGCTTGCCCTCGGCAGCGACGGCGGCGGTTCGATCCGGATCCCGGCCGCGCACTGCGGCATCTACGGGTTCAAGGCGTCCATGGGGCGGGTCCCGGCCTACCCCGGCTGCCGCGACGAGCGGTACCCGGGCATCTCCAGCTGGGAGAGCCTGGAGCACATCGGACCGATGACCCGCACCGTGGCCGACGCCGCGCTGCTCATGTCGGTCCTCGCCGGGCCGGACCCCCGTGACCGGCACTCGCTGCCCGCGGGGGACGTCGACTGGCTCTCCGCCACCACCGGCGGGGTGGCCGGCCTGCGGATCGCCTTCAGCGCCGACTGGGGCTACCTCGCCGTCGACCCCGAGGTGCGCGAGATCGCCAGCCGCGCGGCGGGGGTGTTCACCGAGCTCGGTGCCACGGTCACCCACGTCGACCCGGGCTGGGAGGACCCGTTCGAGTCCTTCTGGGCGATGGTGGTGGCCGACACCGACCTCACCGGCATGCGCGCGATGGTCGCCGAGCACGGTGAGCAGATGTCCCCGCACCTGGTGGAGCTGCTCTCGCAGCCGTGGACGGCCGAGCAGCTCACGGACGGCCAGACCGCGCGCAAGCGGCTGGTCAACCACATGTGGCGGTTCATGGCCGACTACGACCTGCTGCTCAGCCCCACCCTGACCGTCCCGCCCTTCCCCGTCGGCATCCAGGGCCCCGAGCTCGTCGACGGCCACGTCGTGCCCGACACCGCCTGGCTTGGCTTCACCTCCCCGATCAACATGACCGGTCAGCCCGCAGCGAGCTTGCCCGCAGGGTTCACCGCCGCGGGTCTGCCCGTAGGCGTGCAGGTCGTCGGACGTCACCTGGCCGACGCCACGGTGCTGCGCGCGTCCGCAGCGTTCGAGGCGGCGGCGCCCTGGGCCCACGCGTGGCCGACCGGAGCGGGGGCGTGAACGGGCTCGGCGGGCTCAACCCGTCGCCGGGTGGGCTGGTGCTGGGCCTGGTGCAGTCGCAAGTGCCGATCAACACCGAGCCGGGCGACACCGTGCGCAACGCCGAGCGGCTCGCGGAGGTGCTGCGCGGGGCGAAGGCGGGCATGTCGACGCTGGACCTCGTGATGTTCCCGGAGTACAGCCTCAACGGGCTCGACCCGGCCACGTGGCTCGACGAGGAGCTCCTCTGCGACCTCGACGGACCTGAGGTGGCCCTGCTGCGGCAGTCCTGCGTGGAGGCGAGGGTGTGGGGCTGCTTCTCGCTGATGGAGCGCAACCCCGAAGGGGCGCCGTTCAACAGCGGCATCATCGTCGACCACGCTGGAGAGGTCGTCCTTTATTACCGCAAGCTGCACCCGTGGGTGCAGCTCGAGCCGTGGCAGCCCGGTGACCTCGGGGTGCCGGTGTGCGACGGGCCCAAGGGCTCGCGGCTCTCGCTCATCATCTGCCACGACGGGATGCTGCCCGAGGCCGCGCGGGAGGCGGCCTACCGCGGTGCGAACGTCATCCTGCGGACCGCCGGCTACACCTACCCGATCCAGCACTCCTGGCGGATCACCAACCAGACCAACGCCTTCCACAACCTGGCCTTCACCGCCTCGGTGTGCCTGGCCGGCGCGGACGCGACCGGGCAGCGCTCGCAGGGCGAGGCCATGGTGTGCGACGTCGACGGCACCGTGATCGTCCACGGCGACGGCACCCCGGACCGCGTCGTCACCGCCGAGGTGGTGCCGTCGCGCGCGGACGACGCGCGCCGCACCTGGGGGGTGGAGAACAACATCTACCAGCTCGGCCACCGCGGGTACGTCGCCGTGGAGGGCGGGGTGACGGACTGCCCCTACACGTTCATGCAGGACCTCGTGGCGGGGAAGTACCGGGTGCCGTGGGAGGACCAGGTGGAGGTAACCGACGGGACCGCGGCCGGGTTCGGCAGCCCTGAACAGGTACGCCAGGGCCGATCCTGCGCTCCAACGGGCCCGACGGGTGTGGGGGCTCCTGCGCGACAGCTCCTTGTGTCCAGTGTGAATAGTCCCGGCGCGTCCTGAATCCGGCTGAACACCAAGGGTTACACCACAACGGTAGATCCTCGCGAACCCGGCGCGGTGAGGATAACGAATCGTGACCGTCATCGTGCTGTCCCCCTCTCGACACGTCGTCCCCCCACCCTGTATCGAGCCGATGACCCGACACCGTGCGGTGGCGGGACGGCGCTCATCACCCCTCCGAGACCTGAGGTGACCCATGAGCTCCACCACCGAGTCCAACCCGTCCGTCATCCCGGCGTCGCCACCTGGTGACGCACCGACGGCCACCCCGCGCAGCTACAACCGCGCCGTGGCCAACGAGACCCTCGAGGACTACTCGCTGCGCTACGCCCCCAAGTCCTTCCGGCGGTGGAGCGAGTTCACCGTTGCCTCGACCGCGCTCGGCGGGATCGCCTACCTCGCGGACTTCTCCATCGGCGCGTCCATCGCGGTCACTCATGGGATCACCAACGCGATCGTCGCCGTGCTCGTCGCAGCCGTGACCATCTTCCTCACGGGCATCCCGATCTCGTACTACTCGGCCAAGCACTCCATCGACATGGACCTGCTCACCCGTGCCGCCGGGTTCGGCTACCTCGGGTCCACGATCACCTCGGTCGTCTACGCCAGCTTCACCTTCATCTTCTTCGCGCTCGAGGGTTCGATCATGGCTCAGGCCTTCGAGCTCGGGTTCGGCATGCCGCTGTGGCTCGGCTACCTGGTCGCCTCGCTGGTCGTCATCCCGATCGTCATGTTCGGCATGACGGCGATGAGCAAGCTGCAGGTGTGGACGCAGCCGATCTGGTTGTTCCTCATGTTCGCCCCGTTCGTCAGCGTCGCCATCCAGGACCCGGGGGCCTACGGGCGCTGGATGAGCTTCGGTGGCTCGGCCGACACCGGCTCGACGTTCACCTGGCTGGGCGCGGGGCTCGGCATGGGCGTCGCGCTCTCGCTCATCGCGCAGATCGGCGAGCAGGTCGACTACCTGCGCTTCATGCCGGACAAGACCGCAGCCAACACCAAGCGGTGGTGGGCCGCTGTCCTTGCCGCGGGCCCGGGCTGGGTGGTGCTTGGTGCGCTCAAGCAGCTCGGCGGGGCGTTCCTCGCCTTCTATATCTTCACCCAGGTCGGTGAGTCCGTGGCGACCGAGCCGATCCAGCAGTACCTTGCCGGGCTGGGGACGTTCGTGCCCTCGGGGATCGTGCTCGGGGTCGCGGTGTTCTTCGTCGTGCTCAGCCAGATCAAGATCAACGTGGTGAACGCCTACTCCGGCTCGCTGTCGTGGTCGAACTTCTTCTCCCGCGTCCTGCACTACCACCCGGGCCGCGTGGTGTGGATCTTCTTCAACATCGGGATCTCGATCGCCCTGATGGAGCTCGGGGTGTTCGGGTTCCTCAACACCGTGCTGGGCTTCTACTCCAACGTCGCCATCGCGTGGATCGGTGCGCTGGTGGCGGACTTGGTCATCAACAAGCCGCTGGGGCTGAGCCCGCCGATCGTCGAGTTCAAGCGGGCCCACCTGCACACCATCAACCCGGTCGGCTTCGGCTCGATGGTCGCGGCGTCGGTGGTCTCGATCCTGGCCTTCTTCGGGGTGTTCGGGGACTACGCCGCGGCCTACTCCCCGTACATCGCGCTGGTGCTCGCGTTCGTGCTGTCCCCGGTGATCGCGAAGGCGACGGGCGGGAAGTACTACCTGGCCCGGGAGGACACCCTGGCCGAGCCGCTCGTCGTCGACGGGCTGAACTCCGGGCTCACCCTCGAGTGCACCGTGTGCCGGACCGAGTTCGAGCGCCCCGACATGGCGCACTGCCCGTTTCACGCCGGGGCCATCTGCTCGCTCTGCTGCAGCCTGGACAAGGCCTGCTACGACGTGTGCAAGAAGGCCCCGGCCGGCTCGGTGGACCTGCCGATACCCGGTCGCGCCCCGGTGGCCGGGTGAGGCATCCCCCACGCACGCCCGGTCGAGGTCACACTCCAGGTGTGACCCCGACCCGGGTGGGAGGTGCGCCGTGGTGACCTACGAGTACCGGTGCGCGCAGGACGGTCCGTTCGACCTGCACGCACCGATGGGCAAGGCCCCGCCGCGAGCCGCGTGCCCCGCGTGCGAGGACGAGGCACCCCGGGCCTTCCTGGCGCCGTGCCTCGGCTCCGGCCGTGTTGACCTGGTGCGCGCCATCGACCGTACCGAGGCCGGTGCCGACCGGCCCGAGGTCGTCTCCCGCCTGCCGGCGTCGGGCCGGCGCGGCACTCCGGTCACCTCGAACCCGTTGCACCGCAGGCTGCCCCGTCCCTGACGCCCGTCCCAGCCCCTGACCTCATCGTCGACCGAGGAGCGCCCACCGTGCCCGAGCTCGTCTTCCCCCTCGACTCATCCAAGCCCTTCACCGAGCAGCGCTACAGCGGCCACAACCGCTGGCACCCCGACATCCCCGCCCCGGTCACAGTCAAGCCCGGTGACACCTTCCGGGTGCACTGCCGGGAGTGGTTCGACGGCGCCATCCACAACGACGACTCGGCCGACGACATCCGGGACGCCCCGCTGAACGGGGTGCACGTGCTGTCGGGCCCGTTCCACGTGACCGGGGCCAAGCCCGGTGACCTGCTGGTGGTCGACATCGTGGACCTGGGACCCATCCCGCAGGAGGACTCCGGCCCGCTCGCCGGGCAGGGCTGGGGCTATACCGGCATCTTCCCGACGCAGAACGGTGGCGGGTTCCTCACCGAGCAGTTCCCCGACGCCTACAAGGTGATCTGGGACTTCCGCGGCCAGCGGGCCACCTCGCGCCACGTGCCCGGCGTCAGCTTCATCGGGATCGTCCACCCCGGGCTGATGGGCACCGCGCCCTCGGCGAAGCTGCTCTCGACCTGGAACGCCCGGGAGGGCGCGCTGATCGCCACCGACCCTGACCGGGTTCCGCCGCTGGCGCTGCCCCCGCTCGCGGACTCGGCGATCCTCGGCTCGCTGACCGGCTCGGAGTTCGACCGGGTGGCCGGCGCGGCGGCCCGCACCGCACCGCCGCGGGAGAACGGCGGCAACCAGGACATCAAGAACTTCACCAAGGGGACGCGGGTCTTCTACCCGGTGTTCGTCGACGGGGCGAACCTGTCGATGGGGGACCTGCACTTCTCCCAGGGCGACGGGGAGATCACGTTCTGCGGGGCGATCGAGATGGGCGGGTTCATCGACCTGCACGTCGACGTCATCCCCGGTGGCATGGACACTTACGGCGTCAGCGAGAACGCCATCTTCATGCCCGGCAACACCGACCCGCAGTACTCGGAGTGGCTGGCCTTCTCCGGCACCTCGGTCACCCTCGACGGCGAGCAGCGCTACCTCGACTCGCACCTGAGCTACCAGCGTGCCTGCCTGCACGCCATCGACTACCTGACGAAGTTCGGCTGGAGCCCGGAGCAGGCCTACATGATCCTCGGTGCCGCCCCGATCGAGGGCCGGCTCTCCGGCGTCGTCGACATCCCGAACTCCTGCTCCACCGTCTACCTCCCGACGGCGATCTTCGACATCGACCTCACGCCCTCGGTGGGTGGACCGGCCCGGGTCGACCCTGGGATCGGTGTGCCCCGCTCCAGCTTCTGACCTCAGTTCCCGCCCGGCCCTCAGCGAGGAGAACCCCCATGCGACACGGAGACATCAGCGGCAGCCCCGACACGGTCGGCGTCGCCATCGTCAACTACAAGATGCCGAGGCTGCACACCCACGAGGAGGTGCTCGCCAACGCCCGCCAGATCGCGGACATGGTGGTGGGCATGAAGTCCGGCCTGCCCGGCATGGACCTCGTGGTGTTCCCGGAGTACTCGACCCACGGGATCATGTACGACCGTGACGAGATGTTCGCGACCGCGTCCACCGTCCCGGGCGACGAGACGGCGATCTTCTCCGCCGCGTGCCGGGAGGCCGGGGTGTGGGGCGTCTTCTCGCTGACCGGCGAGAAGAACGAGGCCGGGGAGAAGAATCCCTACAACACCCTCATCCTCATCAACGACGCCGGCGAGATCGTCCAGAAGTACCGCAAGATCATGCCCTGGACGCCGATCGAGGGCTGGTACCCGGGCGACACCACCTACGTGGTGGACGGTCCCAAGGGGATGAAGATCAGCCTCATCATCTGCGACGACGGCAACTACCCGGAGATCTGGCGCGACGTGGTGATGAAGGGCGCCGAGCTGGTGGTGCGCTGCCAGGGCTACATGTACCCGGCCAAGGAGCAGCAGATCCTCGTGGCCAAGGCGATGGCGTGGATGAACAACTGCTACGTCGCGGTCGCCAACGCCACCGGGTTCGACGGGGTCTACTCCTACTTCGGGCACTCCTCGGTCATCGGCTTCGACGGCCGGACCCTGGGCGAGTGCGGCACCGAGGAGATGGGCATCCAGTACGCCGAGCTCTCGGTCTCGGCCATCCGTGACACCCGGGCGAACTGGCAGTCCCAGAACCACCTGTTCAAGCTGCTGCACCGCGGCTACACCGGCGTCGTGCAGTCCGGCGACGGGGACAAGGGGATCGCGGAGTGCCCCTTCGACTTCTACAAGACCTGGGTCAACGACCCGGCGCTGGCGCAGAAGCAGGTCGAGGAGATCACCCGTCCCACGATCGGCACCGAGGCCACCCCGGTGGCCGGTGTGCCGCGGCCCGGGCAGTGACCGCGCCGCTGCACGGCTCGCGGGAGGCCTACGAGACGTTCCCGCTGGACCGGGTCGAGCTGCAGTGCGGGCTGACCCTGCGCGACGCGACCCTGGCCTACACCACCTACGGGGAGCTGAACGCCGAGAAGTCCAACGCGATCGTCTACCCCACCTGGTACTCGGGACGGCACTGGGAGAACGAGTGGCTCATCGGGCCCGGTCGCGGGCTCGATCCGCAGAAGTACTTCATCATCGTGCCGAACATGCTCGGCAACGGGCTCTCGACGTCGCCGAGCAACGCGGCCGAGCCCTGGGACCGGGACCGATTCCCCGACATCACGATGCACGACAACGTCGAGGTCCAGCACCGGCTCGTCACCGAGCACTTCGGCATCGAGCGGCTCGCCCTGGTGCTCGGGTGGTCGATGGGCGCCGGGCAGACCTACCAGTGGTGCGTGAGCCACCCGGAGATGGTGCCGAGGGCGTTGCCGTTCTGCGGGTCCCCGCGCACCGCGCCGCACAACCAGGTGTTCCTCGAGAGCGTCCGGGCCGCGATCGAGGCCGACGCCGCGTGGGCGGGTGGGCGCTACGCGGACCAGCCGAAGCGCGGGCTCCGTGCGGCCGCCCGGGTGTACGCGGGGTGGGGGTTCTCCCAGGCTTTCTACTGGCAGGAGCAGTGGCGCAGCCTCGGGTTCACCTCGCTGGAGGACTTCCTCGTCGGGTTCTGGGAGGGCTTCTTCCTCGACGACCGGGACGCGAACAACCTGCTCACCATGCTGTGGACCTGGCAGCACGCCGACGTCGGGAACACCCCCGGCTTCGGCGGGGACACCGAGGCGGCGCTGCGGTCCATCCGGGCGAAGCTGATCGCGATGCCCGCGGAGAAGGACCTCTACTTCCCGCCCGAGGACGAGCAGTGGGCCAGCCAGTTCATCGCCGACGGGGAGGTGCGGGTCATCCCCGGGGTGTGGGGCCACTTCGCGGGCGGCGGGGCCAACCCCATCGACACCGACGTGATCGACGCGGTGGTGACCGAGCTGCTGGCGACGGAGGTCCAGCCCTAGCGTCACTCGATCATGGTGGCCCCGATCCCGTAGGGCGCGCGTGGGTCGACCACTAAGCGAGACCCGGAGCTGCATCGCGCCTCGCTAGAACGCCCCGACCGACGCAGATGGCAGCTGTGCTCACGCAGGTGCTGCCGGGGAACACCCTGGTGTTTGGACCGCCTCGGCCGTTCGTTGCGCCACCTGCTCGACACGGTGACCGAGCTCGACGAGTACGGCGTCGGGTTCCGGTCGCTGCAGGCGTCGAGCAGCCTCGATCCCACCGAGACCAACGACTTCTACGAGCTCGTCGTCGAGCGCCACCGCAAAGCGGCCACGATCGTGACCTCGAACCGCGAGCCGTCCGAGTGGATGTCGATGATGAGCGACGCCCTGCTCGCCCAGTCCGCGATCGACCGGCTCACCTCAGGTGCGCACACCCTCATCATCGAAGGCCCGTCCTACCGGCAACGAGACCGGCTCAACCAGCGCGCCACCGTTGACACCGAAAGCGAGGCCCTGTGATGCTCACCGACACTTCCAAGGTCCCATGCTCGGGGCAAACGAGGTGGTCGCATCACCCTGGCAAGCGACACACGATCCTGAAGCGCTGCTACCCAGACCCCGAGAGCTCGTTCGATTGCTTCGAGCTGTCCAAGACCTTTCACGGTGACCTGCAAGGCACCGGTGCGGGCGTCATGCTGTCGGGCGGAGATCCGCAAGCCGGTGCGGCCGGTTACGTCGCGATTGAGACAGTGGACGGCAGCCTCGGAGGGCGGCAGGGCAGCTTCGCGTTGCAGCAGTTCGGGTCGCTGCACTGCGGGTCGCTGCACTGCGGGTCGCAGACGTTGCACTACGAGGTGGTGCCGGGCTCCGGCAGCGGCCAGCTGGACGGGCTCACCGGCATCCTGCACCTCAACATCGATGAGGATGGCACCCACCGCTACGAGCTCGAGTACGAGCTGTAGCTCCGTTATGCCGCTCCGCAAGCCGATCGGCAAGCGGCTCTGGACGCGATGAGGCGCCTCGCGCCGCTCCGATGGGTCATCATGCAGGTCCGCTGACAGCAATAGGAGGACCGAATGCAGGCCATTCGCATCATGGCGAACCTTCGAGTGCCTGACGTCGAGGCAGCGAAGAGCTTCTACA
>JAABUP010003610.1_pt1 | contig 27096 bp, 26 predicted proteins | sample 5559201 | NCBI WGS metagenome assembly JAABUP01 (sample SAMN10711887, study PRJNA513373) | rock metagenome | isolation source: Antarctica rocks | place: Antarctica | reverse complement strand
GTTCGATTAATCGGCCTCGTTAATTTAGTACTATAAATATTAGGGATATAGATATATAGCTAGTACCTACCGAGGGGAGGTACGGTATACGGAGTATAGTTAAGAATATAATATAAGGGAGTATAAATCGATCGTACTAGTAGTAAAGAAGGCTTATATAGTATATAGTCGTAATAGCTATACTACTTACGATTCGAAATATTTATTTCGAATTAAAGAAAGGAAACGAGTAGTATAGAGAGTTATTAATAAAATATAGTTCTATAACTTCTAGAGAACCGTAACCCCTATAACCCCTACTATTAAGCGAGACCTATAGGGGAAAAACGCGGCGATATAGAGAGGGAAAAGAGAGGAAAAGATAGTAGAGAAGGAAATAGAACTAGAGGATATAGTAGCGGCGCTACGAACTCGATTCGAGGATATTAAGAAGTCCGGTCGGAAGCTAGGGGTTATTAAGTTAGCCGTAATTTAAGAGGACCTAAATAGTATTCGAGACCTTAAGAGAAAGAAGTAAGCGTAAAAAGACTAGTAAGTACTAATAGAAATTACGTAAGGAAGAAAGAACTAGTAGTACGTAGATATATATAGGAGTAGCCTTATATACTATAGGAAGTAGAGGTTTTATCCTCGATAATACGTACGCTTAGACGACGAGGTCGAAAGGTTTCCTTTATATAAACGAATATTACCTACGAGGTAGGCCGTAATTAGCTAGCTAGACGCGAGTATAAAAAAAAAAAAAAAAAAAAAAAGGGGTCTAGAATATACCTACGGAATTCCGAGTTACTATCGAATAGAGCTATTCGTAGAAACTTAATAAGCGAGCTAATATCCTCTAACCTATTTTATATCGGAGTTCCGGTTAGGTACTATCGCCGCTCAGCGCTAAGGGAGGAAACTATACGGAAATACTTCGTATTTTAGTAACGAACTATATACGCTATTAAATAAGTATTAACTTAGGATTACGTAACGCAATAATTATATAGCGTAGAAGCTATATACCTTCGTCTAGAACTATCCTAAACTATTTAATTAATTTAGTATACTATAATCTCTCGAAATATCGGACCCTAGTATTATATAAGTAGTTAGGATAACGTCGAAGTTAACGAGGGCTTCGAGGGTAATATTCTTTCTAGTACTATAATACTTATAAATTTCAAGCGTTCCTACGACTACGTAGCTTTTATATTAATTTAGCCTAAGTTCTAAAAGTATAATAAAAGGGAATAAACTTTTAAATCTCGTCGACCTAGCTATTAAGGAGTACTAGAGAGGATAACTAAGAAGCGTTCGTAGTAGGTAAGAAGATATACTAACTTATAGTAGAAAGGCGTAACTACTAAAGTCGATTTAATCCTCTAATAGGTCTTACTACTAATACTCTTATTAAAGACTTATCCTATATTAGTAAATCTCTATATATTATCGAGAGTTAAAATAATAGTAGATATAGTAGTTAGTATCTTTCCTAACCCTATATTATTAGCTAGAACTCCCCCCTATACGAGATACGGTACTATAATAGACTTAGACTTAAGTATAATATATTTATAGCTAGTTATAAGATTTAATTAGTATAATTATCCGGTAGTGTACTCTATTCTATTTAGGGATAAAATATACTTACTATTATATAAGGCTACTCGTACTAATCTTCTATATAGAGAAGCTATTATTAATATCCCTAGTCTCTCTTCGTAGTATAAAATATAATACCCTTTTTTAGTACCTAAATAATAAGGTTTATAGTTAGATTCGCATAGTAATTATTATATAAAATAGAGCGTACTCGAGTAATTTTATCTAAATTCGCTAATTCGGATTTACACTCTATAATCCCTAATCTTAGTTAAGGGTTCCGAGGATATCGATAATATCTAACCTCTAAGGATATAGGGGCTTTAGTTAGATAGCTAGTATAGAAGAAGGTAATAGAGTTCTTATAGGTCGACCTAGTATCTTAAGATAATAAGGATTATCGTATTTAATATAGCTCTCGATATAACTTAGATATTAAAGATAAATTTGAGCTTTGGAAAGCCTCTACCTACTTCCTATATAATACTTCTAATTCCGTAAATATAAAGGGAAATAGCGATACCCGTAGGATCTCCCTTTCGCTTATATTATACACCTTACTTAGCGATTTCGTCTCCTTTAAGAATTGCCTCGAATCGTAATAACGATAGACCTGATAAAACTTAGAGCGCTTCGGCGGTGCGTAAGTGTAGCACTGTAAAGTTAGTTTAGTACTCTAACTGCAGAGTATAGTAGCTAGTGCGAGGCGAAATAACAAAACGTCGAGTATAAAAAGGCCCGTTAAAAGTCGCGAGAAATAGCCGTAATCTAGCGAGAACTCGTCAATAAAGGCGAATCTCGCATTAGGTATCTGGAAACTTAATGATCAGCTGTTCGAAATCGCTCACGGGAGTATTATGGAAGATTGGGTACTATTCCATAGCACACTTCCTCGGCTTTGGCATGTAGCTCGGATTTCAAGCCTCCGGTAGTTAATTGGCTGTCACAGGTACCATGGTTGCCCATCGGAACGTCCGAATCCTCATTAGTAATAGTAAAATCGACTGCAGTAGAATTGCTGCAATTGTCAGGCATAGGTGGAGATATTAGACTCTAGCGCATTCACTTATCGCACTAGAGAAAGGCTTACAATTCTAGATTCGACTAGTTATATTTTCCTTCCTGGACGTTTCTTTTGCGGGAAGCTAATTCGGGATCATGCGCCTCTACGTCTAAAGGCCGTGGTCTTTTCAGGAGCGACTGCGGGTTAAGATTATCCATAACAACAGCACTCATCGCAGATCGTAAGGGAGCAAGGGACGTCGGCAGCGAAGAGGGTATATCTCGTGGCACTAGCTCGACGAATATCGTAGAGCGCGCTCTAGAAACACGCTATGTGGAAATGTCGCAGTCCTCTAACGACTCTAGCTCATGTCAAGTGATGCAGCTTGCAGGCCTTCGTCTGGCCCCTTTGGATCGAATTCGTCGCAGGCCAAGTCCCTGTCAATGGAGATCCTCGAATCGCTGTGTCCGCCACGATCACCAGCGAGGCTGAACTCCGGGAGGGCGCCTAATCATAGCCTTCTCGAGATGACGCTTGTGCCGCCCTGCTTCTTCTTCTTAGGGCAGTGCTAAAGACATAGAGCCATACAAAGCGCTTCTCATGGGGCGAAATCGTTAGCTCAATGGGCTGTGTCCCAGGTCGACCAGATATTTGTGGAGTCCAGATCGTCACGGTGCAGCAAATACTGGCAAAACCCAAAAATCGCTAGTCCCGAACGGGCAAGATCAGATTTGGACAGCGAGTCCGAGGCAGTCTTGCAACTTATAAGACGCGACAAGCACATCAGCCAACATGAGCGCCCCTTCTACTGTACCTTTACCGGCTGCCCTTTTGGTGATTTAGGGTACGCCAATGCAAAGAACTTGAAGAAACATTTGTCAGAATCTCATCCCACCGGCCACGATAGCGACTGGACATTTCCAACGCGCAAAGGAAGAAAAGACATGGACTTCTTTACTGCAGCAGCTAAGGGAGCATTAAACGTGCTGGATAAGGCGCTAGAAGAGGGTTTTGACATCAATCAGATATCGGATTCAAGCGGGGGAAGAACAGCGCTCATGTTGGCCGCCAAGAACAATCAGCTGGCCGCAGTGAATTGCCTATTACAAAAAGGAGCTGATGTGGATTTCCGCAGACATCGAGGTCCAACGGCCCTCAAAGTGGCCATGGATGCTGGTCACGTCATGTTAGTACAGGCACTTCTACAGGGGGGAGCCAGCGCAAAGGCGAAATATCATACATAGATCTCATCTCTCGTTGGCAAAGGAGCCGAACCAATGTTTAAGGTGATGATCGATAACGGTGCAGATCTTGAAGGTAAGGATGGGCAGGGATACACAGCGCTTCACCACGCTGCATGGACCGATGATCAGCCGCTGATCACACTACTCCTTGATCAGGGGGCCAACATCGAGACGAAAAGTGCCAGGCATGAGACTGCACTGCACATGATAGGGTCTCCCGCCAAGCTTGAAGCGTTGCGCTGCTTGATTGATCGTGGAGCCGATATCAACGCAACGGCCTTGAATGAAGTTACGGCACTCCACAGGGCAGCTTTCTACGGCGCTCACACTTTGATCGAGCTTTTGCATGCAAAAGGTGCTTTGATCAATAAACAGACTTCTTATGGCTCAACGGCGTTACATTTGGCGGTGAACGGCAATAGTGAGGAGCTTCAAAAATTTGGGGGTCCAAAGACCTCAGGTAATCCTCGTATGACATCAAGAGATGACGAGAGATCAACTCGGACTGTTCAGCTTCTGCTAGCGCAAAATGCTGATCCCAATATAAGGGACAAATCCGAGTCAACAGCGCTGAAATACGCCGCTTCGAACGGGAAAGGAACGGCAATATCGCTCTTGCTAGATCACGGTGCTGAGCCCGATATGCAGGATCAGGCAGGTGCAACGGCGCTGCACAGAGCAATCTGTAACTCGCACAATGATTCGGCAATGCTGTTGATGGATGGAGGAGCGAATGTGACAGTCGAACTGGATTGTGGGTGGTCAGCTCTTCATTACGCGGTTTTGACGGATAACACAAAGATGATAGAGGTCCTCTTGCAACGTGGGGCCGACATTAATGCGCTAGATGCAAGCCGTCAGACGGTGTTGCATTTGGCGGCATCTAAAGGGTGGAAGGACGCCACTGAGACGCTCCTTAGGCACACAGATATTATCAACGCAAATGACATCAAAGGGAACACCCCCTTACACCTAGTTGGCCAACGCATGACAACTCCCCCAAATACCGCATCGCTATCAATTAGTCCATCCTCCGGAAACCGCGCTCTAGAGGATTACCAAATGCAACTCATGTTTCTCGAGCAACAAAAGAAGCGACTCATGCTCAAACACCCAGACCCGTTCAGCCGACTCATGACAGCATACCCTAAAATTCACAGCAAATCCTCCACTGTCGGTCCCTCCGGAAACCACGCTCAACCGCATCTACAAACGAGGAACGAGAAGCTGCGCATTTGGGCGGAGCAGGCGCAGGATATGGTATTAGCGTACATCCCTAGCAAGCCAGAGGACCATGAAGCCGTGGCCATGATGCTCATAGAAAGAGGCCCGATTGTTGAAATAGGGGAATATGACAGAAGCGTAATGCTAACCCTTGCGGCTCAAAATGGAAATGAACGGCTTGTCCACCTGCTTCTTGTATACGGGGTCAATGCCAACAGGAAGGACAACAGTGAGAAGCGTGCAAGACATTGGGTGATCGGCACCGATCTTGTCTCCGTAGACGACATCTTGCGTGGATATGGCGAGGATTTTGACGTTCCTTATGCAAGTGGAAACGGGTTGGGTATCCATTGAGGATCCAAGTAGCTGTACGTACCTCCTGTGCACACTGTCTCCGACCGGAAAATTGGGTCCAAGCCTTCGCATGCCCAGCAGGTATTGACACTCATCTACGACAGCGGACGTCTAACAGTGGTTGAAGAAGGGGTGCCTGAGTCACAGGAGGCGAGGAACGATGCACTAAAGCGTGCTCTGCTTAGACTGATAGTTTTCTAGTACTGGATGACGAAGAGGTCATTCTATATACGGTCTAGGGAAACTTTACGAAAGTCGTCCTTCGCGTACCTACGGAACTTAAATACTATAGCTTTACGACCCTAGATAAGCCCATTAAAATCGCAAAGACGAACTAGATTAACTACATATTTAAGGATAAGAACGGTATACGCCTACATCTGAAGTATTTCGACTAATAACCCCTAGGCGCCAACGAGTTCTAGAACGCTTTAATAGGTAAACCCCTTCTCCACTCCCTCCGCACGCGCCGTACCCTCCGCACTTACGACTTAATCGTAACTAACACCTTCACCTTCGAAGAATAACTCTATAGCCTCGAAAACCTCCATCTGCAAAATGGGGACCTACGATTAGCTAAGCGAGTTGCATTTAGCTTATTTAGCTTACCTCAGTACCTCAGACGTGCCAAGCTAACCCGTTCCGGGTTAGTAGCAGAAGTGGCTGACTATTCTAGTTTTCTATAGCACGTCTAAGCGCAGAACTCTAGATTATAGTTAGATAATTACTAACTTTTATTACGACGAGATTTCGAAGTCGAGAAACCACTACTTAACGATCGAAATTCTTCGATTTTTCGACGCCCGGGGCTAGGGAATCGATACTCCTACTTAATTAAGACTTTTCCGCCCGAAATTTCGTGCGCGTAGTAGGTTTATAACGCGTAAAGCAAATTTACGACCGAAACGTTATTTTCGTTAACGGGTTTCGCGATTTCTATAGCAAAAAAATTAGAAACCCCTATATAAACTTTTTTATAACTATGAATTCTCTAAAATTGCTAATATAAACCCCCGGTAAAATCGAGAGATCTCGCGCCGAGAATAATCTTTAGGAGTAAGGCTATCGTAGAAAAAAAAGTCGAAAAAATACGTCGGTAGTTAAGGTATTTCTAGTAAAAATACGCGGTTTTATACTTAGACGTGCTGCGCACCAACCGTTAGGTAAGTAGAAAGCCACTTGTGGCTTAGCACGTCTAAGGTCCTGAGGCAATATTTAGCTGCTAATTAGCCGATTCAGCGCGTTTAGCAGGTCGCCCCAGCCTGACGACTCTGAGCAATCAATGTTGCTTGCACAGCACCACAATAGTGCTGACAGCTCCTTGCAACTCGGCCCGAGCTAGTTCTAGCTATCTTAACTCCTAGCCGGTCCCCTACCACTTACAGAGTATTCTGCATCTTGATTATTAATGAGAACGCCGTGCCCCTCGCGCTCTGAAAGGCTCCCCAAGGGCCCAAATGGCCCCCAATTATGGCCATGCATGGTACAGCGACAGACCAATCAGTGAGCGATCCACCTGGCGCTACTCTTTCGATGTTGCAGGAGGCGCAACCACGCAGAAGGATTCTCGCGAACAGAAAGGACTTCCTTCCTCATCGCGCCAGTTTCATCAATGGAAAAGAAGTCTCTAAATGCAAAGTTCCAATATCATAGTCATATCGATCACCTCGACTGTCTGATGTACAAGAATGAAAGGATGCGCAAAAAGCCAAAAGGCTGAGGATGCGTAGCAATAAGGCTGACGAATGAGGCCAGCCTCAGCATTGACCTGCATCTTCTCCAATTGGCATGAAACATCCGACGCCTCTACTTTTCCATTCACGGTATAGATACTAGAGAACTACCGGGCAATGCGGTCTAGACTCCATACTTTCCTTGTGATGTCTGCTTTGTACTGCATGTATCACACTTTATGCCTCTTAGCGTGGTTCGTTGACAGAAAGGGTTCTATCTGAGGCACAAACATGCAAGCCTTCCCCTTCCCCCACTTCAGCTTTGCCAATCACCATGGTTTTGTACGCGGGACACGTGCCAGCTTGTTGTCAGCTGCAGTAGGCTGTACACCACCTTCTAGTCTTCCCAATTCCGCCGCGTAGCCTTATTCTCCTTTCAAAGCTCCAGCCATTTTCCAGTTCCGTTTTCAATTCGAGTTGTTTGGAAGCGCTGTGTCTTGGAGACAACATCAAGCTTCGGCAGGTCCAGCGACAATGGATCCTATCTCAATACTCGCCGCGGTGGGAACCACGCTCAAGATTGTGAAGGAACTGTGCAATAGCTTGCGGTGGATGCAACGTGTCTACGAAAATGTAACGCACGGTGACAAAATCCTACATTCCATCGCCTTGGAATGCAACATCTATGGGGACTCAATTAAGACTATCGGACAATGGCTTAAGAAGAACAAGGACGAAACAGGGCTGAAGCGACAAATGCGTACCACACATAATGCCATTACGCTGGTCAAGGTCTCACTGGCAAACTTACTACTCGACCTCAAAAGGGTCCAAGAGAGTGGGGACAAACCAATCGCCAAAGACCAAAAGAGTTCAAAAGACAAATCGAATCTCAAGATTTTCCAGACATTTATGGTCAGTGCGGCGAAGCAACAGTGGTTTCAAGAGACTATGAGAATCCATCTCACCGAGTTGAGGGCCCATGCCGCAACACTTCACTTGACTTTGGGCGTCATCGATTTGTAAGTCATGCAAGCATAGGCTGACCGTCTACTAATTGCCTCCGATTCTTCAAACAGGACCGAGCCAACGCCAGACAACAGGGATAAAGCCCCAAACAAAACAGAAGAGAAGAAGACAGACATATTACAGGACAAGACAGGGAGATTGGAGAGGAGGCTCTTGCTGAGGCGGATCCTTACAAAAGCTTTAGAGATCAGACGCGCCGAGACGGCAAGGCTTGCTGAAGGAGACGAAATTATGCGAAGCTCTCCTGAGCGTGCAATTACTCCGTCACCAGGATCGATGCGAGACTCGTCACGAAAACTTTGCTTCTATGACGTTGTTCAGCTGGCGCGCCAACAAGCATTGGCAGAAAAGACACGGGAGTCAAATGGGAACTTCAGGTCAAGTGGCGACCTTGAGCCCAGCGAAGATATTGAGGGACTTGATGCCTTCGAGCCGAGCGAGGACTTCGAGCGAATTGACGATGGCGATCCCGACGAAGACTCCAGGCCATGGGAGGATCTCAAGTCAAGTGACTTTGAGCTGACTGATGACTTGAAGCCATTAGAGGACCTCAAGTCAAGTGACGAGTCCCATTTACTGGATGACTTGATAGACCCGACCAAGGATTTCAAGCTACTGGAGAATCTCAACTCAAGTCATATCTCACAACTAAGTAACGACTTGCTAGGCCCCTTGGAGAGCTTCAAGCCAGCTGAAAACCTTAAGTCGAACGATGAGTCCCATTCGATGGATGACCTGATAGACTTCTCCGACACGCCTCTGCCTATGCTAAAACTCAATCCTCCAGACAAATTGCAAGATGGCTATGATTTACTCGACTCTGGTAATCCTTTGGCTCTTGATCAAATCGACTCCTCCCTTTTATTACAAAACGCATTTGGAACGCCACATTTGAATCAATTCATGACGGACGCAACAACCTCCCAGCAAACATCGATTGAGAATACACCAAAATTGATTAAAGCCCAGGCTTCTCAAGTTCATGGCCTTTTCGAGAACGAAACTAGTGAGTTAATGGCTTCAGCGGCGACTCTGCACCAGCAAAACTGCCAAACTCTTCGGTCCAATACTGCGCTCATGTACCGAGGTTTCGAAACTGGTGCTGGAAAGACACCCACTACGCTTGAGTCTGTTCACCCTGAATCTGTCCATGCTGGTGACTCAAGCAAGCAAGAGGCCAACGAGCTGTGCACGACACCGACAGCTTCAAGTCAGCAGAGCTTCCTGATCCACCACTTTAGCGATGCCCTCATCAGCCAAGGGAACCCCTCTGATGGGGCTCCCGCCGAAACTTCTCCCACCAGCACTGCTGCGCCAAGTATATTCAGTCATTCCTCCACTTTGAGTAGCGCAACTGGTTTCTCGCCTGGAATCACGGCAGAGGACCTACAAGCCCGTATTTCATCATCTTCAACTAGTTTGAAGTCCTCTTCGTTCTCGTCCAAGTTCTCTCCCTCATTGTTCGACATGAAGCCACCGGGCTCACCAAGTCCTTCCCAATCGAAAGGCTCAGTCCAGGTTGGTGATGGCGAGGTACACAGAAGCCCTTCTACTAGCACTGCTGCCGCCGTCCACGCGGACCTAATGCCACCGTCGAAGTCCCTACAGACTAGAGCTGAGGGTGATGTTTCTCAACTTTCACCTCTGCCACCAGATCTCGACCTTGATGAGCCAGACAAAGAAGGCTTTCCATGGATTGTCCAAGCAGCTCGCGATGGGAACGAAGAAATGATCCAGAAATTACTTAAAAGCGGTGCAGATGTCAAAGCAACGCATGTTACAACTCTACGGAATGCAATTTCAGAAGCGTCGATGCAAGGTCATCAGAATGTTGTAAATCTGCTTATCGAAGAAAATTGCCCACTCGTATACGACGCTGAAGGGTACTCTGCCCTACATCTTGCTTGTCAGGGAGGGCATCTCAACGTCGCAAAGACCCTCATAAATCACGGTGCCTTGATTGATGTGACCGGACCACAGGGACAGACTCCTTTACATCTTGCCATACAGGTACCCCATCAGAACGTTGTGATGCTCTTAATCCAACAAAAAGCGAGCGTCAATGCTCGAAACGCCACTTCGCAGACTCCATTACATATCTGTGCAAGCCAGGGGAATGTAGCGATGTGCGACTATCTCATCAATGAGGGCGCGCATCTCGACAGTAGAGACATGCAGTCCAAGACTGCTTTACAGCTTGCTTGTGAAGCAGGACACCACGACTTGGTTCAGATGATGCTAAATCAGTCAAATCTAAATCCTACCAACATGACTTTCCTCTCAGCTTTCTTTGCAGCAGTGGAATGCGGTCACGTTCAAATTGCCGAATCCTTCTTCTCGCGTGGCCTTAAGCTACAGGAGCTCGTAAGAGACTCCAGCAAACCGGTCACATTAGCCGCCAAGAGCGGCTGTCTGGCCATGGTCGAGTTGATGCTTGAAGCGCACGGCGACCTTAATGCCGATGAAAACGGATGGAATGCCCTGCACTTCGCGTCTCATTGCGGGCACTACCAAGTCATCGATCGATTGGTAGCTAGCAATGTCTCTACCAAAGCTATTACATCCAAAAAACAGACGCCGCTGCTCTTGGCAGTCAAGGGTGGCCACTTCGCAGTCGCAGAAAGCCTCCTTCGAAGCAATCAAGACGGCAGCTCTATAAAGGCAGAGGATGAGTACGGCCAACACCCTATACACCACGCTACTCGCACAGGTTCGGTCGAGATTGTCAAATTACTTATGTCGTACGGCACCAAGGTCAATGTGGAGAACTCGTTCGGCTGGGAGCCCCTACATATCGCAACTGCTTACGGTCACCTCGACCTAGTCCAAAGACTCCTTGAACAAGGAGCAAACATCGAGGGCAAATTGGGCTCGCCTTCTATCAAGAGAGACAAGACGCATAAACTTGTTGAAGATGGGTACTGGGCAGAGGCAAGGTGGCCATACAGCGGAAGCCGTCCAATGCATCTGGCGTGCGAATATGGACACTACCAAATCGCCCAGTGTCTCAAGGGTAAGGGCGCTAAGTTGGAATCAACCTGTAGTGAAGGCTGGCAGCCTCTCCATTATGCCGCATTCATCGGCTCCTCTGTACTGGTAGAAATGCTGCTAGAGTCCGGCGTTTATCCCCACGCGACGACAAATGAAGGTAAAACAGCCGAAACACTTCAGTTCTGCACGAGCGGAGAGCCAATCCCAGACGAGGAGAAAGAACGCATAAGGATGCTGCTGAGAGGAGCTATGGATCGGGTGCGGAAGCAGAAGCAAAAGAGCTTTAAGGCAGCTTTGAAGAGAGGCAGCACTGTCGAGGAGAAGAACAAGCTGATCAGAGCAGCAACCTCGTCCAAGGATATCGTCTCGAGACCTCAGCTACATAGGTCGACGGCAACTATACAACCATTGGGTCTATCTTTGACGCACTCACAAAGAGCGTCGAGTCTACAACGCCCTCAAATTCCACATCTTCCCCATACCTCACCTCTACCTTTGAACCAGTCCCACTCAGTATCGAGCTTACGCCTGACTTCGACGTCGCAGCTAGAAAGGCCCCGAGTGGCGTCACAGATGACTTCTCCATCTATTGCAACCGTATCGAGCCTTCAATTTACCAATGCACTTGCCTCTGCCGCGGAGACAGCCAGAACTTCCACGGATCATTTCGTAACCGACTCAAGCCTCCAGATCACCGATGCTACCAATGCGCTCACCTCCGCTGAGGAAATAGCCAGCAGTACCATGAATCAACTCGTACCTGACTCCAGTGTTCAGGCTACTAATGCACTCACCCTCATCGAAGAGACAGCTAGCAGTGCCGTAGATCAACTAGTAACCGACTCGACCGTTCGAGTTACCAACGCACTCACCTCTGTCGAAAGAACGGCCAGCAGTACCATAAACCAACTCATAAACGACTCGAGTGTTCAAATTACCGATGCACTCGCCTCTATCGAAGAGACAGCCAACAGCGCCATGGATCAGCTCGTAACGGGCTCGGAGCTTCAAATCACCAATGCCCTCACCTCCGCTGCCGAGGTAGCTACAGAAACCACAGATCACCTTATCACCGAATCGAGCCTTCATTTTAATAACGTAGTCGCCTCCGCCGCGGAAACAGCTAGCAACGCTACGGATCAGCTCTCGCTATTGAAAGACACAGCGGCGTCGGTCCTTACACCTACACCTTATATCGAGGCACAAATATCATCTGTACCGCTGACGCCTAAAAACAAGCGGAGAGCGGCTCTGGCCTTGAAGAAGATGAAGCCCGGAATCGAAATGAGAAAGATGGGTATAGGCAATCTAGGCAGGCAAACGCTTGAAATCGGGAAGCAGACCCTCGAAATTGGGAATAAAGGTCTTGTGCTCGGGAGACAGGGCCTTGAACTAGGTATGCAGGGCATTGAGTTAGGGAGACAGGGCGTAGAGCTCGGGAAGCATGGCTTTGAATCTGGAAAGCAGGGGTTGGAGATGGTCCAGGGGCTGAATATTGAGAAAGGCATTGATCTCGGCAAGATGGGGCTGAGGAAGGCGGCGACGTTTGCGATTAGATCGGGGGAGAAGAGTGAGAGGGGGGAGAAGGGGAGTGTCAGGAGAATCGGAGCGAGGAAGCGGATGGGGAAGAAGAAGAGGGGGGTTGGGAATGATGGTGGGGATGATGTTGTTGGAGCGGTTGTTTGCGCGAGTGTCCTTGGTGCTGCTGGTGAGGGCGACGGTGGTGATAATAATGACGATGGAAAGGATGATAATGACGACGATGATGGGGAGGATGTCATCGATGATGATGATGATGCGGGGAGTGTGTTTTCGTTGGGGGAATTTGGTGATTTGGGAAACGATGATTTTTGATATTCACACTATTGTAATCGAGGTTCAATCAAAGGCGTATTGGAACTGAATACCCAGGACTTGCAGTCAACATACTCACCCATGACGATCATAAAAGCTAAGCCATTCGAGTATTGGATTACCCGCTTTTACATTGCGCCTGGATGAGCACGCTCTTTGTAAGTCTATGCTTGGTGAGCTTGTGCTTGGGATAGGGGTTGAGCGCTAGGGAAGCTGTGAATAAGTGTGTATCAAATATCATGTTCTTTCATTTAGCGAATATATGAGTTCTTGGATTTGGCGAGATTCTCAAGTTCAAGGTAAGGTCTATTTACATCATTGGAATTCAATCGATCTCCAGGATCTATCACCGCTTGAAGGCTAAAAGAAAGAGTACATGTCACATACACACAGCCCTCACGACGCCTTCTTGACAGTCCCCGACCACTCCGAACAATCCACCTCCTCCAAATCCGCCACCGCCATCCCCGGCTTCGGCGTCCCCCAAAGCATCTCCACAGCATTGGTATCCCGACAAAGATCCAACACCGTCTGACTCCCCAACTTATCCGTCGGATGCGCCTTCGTCTGCGCACACTGACCCACCGCCCCCGGCTCATACTGGTCCTTCCCCGGCGAGCACGAATTATTAATCAGCACCACCATGCCGTCGCCTTTCGGGGAATCGAGTGGGCCGCCGACGGTGGGCGGTTGGTTTTTGCCTTTGTAGTTGAGGGTGCGCGGGTTGCTGAGTTTCCAGCAAGTGCCGCAGGTGCCTTTGCCGTAGGTGGGGATTAGGTAGCCGGACATGGCGGCGGTGGGGTCTTTGCCGGGGGAGCCGGTGAGGCCGCAGGCCATGCCTTGGGTTAGGCAGTCGGCGTAGCCGGTTACTGTTGCTTGGAGTTTTCGGCCGGTGCCGGCTGAGGGGGTCATGGTGCTGTTGTCGGCTGGTTCAGGGGCGGGGACGGGGTTGGCGATGACGGAGAGGGCGAGGCAGGAGGTGAGGAGGAGGGTGGTGAGATACATTTTGGTTTGTGGGAGTACTATAATTGGTGGGTAGAAAGACTGAGATATGGATGAACGGTATAGAAATAGGAAGGAACTAGGTCGTGGAATGCTAATTGTAGAAGGGGAGGCATCTTCCATATATAATAAGACCTACATTCTTATCATTCCTGTGATACACGGTCGAGCAAAAGGATTGTTCTCGGTCCAGCACGGGATCCGTTTCATGCTGAGACCGTGGAGCTGTTTACCGTGTTTATCCCGGCTAGTCGACGGGAGTGTCCTCATACCTTTTTCTGATCTTGGTTAGAGTGCTCCGACCTATTGATGGCAAGTAGCCGCCCACAGGCAAAGCAGTTGTATGATGTATCGTGTACGGTGTGGGCATCTCTGCGTGGGTTTTGCAATGGTTTTCTATGATATTGACCCAGTTGACCCTGTCGTCATGGAAGTCAAGACATTGTCTACACGTAGGCCAAGTAGGAACCCTACAGTCCCTCACTTGCACGTATGCTAACTTGAATATACTGTGGTGTTGCCCGTCATGACGGGTCTGTCGATTCAAAGGAGCGTGAAGTGATCCCTCGCGGGCGGCTCACCTTCTTGGCAACCCTCTGAAACAGGAACGAGCCAGAGGATTGTCAGAGTTCTGTACATAAGACTGTGAGACGAAGGGTAGAGGAAGGATGTCATGCGGGACCATGAAACGAGATGAGCGAGATGTTTTGTGTGGGGATTGGGGGCAGAAACTATATTAGAAACCCTTCCCGTCATTGGCAACGGCATGAAAATGTTTCGCGGAGATGAAGAATCCTGTAAGGGAACTCTTCTTCCTCCCAGCACACTCGACAGGAATGATACCAGAGACATCAACCTGATGAAGGGTAATGGGATGATGGTCCCTGTCAGAATGGCCGTCGTTTTGGACGACGAAGCCATATTGATCCGGTCAACTCACTTATTCTTTCCAGTCCTTTAGGACTTCTCTCAGCCTCTAGGTATCTTGAAAGTGCAATACCCATGGCACTTTTCCCGTCTCCAATCTGTGTTAAGCTGCCCTACACCAGCAATATGACAGAAACACAGTCCGGAGTTGTCTTCCCATCTCAGTTCGATTGTGAACGCTTGAGAGGTTCACGAACTACTGTCTCTTTTGCGAACCAAAGGCCTTATCAAAATTGACTTCGTTTCTTTTGGAATAGTCGCAATAATATTGTTACAACCAAGTGATGACCAAGAGAGCTCGTCGCAATTACAATGATGGCTTTAGTGGGCATATCGCATGATCTTTTGATTTTAGATATCCGCCCAATGCTCCTTTCTCATTCATGAAATCGAGCAATTGATCACGTCTATGCGCTTTGATCCTCCGTATAGGAACCGAATGTTAGGATTTCAGATCAAGTGTTCGTCGAATCGAAGGAGTGAGGTACGAAGCATTCATCAGAGCGTCTCGGGCCACAACTGAACATCTGTTCAAAAGTATCATGGTTCGAGACCTGTTTGTGGTCCAAGTCAGTGACACTACTCCGCTAATACTGCAAGTGTGGCAGGAGACAGGAGTGGACATGAAGAGTATTTCGGAAAATGGTGTTGTCGGATGCCCACGGCTCGCAACGGGGCTGCGGGTGGGGCTAGGGGTCGATCCTTCCCACAGATCGCCAGCCGAGGGACCGAGGTAGGATGCGGTCTAGCCTCATCAGCTCGAAAATAAGTTGCTCTATAAGTACTTGTAGTGATACACAAATCGTTAGGCAGAAGTATTTAATTACAACCGATGGTTCGGAATGGAAGATGGAGGAGTGCGGGCCCCACGGTCCGAGTCGTCTTAGTGACACCGAGGTCGACCTAGGTATGCATGTACATGCTTGATAAAATATTCCTCAGCCTGCACATGAGGATAGCCCTGACAATCCGTGACAATGGTTGGGCAATTCGACGCAGCTGAGTGCCGCCGCATCCGTTGCATCAATCCTTCGTTCTGCACACAAGAAGCCATGTCACGGATAGCGCCGCCACGATATGCAGGATCCCCTGTCCGTGGACTTACTGCGTGCCGTCCAACGCAAAAGCCGCTTAGGTTTGAGATCGTTACAACCGCGAAAGAGAAATAATAGAGCATGACCGGAGAATTTGCCGTCTACTGGAAACCCCTCACCATGGCGACGCCAGGTACTGCACGAGGACACCGAGGGGAACCGCATGGACCAGGACCCAAGAGAAGATATAAAGCTGATGCTTCCCCCTGTGGGAGTAATTCATCCTTCAGTGGAAACCATATCATTGGCTTCTGTGCTGTCTCAAAAAATCCACAATGGCCAGCCCACCTCCAAAACCTCCCTTATTCGGCAATGCTTTCGACATCGACGCCGCAAACCAAAACCGCAGCTACATGCATCTGTCTGATATCTATGGTAGGACCTAAGGGGCTAGGATGCATACGTCAATGTAGTTGCTTACAGGCATCCCGGTCCGATCTACGAACTTTCACTTTCAAGCGGCCCTCTAATCGTAGTTTGCAACCATGAAATCTACAATGAGCTGTGTGACGAGACTTGATTCACAAAGGCTGTTAGTCTTGGTCTGAAAGAGCTCAGGCCTGCGATTCACGACCGACTCTTCAGCGCCCGTCATGGGGAAGAGAATTGGCGAATCGCCCACCGGATTTTGGTCCCTGCTTTTGGTCCGCTCTCAATTAATAACATGTTCGACGGTCAGTCAACCTACTTCTAGCCTGGTCAAGCACCAGAACTAATCTCGCACACTGCAGAGATGCATGAAATACTCTCGCAGCTTGTGATGAAGTGGGCCAGATTCGGTCCAGATAATCGTATTGACGTATGCGATGACTTCACCCGATTGACCTTAGACTCCATTGGCCTCGTAGCAATGGACACGAGATTTAATTCATACTACAAACAAGAGTTGCATCCGTTCCCGGGAGCAATGGGGACTGCCCTCACGGAAGCTGGACGACGAGCAGCACGCCCTTCTATGTTCAAGCCGTTTGCGAGAAGTGCGGAAAAGAAATATTATGATGACATTGAGACTATGCGCTCTATTTCCCTCGACATAATTGCGAACCGAAAGGCGCATCCAACTGATAAGAAAGATCTGGTGAACGCCATGCTCAATGGGAAGGAGCCGCAGACTGGTAAAAAGATGACTGATGAAAGCATCGCGGACAACATGATACCATTCTTGATTGCAGGTATGACGACTTTGTGAAGCGTTCGAGCATGATTTAGAGAGATAATTAAAACTGCCTAGGCCATGAGACAACATCGGGACTTCTCTCATTCCTCTTTTATCGGCTCATAGACAATCCGGAAAGTCTGACAAAAGCTCAAGAAGAAGTCGACTCTGTGGTAGGACGTGGCCCGATCAAACTCGAGCATCTCAATCATCTGCCTTACCCTAGAGCTTGCATGAGAGAGAGCCTCCGCTTGAATCCTACAGCTCCAGGAGGCACAATGGAACCGTTACCGAAAACAAAAGAAGGCCCAATCATCGTTGGGGGTGGAAAGTATCTGATTAGGCCAGACGCAAAATTTCTCAACGTTTTACCGAAGATCCATTTGGACCCCGCAGTATATGGTGATGATGTTGAGGTCTACCGTCCGGAAAGGATGTTGGACGAGGAGTTCAATCAAATCAATTGCCAAAGATTGCCTGGAAGGTAAGTCTACTACTGGAGAATTTGAATACAAGCCCTACTGACTCAGACGCAATTTGTAGCCTTTCGGAAATGGGTCGAGAGCATGCATTGGTCGTGGGTTTGCTTGGCAAGAGGCGATCCTGGCAGCGGCTATGCTTCTGCAAGTCTTCGACTTCCGCAAAGATGACCCGAACTATGCCTTAGCCATCAAACAGACTCTTACTCTCAAACCCAAAGACTTATATATCCATGCTTCCCTGCGGGAAGGGATCGATTCGGTACATCTGAATAAGCTGATGACTGGCAATACTGCTGGAGGGTCCAAAGACAAAGAACTTCAAGTCGATCAATCTAGCAAAGGTCCCGCAAAGCCATTGCCAGTCTTTTTCGGTGGCAACATGGGGACGTGTGAGAGCTTTGCGCAGACCGTCTCACGCTCGGCATCCAGTCACGGTTTCAAGGCAGAAGTTAAACCATTGGATGAAGCCACACACAATCTGCCGAAAGACCGTCCAGCACTCATCATTTCTTCCAGCTACGAGGGTGAACCTCCAGACAACGCTGTTCAATTTGTCAAGTGGGTCGAAAAGACCGACACCAAATCTTTTGACGGCGTTCAATATGCAGTCTTCGGCTGTGGAAATCGTAAGTATCCAAACGTATGAGAGGCCCTGCGCAATACTGAAATACCTGTAGGTGATTGGAGAGACAGCTTCTAGCGGATTCCCAAAGTAATCCATGCCTCCTTGGAGAAAGGTAGTGGGAAAACCTTCGCGGAGCGGGGCATGGCCGATGTTGCCAACAACGACGTATTCAACGATTTTGAAAAGTGGGAGGATAGTGTCTTCTGGCCCGCCCTAAGCAAAATCTTTGGCGGTGGCGAGGATGAAGGTGGTGATAACGAAGGACTGAGGTGGAGATTGCCACTACTCTTCGGTCCTCCCACCCTCGTCAAGAGGTTAAACAAGCTATTATTTTGAAGAGCGAAGTCCTCAATACGGATGATACTGCGCCGAAACGCCATATCGAGATCAAATTGCCCACGGACATGCAGTACAAATCTGGAGATTACCTTGCCGTTCTGCCGATGAGTCCTGTCACTACGATTCGCCGCGTGGTCAAGCACTTCGGCTTGCCCTGGGATTCCATCATCACGGTCAAATCTGGAGAGACTACTTTGCCATGCGGTACTCCTTTGGCAATTTATGATCTCCTCGCTTCATATGTCGAGCTCGGTCAGCCTGCTACTGGAAGAGTATGTTTGGCCCCTGCTAATAATTGATCCTCGGACTGCACTGACTTACACTCATCTCAGAATCTCAAAAAGATCATAGCCGTCACACACGATGAAACAGCCAAGAAAGAACTAGAGGCTACCTCAGATGACGCCTTCAACGCAGAGATCACCTCCAAACGTATCAGCGTCCTCGATCTCCTCGAAGAGTATCCCTCAGCCGAAATCAGTTTCGCCGACTTCCTCCACATGCTCCCCCAGCTCCGCCTCCGCCAATACTCCATCTCCTCCTCGCCCCTCGCCGACCCAACAGTCTGCACTCTAATCCTCGGCGTCCTGAACGAAGAAGCGCTCCAAGGCGGCGGGAAACGCTTCATCGGCGTCGCCTCGACCTTCTTTTCCAACTCCAAGCAGGCGACCACGTCCACGTCAACGTCAAGCCCTCGCATCCGTCTTTCCATTTGCCCAAAGACTTCGACAGCATCCTCTCATCATGATCGCAGCGGGCACGGGCATCGCTCCCTTCCGCGGCTTTGTGCAAGAGCGCGCGCGGCTGCTGGAAGCCGGCCGTGAATTGGCGCCCGCGTTGTTGTTCGTCGGTTGCCGTCATAAAGAGCAGGATGCGCTCTACCAGGCCGAGCTTGCCGACTGGGCGAAGAAGGGTGCGGTCAACATTCGCTATGCTTTTTCGCGGCAGGCTTCGAATGACGGTGTGAAATACGTTCAAGATCGTTTTTACGAGGGTCGGAAAGAGGTGATGGAGCATTTCAGAGCTGGGGCGAAGGTATCCGTGTGTGGGCATGGGGGGGTGGCGGGGGGGATCAAGGAGAAGATGATGAAGATGTATTTGGAGAGGCAGGGCGAGCTGGGGACGCGGAAGAGTGAGGAGGAGGCGGAGGCTTTCTTTGGGGGGGTGAGGAATGAGAGGTTTGTGTCTGATGTTTTTGATTGAGCGGTTGTTGGGCCTTCCACTGAGTTGTTGAAGCTTAGTTAGAAGACAGTAACAATATAACGATATTGAATGCTACTCTGTGTTTTGAGTTTGATTGCTGTCTTGGGCAACACCAGAGTGATACTTACAATGGCCGGGGAAGCAGGCTGAGCGCTTAAACAGTTGTGATCCCGAAATTCCTCAACAGCGAGGCTAACTTGCCCCTTTTTTAAGCAAACCAAGCAGTCACTGATCTAACTCCCCACAATCCACAATCACAGAACGCCTACCTCTGCCACCCCCTCGAATATCGCATTGTGAAAATAGCCAGACGAATGAAGACTGTCGTAAACGAGACGCTCTTGACCATCACAAAAGCTGTCGAAGACAGATAATCAGCCTTCTCGCAGGCCTCGTTCCAGTACTTCTGAGGGTGTATTAAAGGAATACGAATGTGATGTCGGTTTCCATCGGTGGTGTGGAGGTTTTTTTTGGATACAGTAGATAGTCTCGCCCTGAGCCTCGATTCAGCTATGTGAAGACATGTTTGGGAGATTTGGCACTCTTGGAGATCTGGATGGGGTGGAGGGAGTTGTGGCGCTGTGAGGATGTTTTTGGGTGCTGAGTAGGGGAATTGGATGTTGGGTTTTGGATACAGGAGTGTGGTATTAGGCGCTTGGATGATAGGGAGGAATTCTTTGGTGGGACATGTGGGACATGCTGGTGGTGCTGAATTTCTCAGTCTGCTTTGATATCGATATACGGATATCGTACTTCACGAACTTCATCCCTTCATAGAGACGTATGAGTATGCAAACACCTAGGCCACTAGATTTCGAGGTCTAGTGTGCCACTATCGTAAAGGGCATTTCAATGCGAACGTTATTACTGGTGAAATTAAGGTGCACCTTGCGTAAGCTATGCATACGGCTGCATTTAATGAACGAGGCTGATGTCAAAGATCGTAATGACACCAATCAGCTGTCTCCGTACGATAAGGCTGGCTATCAAGGTCATCAGGCCTCTGCAAGCATCCGGATGCGCCCCCTTTCTGTCAGCATCTTCGCCCGGTTTCTATGAGGTCTTCTGACAATTTTTGCGATCCGGACGCCTTGATTGTTTGCATCTTCATTCTCGTAGATCGTGTCGCTTCAGTCTGCTATTATCTATCTGCTCGGCTGACTCCCTCGTAATGCCGGCTCAAGGTTCATTGTTACGGCTTAAAGTAAAGGGGCGCAGAGCACTTGAGCGGATGAAAATGTCGGCGTCTCAGAGGATTGGAGCGGAGAAGGCTGATGCAGATCTCATTCGGAGTATGTTGAATTCTGCTGAGAATGTGTGTCTGAGATGCATGCTGATTCGAGAACAGCGCCCCAAGTACCTGAGGATAAAGGTGCTTCATTGAAGCAAGGAATTGAAGATCACAGGTACAAGAACTCCAAGTCATTGGGAGCTGCGACTCAGATGAATGAAAATCATGGAGACACGCCTGGGAGGGGAAGTCATGTTTATAATGACCAGTCGGCCCAGGGCAAAAGTCTTCAGATCAATGGCAACTGCGACGCCACCAATTTTAAGGCGCTTCTCGATAGTCGTAAAAAAGAGCCGGGACTGTACCAGCGAAAATCCGACTGAAGAGGGATATGGGAGCAGCTCATATGGATCGCCGAGTTGAAGTTCCTGTTCTGACGGACGGCAAAGAAATCGCAGACCGCGTTTGGCTGAGGAGGACAAACATGCGAATCACTAGGCTTAACTTCGAGTTTCCAGCTCCGAGATCTACTCATGACTCAAGCAAGGGGTGATCTTTCGCCAAACGGTCTTTTGCTGGTTCCTATTGACTTGGCGATTATTCCGGTTGTAGATCGTTGGCTACTCGCTTCTGTCTGCAAGAAAGGTGTGATGTAACATAACGAGAATTCTAAGCAACCTTTGTGCCAAATTCGCATTCGTGTTGAGCTTTCTTACTGGACCCTTTTTGCTGAGCATTGAGCGCCTCATGGAGGAATTTCAGCCGCACCGTTCTAAGAGGCGGAGTTATATCGACATGCTGATTGGCGGCTGAACAGGCTCATTCAGCTCGGCTGCCTACAGATTTGTATGTGAGTTCGCAGTATCTTCGATCTTTTGATAAGCTGCTGTGTCCTTCGAAATCACCGACATGGATGAATAAGTACAACTTACCGACAGGCCATTCTACGCCCAAGGCTATTAAACAGGAGTATCCTCGTCAGCTGAACAGATGTCAGCAGCAGCCCAGGGCCACAGCTCAGAAGCTGACAATACCTTCAACGGTCAATTAGCAGATGGCCAAGCATCACAGCACAACGGGAATGTGAATGGGAATGTGAATCAGACCTTCCATACCAGCAGCGGAAGGAAGCATCCAGTCTGGGTCATATTGTCTCTATTCTTATTAGCGGCTATCACCATCATAAGCGCCACTGTTACTCCCGTCCTTGTCACCAGGAAGAACGCCAATTCAGCCAATCCCAACACTCAAACTTCCTTGTCGTCCACAGTCTCACCAAAATCAGGCGGGACGCCACTCCCTCATGCCGCCATACCGACGGCCCAGGCGTCTTCGACTACAGCAGCATCATCGTCGACAAGCTTACTACTCTCAACAGATTCTCCCGCCATGACCACCAGCTCTACCATTCTCAGTTCTGACGCCAGACTAGCCACATGCACATCGGGTTGCCCTGGGTACGTGTGCGGCGGTGATACGGATTGCATCGATCCATATCCGCGTAACCCGGCAACGTCTGGCTCTTCGACATGCTGCCGTACTGGCTGCATGCCAAACTGGGGCTGCGATGCGTCTCACCCATGTGCGTCAGGGCTGACCTGCTCTTCGGGAACTTGCGCCTTTTGAAACTGCGGTGGCCTTGATCAAGACAATCCAAGAACAAGGAAACGCGCAGGTTGTGGTTCTGGGGAGAGCCTCATTGGTAGTCGACTTTACAACTAAGTCGACGACTTGAAGGACTAAGGCGGAGGATCTTCAGCAAGCTGAGGGAAACCGCCGAAGATGAGATAAGAAAGAACTGGGAAGGGGCCAACGAAGAGCATAATCTTCCCAAAAGAGAAACGAAGAGTCGTGGCAGCTTTTTGAGCAGAGACCCACGATTAAGCTCAATCAGCAGAATGATCCCTCCCGAGATCAGGACCGGCTATTGTCAATACCAATCTCGAAGGGAACATAGGGGCGTTAGAATAAGAAGCCAGGAAGCAAAGGGGCCACAACAGAGCGAAAGGGGAGAAAAGCCCTCAATTTACCCGGCTTTCGTACAGGATCAGGAAAAGGTTGTCGCTCAACCTTAGGGCGACGCTCCACATATTCTAGGTCGAATAGGCTTAGATGTTAAGGCGCGTATTGTAATGGCAGTAGAATTAGTTGGCCGTATTCTGAGCAGCATCTATTTCCTCGCACCCTCGGCATGACAAAAGCCAGAAATAACGCCCGGCCGAGGATTTGCCGAGTGGTCACAAATGTTTTGCTTGGCGGACGCTCACGCGTGAAGCATTTTGCTTGTCTACAATTACATAGGAGTCCTCTGATTTCCCTGAGGCTGCTACCGGCCTCTTTCAGAAAGCTGGTCATCATGATGCACCCTTCGCGCCAAGCGTATGTGGAGGAGGATGAGCCTGAGGTAAGCTTCAACTCCAAGGATCTTCAAGTTCTCGAGGTGTTCATGCAATGTTTCCAGAGCGGCAATGGCTCCAAATTCAAACTCCTGGCTGGGGATAGTCAGCAGGAAGAGGGCTGATGAGATGTCTCGGAATGTAGGATGTCGACATGGGCGTGGACCTCGCCAATATTCGTAAGGAATACACTGACACACCTTTGATATACGTACTGACACACCGCCCAGCCATCGACCGCGATCATTTCCTACCTACTGCCGCTGCAGGTATTGCTCCAGAAAAAGCGTCGGCGATCCTTAATCAGATGTCTCGAAAGCGGCGTGCGGCAGCTATAGCGGTTCCTACAGACGATGGAAGAGTACGGGCACAGCTTCGTGGGATGGGAGAGCCAATAACGCTATTTGGGGAAGGACCAGGCGATAGACGAGATCGCTTGCGGGAGATTCTTACCACCCAAGCAGACCTTGAAGCGGGCGAAGATGGAGTGCCTGATGTTCAGATGCAGGACAACGATCAGGGAGACGGTGGCCAAGCAGAGCAGGATGAGGAATTCTATACTCAAGGGATTCCAGACTTGCTTGAAGCACGAAAAGTGATCGCCAGATACTCACTTCCCCGAGCCAGGGACAGGATCGCAAATCAAAAGACCGAATCCACCATTCCGCTCCGAACCCATATAAAGCACAGAAAGGCGATCAAGGAGCAATTGGCGAAGTTTGATCTCTTCGGAACGCAAATCGCAGGTGATCGCCCAGTGAGCATTTGCCGCTTCTCGCCCAACGGTGAACTCATTGCTGCTGGGAATTGGTCTGGAGGCATTAAGCTCTTGGACGTGCCCAATCTCGACGAGAAGCGGGTCTTGAGAGGACATACGGATCGAGTCGGGGGCATTTCATGGTACCCTGAAGCTACCCTGCCAGGCAGTACAGTTTCGGAAGAGTCGGTAAACCTTGCCAGTTCTGGCGGTGAAGGCAATATACATCTGTGGAATCTCAAACAGGACACTCCTATTTCTACCCTTTCCGGACACACTGCGCGAGTTTGCCGAACAGAATTTCATCCCAGTGGCAAGTATCTTGCGTCCGCCTCATACGACACTACTTGGCGGTTATGGGATGTCACTACTACCACAGAGCTACTTTTGCAAGAGGGTCATTCACGAGAAGTTTATGCGTTGGCTTTTAATACTGACGGTAGTCTGCTAGCTAGTGCCGGCCTTGATAGCATTGGTCGAATATGGGACCTACGTACAGGCCGTACAGTAATGATTCTGGACGGACATATCAAAGATATCTATGCTCTGGACTGGAGCTATGATGGACATAGAGTTCTTTCGGGCTCTGCCGACGGTTTCGTCAAATGCTGGGACTTGCGAAGCGTCCGACAAACCAGCCAAATTGGAGCTCACAAGGGCAACGTATCAGATATTCGCTGGTTCAAGGGCGAGGATTGTTTGCTATCTCCTGAGAGGGACGATAAGGGCGACATCCAGCCCAAGACTTCAGGGACTTTCTTCGTCTCCAGCGGTTTTGATAAAAATGTCAATATCTTTTCTGCAGATGATTGGGCGCTCGCAAAAACGTTAAGCGGGCATTCAGGCAATGTCTTGTCCTGCGATGTGTCGCGAAGCTCCAAATGGATCTGTAGCGCAGGTCATGATAGAACTGTGAAGCTTTGGGGTACTGATGATGGAGGAGGCTTGTAGTGCCAGTGGCAGAATCTCCAATAAGCCCTTTTGGCCGGTCAAAAAACAATGGCCAGATGAAGATCACAGGTGGAAAGCCCACGTCATAAGATGTGTAGTGGGAAGTGAACCAATAAATGTAGATGAAGGATCTACTAGGACCGATGGTTTGTAATGTCTCTTTTTCCTCATCCCGCTGCTCATTTTGGCTGACTTCCTAGGTCCCAGACAGCGACTATACTGATACCTTTCCGAAGCCGAGAAGTGTCCGGCATCTCGGGTCTGAGTCCTCTCCGTCACACAAGTGTGCTCTTATCAGTCCCATGTTCTCCTCTGTATGGTGATTGCTGCCTTTGACTTGAAGCACTTTCGATTGATGAAAATCCGTTGATAGACTCTTTTCGATTTCGTACCCGCCCTGCCCTCCTCACCTCATTAGACACTGAATCGAAAGCAAACTACATCTTCGATTGGGAGGTCCTTGCTGCCGGTGCAGTCAAGGGTAAATGTCCTCTTCTTCCATTTTCCTCTGATACCAAATCCAACGAAAATGACCCTTCGATTGCATTAACCCTTGTTGATGGTATATGTGTTCAAGATTATACGCCCTTCCCTCTCTTCTTTCTCTAAGACCTGATCCAATGTGAACCGCACATTCGAATGAAAGGACGCTTTTTGCCGATCCATTTGAGGCTACACGCCCTTTACTGCCTCCTTCCACAGACACCAAATCCAATGCAAAATGTTCTGAAAGGGAGGAAGTCGAATGTCACATGCCACATCAACATGAGCTCAACCACCTCCAGATCTTGTTGTGAAGTCAGTGAAACCTCCATTTTGAAATCTTCTGCCCGTGAAAATTGGCCTCGCCAAGTAAAGTATGATGCTCCACTATCCATAATCGTCGCAAATGCCAAATTTCCCTTCATCATTGAAAAGAACCTTGAAAACATTCCCTGTCTATGAATTCAAAGGAGCTTGGAACGTTTCGGAGTCTCCTCGCCCAGGTAGGTATGTCGCGCCACAGTTCATGATCGTCGCAAATGCCGAATTTGCCTTCATCATTGAAAAGAACCTGGAAAAGATTCCCTGTCCATGACTACGCAGGAGCTTGAAACGTATTGGGAATGTTCCCATTCTCGTCAAAATCTTCCGGCCAGAATTCATTTCTCTTCCGTGTCGAGATATCTGCGCTAATGACCTGGTACATGACGCAGTCACTCAAGACCGCATTGCGCGGCGGGTATGTGTAGTCTTTCCCCCTATCGATTGCCTTGGACCATAATGTGACAACGGGCCTACTCTTGGCCGGAATGGTGTCAGAGACTGCGAGGCGAATGACCGCCTTCTTGGAGCCTCCTCGTCTAAGGTATGTCGCTCCACAGTTCATGATCGTCGCAAATGCTGTATTTTCCTTTCTTGTCGAAAAGAGATTTCGATAGAGCTCTTATTCATCATTACCCTGGAATTCGAAAGGGATTGGTTTGTACTTGGCGCGTTCGATGCTGTTTGAGCACCAAGTTCTTTCCGGTCTTCTTTGGCTTTCTCCACCTCCCAATTGTAGATAACGTGGTGGAGAGTGGAGAGAGGTGCATGTAAATCCTTCGCCGCCCGTATCTTATTACACACTCTCTCCCTTGTATTATTCTTCTGCTGGCGACCGCATTGGTCATTGTGCGGTCGTAATCCTCCTTTGTTTCTCCACGGAAATTGACCCTTCGCCGCCGCTATCTTCTCCTCTTGTTCCACTTGCTTTTCCTTGTGTTCTTCTTCTGCCGCCGATTGAAAGGTTGGTTGTGGGGTCGTAATCCTCTTTGGATTCCCTACGAAGATTGACTCTTCGCCAACGTTATTTTCTCAGTTTGTTCCACATGCTCTTCTTTGAACTTCCTCCTGTGATGATCTCACTGCTTAGTGTGCGGTCGTAATCCTCCTTTGTTTCTCCACGCAAGGAGACTGATCCTTCGCCGCCGCGATCTCCTCTGCCTGTTTCAC
>JAABUP010003609.1_pt1 | contig 27105 bp, 29 predicted proteins | sample 5559201 | NCBI WGS metagenome assembly JAABUP01 (sample SAMN10711887, study PRJNA513373) | rock metagenome | isolation source: Antarctica rocks | place: Antarctica | reverse complement strand
TCACGTGCAGTCTGTCAACGACAAATTGTGAAGACTTTGTGACTGGTAGAGATCCGTCAAGCACCTTAGATTGGAATCTGATGACCAGAATGTGTGCTATTTAACTCCGCATCAAAGTGTTGCATAATATTGGCTGCTTGGAATTCTATTTGCACATTCGTTTTTGTTTCCGGAGAAGGTGAAGCAGGGCAGAGTAAAGCCCATCGATCCATCTAATCTGCGCCGATGCCACTGAAAAACGCTGCAACATAGGGGTATATCGATAGGACAAAACAACGATGTGCCAGACATTGGATATGAGAGAAGTCAACCCATGTCAGACGGGATTTAGCGGTCTACAGTCAGACCACGACAGCTATTTGGGCGAGAGGCCATTGGAGAAGTGGACTGGACTCCGAGCCCAGAACTTGAGATATCGCTCTCACCAATCGGGCTCCCAAATCTTGCAACCACCAGAAATTGGAGAAAGAATGGAGGGCTGCGCCGTAGTACGACAATATGAGCAGAGCTGTAGGATCATTTCGCTCGGGCAGTCGAAAGAACGCATCGTCGATGAAAACAGGCCATCCGATTACAGTGCCTAGTCTGGCTGGGAGGCCGCTTATTTTACAGGTATTCGTGCGTAATCAACCATGACACAATTGGCTGCTAACTTACGGATACTGATGCTTATCACAATGACACCTCCGCCAACAGCGGCAATTTCCTCGACAAACTCCCCACAAATACCGTAAACCCCTTTGCCATCTCCCAATCCTGCCTCCCAGGATCCCAAATAGAAACATCTCGTCTTAGCAATTGCGCCTCAAAAGTCGTCGATTCGCCTGGCTCGATATACAACCGATCAAACGCTCTCAATAAATGTGGCGGTTCATCATCTCCAAGTACGACATGAAGCTGTACAACCTCATGGCCAGCAAGGACGCCTGTATTGAAGATGTTCGCCGTGACATTCACCACTGGCTCCCAGAGACCTGGACTACCGCCAATTCCTCCGCCGGCTGGTGAGATTGGTTGAGAGGTTTTGTTGACTTCGGGAGGTAGGTACTGAGAAGATGGGAGCCCGTAATCAGAGTCCATTGAGGCTTTGGTGGGGTCAGCGCTGTTGAGGTACGGGTAGATGACGCCCTCGTATCGGGGTATCTCGTCGGTCAGGGGGAAGAGGTATTCTGTGTAATTGATGCTTGTATTGATCTTGGTATTTGGCACTGCTGGAATCATGCGAGTAGTTGGAATGTGAGGACTGGAGTTCAGACGTGAGACTTTCAATTTGAATCTGCAATGGAGGTGAAGCTCAGACCGAAACCGAATTCATATGTAGGAGTGACAATCAACGCATCGACATGTCGGTAGTCGATGTCTAGGCGTCATCCAGATTCATGCTAATGCTGTCACTGATCTTGAAATCCTTTCTCTGGGCCTCAGGTTCCCAGCGGAAATGCTGTTGCTCGTTTCCTATAAAGTCCCGTGTCGTAGCAATCAGCTTCTCGTCTTGAATCCTACGAATGGCCGGCGCGACCATCTCACCGCAAAGATAGGGGTCCGGACTGAGACTCTCCCAATTGCGACCGCATTCGGGAAACATCATTGCCTTTACCGCGCAATTCCATGCCCAAAGCCTGACCTCGCGTTTGTGCGAACTTCCGGTCCCATGTCGCCCCAACATTAAAACGCAGGTGTGTAGCCAGCTTTTCTCATTAAATTTCGCATCCATTCGGGATCAACAGCCTTTTGACCGACCAAAAATGCTGTTGATAGCCACAACCTGTACGCAAAGGCCAGTAAATCCTAGTCTTGGGATACTGCCAGTCTGGCCGAGGCACCTGCCAACACCGTGACTGACTTTCTTGTCAACTCTGTAATACGCTTGTACTGATTTTATTTGTACCTGATTCTAGTCGTTAAGTTGGCTTTTTTGAGAAGCGTGAGATTATTGACGAAATCTGCAGCCCTTTTGTATGCAGCTGCCCACTCGCCCTCAGGCGATTTCTGAGGAGATGGGAATTTCGGTGGGGAGTATTGATGGTAATCACACGGCAGAGGAATGCCATCTCAAGTCAGTCTTGGGTTACATACGCTGGGGAACGATCCACTGCAGCGAGAAAAGAAGGCTCGTGAAGGGTATGGTACACACAATGGCACATGAGAGCCTTAAGAATATCAAGAACAGCAACGCGGTAGTCCATTTCAAATGCATGCGAAGAGAAGGTACAGCCTACAGAGTAAGGCGGTAGAAAAATTATGCTGGTGATAACGCCGAGACAACAGACTGGGAGAAATTTTAAGTACGCTCGACCTACACGACCCCAGCGCTGTTTTTTGTCATGAAATGTCATGAAATGCGTTCCTGTATGGAAAGATCTTCATGTTGATGCGACGCGCAAGGCTCAGCTGGCAGCAAAACCCTGTTCGATAGGAGTACGTACCGCGGATATGATTGCCTTGATAACGACGTGGCTATGCTATGAGCATACACATGAATGAGATGTGGATACGTTAGACTCCTAGTAAGCGTAGGGATGGTAGTCGTTGTTCTGATTCCTCTTGCGTACACTTTACCAAATCAGGCTTAACCTAATTCGGCTGGGAGGTAGCAGATCTTGTATGCGCCTCCATTTCGGTAAACATGGTTGCATTGAGTGAATATCTCACAACGGACAATGGTAGATCTTCTCCTGCTTATGCTGACTTCCATCAGCCACAATATACTTGCAACCGAACCTGGGCCATGCGAGCACAAGAGTGCTCATTGATTGAGGTCGTTGCTCAGGAAATCAATTTCAACAAGGCATTTTGTGGCGTGATCTTCTATGGACAAGGGCTTTCCCGATAAGTTATGCTCTTGGCAATGTATTTATGCTGTTGGATCAAGAGCAATTACCTTGGGGTGTTCCTCTCCTTGGCTTGACAGTCAAGGTCGCAAGGGTGATTGCACAGAAGTGAGGATGGTATGAAATACCAGTAGGAACTCAGCGTGTGGGTTCTTGCTGCAGTGATACGAACGACGGCCATAAGTAGCCAGATGGTTGGAACATGGAGATCAGGAGATTATGGGACCGCATGGAAATATTGCTCAATATTGCTGGGGAGATCTGCGTCAGCATTCAACGTTCTGTGGCCTCAGAATCTCGACCCTATCTGTCCTACCCATCCACCCATCGCTATCAGACCTTCGCGATAGTTGATGATCGAGAGAAGTATTGCAGAGTCCATGAAAAACGGTTCATGATTGGAAATGAAAGAGTCTACTATAGCCATAAGTTGGCTCTGTTGCAAAGAAACTCGAGAAAGCATTGTGGAGAAGTGGAGAAAGATTAGGGCTAGATGGAAACACAAACGCTTCTGCTTTGCGAAAAATGACGTCCAAAGACAATGGAGTCAGCAGCAGCACTCTTACTTCTCCATCAATTCAGAGCATGAGTATCCAAACTCTTTTCTAATTAGGTAAGCCGAGAGTGCGTGAGTCGAGTTCTCGCTCAACCAGGCTAAAATCAAGGCGGTAATAGTGACAGCGGCAGCACTATGATTGGAGATGCCTGCTATAGGGTTCGGTCCTGGCTGTCCGGGGAGGAAAAGCGATGAAAGATTTAGAGAAATCGTTCCTGTTCCCTTGCCGAACGCCCTAAAATCCTGACGGGCCGATAACCATGGCAACGCGATATTTACGCCAAGATTTAGCCGAGCCTTAGATGTCATACCACAAGCGATCCACACACCTACAATCGCTGATTTGTGTAGGCCAGATCTGTCAAAGTCTTGTCACCACGAATATGGATCATCCTCCAAAGCCGTCATCAGCATCGCTGTTCCAAGTCTACCTCCGCCTTCGCCCTCCTCCATCGCCTTTGGTTCAACTGACAGCGCAGTCCCTCTATCCTCTCCTCCCACCGCCTGAACGTTACCTGACCGTTGAGCCACCAAGTCCCGATATTCAAGATGGTATGCCTACACACATCACGCTCAATCCGCCCAGTGATTCGAGAAAGCGTGCTGTCGAAAAGTTCGCGTTCACGAAGGTGTTCGAGGAGCAAGCAGAACAGATTGATATATTTAGAGGCACCGGCGTGATTCCTCTGGTGGAAGGAGTTCTTGGAGAAGGAAGAGACGGGTTACTGGCTACCCTGGGAGTCACAGGCTCTGGAAAGGTTTGGACGAAGACTGGATGCGCAATATACTTTCAGATTGCCTAACCTGCTGCTAGAGTCATACAATCTTGGGTTCTAAGGCACAACGAGGTCTTACACAATTATCGCTTGACTTGCTGTACCGCTCCTTGAATGTCCAAATTCTCCATCCATCGACTCACCCTTCACTACTCGCATCGTTGGCGGCCACCGATGCCTCAGAGGCCCAGGTCCTCTCTGCCTCAACATTCCTTGATAGTGTGTATGGAGATGGGCTACAAGAAGCCAATCGCTCGAGAGCCCCTACACCCATGATGGTAGGCAACGTTTCTCGTTCTTTCCCCCGAATTCCCGACTCAACTGGCCCCAAAAGCCAATGGTCCATCTTGAGCCTTGACCGTGCTTCAATGCTGGAAGCACCTGATCACCCAAGTCTCAGGATTGTTGAAGCTGCTGCGCCTAAAGCAGAATTACCATTTGCGCAAGAAGAGGTCCTCCCTTCTCAACTCCCCTTTTGGAACCCCCCTTCTCCCAGGATTACAAAGGAAAAAGCTAAAGTGCGCTTCGGCAATGATTTACAGGACCCTACCTTTACACCGAGCATACCAAAGCGGAAGCTTCCTCAACGACCATCCGCACTTCCCCAGTTTCCAGACATTAGCTCCTTGTCTGTTCCGATTGAATCGAACGCCGAGTACGCTATCGTAGTATCTATGTACGAGGTATACAACGATCGGATATTTGATCTGCTGGCTGTCCCTAGCAGCCAGAAAGACCTTCGTCGAAGACATTTGCTATTTAAGTCGACTGAAGCGTCGCCAGACCGAAAGGTGGTAGCAGGTCTCCGCAAAGTTGTATGTGGGAGCTATGAAGAGGCATTGATGGTCCTGGAAACTGGTCTAACAGAGAGAAGAGTCGCGGGGACTGGAAGTAATAGTGTGAGCTCAAGAAGTCATGGATTCATCTGTGTTGAGGTCAAGAGGAGACCAAGGGGTGGTATGTCAAATTCGTGGACGGGAGCACAGCTCACCATTGTTGATCTGGCTGGTAAGTCTCTTCAGAGATGTTGAGGTTTGTTTCGAATTAACGAGAATGCTAGGTTCCGAGCGTGCCAGAAACGCAAAGACAGCTGGTGCAACCTTAGCAGAGGCCGGGAAAATCAATGAGAGCTTGATGTACCTGGGCCAATGTCTTCAGATGCAAAGTGACAATCATGACAATACCAAGGTGATATTTACACTCCTCTTTTACTGTGTCGTCTGACGTCAAGCAGCCTTCTCTCGTCCCGTTCCGACAATGCAAATTGACAGAGCTTCTTTTCTCTAACTCCTTTCCCTCGTCTTCAACCCACCACACAGCCAACACAATGCACCACCACCGAAATCCCCAAAAAGCTATCATGATCGTGACTGCTGACCCTCTCGGTGACTTCAATGCCACTTCTCAAATTCTTCGATACTCCGCGCTGGCTCGTGAAGTCACTGTCCCTCGCATACCATCTGTCTCTAGCACAATCGGCGGACGCGTGCCGAGTGGTCGCACTTCTCCACATGCTGTTCACACTGATGAGGCAGTCGTGGAGATGGCGTTCTCAGAGATAGCAAGACTTAATGAAGAGGTGGAGATACTGAACATTAAGTTAGCCGAAGCAGAAGGACGACGGAAAGAGGCAGAGGAAAATTGGCAGAACGAGGAGGACAAAGCAGAAGAGACCGAGCTGCAAGTCAGAGAGGAATGCTGGAAAGAGATGGAGAGATGGACCGAAGACGCGCGGAGGCGATGGATGGGGGCTTGGGGAGAGGAGGTGAGAGTGTACTTTTTCGGCCAAGCTTACCATCGTTGCTAATTTGAATATAGGCTGACCGCAATGACGAGCACCTGGATCGCAAGCTAGACATACTTTCCAAAGGCATACAAAGTGAGCATGGATCAATCTTTGGAGTAATTCCGATGCGCTAACGTCTGAATAGTACACGAAGATCCAGTGGATCATGGTACATACACTTCTGAATTGGAAAACGAAAATGAGACACTGCGTCGCAAGCTCGAAGATCTCGAACGCCAATTGCAATGCCGATCTCCAACCAAGTCTGCTAAGAAGCCCAAGATTCCAAGCCTCAATCTCACCGATGTCAGACTGGCAGCTGGAGGCGCAAGCCGAAACGATTCCTTTGGGACTGCGGTCTCAAAGCTCAATAGTATGACCTTGACTGATGCGATCGAGGGCAAGTCGCCAGGGAAGACGCCAGGGAAGAAGATGAAGAAGTTGACAGCTCGGAAGTGGGACTTGATGGATGAGAACGAAATAGACGCTTTTGAAAACTACTGAGAGTTCGAATTGAGCCTCAGCCGGGCGCTTTGGAGTCATCTTGGACAGTGCGGCATCTGACATCGTCCAATTGGAGTAAAAGGACAAGTATTGGAGTGTGTATCCTATGTGGATCTTCTTGACGGAAGTCAAGAATACCCATACACGTTGGACAATCCTAGACAATATATTTTAGCGGGAGCGTTGCATCAGGATACCAATTCCTAAAGTATAAGAATTTCATGATCTTGTGATTGCCCTTCATTATCGGATGCTGTCTTTTCCCTCGCAGCCATCAACTCTACAAATGTATATCAAAATCATCCATGAGATGGTATCGGCCGAGCAGAACCGAGCAGAACTCGGGCAGCTCCATACGGTGGAGACGGTTTTCCCAAATATTCCTAAATCATACATCCTCCGCGACAGCTTCAATGACAGGTCATTCGTGTGCTCTTTTCCTCACAGCGGTGATTCCTGTCATGAGTCGACCAATATGGAAGTATTGATTACTCGGCCAATCTGGAATGAAATTGCATGCTGGAAGCCGGGAACGAGTAGAATGAACAGCACCCCACGTGGGGTGATTAGTCAGGTCGCTCGATCGGCAGGGGTGCCATTCTTGGGTCTGTGCTGCACTACACGCTGGCTTTTCCCCAGAATAGGAGAATAAATACTGGGTTGCGTGTTTTCGGTCGGAAAGTGGAATACCGTGGTCTTTAACGGGAGTAGACACGAGATTTCAAGTAGTAATGTGGGTTTCTAGCGAAACCGTACACCAGGTCCAGGTGCCTCAGATCTGGGACCGGTCCTTCTTCCACGTAGCTTGAAGTTTGAAGGGCTAATTGCCGTTTCAGTAAAGTCAAATGCTGGAAATAGACATCGAAAAGACACGCTAGAGATAAAATCAATTCGTAGCTGTTTGGATGACCTTGAGAACATCAAAGAATCTTGCCTTAATTCAGCCCCTACACATTCAACAGCGGTGTTTGCGAGTGTCTTTACTGGCGACGAGTCTGCGAGGTTTTTGCATTGAGAGCGAAAGTTCAATTACGTCCGACCGAATTCCGCCAGGACCCGTGCCTGCCTTTGTCGACCTCAGATTCTCCTCCTGACCAACGTCATTCAGGAAAAGCAATCCTTACGAACCACCACCTCGAGCAGTGATCAGTCCGCTTAGAGTACATACACAGTCCTTGTCATTGGCATACGCATTATCGCATATCACTAGCCGAAACTCTCATTCGCCTCTACCATCATGATCACCTTACGGGCGGCTGCCCGTTCATCCAAGTTTGCCTCTGCGGCATCCTTGACCTCACGCCTCACAGCTGCTGCTCCCTACAAGCCACTAACCTTCCTGCAACCTCTCAGTTGTAGCACAAAACTTTACAAAGATGAAAAGCGCGTACCAAGTGCTGCTTCACGCGCCCTGGAAAAGGAGGAGGGGGGGCATGGGCATGAGGGGGCTTTTGGAAGAACAGACAACACAATCAGGATTACACACCCAGAAGGGGCGGAACATCCCCCGTCAGTGCCAGTCCAAGGTCGCGGTGCACTGCATTTCAAGAGGACTCTGGCTTCATTCACCCTTGAAGGTCGAGTCGCTGTGGTGACTGGAGGAGCTCGGGGACTGGGACTCGTCATGAGCCAGGCCTGCGTTATCTCTGGTGCCGATGTGGCTATCGTTGATCTGAATAGTAAGAAAATTGCGCATACGTTCGAGGACTTGAGCTAAACCTCTACAGAGGACGAAGGACAGCGACAGGCCGACGAATTGATGAGGCACTTCCGCGAAGAAAACCCTGGGGCCGAGGAGTGAGCTTTTGATTACAATTGAAATATCTAGCTAACGCCTATGCAGAATCCCCAAAGTCACCGCCCACTTTTGCGATGTTTCAGACCCCAAATCGGTCAAGTCTGTGGTTGGCGATATTATCAAAGACCATGGCAAGATCGATCACCTGGTCACATCCGCCGGCTTTACGGAGAATTTTGATGCCATTGAGTATCCACCAGAGAGGATGAGGAAGCTGTGGGGCGTCGATGTGGATGGTACATACTTCTTCGCTTGTGAGGTAGCTCGACATCTCCTTGAACGTAAGGTAAAGGGCTCCATGGTCATGATTGGATCCATGTCCGGCACCATTGTGAACGTCCCTCAACCACAAGCGCCATACAATGCAGCCAAGGCTGCTGTAAGGCATCTGGCCTCCAGTCTGGCAGTGGAGTGGGCGCACGCTGGCATTCGTGTCAACGTTATCAGCCCTGGATATATGCTGACTGCTTTGTAAGAATGATCCAACCATTGCGTCCATTCCGCTAATTTGTATTAGGACCGAGAAAATCTTGACGGAGAACCCAGATCTACACAAGCATTGGACATCGCTGATTCCAGTGGGCGAAATGGGACGTCCTGAGGATTTGATGGGTGCTGTCACCTTCCTTTTGAGCGATGCTTCAGGATACGTGACTGGCGCAGACATAAGGGTGGACGGTGGTTACACGATCACCTAGTCGATACCCAGCATTTATCTTCTTCAAATCAATTAGCGTTGAGGCAAAGCGATGGTTTCTGGTAGCAAGCAAATTCGCGGAGTTTGGGCCCCGTTGTGCGGTGCTATAAATTGCAGCGAGCGCAAATTGTTGGCTTGAGACAAAGGTCCTCACTCAATGGTAGGGTAAGGAGCCTGGTTGCTGCTTGCTTTATTCTTTATAGATGAGATAGCAAACGCAACTAAGTTTGTAATCATGTGCTCAATTATTCATCTGCAAAAATTAGATGGACTCCAAGCTCACATATTCTGGTTTCTTGAAATACAACTCAAAGCATGTAAAGATCTGACAAAGGGGGAGCATGTTTCGGTGATAGGAATATAGTTTGTAATTTGCATCTGTTTTCATCAATCAGAAGCTTGAACAGCGTTAGTGGTTTAGTGGTAAAATTCGTCGTTGCCACCAACCAAATTCGACGAGCCGGGGGGTAAGTACCAAATCACCCAAAAATCAACCAGCTTTCCTAATTAGGCCTAGTTCGATTCCCTCCTAACGCATTTTTGATCTCTGCATGCTCTCGAACTACTTGATATAATTTTTGTGAAGAATTCGCTGCGCTCTCACTAAATTTGGGGGGATGTTGATCAATTTTTGCCCAAGCCAAATCTTTTCGGAATGTGCGCCTTGGCGCCAAGCCTCGATAGTGGCTCCTTAGCTCTTTTCCGCCCTACGCACGCATTTTGGAACCATCGAGGCACCAAAGCCCCAAACATTCGTGCCTGCTGTGGAGCTCCTCTGGAGGTTGGCAGTGAAACAGTCCTACACTACGGGTGATTTACGAAGCGGTGTTCAGAAAGGGCGCCCAGGAATCCCGATGACATTGCACACGCTAAAAGTATTTTCCAAGCCATCCAAATTGTGCACGGCAGGCTTCTCACAAGAAAACAATGCATGTATGTCAACACCAAATCCTCTGAAGCTCTATGAGAACCGAGTTCACTCTTGTTCACCCTGCAAGGGTTCTCACTTCCTTCCCTGGATCCATTGTGAAGGTGGAGGCAACAATCCATTTGTGCATTTGTGATGTACTTAACACAGTACAGTATGGATGAAGTCCCCGAATCACCTGTCAATAGTTTCACATGAGCACGCAATGCCGAAGGTGTCACTTTAAGTTCCAATTGTTTGGTTTTCCTATTGATTATCATGGTGATTTGCAGCGTCACACGGACTGTACGCTATGGATGAAGTCCCCGAATCACCTGTCAAGATTTCACATGAGCATGCAATGGTAAAGGTGTCACTTCAAGTTTCAATTGTTTGGTTTTCCTATTGAGTATCATGGTGATTCGGAGCGTCACACGGTGTGTCACCACAATCAATTTTCTGGCTCATCTCTTCAAATCCGAAGTCACAATCGACTCAGGAAGTCGAAGCATCGACGACTCCACTTTATGCTTTGACAATCACCATCAACAATCTGTGTTATCCTTCATCTTTTGCTTGATCAATCATGTGTGACTCAGAAAGCTGAAGTGTCATCGCGGCATCTTCACTTTGCGGCCTTAACATGCATTGTGATTGCTCTCGAAGCCGTGAACAATAGCTCTTTGGCAATCAACCCTTTAACATGAAGCATCGCCTTCATTCGTGCGTACTATCACCCCCGTTACCTGGCAGAAGAACTTCCCAGTATTTAAACCCTCTCCTCCTCCCTCCTCAAACATCTCTTCCTTCTTTACCCAAACAACCTTCCTCCCATTTCTCCCTCCAACAATCTCTTCTCTCCCAATCAAGAACATCTTTCTGCTTTCCAATACAATTCCATCGTCGCACCTCAACCGTCGTCATCAACAGTTTCAACTGCCTTTCGCCCATCACAAGGGGCTACCTTTGGATCTTTGCTTATATAAATTTATATCATTCTCTCTTGCACTCTTCATCCTCCCGTTGGCACTGCTGTCATCCTGCATCTCACCTTACCATCTACCACCCTTCCCAACACATCAAGAAGCTGGTATGTGTACCTTGATGCCATGTGGACCTACTGCTAATTTCATGCAGAAACTTTGGAGCATTTTGATCTTGCTGGTTGTCACTATGCCGGAGTTCGATTGATGTCGGAAAGCTTCAACATCAACTACCAAAAGACCGCCGACTACATTGCTCATGAGAACACCAATGCAATGATCACGGATAGTGGATCAATCTTGACATTTCTGGGGGAGCGAAACCTGATGATGAGCCTGCGCCCAAAGAAAGGGAAAATGTAAGCTGACATGCTTTGGTATTTGAGGGATATGTACTAAAGATCAAAGTCGATGATTGGAAAGCCCATTGAACTCGCCGAATGCAAGAGTGACGCATCGAAGCATTTCATGGGCCCACGTCAGCGATTCGCACACTTCTTGAATTCAGATGATTCTCTACTCCCGACTGGCAAAAGCAAGAATTGGCAATCGGCGTCACTGACGTTTTGAACTGCGGGAGGCAATCAATGCCCCACGATACGTTTGAAAGTCGTAATTGAAGATCCCAAGACTCGAAACGCAAAGCCAATTCACGAAGCAGAGCTTGTCTTCCCGAGAGGCTCCATCCAAGAAGTCAAGGCCTACCAGTCCGAGGATCTGAAAATTGAAGAGTTTCTGGGAGTCACTTCGGACGCGGGACATTTGGTCGTTGAGTTTTCCACCTCAGGAGGCATAGGATTACGTCTGAACGTTCGTGATCCAAGATTCGATACCGCGACAGTGAACTTGCGTGGTTTACTCGAGCAGTGGACTGAGAACGAGCCGGATTTCCACCAGACGCACTGGGTTACGAATATGAGAATCTTCGTCGACATGAGCAAAAAGGACGGAGAGACTAACCAATTTTTTTGCTCCCTTGCCAATTTTGAGAAGGTTGCCTCTCATCATTGGATGGCATATCGCAACAACGCCGGTACACCAGATATTCAGATGGGTCAAATCTTCTCGCGTGAGAAAGTCCTCGAAGGTTGGACTTGCCAAGTCGAGCAAGTACCAATCGAGCTCTTCAGACTGGGATCCGGTGACGAGAATTCTCAAGTCGACGAACGAGAATCTTACCAAAGCGGCGACGCCAATCAAACTGATACTCACATTGTGGGGCCTGAGATTGAGCACCCCAACGATACTGAATTCAAGACCGACAATTCTCAGGTCGACAAGCCCACATCGAACCACGACAAAGACGATGAGTCCGAAGCCAAAGAATCTGATAGTAAGGAGACTGAAGATGATGGATTCGGTGCTGGTCCCACCCAAGATTACACACCTCCAGCGATCGACACATCAGCGAGCCTCATGAGGGTAGAAGGTATCGTCGATGTTCTCGCCAGTGACACATTCCTCGACGTTCAAGAAGGTTGCATCAAGATTTTCTATGGCGCATCCACTGAGGAACGAATTGCAGAACTCAGTATACAATCTCTCCAGGACAATACTTCCACGGTGGCCTTCACTGGAGTAGATGAGAGCGATGGCGTAATCCAAGCACATACTCATTCGCTTACAACGTGACGACCAGAGCGAAGAGTCTTTGCCAGGACTGGCGGAGGGTGCTTGGTGCTTTGATAAGAATGCATCTTCGAATCCAGGGACAGCCAAAGGAAAGCTCCATACTCGGTTTTTCAATCAGTCCAGCATGGGGCCCTGCACACGGACATCTGCCATTGCTTGTGGTCGCCGTTCAATTGAGGAATTCTAATCCTGAAAGATCGAAGATCATTCCTGAACGAAAATGAAGATCTCCGAAACCAGCTACGACAGAAAGATGACTTGATCGATACTCTCAGATCAACGCTCAGACAATTCCTGATTCCCGCCCGTCTTCCGATGCTACCCTTCTAGGTGGTGAGGATGACTCTGAGATGGGTGCAATCTGCGATCTCTTGTACAACGGTGGCTCGGCCAGACACATCGAAGATGATCAAGTATCCAACGACAACATGGCATTAGATGCCTTCTTTGACACCCTTGGAGTATCCGATGCCCATGACGCGGAGGCAATGTCCACAGGCTTTGAAGCCTTCATCAAAACATTTTCAACGATTAACGTCACCACTTTATATCCAGATTCCCGCCGGAAAAATGACACATTGCCTAATGGAAATCCAAGGTCCGAAGCTTCTTCCTTCTTGTTTCGATGTGTGACTTGTACCTTTGCCACTACGCATAGAGAGAAGCTTGGATACCATGAGACGGCCTGCACAGGGCAATCAGAGTCCCAGAGAGATTGTCCAAAAATCAATGCGAAAGTCTATACCTGCGACCAATGCCCGGTGACGTACAAAACCAAAAAAGCCATGGACGCTCACATTAGGTCGCATAGCTACAACGCAACAAGATGCGGCGAACCTTCATGTGATTCGCTACCATCGTTCCCGACTTCGAAAGAGTTCGACAAACACCCAAAGGACAGTCACCCCTTCCAATTTCCGGCATGGTGTCCCCAGGCTTGTCGATTTCCGAATTGTGAGAGCACCTTCGTATTCCACAAACATACGTCCTACACTAGCCATCTAAGGGATCAGTATGGATTTGGGGGGAGCATTCGGAGAAAGCCCTCAACCTTGCAGGGTTGTCTCCCCGAGATCGTTGAGTTGAAAATGCCTATGAGCCTGAGAGGTTCTCCAAAACTTGATGGAATTCTTACGCGATGTCAAGAAAGAAGGCATCAGACTCATCTCAACCTCTGCAAAGCGGGCATTTGCCCGTGGATTTGTTGGCGGAATTCCGTTGTTTTCCTGAGGAGTTTTATACTGACGGGTCGTTTCGGACCGCTGACGATGAGACGCAAAATCGGTTCCGCCAACCATTATATATAAATGATTTCTTGATTACATTATGCAGAACACTCTTCTCATTGCCTCAAATACATACTCTCTCAGCGGGCCATACATTCGTCACAATTTCGGCCATAAATCGAAGGCCGTCGTCGTATTCCTAGAAGAGGCATCGATGAAGCGCGAGGACAATTCCTGGATGTTCTCAAAGTGGGCGAATCTGAAGACGGTGAAAGGTGTAGTATTCGTGGGTGATATTTGCCAGCTTATGGCATTGCTATTACGCAATAGCCCATTGTGATAACAAGCTCTTCAACGCAAGGAGGTCAAACCAATTTCATCATCTTCGACTCGGTCATATCAACAGCTAATGGTCTTGGTGACCTTAGCCTTGCACAGGATGAGAACCTCATGAACGTGGTTCATACTAGAGCTCGTCGCGGAATGATGACCTTGTACCATCAGGACATTACTACAGGTACGATCGCTGAGACCTGGAAGGAACAAAAGGATAAGACTGGGCGAGGCGTGTTCGAAGCCAATCCCCTTCCATACTTGATTGATATTGTCAACATCCGAGCCAGCATGAAGCAAACTCATGATAAATATGCTGAACAACTGATCGGAAAGGATGTCAAGTTCGGCAAAGAATCTAAGTCAACGAGTGAAGCCCAAGTCTTACCGCAGCATTCGAACGATCCTTTGGTGCCATTGTTCTTCCACTTCAGCGACCAGGAAGTCGCTGAGTTGCAAAGCGGGATTTCAGGCATCAGCCCTGATCAGATACTGCAGGAGAAGAAAAACGGCTCAGCGCTGTTTCTTGACGTTACCATCCGCAAATTCCCTAGAAATGTCGAACGCTTCGAAGAATGAGACGGAATTCATCCTTTCGTTGTGGCCCGAGTACGCAGATGGTGAGTAACTCTGATGTTCATTACTTGCAACATTGTCATACTGATAGGATAATAGCCATTGAAAATGCCGATTCGGACTCGTCAGTATCCAAGAACATGGAGATACAAGCGGAGAAGGCTTTAAAAGCTAGCGGTAGTGGCAGGGAAATTGTCCTTGTGGGATTGCGCTGGGTGTGCCGCCGCCCAACAAAGAGTTCCATGAGAATGAAATTTTTGTCATGCCGTGCTGCAGCCGCAAGATCCATGCCCAATGCATGGATAATTGGGCTGCGGCCCGCAAGAAAGAGGTCGAAAAACATGCGAGGGAAGAATCTTCCAACATCGAGTCTTCTAATGACAAGTCCGCAAACACTGCGATAGATTCCACGGGTGTGGCTCGGCTATTCTCCGTCGTTAGAGCAGTTCCTGGACTGTTTTTCTACCCCTTCATATTGTTGTTGTCGGAGTGCTACGATGATTTCGAGAACCTTCTCAACCGGATTTATATCGACCGAGACTATGGCCACTGATGCTACAGATTCTATCGAAGAGTCTCAACAGAACGAAGACTGGAATAGCAAAGCTTCTGGAGAGGGAACAGGCTGGTAAATCTTCAAGCGCATCCACTCGGATCAAAGTATGAGGCTTGATGTATTTCTATAGCAACATCGTTTCGGGGCGAACGATTTCCTCATTCGAGCACTTCCAAGACTCTTCCCAAGCTTCCGAGATCATGGAGCGGGCCCTTCAAGAGCAGAAGGAAGCCTGCCGAGAGGAAGCGCGAGAGGCCATGGTCACCCAATTCAAGAAAGAGATCAGCAGCGACCCCGACGAGACCACGAAGCAAGCTTGGAAGGAGCTTGAAGCCAAGGTCAGGAAAGAAGTATATGACGAAGGCTTCGCCGAGGCTACAGAGGCCCAGGAAGATGAAATATACGATCGCGTATATGCCGAGCTCATAGGGAACTTGGCGTCAGGGAAACGCGAAAAGGGGGGAGTTTCTGGAGCTTCAGGTGCTCAAGCTTCATCATGAGTTGATCTGGAACGAGAGGTAGGACTTCTTCTGAAGATTCATCACGGATGATTCGGTTGTTTCGTGTTTCGTTGCTTCGATGCTGGGTAGGATGAGCGCCCTAGCAGGAGATGGGATATAGATTGAGAAATAAAAGCTTTATCCAAAACCTCGTGTGACCATTACGCATCCTACGATGAAGAGAACACATACTGATTAGCGTTGATTTTTCCCTATGTATTGTTATATTGGCGAAATGCAGAGCATGGATGTGGAGAAGACAGTCAGATTATCCGCACTCAAGGCCAGGCCGCCAGCGTTACCAAACGAAGCCAAACCTTTTCCCGGAGTATAACGCTTCAGTAGTAATCAAACAGGATGATGAGTGATAGTACTACCATAAACGAATGTCCTGTACCATTTTCTTTCCGAACGAGGGTTGGTGAAATAAGTCGTGGCCGATAGCGCGAAAGCACTTCCAACTTTCACCAGTGTAATAAATCAACCGAATCGTCTCAAAAGTACTCCAAACTTTCAAGAACTATAGTTAAGATATCTATGATAATGTTTGAATTTTTCTAGATTTTTTGAAGACTGTTGTGGCCGTAGAGACACTGCGTAATAAAAAAGTTGGTAGTTGGAACATCGGCCACGACTTATTTCACCAACCCTCGGAAGCTCCGAAAGCCGACACTGGGGCTCTGGGGGTCAGAGCTATCAATGATTGAGAACTCTCTCACAGGCAATTACAATCCAGGGCCAGACGACGATTGGTGTTTTTGCAGAAAATGGAGAGTGTGAACAGCTTGAAAACCAGGTCATGAGAAAAAGTCTGGGCACATGGCAAAAGCTTGGGGGTTAAGGGAGTTTGATAGATAATCCGGAAGTCGGGGCAATTTTAGCGGCATCATATCTCTTGGTGGCATCATGATACCCTTCGATTTCAACATTCAGGGAGATCACCTTCACCCATCGATAGACACCATCTCGTAAGGGATTGGCAACTCGAGTATCATTTCCTTGCATCTGGCTTCCCAACGAGACCCCCAGACCACCCACCGGAGTCTTGGACGGGTATCTGGCTCAGCACTGGCAGTCCCTCGAGTCACATTGCTCCAGCGACAGATCATACAGCTTGCCACCTTCAAATGTAAGCTCCCGCAGAATGCCCGTAGTCGCACAAATGTACAGAGTCCCACCAACAGAGAGCTAACGATGATTCCCTTGTGTAGTACTATTCGTGGAAAATTCGTCCAATCGTTACTCCTGCCTGATCAATCTACGTACATCTGCCAGCCACATACGGCGACTATTCTCATCGTAAGCCACTGAAAGGGCCAAAAAGAATATGGCGGCGGTCACGTTGGGTACGACTGATTAAAACTTCCCACTCCCCCCCCAGAATCGATTGGATATACATGATTGCTACAGACTGGCTGGTGCAACGTCTGCATTGAATCATTTGACATGCGGCAAAAATTTTGCATACTCTGCTCGTCCAAATATCTAGAGGGCTGACTTTGATACTGATTACAGGTGCAACGTATTCACCGCCATCCCCACTAGAATTACACTACGCCGATACTGCATCCTCAATCCACCCAGATCGGCCAATACGACCCCTTCCCAAACGAAGACTACGATCTAGGTTGTCATCAGAAGTTGCAGACTCTATATTGCACTCGCCAGACACGAACTCTTCGAAGCCACTTTTCCAAATCCCTTACAACGAACCGTCGAGGCATCCGAATGGAATTACTCCAGACTTACAGAACGGCCATAACAATGCCATAGAAGATGGTGGCGATGGAGAAAAACACAGCTACCAGTTCAAAGGCAACGACTTTGGTAGTGACGACGAAGCTGTGCTTGTAAGACGTCAACAGGATCAAGGTCCAAGACCATTATCGATGGCTACCTTGTCCTCAAAGGCTGGTTGGACTAGAAACGACGGATCCAAATTCGTCAAGCCGCCTATACCACATTCGACAGCTTCCTCCAATGACTCTGTCGATGGATACGATTCCTTTGAGAACACAAATAATAAAAAGAAACGAAAAATACCAATGTCAGGCTCGCTTGGTGTTCATCAATCATCGCTGTCCGCTGAGATGGCCCAGATGGGCCTCTCGTCCGCCCGGGATATGGACGCATCCCAGGTCGAGGCTGATAGTGGCGTTGGACACTACTACGGTTCAGGTAGCTCGGCTATGCCCAATGTCTCGTCTGGAAATGGTCTTTCTGGTGCTGGTAGAGGACGCTTTGGGAGAGCTGGTACCAGGCATCATAGTGGACGCAGCCCCTTAGGTGTTTCGATCAATGGGACCAACACCCTCCAAGCGAGTCGCTCGCTTTATCACCGAAGAGATAACGCTGCGACCGGTGGTGTAGGACCAAAAGGTGACCAATCTTCTCGATTGTACTTCTTCTTTGACAGCGTCTAACCATCTAACAGAGCTTGCTTCTACAAAGGCCCCTGATCAGGGTATTATCTCAGCAGCGATTGCAAATGCAGCTGCCCTACCAGTCACACCAGTACGGGGCCAGGAGAACACAAGCCTCTTCGAGCAACAATCTTCAAAGAAGCCAAGCTCCACTAAGACTCAATTTACCTTTACCTGTGAGTCCGACTCTGCTAAAAGCATGGTCTGGCCGGATGTTCAGAGTCCTCTATCTCGTTGGGATAAGGACACTGCATATGCCTCAAAAGCGCGAACATCACAGAACGGTGGAGGCTTTGCAACGCCAGGCCCACAGACACGTCCAAACATGACAGGCCAAACGGGAGAGCCTCCTTCCCAACAGTCAGGGGCCCACGGACAGGCAGCTCAGCAGCCTAGAAAGCCCCGTCGCCCGCTCAGTAAGCAATATAAGATTGCCGCTCGTGACCGGCAGTTACGACAGGAATATAGCAATTATCATCATCCTCCGAAAGACGAAGATATCTGGATATGCCAATTCTGTGAATACGAGAGCATTTTTGGCGAGAAGCCACAGCATTTGATTAGACAGTACGAGGCAAAGGATCGTCGTGAACGGAAACGCCTTGCTGAAAAGCGTCGGCTCCTTGAGAAGGCCAAGATGAAGGGCAAGAAAGGAAAAAAGGGTAACAAAAATTCGAAAAATTCAAATACAGCACAGCAGGCTCCACAGCAAAACCAAAAGCAGCGTGTGGATGAAATACCGACGCAGCAACAGGATACGCAGAACGAAGAGTATGGGCTGGACGAATACGACGAGGATCCTCCATCCATACCAATGCCTCAACAGACCCCGTCGAAGATCCCGCAACCTATAACCCAGAATCAGAATCATAGTCTACGCCCCTCTTCAGGTAGCGGTTCGCTGAGACAAGGTGCCGTCGGTGGTCGAGAGACCTATTTCTAGGATCACCAATTTGGGGATTTGCATTGCTAATTTTCTAACCTTGATTGCATTTGATTTCTTGCACCGAGCAGCCACGATTCACGGGACTCCTATGCATAGCGATTCCTGGTGTTGATCAAATACTTTGATTACTCCCCTCCAGTAACAAATCTGTATTGGGATTGAGACTGTACATACTTGTCGGCTTAAGGCTGTTGATAGAAAGGAACGAAGAGGTTCAAGGTCTGATAATATCATTGCTAGATCAAGTAGGGTTGGACTATGGGTCTGAGAATGTTCATAGAGGCAGGGAACATAGGTGTGCATCAATAGATCTTCAGTATGGTAGCGAGTATCAGATGAAACTTGAAGTAATCAATATGAAACACTTGACTTTACTATGCCCGCTTAGGCCTAAGGTAAAGGAGCAATTGCCAAAAACGGCTAGTGGATTTGTTGTCGAGCCGCAGCAGGTCGATCCTCCGCCAGCTTGACAACATCTTACGAATTTGACACCCTCGAGCTCATATCAACGTCAAGAGCGACATATCCTATAAGTCCAATCCGATTGAATTTCAATATCAGGCGGATCTCGAACAGCGTCCCACCACAGTCGCGCACAATGGACCGCCCACTTGAGGATGTGATCTCCGAGCGACAGGTAAGCATCTTCCGTAGCTCCAAGTTGTCCTCTACGTCAAATTGCCTTAACGCTGACACTCTCGATTGAAGAGGAGGGGCAATCGTGGAGGTCGAGGCCGCCGTCAGAACAATTGGCCCCGTGACGATTCAAGAAAGGTATCTATCCCATTCTTTTTGCGCCGCTCAACAAGGCTTTTTTCTACATCACAAGTGGATTTACAGTCTAATGGTATCGACAGGTTCTTCTACCTAATTCCTCCTTCCTGGTCGCCCGTACCATCTCTCCTTAGCCACAATTGGCCATTCCCTTGCTCTCGACGGATTCGGCATTCGGAGAACCCACAACAGGGTCATCTTATTCAAACGTGCAAGGCATTTGGCTAACATAGATCCTTCCTCGCTGCGACATAGTGGAATAATAGGACCGATTCTTCGGAAAATATCGATACGTGGGTATTCCTCAATCAACCAGGGGTCACCTCTTCTTTACTAGGATACTCACTGTGGATACAGGGATTGGGTTCATGACAAATTTGATGATGACGCCCACTCTGCCAGTTCGTCAAATCTACGAAGTCCACTTCCGGGATGCCAATTGACCATTCCCAGCCCAACAACCTTACCGCCAATCGCGCAATGCTCGCATAGACAGATACGCCCCAGAACAAGAGACGTAAGGACCACAGACATAAGACGACATACCTCCCAAATCTGACGCAAGCCCTCAGAACCTCTGCCGGAGCCAAACTCCGTGTTGACAACCTGCACTACGACCTCAGCCAAGAAGATCTCGAGGTACATTCACCCCAACTACCCCTGCCTTGCGATTGAGCTAATCCTTTGCTTCTAGGATCTCTTTACCCGAATCGCCCCTGTAACCTCCGTCTCCCTCAAATATGATCGTTCAGGCCGCTCCACCGGTACGGCATACGTGACCTATTCCTCAATGTCATCCGCCAATCGAGCTATCCGCGAATTTGATGGCGCGAACGCAGCAGGACAACCTATTCGCCTGACCCTTTTACCTGCTGCCCCCAGCGGGGATCTGATCCGCGGCAGAGCACCTCGGAATCCATTCGACTCAGCCGTGAAACCCGGCCGCAGTCTCTTTGACCGAATCGAGGCTCCATCTGGACGGAGCCGCAGCCGTAGCCCCGGCGCTCCAAGACGAACAAATACAGAAAAACCCCCGCCAGAGGGTGTGGACAGATATGTCCCTTCTCCTGCAGGATCTCGACGAAGGAGAAGCAGGACACGAAGTCCTAGACGCAGAAGCCCGGTCAGTAGGACTAGGAGTCCGTTTCGTGGGAGGGGTCGTGGGGGGAGGGACGAGAGGGAGAGGGGACCGAGAGTGGCGAATGGGAGGCCGAGGAAGACGCAGGAGGAGTTGGATAAAGAGATGGAGGATTATTGGAATAAGCAGGGGGAAAGTAATGGGACTGCAAACGGAAATGGTGATGTTGGCGGCTTCGTGAATAGTGAGGCTGCGGCAACTGCGCCGGCACCGATTGATGAAGATGTTGATATGATTGAGTGATCTATCGGGAAGGACTGGAAGGGGAAAATTGGAAGGAACCGGAAGTAGAACGAACGGCTTACGGGTTAACACTCTACTGTTGGAGATGAGACTCCCTCTGGAGAGACACGAAGACTTCACCACTCATGACACTATCTGTATCACAATTCTAGTCCAATTGGCCTACCATGAAGCTCATGCAAGGACACGGTAATGGGGCACGATTGGAAAGTCTCGTAATTTCATATAGTGTCTCTATTGTTTCTCTCGCGAATGCATCTATGGCGATACATAAGGGGTATCATCAAAGGCAGATATCAGATGGCCTTGCCCCAAGTCGTAATATAACGCCCAACGCATGCACACCCTCCTCCAAAGGCCCTCCAGACTCCATTTTAGAACGCCATCACTCCGAAAATGTGTATGTGCCGTCAATACCTGATTTCGAAGGTTATCAAACCATCTATTTCCATAATCCATATGGTCCTTCGCAGAATTTCCACAACTTCACAGTCCCATCCTCGCTCCCGCTCGCGCAGAGCTTCCCATCAGGACTGAAGCCCAAACTCCAAATAGGGCCATGATGACCCTTCCAAGTATCCAAAGGTTCTTTAGTTGCGTCCGCGTCCAGATCCCAGACATTGGCCCACGTGTCCTGATGGTATCCAGTCACGAACTTGCGCTCACTTTCGTGGAAAGCTACTGATGCGACCTCCCTTGGTAAAGTGACGGATTTCAGCATCTGGCCGGGTGTGGTGCCGGAGAAGAAATATGCCGTTTTGCCTGCTGCGACGGAGAGGGTGGACATGGACGGGTTCAGCTCGCAGGAGCCGATGGTACCGTCGACTGTGTAGGAGGATATTGGCGAGCGGGAGCGGATATCGAACCAGCGGATTTGCTTGTCTTCGCAGGCTGTGACAAGGACGTTGGCGTTGCCACCCCAGATTATGGATCTGATGGTGGATTTGTGCACGCCGGGGCCGATTTCGAAACCTGGTGCTGTTGAGCTGATGGCGTTGCCGTTTGTGCGAAGTGTTGGGGAGGTGGGGGAGGAGGAGTCGCTGTGGGGGGAGTTGGAGGATTGAGAGAGGTCGTAGATCATGAGTTTCTTTTCGAAGCCGCCGGTTGCGAGGATTTGGGGGCGGGGTTGCGAGGGGAAGGCGACGGCGCGTACGATGTGGGCGTGTTGTAGAGTGTGGATGCATTCGCCTGTGTGAGTGTCCCAGACCTTGCTGTAAGATGAAGCGTCAGCGCGGCTTCGTTTGCACGATGTTGAGTTTCGGGTGAGCTTACGCTGAAAAATCGGCGGATGCTGTTGCTGCGAGAGTCGCATCAGAGGAGAGGCGAGCTTGCCAGCATGCTCCTTTGTGACCAATGAATGTACCGATCCTGCGATTCATGAGTGATTGTCCCGACGAAGACAAACAAGATACCCACCAGTCGCCAGTCATACCATCTCGAAGCATAGGGTTGTTATCTGCTGGATTTGAGTATGGTATCCCTAATATTGAAACTGCGTTCTTGCATACCTTTGCAGGCCGAAATGAGGTAGTACTGATTGTCTTCGACGATATCTGAGAAGCTGAGATGCGTGACAGGACGGGAATGGCCATGGCAGGTCAAAGGCACGGCTTTAGCTGAATCTAAGGGAAGTCAGTACCGTGTTGGAACGTTGGATTATCTGTGTTCAGAGCTAGGATCTTGTACTTCGCTGGAGAGGGGGCATTTTGATTGAGGGTATAGAAGATGAAGAGGGCTCACCAGAAGCCATGGTGTGTGAATGAAAGAGGTATTGATATCAAAAAAATAGAAGCGGCGTGAGTCAGTTGGAAGATCCAAGCAGATCCAGATAATGACGGTCTTTATTGCCTGATTGCCGTCAATGGTCCAGGCATTAAAGAGATGTAGGCAAGCAGTATGTGCATGTAACGAATATTAACAAAGGTAAGTGGGCATCGATCTATAAGCTTCCAGCTAGTAACGTTCCACTTCTGTAATGAATTTTCGTTATGTCGTAGGTATCTTTAGGCAATATGCATCCGAGCGAATGAGAGGGAATCAGCGCAGCTGTAGTTCGCTGTGCTTTGTGGGATATGGGAGGAACGAGGGAGCTGGTTTGGAAGGAACAAGGGCAGAGGAGAAGACTAAAGCCACCAAAGCTGTGAGACCCATGATGCAAATCAGCCTGCCAAGATAATGACTCACGTGACCCATTGACCACGCAGAGCCTAGAAGCCTATGCCAGAATGGTAACTGCGATTTATCTCTAAATTTTTATGAAATCTAGCGTGGAGTATTGGGAGTCTATGTACCAAGTTTGGAGACATTGCGCCCGATGTGTGACCAGTAGATATCTTCTGAATCTTGCATATGGAAAGAACCAAATGCGGAATCGTGACGAGGTCTTGGCGTATTTCTATGATCCTCTTTTTCAACAAACCATCCACATCGTGCTTTGCTATCTGCCGGCCACTCTCGAGTCCTCCGCAGATGTGGTACGGCGAAGCAGCAGATTGCCAGACTTGTACCGGCAGCCAGGCGCGTCGTGGGGATCTCTTGACTTTGCCAATTAAATTGGCTAAGTGTGACTGGGAGCTCCGTAACAATTGAGATCAATTCTCATACAGTCGAAGTCTGGCCAACAAGACCGTCTTTCAATATGATATCCAAATCGGATCTGGCGCAGAGAAGCTTGGTCTCATCCAGGCCGTCTGGGATTCAACTATCATTCAGTCGAAGCTCGGTAAGCTGGTCGGTTTTTAATAGCAACTAGATCAGCTAGTAAAGCATTATTCTCTTTGAATATTACCATCGTAATTGACATTATCGAGTCTCCAATTGATTTGGCAAGGGTATTCGTGTCCAAGTCAATCTTGATAGGTTGATCTTGATGCAGAGCGACAGCAACAACCTCATGGAGGCCACGAATACAACCACAGCGAATTCTCACCCCTTCCTGGAATGATCTCGAACTAGTTGGCCTAAGACATTGTTGGTTTTAAATTGCTCTTGATTTCAGTCTTGACATCAAGAGTTGCAGAACAGGACTCTTCAGACACGGTTGCTGGTCATCATCACTGGCTCATTTCGTCGAATCTACCTTGAAACGCACGTGATAAGTCTTCACCTGGGGCATTGCTGCATTTAAGCTGGCTGCCCCATACTCGCGCTTCATCCTCTTGATAACGCAATTGTGAAAGCCTCCCAAGCTATTTCCACAAATTACTGGCGAATGAAGCGACCTTTGATGAAATACAAAACATTTGAGGTAGGACGACGACAGCGGATTGGGCCCGCTTGATGACATCGTACTCATCGGCCACTAGCGTACTCTAAGCGAGCTGTAGCTAAAGCATTGATACGGATTATGTAAAGTAGTCAACATCAAAAGTATGTAACAAGTATCCTTGCAGCTCCGCACCGGCGCATTACGAACACGTGCAGAATTCTTTTTGTTGCCTTGTCATATGTTCGCATTCCTGATAACGGAACAATGATGACGTTGATGTCCCCACTCCGCAGCTATCTAAGGTAGTCCAAGTACTTTGTGAGCGCCCATGATGAGTGAGTATAAGCTCTCCGCCTCGCTTGAAGAGCACGAAGATGATGTAAGTCCTCAGAGAGAAGATTGAAGAGCTCTTATGCTAACGGAAGCAAATACATCATAGGTCCGTGGTGTTGTCTTTCCCCGTCCATCATTCGTTCTCTCCGCATCACGAGATGCGACAGTCCGCCTCTGGAAGCTCCTCTCCCACAGTCCTCCCAAATATGACTGCTCAATATCTTCTCACGGCTCGGCTTTTGTCAATGCCATCACATACCTCTCACCCACCAAAGAATTCCCGGACGGTCTAATAATATCCGGAGGGAAGGACACTATAATAGAAGTCCGGCAACCTGGAAAGCCACCCGAGGAGAATGCTGAAGCTTTGCTGTTAGGGCACAGCCATAATGTATGCGCATTAGACGTCAGCCCAGCTGGAGACTTTGTGGTCAGCGGGAGCTGGGATGGCTCGGCGAGAATATGGGGGGTAGGGAAGTGGGAATGCGACGCTCTACTGGATGGGCATGAAGGCAGTGTATGGACTGTTCTGGCTTGGGACAGGAAGACAATCATAACAGGTGGGTCTCCAGTCTCAGGGTGCTCGCTAGATTACTTCGCTGACCGTTATTGACAGGATGTGCGGACAAAATTATAAGAGTCTTTGACAGCAGGGGCAAGTTCTCACATGCCATAAAGGGTAGCACAGATGTTGTCAGGGCATTGTGTCGAATGCCATCAGGACATCCATCGGGAGCCGATTTTGCGTCAGCTGGTAATGACGGGATTATTCGATTATGGAAACTTAATGGCCGCCAGGTCGGCGAGCTGGTTGGCCACGAGAATTTCATCTACTCTCTAGTCAGCTTACCGAATGCAGAATTGGCAAGCTCAGGAGAAGATCGAACAGTACGAATATGGAGGGGAAGCGAGTGCATACAGACCATCACTCATCCTGCCATATCGGTGTGGGGCGTCGCCGCCTGTATAGAAAACGGAGATATTGTCACCGGAGCAAGCGACCGGAAAGTCAGAATTTTCTCGAGAGCAAAAGAACGGCAAGCAGAACTTCAAGGCATGCAAGCGTTTGAAGAATCTGTCAAAGGATCTGCAATACCGCAACAACAAGTAGGAGACGTCAATAAAGAGCAGCTACCGGGGCCGGAGTTTCTGCAGCAGAAATCTGGCACCAAGGAGGGTCAAGTGGTCATGATAAGAGAGTCAGATGGCAGTATCAGCGCTCATCAATGGTCTCAAGGATCTCAGTCTTGGATGAGTGTCGGTACCGTCGTTGATGCCGTTGGCAGTAGCGGAAAGAAGACGAGCTACGCTGGCACAGAATACGACTTCGTTTTTGACGTGGATATCGAGGATGGAAAACCACCCCTTAAACTACCCTATAACCTCTCACAAAATCCCTACGAAGCAGCCACGAAGTTCATCCAAGATAACGAACTCCCAATAAGTTACTTAGACCAAGTCGCCAACTTCATAACCACCAACACAGCCGGCGCCACCATCGGCCAATCGTCACAAGCTCCATCAAGCTCCGACCCCTGGGGCAGCGGTGCCTACACTCCAGGCCAAGCAAATCCAGCAGCATCACAATCGATATCCCAACCCCCAAGCTCCCGCCCCAAAGTCCTCCCCCAAAAAACCTACCTCGCCATCAAAACCGCCAACCTCCGCACCGTCCGCAAAAAAATCGAAGAGCTAAACACCCAACTCATAGCCGAAGGCTCCAAAGACATCTCCCTCGACGAAGGCCTCCTCTCCGACCTCGAAGGCATGATGTCGCCTCTCGAATCCAACCTCGCCAGCACCGCCACCGCAAACTCGGCCCTCACAATCGGCGTGACCCTCGTCGTCTACATCCTCTCATCGTGGCCCCCGTCTCATCGACTACCAGCTCTCGATCTGCTCCGTCTCCTCGCCGCCGCTTCGCCCGCTGTGGCAGAGTACCGCAGCATGGGTTCCAACATCATCAACATCGTCGCCACCGGCGGTTTCGAAGACAAAGATCGAGAAAACAATGTAATGCTCGCCGTCCGCGCTTTCGGAAACCTCTTCGAGACATCTCAAGGGCGCAACCTCGCGGACACCGACTTCGATCGTATCCACGATCTCGTCAAATCTTCTTCCGCAGGGACTTCGAATCGTAATCTCACAATCGCTGTCGCCACATTATACCTGAACTACGCAGTGTTACTAACATCACCATCATACTCCTCGCTCCCATCATCTATCGATCGGGGACTCGTACTATTAGACGATCTCACCTCCCTAATCAACACAGCAGCCGACTCAGAAGCCGTCTACCGCGGTCTTGTTGCTGTCGGTACATTAATGAGTCTTGGTGAAGAAATCCAAGAAGCTGCGAGAGAGGTGTATGATCTTTCA
>JAABUP010003608.1_pt1 | contig 27112 bp, 27 predicted proteins | sample 5559201 | NCBI WGS metagenome assembly JAABUP01 (sample SAMN10711887, study PRJNA513373) | rock metagenome | isolation source: Antarctica rocks | place: Antarctica | reverse complement strand
TTCATACTCAAAGCGTACTACGCAATTGGAGACGCACAGTATCTTGGGCAGGCTGCCTTCGACTCCGACGTAACATGGGTAATGCACTTCCTTGAGTTCACTTTTATTTCATCCGTGTCTTTGAGTGATGCAATATCCCAGGAGTCCACCTCCTCACCTGAGCCTTATTTTGCTCCCTAAATATAAATCTCGTCTTGTTGCTTCTGTATCCCACCCGCAATCAATGACATCACAATTACCGAGCGAATTCTTTGATTGTGCTTCATTCTGCTCCTCGATGATGCTTCAAGTATGAGAAGGAAAATTCTGACCTCCAAACCTGCACAGGATGGCCCATTTGAAGAATTCTTTGGCTCTGGCTGGTCTAGTTACAGCAAGCACCTGGATGACATATGGGGCAATATCAATGCCTCCACCCACTATCCTTGGGTCGGAGACCGTAAAGGTCGCTTCAGGCCCGCCTATCAGCTCAGCGTAAACTGCAAAGAGACCGCGCAGAAACCGCGCTGCAACGTTCCTGGGAGAAACACAAATGCTTATATCCTACCACAATATGGCGACGCAGGAGCTCAATTAACCATATGCCCTGCTCTCTTCGACCCAAGTAAACGCACCACCCGTGGACCCAGCATTCCACCACGATCTTTGTATAAAGTCCAAAAAGAAAATCCGACTACAGCGATTGGGGCACTCGTTAACTACGGCCAGGTTATGCTGCATGGTGAGTCAATCCTCAATTGATAGTGCTCGGCATCAACCTGATATCGTTTTGCAGAGTTCATGCACGTCACAATCTTCAAGCACCCGTCCGACCCAATTATGGATCTCAGCGCCAGCTTGACCTCCTGCAATCCACCTGGTAGCACTTGCGAAGTCTATGGCCACCAGCGTTGCTCGGATTTTGCCCACATCGGCGGGATTCGTGAACCCAATGTCAAAGCGCTACTGAACGCCGACAATTACGCCTGGTGGGCAACAGGGGTGTATTTTTCGAAGCTGGGGATCTACAAATCAAGCAACAACAAGAAGCTTCGCCTCGCTCGTGACACTACGCCTCCCGATGAGGGAGACGTGGAAACCGCTAATGTCGACGCCGATGACGATTTTGTCAAGAATGTTGACGACGTTCCGGACCCTACAGATGTCGATGTCCCTGGCTGTAGTGTCGATACATCGGATCCAACCCAGATCAAAGTGCTGTGTGACGGCCAAGGGCAGCTCGAGACGGCAACCGATCCTGGACCTTTTAGCACTGTCCCAGCCAGCCCGACGAATACAGGATGCTTGTCAGTCTTGCAGGCGGCCGGAATTGACTGCATGGAAACGGCGATGCCAGTAACCGATCCCAGTTCCGGATCTCCTGTCGTGACGGCGGGTGGCGGACCCTAGGGTGGTAAGGACAATTGGATGCATTCTCTATGGTTTTCAAAGTAGTCACGACCAGATCCGGCATTTTTACTGAATTCAAGGTTTCAATCCTCTCTACATGCAATGTTTGTTGAGTCATTGTCTTCAAAGGCTTGGGGGTCACCCCCCCTAAAAGCTACCCGGATAAGCTTGTTTTAGGGTACATCTTAAGGAGGTATCCCAGGTAGAGCTCCCCGAAGTTATCCCCGGACTCAACCTTGGCTTTTTTATTTACAAGCCCATTGGATAGAACCAGACTATGGAACCAGGTAGGTTCACCGGCCTATCTATGACGAAGTCTCACCTGTTAGGAGACTACTCATCTTCTCGCGATCCTGCTCCTTCAGCTTCTCGAGGAAGAGTGCGACATCCTCCTCATTCAATTCATTTGCGATTCCTCGTATCTCATCAGTATAATTGCTCACGAGGTATTGAATGTCTGTGATGTCTCTCTCTACCCCTCGATCTGCGCATGCCCATAGCTTGCATTTGAGCATGTAGCGTATATTCAGACACGAAAGGACAAGCTGATTATTTGTCTGTGGGTCGATGAATGTGACGTCTTCAATATGGCCCTCAAGTGATCTTGGGCTGGATTTACCACCTACCGTTTTGGATTTGGTGGTCAATCTTGCAACAGGGTATCTAAACAGCGCAGTGAAGACTCACCTGGCATAACAAGGTCAACCTCTACCTCGAAATATGTCGAGCAGCAGTCATGACCAGAACCCGTTCTTACAAACATCTTGAAGATACCTTCAATAGTCCTTACATCTGGTATCATCAAGCTTCCAGAAAATCAGCTACCTTCCAAGGCTTTTCACAGAGGGTTCTCACCGTTCCTCTGGCTCAGTCATCCTCCAAATTCTCAACATTGTGGTCTGCACGCAAACATCAATGTCTTGGGTAGAGCGAGAGCTGCCCCGAAGTCTCATGGCAAAGCCGCCAATGAACGCAAAAGGAATAGAATGCGAGGTGAGTAGTGCAGCTATAAAGGTTCCAGCGGAAAGTTGGTTTTCAAAAGGTCATGTATTTGAGCCGGGTTCACGCTCTTCGTCTGTCGTGAGCTCCAGGTAGTTATATCTAGTAGCCATGCTTACAACTCCTATTACCACTTACTGATGGGGGTCTCGCTACAAGCCCCTGAGTATGTTTGTGGCCTCAACTGGACCTCGAATTCAGGGAAGTGGTATCAGGACTTCCGCTGTTTTCAGAGTCTCATAGCATACGAGAGATACAGAATAAAGCGCTAGTGTTCGTAGACAACGACAACTGAAGTCGACCAAAGTCAACTTGCTGTAGACAGAGGGATTTACAAGGCGATGCTCGTTGTGACTATCCAGCCTTTCTGGCCTAAGAACCAGGAACAGATGCTCCAATATTGAAAGTTGAAAACAACTGCACGTCTTTGTGATCGCTCGATCCGGATACTTGTTGTATCTGGCTAGTTCCTAGAAGCTAGGCACCTCTGCGTAGATTTATACGATAGGATGGATAGAGAGGAAAAGTTGATCATCGCTCGTTCCCTACACTTTTTTTTGCCCCCTAAATCCTTCCCGAGCAAGCTAGCACCACCCTAGCGAGCCTAGCTCGCCCAGGAGCCAAGCCCTGCGCGTATCCATATTGCCCATCTCAGATGCAAAAGAATAATATGTATTAGGGAGAGGGCTGGACTTCTCTGCTTTCTGTTTCTCATTACCTGTCCAGTCCGCCTTCTTGTGTATTGGAAATCACCCGCTGGAACGAGATGCTGCCGGTGCCCAGGAATCTGCATTGTCTCGCATTGTATATGCGGCCTTACTACGCCAGAAGAATCAGAAAGCTTTCGTGAAATGGCTGGGCTGGATAAGGCCAAAGCTGCAGGTCATGGCTTGAATTACCGTTTTTCATCCTTGTGATTATTTTCATTTTTTTAGTATTATCCCTCTTTTTTCTTGGGTTGGCTCCGTCTCCTCAGCTGTCGGCTTCACGTCAGCGATGGAGATTCAATGTATGGGTGTGCTAGACAGGAGCTAGATTATGGGGATGTCAAGATTTGCTTCGAGGAGATATGAAATTAACGATAGGGGGGCTGGTCTATGGTTTGTTGGTTTGTCTATGTAGTTTGGTAGGACAGGGATATCTAGGATGTTCAGTAGGGGGTTTTAAGATGGTTATTTAATATGTAACCAATCAGTCATTGAGTGATGTCCTATGTCGTCGTTGGGTATGTGGAGTATGTACAGCATCTATCTCAAAACAAAATGACCCCATCAGTCATCTTCTCATTCCATGTCATATAGCCATCAATCGTACCACTGATATCCAGCCATTCGGAAAGCAAATGAAGGAACATCTTGCCAGAACATCATGCATCCTCACACCGGCAACTCACTCCCCACCTCAACCCTCCTCCTCGCCGTCCCAACCCCATTGACGCCTCGTTCCTGGTTCCTCCCCAACCACGGCTTCCGCGCCTCGCCAAGGACGCTTTTACCGATGAAATACACAATGAGTCCACCCACGATACACACAAATGCGATTGGATACATCCAATGAATATGCAAATGAAACACCTTAACCCCAATGACCGTGCCCCAAAAATTCCCCGTCAACAGCGAAATGTTGAAGAACGCCGCACTCGCAAGCCGAAACATGATCGGGGCCCCACTGTAAAAGATAAACAGACAGAGCGTATACCCCGTCAAATACCCCCCAACCTTCCCATCCCCCCAAACCGAATTCCTATACTGCGGGCGATCGAAAATCCCCGTCTGCGCCCCCGAAATCAACATCCCCCAAAACCCCAATTGTCCCACAACCTCATAAAGCGGCCTCTTCGACACCAGAAACTCCTCGGCGACGTTAGTCAAGCCGTAGAATGTTGCGCCTGCTAGGGCGAACAGGTCGCCTTTGAGCTGGTTTCCGCCCGTGACGCCGCTGAAGCCGGAGCCGGAGGTGATGTGGTCGGAGCCAAATAGGATGCCGACGCCACCGATGCAGATTAAGATGCCAATTATTTGGGTGGGGTGGTAGCGGACGTGCAGAACGAGGAAGGAGATTAGGACGACTATTACGATGGCCCAGAAATTTATTAGTTGGGCGGATAGGATCGTCTGCGCTTGTTAGCTTGGTGGTTCTATGGGATTTTTGCAATTGTGGGAGTATGGGAGACGGACTGTGTAGCGATAAGCGAGGACGACAAAGTAGTTGCCTTCGACGTCCAGGAAGGAGAGGATGATGTATTTCCAGCCATCGTGGAGGATTAGGTGGAGGTATTTCTTCCAGCCGTAGCGGTACAGTGTGTATGAAGTGTAAACCAGATTCAAAAGAACGTAGTTCCAGAAACTCTGAAATGCAGGAATCGAAAAAGGTTGGGCTGCTAGCAGCGATGAGAAGGTATTCGTGGCAGTGATGCAGAGTGCCAGCAATTGTCTGCGCAGGGTTGGGTCAGCATTGTATCTCTATAATGACCATTGGGCCTCCTTGACCATTACTGACCCCAGCAAAAGCACAATGTAGAAGTTCCTCGTCCGAAGATATGCGAACCAGCCTCGCTTTCCATCCTCGATGTTGTCGGCCGTCTGCAAGCCGGTCACTTCAGGCCGCGCATGCTCAGGTGGTAGACTGCTGGAAGGCGAGCCTTGGCTCTTGTCTTCAATTGATCCGACTTGCTCAATGGTTGAGGATTTTCTATCGTGGGCTTCCATTCTCGATCAAGCCAAAGGGGAGGTTTGGGCCTTCTAAATGGACGGTACGGCTGACGTGAGTCTTTAGGTAGGAAAGTGAGCGCAAAGACTCGAAGTCGCTCACTGTGTCTTTTATGCAAAGAGACGTAGTGGGAAAAGAACAGAACCAGAAAAGAAGAAAATAGCGAATGCCCCACTCTGCGTGGCCTTGGCGCCGTGTTAGTGGGGCAACTCAAATCTGGAAGGTGGTGAGGGTGGTAACGGTGGTCTAGACCACATGAATCCACAGAAGCACTCCGATCAGTTTTGTAGAGAAATGCGAGAAACTCGTACACAACATGTTGGTTCCTCAAACAGTCGCAAAAGTCAATACAAATAAATCCACTCATATAACGGGTATCAACGACGTCAAGGAGAAAAGCTCCAAGTCTCGAGTCCAAATTTGCATGCATCAACAACAAGCCTACCAGCTCTCCCAATTCTGCCCGCCCATGGCTACCAGCCGATTGAAAAGCTCCTCTCTCAATTTTACGGCTGTGACCTTGTAGGCATCACCTTTCCTGTCCACAATCTCGAGCCCATCGGCCACCGTCTTTCCTGTGGCCCATCCGACCACAATCTTGGCTTTCCATCCCAACCCACCGACTTTCTTCAATTCTCGGATGTCCTGCACAGGCACGCTGAATTTCGTGTTCGCACTCTCAGGCTCGAGGCCCGTGCCATCACTCGACTTGTTCGAAAACGATATGGTAGGAATCGGTACATTCGTGCTGATGTAGGCCCACCCTTTGCTACCTTTGTACCGACATTTGAAGTCTACAGGACCTGAAATCTCGGGGTCATTGCCGCTGGGGATTACGCCGAGGTGATCTTTCGCATGCTTTGAACCTACTGTAGCACGGACCTTGTCCACGCTGAATTTGGTTTGCACGCCAGTCTTGGTAGTCCCTTTAAAGAAGCCAATGATGTGCTCGCCGTGTTTGTGTTTCTTCTTCTCGTCCTGAGCTGCGGCATGTTCCTCGGCAGCCTTATCCGCAGGGTCTTTATGTATCGCATCGTGGATCTCCTCGTTGGAGGCGTCTATTGCTAGTTCGTCACCGTTAAGTGAAGCCGGCTTCGATGGAGGAGGTTGATCGGACCGAGGTGGTGGAGGCAAGGGAGCTTTATTTGCTTCTCCCATACGAAGCAGCGTGATGGTGAGCTGAGCATTTGTAGGGATCCCCGCAAGAAGAGTGCTGGGTTGTGTCAGTCAACCCAAGCAATAACGGGGATTTACATACTTTCTGATCTCCAAATACTTCTGCCAGTCCGGAATCTTCTCATTCAAGAAATCAAGACCACGCCAGAATAGAGGGTCGCCGAAAAATCCGAAACCGATGCCGCCCGTGACCATCTTCATGAACATAGCAGAAGAAGTCAATAACGCGACGGCGACGGCCGGAACAAGGACTGCTGCTAGCTTCAAACGAGGGGCTTCTCGCGGAAATGGAGGCGTTGCTGAAAAGGCGCTAGCCATAATATAAGCATTATTGTCTGAAGTACAATTCCACATGCATACTTACTTCGCAAAACGCTCCCAGCCATCGGCGATATCACCAATGACATGCATGATCGGTCTCATTTTCAACCACATGGCTTGCTCCATCGGCTGCTTGGTCTTATCATGATGTGGTTCTGGTTGAGACCCTTGCGCTGATGCCTTTGCTGCGGCGGCATCCGTTGCTATGTTAGTGGGGTCTGGTACGGACGAATTAAGTGGATCTGAGTCTGGATCGCTTTGCTCGTGCTTTCCAGCGGCACTGCTAAGAGCAATGGAGCCAATACCAGATACGAAATTATGTGCTTCCTGTTCGACTGCTTCGCCCTTGTGTTTCTCTGGCGCTCCTGTCGCACTATCATGACTTCCCAACACACCAGCCTGAGGGGTCTGGACACCACCAGTCTTCGCGCTGACCAAAGCCAAAGGTACAGGAGGGAACATGATGTCGCGTGATGGTGGGTATACGATAAGCACAATCATGGTCGTAAATAGTAAAGGCATCAGAAAATTGAACGCCCAAGCGATAACGTAAGCCTGCAGTCAACCTTAGCATCATATCATCACAATTAGAGGTCACCCCTAAGCCTACCGCGCAAAAAGCTCCTGTTCGTCTAGGCTCTCGCCACGACCTTAAACGTGCAATGTGTTTCCCAAACCCCATCATACCGATAATCACGGTCATATACAGTCGCTCGATATTACTCCTCAGCTTATCCGGCGAGAACTCATCCTCATCTACAATGTAACAGTCCAGCCCCCCAATCATAGGTTCATTCGTAGCCTTCACATGATACATCTGTTTATTGAATCTCCTCACCAGCGTCCAGAGCTCCTCATTCGGCAACCCTCCCACCAGCTCCTTCGGCACATCATGAGGATGATCGTTCCAGCCCATGTTCCGTACCTCGCCCTCTTCGTGGTTCATCTGCACAGCACCTTTCACCTCATGATCATCAGCACTGGCTAGGGCATGGCTATCGCTGGGGGCATTCGACGCAGACGCAGTCGAAGTAGGGGTGTTCATGATCGAGGTGACGCTGTTGCTGTTCGACGAGACATTGGAGGCGGAAGTGCGCGTACGCGATATGGGCTCCATCATGGGCGTGGCGCCTGGTTGCTGGTTGGCAGGATGTCCAGGATCCTTGAGGTCGGAGTCTGGGATCGGTCCTCCATCCTTGAAAACGTACCCTGGCATAGGCATATTGGCGGTAGCTGTGCGATCACAATGGGTGGGAGGGTACTCATGAAAAGAGGAAAGGTATAGTGGAGCTCAATCATCAAACACGCGGGCGGCAGAGCGGGAGCGGGATGACGTAGACGATCCTCAGAAGGGAATGGTACCTAAGGTAAGGTAGCTCTTCCATCGGCCCTAGCACTTTAGCTCGATGGATTTTATCATCGTAGATGAGACTGTTGACAAGATGAGGTCGAGATTCAGAGGGTCTGCCTTAGCGAGCGCAATATGGCTTTCGAAATGTGTTCCGAAACACTTGGATCGCATTGCTTGTCGGTCAGTCCAATTGCTTCGGTCCCTATGCTGCTTGACAAGCAAGAAACCAAAGTTATCTAATACGAAAGTCCTCCACCTTTGCCGCCCACCCTTGGCATTGACGATAGTCTATGATGACAATAATGCACCCGCTATCCGTATAACGCAAGACACCTTGCTGCTCAAGTATGCTCGTATCCCATGCCTAACATGTCTAATCATACATCATTGTCGTTGGATGCAATCCCATTCATACTGCGTTATTGTCAGCTTCCAGTGGGTGCTCCCTTGAACGATGCTACACTCACCACCCGTCCATCATCATCTCCCGTATAGACCTTCTGCGCCATTGGCAAGATCGAGTTAATCGTCGCGCCGATGTTGTAGCCCGCGTGATCTAGATGATGCATGCGTTTCACGTGCTCTAGGGCGAATGCGCCTTCCGAGATGGCAATGTTCCAGACCTTGCATGATACTCAGCTGGGATGCTGCAGAGTCGTGCACAGAGATTGAATACTTACATTCACCACACCTTTCTTATGTCCGGTGAAAATCAAGCTGCGTTCAAGATACTCGTTACCAGACCCTTCATAAAATGTACATGACGAGATCGTATCATCACCCTCAACGTGGATGTTTTGTTCGAGGATTTGTTCACCATTTAGCGTCCACAAAGACACGTCGGATCCACGACATAGCATGATGACACCCGTCACGTCGTTGACGTGAGCACACTGCAACATCGTCAGCTTGACTTAATATAGGAGCGTTCGTGTTACTGACCTCCACGAGACCTCCTGTCGTTAGCCGTCGCACAAGCTCCAGCCTGTTCAAGTCCCACAACAGTACCTGGCCGTCGGAAGAAGCCGACAGTAAGGCGCTGAAAGACCGAGACACAGCTAATACTGTGACGGCCGATCTGTGGCCGAAAAGACAAGCCGTCGGCTGCAGGTCGACGGAATTGGGCGTCGTTATCACGGCCCAAATTGATATTGTGCAATCGGATCCAGCAGTCACGAGGGTCTTAGAGTCTGCAAACAGGACGTAAGAAAGTTGCGCTTGGTGTACGTGCTCAAACAAGCCGATGAGCTGTAGATGTTAGCAGTGTTTGAGTTTGCTTCAAGGGATATAGTCTACCTTCTTCGAGTCAGCGGCGAAGAATCTGACACTGCCGTCTATGAAGCCCCATTCCATGTATTTGTCGTAAGCCGGTCCGATGTTGATGCGGAATGGTCCAGAGCACAGTACGCGGTCGTGCCTTGACGAAAATTGTAGAGAGGCAATCCGGTCATGAGACTCTGTAGAATGTCATCAGTAACCATTCATTAATCTGATTTGGGCGGAGTCCACACCGATTAGCGGAAAAGGAAGACGGGTGAGACTCTCAGCACCTGTATCTAGCCTCTTCACCTTGTACTTTGCGTCCTCGCGTGGCGGATGGGGACGTTGAAAGACTTGATGTGGCGTCTGACCAAAATTGTGAATGATACCGATTGTCGCTAGCCTTTCTACCGGATCACTGATCGTGTCAAGATCTTTCGCACCATGATATGACAGATGATGGAAGACATTTGTCGCTTCCAGAGCAGCTTCTCCTCGCTGCTTGTGACCGAAGACTAAATCGATCCATTGATGTAGATGCTGACTGACGTATTCACTCTCCAAAGCTTCCCGATGCCTTGCGATAAAGATCTTCGGATCGCCTTTAGCCCAGGGTGGTAGAGACACGGTATCAATGGTACCTCCATTGCCCTGGCGAATACCGAAATCGTATTGATTCTGATTTACAAGGAACTCGGGCAAATAATAAAATTCTGGAATGAGCTCTCGGACATCAGTCATGTTGTCTCGCGAAGCAGAAGACCAAGCCTTCTCGATAGAATAGAATAGTCTGTCAGGATGGTCAAAACTTCCGCCCTGTAGCAGAAGGTATGAATGTACGAAGGGCTGGAGGCGGATGAGGTAAGATGTCACAATCATGGCAGACGAGTAATGAGTCCCGTAATGAAAAGGTGGCGAATTATCGTCGCCCATTTCTGCAAAAGATTGGTAACGGTCTCGAAACTCGGCTTGTCGATCTGGGTTTTGGCAACCCATAGGTTTGGATAAGTCTCGGAACGTTCGAGGATTGGTAAGGTCTAGTTCCTCGCTTGTGTAGTCTGCGAGCACCCAAGGAAATACCGGATACTGCGTCAAGTCGTTGAAAGTGCGTCCAGCCATTGTATTGACAAACATGAGATAATGGAAGTTGGAAATCTCACCCTTCAGCCATTTTCGGGTGGTAGGATTGGAATTATTCTGTGCGAAGACACTAGTGAATTTGGATCCAAAGGTTTGCGTCTCGTCCCCTGGGTTGCGCACGGCATCGATCCTCCATGTTTCCTCAGTAGTTGCCGAAGAAGCACGGTCAGAAAAATTAGAAGCCTTTGTAAACAGCTTTTGGTGAAGCTCATCTCTAAGAGTAGGAGTACTCGCCGTCAGTAGATAGCTTCGGCCGTCGACGAAGAAGACCTCAATGGCGACATCTCGAAACAGAAATCGACGTTTAGAGATGCTCAGAACGTCATCCCAACGCCAATTACGTGTCTCATAGTCGGGTTTCAGTCTCGATGATGGACGACTTCCAGCCTCGCGTCCTGATATCATCTGCAAATACGGGTCTCGTTCCTCCTGCGGAGCTTGCCATACGTTAATAACCTCCCCGTCTGCACGTTGGAAGAGGTTGTCAAGAAGATATAGATGCGCCTTTCCGAGGATTAATAGACCCTCTATAGCTTCAAGCCCAATAATTCTAGAGACGTTGTGCACGTGCTCAACCTGGTCACCACGCTGAAGACTCCGCATGACCTTGCGATTCTTGTCCTCATATTCCTCAGAGTCTTGTGGCGGGCCATCGACTATCTCGAAATCATCTTCGGCTTCCTCGCCCTCGCCATCGTTGTCGTCATTACGGGAACCAGTGATTGGATTATTTGATGGGGAAAGGGCAGTATTTTGTGTTCCAGGCTTTCCGGAACCAGATGACGATTGATTTGGTAGGGGAGGCACATCATCTACAAGTGGTTTTGTGCGGGCGCCGATACTACGCCGATGTCTGCCTGCACCTTGAGACTGACTCCGCTTAGGCTGATAATCGTTTAAGTGAGCGTCTCTGTCCGGGATGAGCCGGATCCTCATTCTATTTCGCCCTTCTGTTTGATCAAGTTGCCATTTCTGAGTAGTCCCATCGTCAAAGAGACCACACGAACGGCGGAGTTCTCGGCTCATCTTTGCCCATGTAGCAATGTTGAAAAGCTGACTGTCTTGTTGGTCTTGCAAAGCTCGCTGTCTTTTCAGATGTTCTGCCGCATAGATATTTGATCGCCAGTGATCGGTTCCAGTCTCATGCCGTCGAAGAATTTCATCCTTAGTTGATGTCTCCGAGACCCATGTTTTCAATTTTTCTCGCCTCTTGTTGATCCTAGCTTTTGCAGTCTCTTCAGTCCGACGGTTTTCTTCCGCAACAAATCCTTCCCATGATCTCGACAGCCCGGAGAATAGTGAATTGGAGAGCTGTTTTCGGTGATCATCCACCCAGCCTAGAAATGTCTCATTGTCAAGCTCCATGATTTTCTTGAATCCCTTCGTGAGCGAAGATAAATCGGCGTTGGTGGTCTGCTGCAGAAGCTTTGTGATTTCATCAGGCTTCTGAACTAACAGCATGCGCCAGAGATTTGCGGCTGCCATCCGCACACCGTCATCAGCACTGGTAAGCCGGGTATAAACGAGATAGCACAGCAGCTTGAGGAAATTCTGCTCCGAGTCCTCTACTGGTAATAGGACAGTCTGCCAGTAGACTAGCTTATCTAGAAAGTCAACGGTCTCTGTGACGGATATCATCTCATCCAGCTCAGAGAGCCTCAAGAGTACGACTCGTAAGAGTGTCGATCTTATGTTAGAAATGATGTGACTGCAAAGCCTTATCGGCTTCATCGACGCAATGCTTGGTAGCTGCAGGTACTCCAAGATATTTGCGAGGAACTCAAGTGTATCTTCGGCGCCATTGATGAACCAACCCTCATATATCGCTTCTCCTAGATGAGCTACGAAGCGAGCAAGGTTTGTAAGCACACGAGGCTCCCAAAGGAGCTTTTGGTCTAATTTGATGGCATTACCAAGCTGCGAAATGGTATTACGCAAAATGAAGGTCTCGAAGTAAGCCTGATGTTCTTGAAATCCGGGAGGGACCCTCATGAACAGTCCCAATCCTGAGAAATCTTTCCTCGAGAATATCTGATCAGCAAATACCGCAATCGTCAATTCTAGTAGCTCTTCAACAATAGAACTACTGAGATTTAATGGAGGCTTGGACCTATCAGGCGAGAGAACAGGCCGCAGTCTTGAAGTTGAGGGTCCCGGCCGCGACGAGTCAGCAGTCACTAGCACGTAAGAGGACATTCTCTTTGGGGCTGGAGCTATCGAAGGGTTAAGATGCTTGGAAGGTTCAACTGTAGGTGTTCTCACAACGGGAGCGCTGCGCGCAGCATTCGCTGATAGGGGTCGCATGATCACATCTCCACCCTTGAAAGTCAATGCAGAGTCTCGAGAGTGGAGCTCCATCTCTGGGCTGACGGCATTGGCGCTGACGACGATAGGGAAAAGCACGTAGAACAGCTCTTGAACGTAAAGTGAAGTGGTTGTGAAATCCCGAAATGCCAATGACTTCGTATGCATATCTGCCAGAAATCTTGTGATTGTACGCAAAGTGGACACCGACTCTATGAGCTGCGTATTTGAGGGTTCGGGATCTTCTGTTGCGATCAGTAGCTGTCTTGGAAATGACGCTAGTATCAGAAGCTTACTCGATGCGGTCGTCTCAATGTTAAGAGTCATGGATCTCTGTCTAGTGTGTGTAGGGGTACCTGGACCTTTCGGGGAAGCCACATCTTTACCATTGCTCCTCTCTATCAGGGGCGAGTCTGGATCTGACTGGTCTCTGGTCACCGTCTTCAGGCCTTCACCCAACATGGAAGTAATCACCGAAAGCATTGCAGGGTACGCCACGGCGACTTTTGCCCCAGTCGTAAACGTTTCTAGAAGACCATATAGGTCGAATGCGCGCGAATAGTCAATAGCAGCCACATCCAGCCCGAATAGAATAGCGAAGCAGACTGGCCATAGTGTTGGGATTTTCCACCAACGCTTGAGCCTGTGTTCCATTATGACTATACCCCCAGTCTTATTGTCAAATTTCTGCACGTAGTTAGGCCCACTGATTACCAAAAGGCGAGCCAAGATCTTGGTGGCAAGGACCACTACAGTTGGTTCGTCATCAGCAAGTAGATGAAGTAGCCACTGATCACACTTAGCAAGAATTGTACAGTCCAGAGCTTGAGGCACTTACTTTATTTGTCACGGTTCGGGCAAATTTATGGATATTTGCAAGATCATTCTTTTGGCATAGCAGGTCAGCGTACAGCTCCAAAATTCTCAATGCGATTTGCAGCTGAGTAAGATGGGTATTGCCGTCGCGTTGCTGGACTGCTGGCGCTGATCGAGGAGAGGGACTACTGAGCGTCTTCCTGCGAACTGGCAGATCGGTGTTCAATTTAATACTTTTGCCTCGTAAGGGAGTCGAAGGCAGCTGTTTTGGTTTGTGAATTGCATAAGTGATGTATAATGCCAAGGAGCGCATCGAATCTGCGGACAAGCTCTTGGTGAGCAGGGCTTTGTAAGTCGCGAGGAAGTAGTCGAACGTTTGTGTAGTGAAAGCTTCACCCTTCAAAGCCTCGAGCCACTTCTTGGTAATTCCTTCAGGGACTAGGTCAGTAGATCATAGAGATTTCGAGCTTAGGAAACTGACGCATTCGTGATAATCGCTTCATATTGAAGAGATGGTATTTACTGTGCATGCCGAACACTAGGAATTGCTCGTAGTACAACTTTTGAGCAGGCGGATCTGCACTTCGCCAGAACTCCATATCTACAAGTAAAATACGATAGGCTAGCGGATTGTTGATCACAGAGTCCTCGGGATTGTGTATACGATACCCGACAAACTCCAACATCTCGGTAAGCACCTGCAGGGTGAGTGGTGAAGTCGAAGGCTGTCGATGCGGCGTCATTGTCATGGAATCTGCTTCGGTGAGCGTATCAGATGCCTGCTGGCCCAATTTAGTCGCCAGAATGGTTGATAGAACACCGAACCCATTTTCGCGTTCCATGGCTTCGCTGTTCCTCCAATTACCTTGTACGCTCTCGAAAAGGATCTTCAAGGCCCGCAAAATTTCCTCGGGCCGATGGGCAGCTTCAAGGATAGCTAAGCTGACAGCTGCACACCCACCTACACGCCAGGCAGCGTCGTCAAGTGACTGGGGTACGACAACGGTAGGATCGCCTGTGAGTACGGCGAAACCTGAAGGGTGCAGTAACGCCTCATTAATAGAGGGAATCGCACCGTTGATTGCAAGGGCGTTTCTCCCGCCCCTGGTCACGTTTCGAAGATTTTTGCCAGCTGGCTTCGAGATAAAATTCAAAAGGTAGGTTTCGTCAATGTTATTGTGGTCATCATCATCTAACACCACGTTTGCTGAAATGTTGAGCAACATACTGGCTTCTGGAAGCAGAGTCCCTGCCTTTGACCTTATGGCTGTGACGATGTCTGACCTTTCCTCCTTACCTGGGTGAAGACTCTCATTTCGCAGGTTCAATGCAGCCGAAGCTCGGTAAGTCTGGAAGGAACCGAGGCAGTCTTGATAGTTGCCAGTGTATCTTGGTCCGAGCTCAAAATAAACAGCAATGAGATCGTCGGTTAGCACGTCCGCAAAGAGATTGGCCGATGCAAGACGCCATTGGGTACGGACCATCCCTCTACCCAATCGAGAGGCGAGGTCTTGCGGTGTACCAAGAAAAGCTTGAATTGCTCCAGTCTTTCGATTTGAAGATGGAGATGAAATTCTACCGCGGTCCACATTCGTCGAAGGTGCTGCCGCAGGGTATTGTGATTTCACTTGCTCCACGAATTCACCATCGACGAAAAGTGAAGCTCTCGAGGAAGAAGTAGTCTTGGGTCGCCGATGCGCAATGACAACATGATACCATCGACCTTGGTGGAATGAAACTGACTTGAAACGTACACTAGGCCTCGATGATGACACAGAAGTCTGGAGGATTAAATTGTGAGTGTCCTTCTCTAGGTAGACCAGCACGAAGCAGGTTTGGCTCGCGTCAAACGCCCCGAAGACAGTTGTGTGCGCATTAGGGTCAAATTGTGTTATGTGAAGCCAAAGTGATAGCGTGTAGCCGGTGTTCGAACCAGTGGGCGGAAAGGCTTTTCCAATACCCGGTAATTCTACCGAGGCGAAGCCATTCAAAGACAAGTCAAAGTTGATGTAGGAAGGTGAACGAGAGGATACTAGGGATGCCAACAAAAGATCTGCAACCATGGGCGAAGAGCGCGCATTTCGATAAAGAAGATGGGCATCGTCCAGATCAGCAGCGCCTAATTGGAGTAGAACAGTAGCCAAATTGCGAATTTCAGACAATGAGCGAGCTTCCACGTTATGTTTATTAAGCAGGGAGACAAGAACTGAATGCAAAAGCCCAGTACCGTGCAGAGCTACCAGGTTGCTGGTAGACAGATTGGCCAAATAATTGATAACAGCAGGTACAGCACTTATCATTTGGTCAGTCTTTTGCGGAGGTTTCTCGGAGGTGGTCTCCAGACCTCTCCAGAGCTCGAAAAGAAGCAGAATCGCGTCTTGATGGTGGACAGTAGTCAACGAATCAATTGAACTTCTGAGTATTCCATGAAGACGACTCGTTCCATGCCCATCATAGGTTCTAGCGCCACTTTCAGCATTCTGGGTAGCTGGAGACAGCGATTGGGTAGACCCGGAATCTGTTGAAGGCTCATAGGAGCGGTCTAATTTTCGCCTCAGTCTCTGGAAGAAGCCAGTCATAGATTCGTCATTTAAGGCACATCCTAATAGACAACCGAAAACCTCCTCTGTCAAATCCTCAGACCAAGGGTTGACTATTGCGTCCTTGCAGGATATCTTTTCGTGTAGGATTTGTTTCACTTCGAGCCATCCACCTCGTTTAACGCGCAGGCGGAAGTATTTTTGGTTTCCCTTATGTTGCTGCAGTGCGGCTGCTAAAATACCGAAGATTGCATGAAGGAGACTGACTGATAGCGGGAACTCTTCATCGAACGTATTAGCTTGACGAGTCCATGTCCCAGAAACTTGCTCAAGAGCCACAATCAAAGTCTGAAAGCCGTTCAGGTGCCTGAATGCGTCCCTCAGATGCTGAACATGGGAGCTTCCCAGCAATGACTGCCTGATACGATGGGCCGCTTCCAATTTCTGATATAGGTAATTCGATGTCCCATTGTGCTCAGGTACCGATTCGATTTGTCCCAGTACCTGTATCTGCGTTCGAAATTCCGCCACCTCTGGCGCAGGGTCCTGAAGCGTGGAAGCCCGACTCCGGGACATTGCAGGCGTCGGAGCAGATCTCGTTGACAGACCAAATCAGATTATGGTATAGTCATCCTTATTTGCATTGCATCTGACCCTCCTTGACACCGGCAGTAAGACGGGCTGTGTCTCGTGCCAACTCCATGTGTATTTTGTGGGTATGACGGGGAGCGAGCTCCTCACATTGCGCCTTCAAACAGACGTGCAATACCCAGGTAAGTACGTGCATCAAGTTCTCCAAGCGCTGTTGCCCCGATCAGCACACTAGGCTCACCTAGAGGATGTTGAAAGTAATTGCTGGCTACCAGAGCAGAATTGCATGCAACGCCAAGCCTCTCGAGCCGCCAGGGCGCTTAAGGCAATTCAAGGGTCCAGAGCGCTGCCTGGTCGTCATCTGCGCGCATGCTCTTATCTCCCCAGCTTCTCACCCTCTGACTTCCATCCTTCTCTTACTTCCTCATCCTTTTTCTTATTATCTTGTACAATACCAACGTCGTGCCATCCCGAGGTTCTAGATCAACTATGAAGGCCACCTTCGTCTCGCTGCTGCTGCCTTTATTGGCCTCGGCGTCTCCAGTCCTGATCGATACCATCCATAACGAAGCTGCTCCCGTACTCTCATCTACCCAAGCAACCGAGATACCCGACTCCTACATAGTTGTGTTCAAGAAAGACGTCACACATGCTTCGGCAACCTCACATCATGACTGGGTCCAAGACCAACATGTCGAGATAGAGAATGCGAAGCGGGATCTGCACAAGAGATCCCAAATTCCCATCTCTACCTTCGGTGGACTTCGACATACATACAATATCGCCGGAGGTCTACTTGGATACTCTGGCCATTTCGACGAAAGCGTTATCGAGAGAGTCCGCAGGCATCCAGATGTAAGCAAACACTTGCATCATCTCTTATCTGCCTATCTACCCGCACGTGATCAATACTAATGAGACCATTTGTTAGGTCGCATATATCGAGAAGGACTCAGAGGTACATACCATGAGCAGTCCAGAGACAGAGAAAAACGCACCGTGGGGTTTGGCCAGAATATCCCATCGCAACAGCTTGAGCTTCGGTACATTCAACAAGTACCTTTACTCCGAGGACGGAGGCGAAGGCGTAGACGTCTACGTGATCGATACGGGTACGAATGTCGAGCATGTTGACTTTGAAGGTCGCGCACAATGGGGCAAGACCATTCCTGCCAATGACCCCGATGAGGATGGCAATGGCCACGGCACTCATTGTTCCGGTACCATTGGCGGAAAGAAATATGGTGTTGCCAAGAAAGCCAGCATATATGCCGTCAAGGTTTTGAAATCGAATGGGTCAGGAACAATGTCCGACGTTGTGAAAGGTGTAGAATGGGCTGCACTATCTCACGCTGACAAGATGGAGGCTGCCAAGAAGGGCAAAGGTAAGAAGGGATTCAAGGGCAGCGCTGCAAACATGAGTCTTGGTGGAGGTAAATCAGTCACCTTGGACCTCGCTGTCAATGCAGCCGTCGACGCTGGTATTCACTTTGCAGTTGCCGCTGGGAATGACAACGCTGACTCCTGTAACTACTCGCCCGCGGCCGCAGAAAAAGCTGTTACCGTGGGCGCCTCAACCCTGGCTGATGAGCGCGCTTACTTCTCCAATTACGGCAAGTGCAATGACATCTTCGCTCCCGGCCTCAACATCCTGTCGACCTGGGTTGGCAGCAAGTACGCCACAAACACCATCTCCGGTACATCGATGGCCTCCCCCCACATTGCCGGTCTTTTGGCCTATTTCCTTTCTCTTCAGCCCTCCAAGGGTTCTGCCTTTGCCGTCGCCGACATTACTCCCAAACAGCTCAAAGAGAATCTGATATCAGTCGCTACCTTGGGTAGCCTTACTGATGTACCCAAGAACACCAAAAACGTGAGTTACCGCTGATCTTTCAAAATATCGATGTACTAATAGTCTCGAAAGATCCTCGCGTGGAATGGCGGAGGATCTTCCAATGTTTCCGAGATCTTTGGTGACAGCGCTCGCCACCAAGTATCAGAGAAGAAGGCTGTCGCAAAAGCCAAGGAATTCCTCAAGGCTGAAATTGAGAACCTCGAGGGGTTCTTTGATGAATTGAAGTAGGGGACTGAGTCCCATGGCTGTTTACAGCCATTGTCATTGAAGGGGACTTGAACAACTACGCGTGCATGGGAGTGGTTTCATTTGTATGACGGTCGAATTTGGGTTGAACGGCAAGGCGTGGTGGGTTTGCGTTTTCCAACGGTCGAGTCCCACCCACAGGAGCGATAGTTTATAGTTTTGGAACATGATGCATTGATCCCAGAAGTAATCCTGATCTCACCGAATACTAAAATCATCACCTCCAAACTGCTGAGCCGCAAACGCAAGCAGAATTCGACAAAATGCAAGGTATCCATCTACCTCGCCGTCGCTGTCCATCAGCTTCCGGAGCGGAGCGGGCAAAAGGCTTCCCGGACAGTGTGATGCCACCCTAGTTCTAACGCCGAAGCTAGCCCGCGATGCATGATCAGACGCGAGTGATGTCTCTGCTCGCCTTCAGGACGACCTCAGTGCTCTCTTCCTCTTCGAGTGTTTGCATAGAATCTGATCGTGAGAGACTCAGACTCACCCTCGGTCTGCCCGACGCCAAGAGCTCATCTGAATTGACGGGACGATCCATCGCTGGCTGCAGATCCATGTCACCTCAGCCTCGACCACGACAATTCTCCCGCTGTGCACTGGGAGATTTGTGTTGTCACATTGCTCTGCTGAAGAGCTGCGATATGAGCGAGCGCGATCCTGGTCTAGGGGGCGCAAGATAAGAGTCGTCGATTTGACCTAGACCTCTCTACAGAAGCCAAACAGTCCACCATCCACCGTCCTTGGCATGCGGCCTCACCAAGTGGCAAGCAGTTGTCATCGTGGAGTCGTTCGAATCGGTGAAAAGCTGGCCTCCGCTCCGGACGACTGCGAGTGGCAGGCTCACACCTGACCTGAGACGAACGGGCCGATATGGCGTATCAACAGAGTAGCCATCGCCAGCCGAGCCATAACAACCAATATCAGGGCGCTCCGACATTACGATCCCTCTACAATACCTCTCAAGCGCCAGGTGCACCCTCATCTGTAAGGCGGATACCGAGTTTTGACCCAGGAGATGATACGGCATCATCTGACCCCGCGAGTGGTCTCGTCGACCAGCGCAGACGTTATAGGCCTGGGAGCATTGCTGGCAATCAACATGAAGAACTGTATATGGCTCCTCAAAGTCCGGAACTGCCACCAAGGCCAACATCTTACGGCACAAGTGGCGGCGTCGGTGGTGGATATCAGCATCAGGATACTGCGCCGGAGCCACGCGCATACAATCCACAGCAATACGGCGCTCCTCAGTCACAATACAGTCCTCAGCCTTCGAGCGCCACGGCCAGCACTTTCAGTACTGCTGCTCATCAGCCCTATGTGCCTGCAGCATATCAGCCTAGCAGTAACCTATATCAGTCAAATTATGGAGGGCGCCCTCAAGCAACACCGCCACAAGTGTATCCACCAACAATGTCACCACTTGTATCTGCCCAGAACTCGCCTCCTCCTCCTCCCCCGCCACCGCGGCCGTACGATCAGCGGTATGGCAACCGCGTCTCCCCTCAGATCCGCACAGACTCGAGACAAAATAACCTAGTCTCACCACCCGAACTACCTAATCGACAACAAAGCCTACCTCCTTTACCGAATTCACAGTCGTCTACGGGACCTTCTTATACTCCACCTGCTCCTCCGCCCCCACCTTTCTCACCGACTCACGATGCTTACCCAAATAATTTTGCTGTAACTCCTTTGCAGTCCTTCTCCCAGCGTAATTCGACAAGCCAAACCTCACAACAACGGCCTACTGCTAGACCGCCCTCACTCCATGGTATGTTACCCGCACTTCCAGCCTCTGCCAATGGTGGCCCGCGAATTCCATCTCCAGCTATCCACAGAAGGCCTGTTGGTCTGAACAGTCCGTTACCTCCAACGCCCGGGACTCCTGGAACACCTAGTACACCAGGGCCTACGCCGCCTACGCACTCGCCACAACGTAGCGACACTATCGGTCGACATCCTCAAGCGAGGCCTCTCCCTGGGCCTCCGTCGGCTTCAGCTTCTGGGCCGGACTACTTCACTAGCAGCAATGGCTATAGCGGCGAACAAGGTACAACCCCTGGATACGATGACTTAATGCAGGAAGTCGAAGCGGCAGTAATGGGCAGACCGCCGCCTCCAGGCTCAACCCGAAGTCCAAGAGCCACGAGAACACCGCATCATAGATCGATCGACGAAAATGAGGCGACACAACAGTTATTCTATGGGACTTTACAGAGCGGCGCCAGTCCAGGCGACGAGAATGCTTATACTAATGGTAATATTGAGGAGACTTCTGAGGGACAATACATCAACTATGGTGCCTACAGTGATAGAGGTGATGCCGAAGCGGAAGCCGGTCTGGCTGCTATGCAAATGGCAGACGAGCAAGATGCTCTTGACGCTGCTCGAAGGCGAAGTCAAGGCTCGCATCGTGGGTCTGGTGGATCTCAACAAACGCCGAGGTCCCAGGAAGAATTTAGTAGTGACAGCGATGTTCACATTGATATGGACACATATGGTGGAGGATTTTCCGGCAAAGTACCTTATGGCGATCGAGAATCATCTCTACCACCAGAAGGCTATGGCTATGCAAATTCAGTGGACGACCAAGGGCGACCTTTTTCTGCAACGAGGTCTTCACAACGTTCTAATCTCTCCAGGTTATCGGATACCCATGGCGGACTCTACGACTATCCCATACCTGGAGAATCTCAGATCCATCCTTTCGCACCAGCACGAGTAGACAGGGCAGGCACAGGCGGCTTCTCTGAACCAGGAGCGCCACCACGGCGACTCAGCTTTGAAGACGGCGACGAAGCGACTTTGGCAGAGTCCTTTGAAGACGGCGATGAGGCGACTTTGGCCGAGTATCACTCATCGTCAACGCAAAGTCCTTCAAGAGAAATTCCAGACATGTTCTTCCACCCAGGGGTCAGCCCGTCTCCGCGGCCTCTTCCCCCAGCTCCGACAGGACCGAATCGATCACTGCCTCAGCTCATGCCAGCCGGCACTTATCAAAACCCTGAGAAGCTACTACACTTTGATCAATACGGACGCCCAACATTCCCCGCTGCTCCAGATGCCTACAATCAATTACTCACTCCCCAAGGCACGGGTCGATCCTCATCTTTGATAAGTCATAGTAGCACGCCACAGACGGCCCTTCCGTTACGATCGAAAACGGATGCAGACCGGGCGAAGATACTCAAACAGCAGCAAATGGGTCTTCGCGCAGGTTCCGTATATGGCACAGATTCTTTCGGCGATCCGTCATTGAATCCTAGTGCAGAACTTCTCAATCTTCCGGAGATCCCATCTGGGAAGCGCAGAAAGTTCAACCCCTCGAAGCTCTCAACTGCCGATTTCAAGAAGTGCGCCGAGCCCTGGGCTTTGTCCTCAATCACTGCGTGGGTTAAAGAGATGAGCGAAGGAGAAGCGGACCTGAAGGAACATGCGATTGCTGAGGGCATTGTGGCGCTCTTCACGCACAAGGTTCCGACCATGAACACAGCAGATGCTGAGGCTCTGGGAGCAAGAGTGGTAAGAAGCATGTTTGATTCAGGTACACTCATGAAAGAAGAGGAATGGGTCAAATTTAGTACCACGGAGCTATCAGGGGTCCTTTATCAATTGACAGGTACTGGGTGCTATTCGCCTAGGGTACATACGGAAGCCTTTCCGGGACGTTGTTACTCTCATCTTTGTATGCGCACTTTAAAGAAGATCAACCTGCAGAATCAGGGACTGGAACCTCAAAGAAAGGTAGAAGACTGGGTAACATTCTACAACGTCACTAAGCATCAGATCGAGAAATATGACAAGAAGGAAGTTGAGCGCCAGAACAATTTACACGAAATCGTGACGACGGAAGACTTGTTCATGGACCAATTGAATATCCTTCGCAATCTTTACAGAGACGAACTGGGTAAATGGCAACCCCCAATCATTGCTCCAAAGAGAAAAGACAGCTTTTTGAGTGAGGTTTTTGGCAAAGTGGACGCTATCAAGCGTGTGAATGAGGACTACCTCCTCGCTCAGTTGAAATATCGCCAAGAAGAACAAGGGCCTTGGATTACTGGCTTTAGCGATATATTTCGTGAATGGATCCGCAAAGCAAAGGTCCCATATATTGAGTATGCAGCGAGCTTCCCAAATGCGACTTCTTTGATCCGTTCAGAAGCCGAACGTAACATCCTTTTCCGCCAATTCCTGGACCAAGCGAGAGACAATGAGCGGTCGAAACGGTTAGGATGGGATACGTACCTCAAAGCACCTATCACAAGATTGCAGCGGTACAGTCTACTCCTTATCACTGTCCAAAAGCACACAGTCAAAGAGTCCGAGGAAAAGGTCAATTTGACGAAGGCTATCGAGGAAATCAAACAGGTGACATTAGAGTGCGATGCTCGAGTAGCCGACATGACGAAGAATGTGGGTCTTGCCGAGCTTCAGGCAAAGCTTCAACTTCGAGCAAACTTCACGGACGTAAAGCTGAACCTCACTCATTTGGGCCGGGAGATTATTCACCAAGGAGATCTTCAGAGGACGGGATCCAACAAATTCAGCTGGGTAGAGACACATGCGATACTATTTGACCATTACATGGTCCTTTCCAAGGTCCTTGCAGTACGGGACGCAGCCGGGGGCTTAAAGTATGAGAAATTTGATGTGTCAAAACGACCTATACCCATGGATCTTCTTACCCTAGAGAGCGCCAGCGACGACCCAGTCGTCAAGTCAACTATGAAGGGAATAGGAGCTGTGGCAGCCGCTACCAAAGCTCCCACCGAGCCACGAGCGAGCCGGCAATCAGTGTCCAATCCTACTGGCGGCCCAGGCACACTCAATCACACGAACACAGCTTCTTCCGCAGCATCCATACTGACAAACGGCTCCGCAAAGACCCTCGTTACCACAACCGTACTTGACAGCCCAAGGGACGAGAACCTTCTCTGGCCGTTCCGCATAAAGCATCTTGGGGCAAACAAGGTCTATACACTCTACTCACCAACCGCCCAGGACCGACGGGAGTGGTCCGAGAAGATCATTGAAGCAAAGACTCGGCATGCAGATTCGCTCCATAAGCAGAATGCTGAGCCATTCCGTCTCAAAGTCGTTGCGGACACTGCCTTTGCCAATGATCCTATGTCAGGGGCCGGTAAGACTGTAGTCATCAGAGGCACACCTCTCGACCGTGCTATATCGGAGGTGGAGGCGCAATTCCAAGATGCAGGCCCACGGCCTACGCCAGTGTGCAGAGCTGCTGTAAATTGTGCGACTTCTTTCAACCAACCCTACGGAAGTGCGATGGTAGCAGTGGGGACAGACTATGGGGTCTACATAGCCAAAGCCAATAACCCCAGAAGTTGGACAAGAGTAAGCTCATGACCAAGGATTTTGCTGTAGTATGAGAACTAATCCTATCACTAGGCCATTGCAAGCACTCGTGTCACCCAGATCGCCGTTCTCGAAGAATTCTCTCTCTTTCTTCTCATCTCCGACAAATCTCTCATAGCCTACCACCTTGACACTGTCTGCCCCGTCGCCGGAGGTGCTCCTTCTGCTCACTCGGGCTCTACAGACAGCAGCCGCCGTGCACCCCAGAAACTCTCAGGTACCCGTGACGTCGGTTTCTTCGCCACCGGCCGCATGAAAGACCGCACACTTGTCTTCTACAAGAAGCGCGAAGGCATCAGCAGCACCTTCAAGGTCCTCGAGCCCGTCTATCAGAAATCCTCCACCGGCGGCAATCTAGCAGCCGGGATGCGCAATCGATTCGGCATCAAGAAAGGATCTGTAGAATTCTTCAGAGACTTCGACGACTTTTACATCCCATCCGAAACCTACACCATCAACCTCTTCCACTCCTCCCTCGCCATCTCCACAGCCCGAGGCGTCGAAGTCCTCACCCTAGACAAAAAAGTCCCCTTCTCGATCCCCGATCTCAAACAACCAGAAACCGCCTCCATCGCCCAACGGATCCGCGACCAAAGACCCCTCGGCATGTTCCGCCTCTCCGACTCGGAATTCCTCCTCGTGTTCGAAGAAGTCGGCATCTACGTCAACAAACACGGCGACGTCTCCCGCTCCGTGGTCCTCGAGTTCGTCGGCCGAGCACGCCAAGCTTGTCTCGTTGCGGGGATGTTCTTGGTGCTGTTCGATGCCGGGGGGGCGTTTGTGGAGGTACGGAATGCGTTTAATGGGCGGTTGAGGCAGGTGGTTTCGGGGAAGGATGTGAGGTTGTTGGATGATGGCGCGAATGGGATTAATGGGAAGGTGAAGCTTTGTATGCAGCATCCAGAGTATGAGCGGTGTCAGGTTGTGTTGGAGTTGGTTATTAATGAGGGGTTGAAGGAATAGAGTTCTAAACGATATTAGAAGAGGAAAAAGAGAAGGAACCCCAGCCAGCAGTGGATCGAAGAAGCCGCTCCGAATTCATTTCGAAGACACCGGCCTCGAGGTAACGCTGGGTGCATGCAGGGATGTAGGGATAAAGGAGCCATTGGATGAAGACATGTATCTATGGGACCAGATCGGGCGCACTTGGGGAGATTTCCCCTATTCCCTCCATGCTTCAGCGCGGAGAGATTTTTTATGACAATGAATGACGGCGGCATCTCGATCGTACTTTTTCTCAAAGCGGCGATTTGGATGAGTTGGGTTGGGATCGATTGACATAGTATTAGCGAATTGAGCTATTGAGTGTTTTGTTCGAAGTGTGCCGAATGATCTGACGTTGGATTTCAGGATTTCAAAATCGGAGTGAAAGTAGACGATGGCAGTGCCTGCTAATCCGCAACTTCGCTGATACTCTTGAATTGATGCTATGAAGCTATATGAAATCTAGCCCAGACACAGCGAATTGATTTATTGTTTCCCACGTTATTGCATATCACTGGTCCAGCGCCCTCTGAATCAATTCACAAAGCCGCCCAAAATACTCCAAACGCGAAGTATTCACGCACAAGCGCTACCAAAAGCTTTCAAGTCCAAGTATTTGAATTTCTATACACGATTTTATACAAAAATTCTAAACTAATAATTGTCTCCCTGACATACTTTGACATCGAAGAAACACATCAACTGGACCGGATAGCCGAGCTAAAGGGTATCATCCCCTCGATACAAACGAAAACATCGGTGTCTTCGAAAACACCTGAAAGATCCATCATGTGGTATGATTAATCTAAACTTGATTGGGAACCCCAATTTGACAGGGTTAAGACAGCGACATACATCTCTTTAGCTATGTACTGTATTGGAAGTCGATCAATGAATAGATTCTATGCTAAGGCATCTGCTAGAACTTTGCCGTATTTTAAAGATATCAAACCTCAAAGTATGGGCAAACATTTCCAACCGATAGCGCTTATGATTGCATGGATTCATTTGCAGAAAGTGAGACTTCGTCGATCAGGAGGCTATTCAATTGGGGGATGCCATGAGACGCCAGACGAGCTACCATAATCCCAGCCGTAGGGATATGAGAGACCGCCACGTTTTCTAGCTGCATTGCACGTCAATATGTAATTAAGGAAGTGCAAGAAGCCCCGTGGAGAGCAAGGAGCTCCTTCCTGGCTAGGGTCAATGGGAAATCGGAGCAGTCGATGGCCAAGCTTGGGACTATGCAAGGGAAGGACACGGTCGGTGGACTGGGCTTAGTAAAGCGTGCTCAGCATCGAAAGTCTGTGATAGCTGAGAGGAAGATGATTCAAGTCTCCGGTCCTTCCAAGGTAGTGGCTATAGCCTGTCTAATTCTCGGATCAACTCAAGGGCAGCTGTCGTGGGTCCTGGAAGCCCCGTTGGCCCCTTCGCCCTTTCGAACTCCTTGAGTTTCACATCGAGGGCGTCTTGAAGCGCTTTTTCAACCTCCATCATATGCTCGTATTCTCTCGCGGTAGCCCTGACAGCCGAAGAAAACCTATTGAGCTCACTAGATTTTGATATTCCCCCGCAATCTCGAGCACCCCTCTGCCATAGCAGCTCAACCAGTCCAAATTCAAATTTCATGGCCGCTAGAAACAGCGGACTTCTTCCATCACCGTCCTTCGTATTCAGATCGATGCCTGGTAAAGACAAAAGGGCGAGGACCAGTTCCGAGGCGTCAGAACACTCTTTGAGATCAAGCTTTTTGGTGGAAGAAGCCTTACATAAATAGTGAAGGAACTGCGCTCCTGTATTGTCAGTTCTACTGGGGTCTGCCCCATATTTGTTCAACAGATTGACTATTGTATAATTAAGCGCAGCTGCATCTGGGTGCGACCGAAGGGAGATTGCTAAAGCAGATAGAGGTATCAACTCCGTCCCCATCTCCTTATCCGAGCAGAATCCAGGTGGGAATTTGGAGCCAAGGTTCGGATCGGCGCCATGGTCCAGAAGGAGCTCGACTATTGTTATGTCACCATAAGCGATGGCTATACCTAATGG
>JAABUP010003607.1_pt1 | contig 27114 bp, 25 predicted proteins | sample 5559201 | NCBI WGS metagenome assembly JAABUP01 (sample SAMN10711887, study PRJNA513373) | rock metagenome | isolation source: Antarctica rocks | place: Antarctica | reverse complement strand
TGCTTCATTTTTACCTTCTGAAGTAGCTCTCATTGCTTTTTCATTTCAGAAAATACCAATTTCCCCCTTAATAAATCTTATTCAGGTAGTGGCTTTTCAAGATCAAATAAGGTGCTCACTTTAAATCCTGTCTGCTTGTGATGTTGTATTGCCTCATGATTGTCAGTTGTTAAGAAAATGACTGTTTGTCTTGTTTCTAGATAATGGCAATAGACTCACAACAAGAATGATTATAAAAGTTATTTGCATGATGATGTGCTCACTGATCTGATAAAGAAGACAAAGTAGTAATCTAAACAAAAAGGGCCTATCTAGAACTGTCTGAAACAAGTGCTGTTTAATGAACTGAAACCCTCTGTGATGTGTGTATTCTTGATGTCTTTCTATATGGCGAAGCCTTCAATTTAGCCCTTCTTTGCTTTTTCTCATGAATTATTCTTTTGTTTTCACAACACAAGCTTGTTGTTACAATAAGATCAAATGTAATGACAGAATGCTTAACTAAAGTTGTAAACAGAAACTGCAACACAAGAACTCTTTCACTTACTGAGTCATTTCAGAGTCTTTTGCAGAGCTAAAAGACAGCTTCACTAGTGTGTTCTGTTTAATTGTTAACTTTGTTGTGAGTTTACTGAGAGACCTCTTTGTGATTTATAACAGTAACGCCACTGCTCTATTGATGCATCTCTGCATGCTGAAGGTTTGTTTTAAGAATTCATATCTGTTAAAACTTAAAAATGACTGAACTAAGCACTTTCAGATTAAGATGCCTCTTTACAAGAAACTCATCATGAGAGAGCCTTAAGATATAACAAAGTGAATCACAGAGAATTATCAACTTGTGTTTTGACCACTCAGTCTATTCAGTATCATCAACAATGACCACTATTTTCACAACGTCAAGGGGCACTGAAACAATTTGTGTTTTGTCATGCAGAAATGTGCTACTTCACAGAGTGGCTTGCAGTTTTGTCTTTTAAAGCTTGCTCAGGTTCATTTGTCTTTTCTTTTAAGTGTCACTTTATCTCATCTTATTTCAGCATCTGTGAAATGTTTGAAACTTCTTTACATTAACTGCGGTACTACAAGGTCTTCAAAATGCTTGCTTTGATGAATCATATCACTCTGAACTTTTTGTTCTCATCAACACTCAAGATAACTACACACATTATTGAAAAGCATTTCTCAAAGAAGAAGGTCTTTTACATCTGTTGTTGCATTGTATTGCATATGAGTGTTGCAACAATCATGACTTACAAGAGATATTTGACTACATTAACTATAAATCAGACCTTTCTATACTTCAGCCTTTTACACAGTCAGAAGACTATGAATCTAGACAAAGGTCAGTATGCTTACACTGAGTTGAGAATCTTTAAGAGTACATCACTCAGACATGTTGTTTTAACTCAGCTTGACTCTTTCTCTCTGATTTTCTTTGTCTCATGAATCTCAGATCAGTCTTCAGAGAATTTTGATCAACAGACTGTGTCAATGCATTCTTCAAAAGGCAAATACAAAAAGCATTATGAGATTGTGCACTAAGCTGTGACTTTATCTCACTCAGCAGATAATTTAAGTCATCATCATCTTAAGGCACTGAGACACTTGCACTCTCATACTTCTTGATAACATTTCTGTGTATATTCATCTCATTTGCTCAGGTGTTTTTCTTCTCTGAGTATTGTTTTCACTTAACTAAATACTGAATGATCTTGCACCTCTTGACTCAGTGTACTTGCTTTTAAAGCAATTACTCAATGAGAAATTGATCATTCTTCAGGTCTACAACAGTTGGTTTCTCTTAAATAACCTCTATATTGACACTCAGCACATATGTGAGGTTCTGCTTCTTAATCATTGATGTCATCATACTAGCATCTCTGCACTCACTCAGTAGAATTGTTTATTTTCTTGACAGATCTGAATGAGAAGTATCTTCTGCACAAATGTGTTTGAGTGCTGCTTATGTAGTGTACTGTCAGTGAAGAATTCCTTAAGTCTTTTCAGATTAAAGTGACAGAATTGAAACTGAGTTGTCTTCAACTCAAAACAGCATCTTAAAGAGTAGATGAACTTTACCTTTATGTTCAACTGAGCTGATGTTGATGAGACCTTCATCAAGAGCAAAATTTATGATAATAGAAGGGTTATCTTCATCATGCTTGTATCTTGCAGCTGAAGTGTTATTTATTTGATCAAACATGATAAAAATAATTATTAACTGTTAAGACGTACTCTGAAAGGTGACTGTATGCTTAAAAAAGTCTATCAGAATTAGGGGGTGAGTGGGTTCTGAATCAAGATTGATGAGATTCATCACCTTTGTTGCATTATGAAATGATATCACAGTTGTATTGTTGTTGCTGCTCAAAAATAAGCTTGAATCTATAAATAAGAGTATTGCTTCAGCACAAAGTCTAGAGTTGATGTTGTTAAGTTCATCACTGCAGGTAGATAATGACAGCATCTCAGTGCTGCATTCAATCAAATTCACATTTCAGCCTAATGTTAAGGTTGAATGCTTCAAGCTGATTGAAGAAGTGGTCAATTTCTGTGATGTGTCTCAGCTTTAAAGTTTCGCTGCCTCATTCACAAAATGATACTTTATGTTTATGTCAATGACATTGATATTCTCAGAGCGTCTGATTTTGCGTGACCTAGTATCAACTTTGCTCTTTGAGCTGAACTGTTTAAGTTCTTTTTCAAGCTCAACACAATGAAGGTTCTGAAGGTGAAACATCAACTCTTGCATCAATTCAAATACTTCAGTGCACTGCATCTGTGAATGTGAACATATTGAGGCTTTGCTACCATTTAGCTTCTCAACATGCTTGTTAACATGAGCTTGTCATTTGAGCTGATCAGAAAATTGTTGCATTCATACAGTGATGAGAAGCGTAGCATCACTCAGACATCAAGAACAGTATTCAGAGAAGGTCAGATACTCATCATAGCTAAAAGAATTGCATTGAGTTGAAATTTCTTCAGGTTCATTCAAGTAGGCTTGACAATGATCTGTTTAAGTCTTCTCACTGATAAATCATTCACTGCAGGCAAAACACAGCTCTGCAAATTCATGACTCACTCTGAGTTTCTTTCTGTAGCAGCTGTATATGTGATTTCATCTCTGTGAGGCTGGTTTTCTGATTCAGACATAAAGTTAGCACTTGCTCTTCATGAAAGGTGAACAAGTCAACAAACATGTCTATCTGCTGACACCTCTTTCTCACACAGCAGCACTTCTTTAACTTTAAGTCTGAATGAAAGGCTACTTCAGTGTTCTGCTAATAGAGGTCAATTATATAATCAAGTACTACATGACCTGTTTCACTGCAAATAAAAGCAATTGCAAAGAGATTCTCTGTCAGAGTGTAGTGTTGAAACATCAGTTGCTCTGTACAAGAAAACTAAGTATGATGATGTCTGATCTGCTCTGTTTTCTGCACCTTAAAGAGCAGTTTTCTTAATTGAAGCTTCTGACATCTGCAGAGCTTTGTAAATACAAGCTTTCTTTTTGCATGTGTAACTCTTTGCAACAGCAGTCTTTAGTCACTGAGTTATCTTTAAGCTCAAATGAGAGCTTTTTCAGTTTCTCTTTGATGACAATGAACTTCAGGCTATTCTCAAGTTTGTGTTGCTTTTTTGCTAATAAAGACTGTCACAGTTCAGAATTGCAAGACAGAGTCATGACACAGAGTAGATCATTGACAATAGTATGAGGCTTGTCATCAAGATAGCTGTTTTGACTGTCTGTTTTAAGGTTTCAAGATGCATAGAAATCACTGTATGTATCTTCACTGATGTGTGCATTATGTTGTCTTCTCTGAGTCAATGAGTAAAGCTTGTTTAGTTGTATGTTAATCTGATAGAAAACTTGTGAAAAATGACATGTGAGAAACATACTGATGAGATGTAGACCCTCAGCTCTGAAGTCATAAATTGTGAGTAACTAAGTGTATTGTGCACAAAAGCTCAATTCTTGAATGTGCTGACTGAAGACACAGACTGAGTCAATTACACCATCATCTCACTGATAAAGAGAAGTGTGAAGCACACATGAGTTTCATTCAAGATGAAACATCTTGTCTTCTGATGATTTAATATTCAAAAGAGCATCAATAGTTTTGCAATCTTTAAATGCCTCTTTCTCAATGAACATAGCTAGGTGCATGAAGATAAAACTTCAAAAAAGTAATTAAGGCTTTAGCTCTTTGTGCAATGAGTGCTTTGATTTATCTATAATTAGTCTTTTTAATTGATGTGAGATGCATGAGCAATCAGAACTGATCTCTTGCTGAGTGTGAAGGTTATTCTCTTAACATTCTTCACAACTTACATTGCAAATTCTGTCTTTCTTTGTTTATTTTAAAAGACTTCAAAGAAAATGTTCTGTTTAATACACCTTAATACAGCATGCATGATCTAGTGATGAAGAGAAAACAGCACTTACTCAATAGTATAGATCTCAGTCAGAACCTGCACAGCATGTTGACTCAAGATATTCATTTACTCTGACTGAAGTGAATGCATGAAGCTGAATTTCTGCCCACACCTCTATTTTGATTTCTGGTCTTTTGTACTTGTTTTAGTCATTTTTTCATAGCTGTGTATCAAGATGAATAAAGTGTATCATAGTGGCATAGCATCTTTCTCACTTTCTTTAAGCAAGTTTAAGTTTCAGTTGTAAGACATACTTGATATACTAGATGTCATCAGTGACAGTAATCTTATAGTGAGATCAGTAAAGATTCACTGACAACTCACATTTAATGTCAAGAGGGTAACTTTGTCAGCTATCTTCAGGTAATCTTTTCACTGTCAGTCATCAGTAAAATTCTTATAGATTTGAACAACAGTGCTCATGCACACTCAAAAATCATTATATTGACTTTTAACTTTGAATGCAATACATCTCACAAAGTATTTAAATGTCTTTATGCTTTCTGAAGATACATCAGAATGCTTTGTCTGATATCTGTTTTGTAAAAGAACAAAAGCATCAGAAAGATGTCTCTTTCTTAACACTGATTAATTAACTTACTGATTTCATAGCTTTAAAGCCTGATGATAATCATGCTTTATAGCTTCTTAAAGTTTCTTTTTGACTTCTTTCTCATTGATGCTGTTCTTGTTATTCTTAAAGTCTTTTACATGAGTTTGTGTAAAGAAGTTCTCAGCTGAGTTTTAATCTGTCATTGAGAATGAAAAGACAACAGAATGAGCAAAGAAGTCAAAGGTGAATCAGAACTGAAGAAGTCAAGTGAGAAAGAGAAAGCTTGCAGCAGTGATGAGACATGAGGTTGAAAGAAAGGTCAGATAATCTAAAGATTAAAGTAAAAAAGAATGAAAGAAGGTGAGGCATTTTATAAAGCAACAAGACAACAAAGCAGCTCTTAAGAAGAAAAGACTTCATCTTCAACATACTATGAGAGTGAAAGGTCTCATCTTGTCTTTGTGTGTGTGTGTGTATGCCTGTGTGTATGTGTCTGATCTTGAAGGGTTCTTGTTTCAGCACCTTTAAGGCCTTAAACTGAGCATTTGTGCATCATTGTCTAAAGTTGACAAAATAGATCAACAGGACCAGCAATCAATAATCAGCATGATTGATGTATCAAGACAAGTGAGCAGAGCCACCTGAGCAAAGGATGAAGAGAGTGAGCAATGAGTGAGTGAAGAATAATTCGCGCCTGCGCAAGGGCGGCAATGCTGACTAACTGCAACGGGACCCACAAAATATTTTGTCGTGTCCGAGTACCTCACAACAACATGTTCTCTAGGCCTACAACAGTGAAATCCCGTAGATCACATGCTTGTAAATGCCTAGTCACAGTACTAAATACACATGATGTTAACGTGCTCTAGGTCTATGGAGCCTGCCAGATACTTAGGATCGGCAATCATTTATGACCTAGAACTATAAGGTAGTGAAGCGGCCATGGTTAGCTGAAGTAAATTTCTAACTTGAGCTGTCATCATCATATCATGGTGCTCATCATCATATGATAGGGAAGATGCAGGAGTGCCTTTTTTGACCAACCCTTCTTTTGAACACATATCTAAACCGTGTGTGTGTAGTAAACAAGAAAAGTCTGGCCCACTTTCAAGTGAAGAGACCCCAAAAACGCTTCTTGCTGTTCTTGATATCACACTCAAACTCTGAAATGTGCTTCTACAATGGTTCAGTTCAGCGTCAAACTCGGTGATGAGCTTGAGCAAGAGGGGAGGACGGTCATCATGTTAGGCCGCGGCGCCACCGTCACATGGGGGTGGGCACTGTGGCCTCTCTGTGATAGATACCTGGTAGGGTAGCGGCATATGAACGGCCGCCGGCCGGAATTAGCAGTCAGCGCAGCGTGATCGCACATGTCAGAGACGGGACGCACCCGCAGTATATATTGTATAGTGATAAGCAGCTATGACAACGAGCACCTTGCAATGTCGTCTGCAATAGTCTGAGGGCCTCGTATCAACATGGTGTCACGAGAACAGCGTCTAGCGATTCTTCAGGCTCATCTCCAACCTCCGCCTCTTCCCCTCCCGCGTCCGCGTCCGCGCACCGCACCTCTTCCCCGGTTGAATCCTCCCCTACCTCTGCCTCCACCTCCGCCTCCGCCTCCCGACCTCTGCTCTGCAGGCCTTGGACCAGCGTTCCTCCTCGCCTCTCTTTCCTCCTCGCTCGCATGAAACTTGTTCTCAATCCCCAGTAACTCACAAAACTCTGCCGTCTGCGGGTTGGTGTGTTCCAATGGCTGCTCCATCATCCTTGATCCCATTGTCGGATCATAGACAGGAGCTGTGGGTTCGAAGTTCTCTGGGATCATCAGCTTGCCTGACTTGACGATATGCTTTTCGACCCACTCTTCTTCCTTTTCGATCAAGTGGCGGTAGTGCGCTTCACCTTTGTTCGGTGGGACACCGGCGGAGGGATTGCCGAGGCTGAGATCAGCTGCGAATACCCGAGTGATAGCTAACCATTCTTTATCGTATTCGAGACGAAGAGGCCTTACATGTGTACTTGGCGATGTTGGTTGACTCATTGGCTCGACGTCGAGAATCTGGAGAAATTTCCGGTTAGGTAGACATTTGTCCAGAGCTAAGAAATGAGTGGTCTTATTGGTGATGTCTGCTGGTGGAGGCACAGTCGGTATTGCTTGAGCTGGTGTAGGCCTGGCGAAAGAGGCGGGAAGCTGGGAACGAAGGTCCTCTGATACCTCTGGCTGGTGTGCTGCTTCGTCAGCCCTATCATCACCATCCACGCTAAGTGATAGTACATCTTGATTGATAGATTCCGAGGTGGTATGACCGTTAGTGGCGGGCTTATCATTGACATCGTGATCGTCCATGTCGATGTCAATCTCGTCAGCGTTATGGACAGGTGCCGAGTTGACAGTAGCTGCAGGCCAATTGGAACCGCTTTCCGGCTTGTCAAGTTCAATCTCGTTGTGATTCTTTGCTGCTCCAATCGAATCTAGTTGAACCTGCCCGCTTGTACTCGATGCATCCTGAGGCGCACCTCCTGCGTCCTTATCATGCTGGACCACGGCAGCGAACTTAACGTGAAGATGAGCAGAGAACCAGTAGGGCGGCCTCAGGCGGTCCAGCACATACTTGGCAGCCGTACTCCCCAATGTGCCAGCGCGTGCATCGGCCTCGAACAGATCTTTGATTGCAAATAACTTCTGCCAGTTGCCTTTCCACTCAACGCCCCTTGGCCAATCATGACTGATTCCTACGTCAACTTGAGTCCCAATCTGCAGTAACTTCCTCACATCAAGCTCCCGGACGTGGTAGGTGCTTTTGACGTCATCTTGATTGAAAGGTAACCGTTCATGGTGCGGCTTGTTGTAATTGTAGCCCTTCCAGATTCCAGACAGCCCAGCAATTCGGAGTGGTCCAAGCCTTACAACGTTGGCTGCTCCCAAATAGTAGATATTAGGTGCTACCCAACCTCCATAGTAGAGCTCCCAAAGATGATTACTAGCTTCATGGTTGCCGCCAACGAAGATCGTGAGGTATGGCGCTGTCCGTACGCCGCTATAGTATTCATGGAAGTCGCCAATTTCGCGGAACTTGAGCGGAACGGACATACAATTCAGATCATATGCGTTACGGACTGCCTAGCTTTGTTACCCTCATATTGTCATGCATACGGCTTGTCTCAAGGACATGCTGATCTACCTGGAAATCGCCACCGATGATCAACAGATCTACACTGTCCCAGCGATTGAGCTCGCAAGACTTTCCAATGGACGCGTATATGGCATTAAGCGTTCCATGTCCCTGTATTAATTCGTCAATCCAAGATTTGATTGACTATGGGTTGGGAAAGACTACTTACACAACCCTCCACAGCTACGCGCAAACCTTTCCGTTGGATGAGCTGAGTCTCCATGAAGTTACGGTGATTGATTAGAGAAGGTGGCCATCAATCAGTGATGGAATGATATGGATCATGTTGGGAAGTTCATATCAAGGAATCATGCCTTCTTCAATCAGTGAATTCCATGCTACTTCTTGGACGTTCTGTTCTCGCGAGGTGGTAGGGCTGAACGACTTTAGATTCGCTTCTCTCCACCATCCGACGCCTTTCAACACTCAAACGCGCAATGGCCCACCAAGGGACCAGAGCGCGAACTAATTATCTCAATGACTCAGCCCATCTTCTCACTAGCACATCGCCGGCGATTTCTAGGCATCTAATATCGCAAATGCACGCAGTAGCTCTAGATACCAACCAGGGTCTGTCAGAAGCTCAGAAACGGGACGCATGTGGCGCTTGCGGCAATCTCATGATTCCCGGATGGACTAGTCGCACCTACTTGGACAAAGGAACATCAAGACTTGAGCTCAGGATGAGGACCAATCGCAAGGGCAAGACAGGAGACTTACAACCACGGGAAGGGGGTGGAGCGGCAGCGGCGGCGGAGAAGTGCATATTCCACGAGTGTCTGGTTTGTAACCGTAAGACTCGACAGCCATTGCAGATATCTGTCAAATCGGATAGCAAGCAACAAGAGCAGGTTTCATCTCCGAGTTTAGCATCACCGGCTTCAGCGGTCACTGGAAGGACGCAGCTTCCCGCGAAGTCACGACCCGAACCTCGAATGTCTTCTTCGATGAATGCGAGCAGTAGAAGGAGAGCCAGAGCTCGCAAACAAGGAGGCCTACAAGCTTTGTTGGCGAAGAAGAAGGAAGACGAATCAAGTGGTGGCTTGTCTACCGGGTTTGGACTGGACTTGATGGACTTCATGAGGAGTGGCTGAGGGACTGCTTGCAGGGGATCTTCCCGACACGTCCAAGGGCTTTATAAAGCAGTGGAACGGCTGGTATGAGGTCGCAGATCACAAGCACTGATCGCCTGAAGGTCCATAACAGAATTTCTCGGACCCTCCTGAGAACGTCATCAGGTGCTATTGATCTGAGTGAAATCTGCAGTAGACGGGGAATTTTGCCGGCTGGTAATGGCAGGCCCTACGAACCGGGGTCAATTGCTGCGATCTTCCTGGCGTATGGCTACAACAACCGGAAGCTTGAAGAAAGAAGCTGGCCAATATAAGTCTTCATGGAGTTATAAAATGCATCACTGTTGAATAAGGTCGTGCTATCTAGGTATCTAAGCATATAGTACCTTATAGAGGTTGTGATGCATTACGATTAAGCACGCAAACTCAGCATGCTATGAGGGTCTCACTTAGACCGTACAAATGCGGTCTAGATGAACCCCTATTCACTGCTATGTTAATTCAGCTCTGAGTACTTAAGTAGCAGATGTTATATCTAACACTCTCTCTGTATCTGTACTTCAGCTACTTTCTTTAAGACTGTGCTTCTTATCTAGTCTGAATTATCTGCTTTCTTAAGTCATACTAACTCTAATAAATGTTAATGTCTCTTAAATAGATTTTTTATCAAAGTCTTAGTTAATTTATTGATTAACATATTCTTTATAAACACTCAGTTCACTATTAACTCTTTATTCTTAAAATCATGTTTTTTATATAGTGATACTGCACATCAATATACTTTATATAACTGTATTACTTTTAAAGTGATTGTTAAGTTAAGTTAAATCAAAGTTGTTAAGAAAACTTTAAGTTAGTATTAAATCAGTTAAGTAAAACTTTACTAGTAGTTATTCTTAACTATTTAACTAACTGTTATAACAAGTTCTTTTTAACTGTTATAATAAGTTCTTTTTAACTGTGAGATTAAACAAACATAACAGAGTGAATAGTAATATTCATAATAGTAACAGTAATATATAGTGATTAGTCAGTGTTTTATAGACATATAGTAGTATAGTGATCTTCATTAATAGATTTAATTATTAAAGATTGTAAATGTGTTATGTACATCTTTTATATATATATACAGAAATGAGAAACTTAAGTGAATGATAAATAGCTGTGTCATAAGTTAAACCCATACTAAGGTCTTATGATCTAGTTGCTTACTAAGACTTTAAGACTAAAGCACATTATCTTCTTGCTTCTGTATGAAGCTTTTCTTTTCTTCTTTTCTCTTCATAGTATTCTTCTTGTATTTAAAAATTATCATTTGAGCATTGATCTCATTGCAAACCTGTGACATTAAAATACTATTCTCATTTAAACCTAATCTACACTAAAGGCCTTGCTGTACAATTGTTAAAATCAGTGCAGAATGAGTGCAGAAACCTCTATGACAAATGAAGTGAAGATTATTGCTGATGAGATTTCTTCTTGAGCTCAAATATTTATAACAAAACTACATAGCATAAAGAGTCATACAAAAGAGAACATGCAGAACATAAAGACTTGTATAAATCTTCTTTACATCTTTGTGATGAATCAAGACAATCTCACATCAACTACATCAGCTGTTACAACATTATCTTCTTCTCAAGAATCAGTCAATTGTACAAACAGTCTCACTTTAAAGTAGCTCATTGCAGCAATGAGTGTAAATTAACACTCAAAGCAGTGTCTTTCTGATTCACTCAAATTTGAAGAAAAAAGAGTGAAATTCAGATCTTGACTACAACAAATTGTTGCTAAATTAAATGTGAACATGTTGAACAACAATGTCAGTGTGCAGTTCTGATATTTACACAATTGACTGAAAGAGTTGACTTTAAGTCAAGTCACACCTTAAATTGTGACTTATATCAAGTTAAATGAAGCTTTAAACCACACAATCATTGAAGAGCTGATCAATTAACTTCAGTATGTGTACAATGACTCAGAATCAAGAGAGAGAGCAACTTGTATCTTAAAAGCATTAAAACAGAAAGAAAAGTCATTCATGAGACACCTGATCACCTTTAAACAGACATTGCTGAAAGCAAAAGACTTAAAATGAGATTATGCTGTTAAAAAGACATTTCTCAGTAACAGTTTAAATGTAATGCTCACATGAGCTCTGATTGCAACATCAATTTCTGTGTTGTATGATGAGTACATTACTTTACTGCAGCAGGTCAGTTACAATTTAAAGTTAATTCAGAAGGCTACTACTTAAAAGTGTCATATAATCACTATCATCATCACACAGCAGTTTCACTCTGACTTCATGAACTGAGAAGTCATTGAGCACATCAGTGTGACAGCAATGAAGACTGAAGAGAAATGCAAAACACAATAAGTGTCAAAGAAGAAAGTGACAGAGTGTCATACAAAATGACTGTGCATGCAATGTAAAGAAAGTAGACATTTTATTAAAGAGTGTAAACTTCTATTGACTGTACAATCTTAAATCATCAATGTCACTGCAGCTGAGATTGTGAAGAAAGTAACAAAGACAGATGAGAACTCAAAAAAAGAGTAGCTTTTAGTGAAAGTCACAGCTGAGAGCATACAAGATGTGATAAAAGCTAAAAGAAGTTTGAGAAACAGAAGAACAGTGTTCTCTTCACTATGTCAACATTAATCAATAAAAAGTCATATGCACATACCTTATACAACACAGAGTGTCTGTTCTATGAAATGATCACTTCTTGCTTTGTTAAAACTCACAATCTACAGTGCATGAAGATAAGACCTTATACAATTACAGGGTTTGATGAACCTTCAGATTCATCAGTAAATGAAATAGCTGTTGTACAAATTGATATTAACAGACATCAGAAGTCAAGAGCATTCTTTTATATTGTCTTTAAGTTAGCATCCTACAATCTTATACTAAATCTATCATAAATGAAGCAGAATGAGGTCATATTGAATGCAGACAGAGTCTTTCTTACAATTGAATTCACAGAAACTATTGTACAGAACAGAAAAGCTTCTTTGAGAGTGAGTTCAATTATGTTATAATGTCAGCTACATTCTTTACAAACCTTGTACAAAAGAAAGAAGAGAAACAGAAGAAGATTGAGGTGTTCTTGACTAGCATGATCGATATCAAAAAAGTCTTAATCTCACAAAAGAAGACTGATCTGAGAACTATACTCTCTGATCATTATCATGAGTTTTTAAATGTGTTTGATTGTATGATGACTGAGAAATTGCTGTCCTTAAGAAAAGAAGGCACAGATTATCAAATCAAATTAAAAAAGATGAATGAAAAAGAGTCAAAAGTACTATGAGGTTCTCTATACAACATGATGAGAGAAAAGCTACTAATGTTACATAAGACATTAACAGAACTTTTGAATAAGCAGTTCATACAAGTCAGTAACTCATTTGCTGCAGCATCTGTTTTATTTGTACAGAAGTCAGAAGATGAACTTCAGTTCTGTGTGAACTATTGTGACTTAAACTGAATCATTCAGAAGAATTGTTACCTTCTTTTATTGATATATGAGACTCTGCAGAACATTGAACAAGCTCAATGATACATCAAGTTGAATGTCATAGTGGCATTTCACAAGATTCAAATTGCTGCAGAAGACAAATGAAAGATGACATTTCATACAAGGTACAGGTTATATGAATGAATGATGACTTTTTTTAAGTTAGTCAACATCTCAAGCACCTTTTAAAGATATATCAACTGAGTCTTGCAGAACTTTCTGAATAAGTTCTGTTCAGTCTATGTGAACAATATTCTTATTTTCACTGATGAATTGCTGCATCAACACTGAAATCATGTATGAAAGATACTATTACAGCTTTGAGAAGTCAGCCTACAAATTGACATTGATGAATGTGAGTTTGAAGTCAAGTCAATCAAGTATTTAAAGTTCATTCTGAAAGTGAAAAAGAATGTACAAATGAATCCTCAAAAAATGAAAGCAATTATGAACTGACAAGCCTTTAAATCAATAAAGAGTGTACAGAGTTTCATAGACTTTGCAAACTTCTATTGAAAGTTTATCAAAAACTTTTCTAATTTGATTATGTCAATGATGGCTCTCATACAAAAGAACACACTTTTTAAGTAAACAGAGAAAGCTGATCAGGGTTTTATGAAGTTAAAGGTCATGTTCATTTCAGCATCAATTTTAGTTTCATTTGATCACACATGTACAACAGTGATGAAAACAGATTTCTCAGATTGATGCATAGATAAAACTCTGTTACAGTTAATGAACAATGTGTGAAGGCTCTGTGCCTACTATTCAAAGAAGAATGCATCTGCAGAGTGCAATTATGAAATGTATGATAAAGAGATGTTGATCATCATACAATGCTTGAAAGAGTGAGATGCAGAATTGAGAAGTGTGTCAAGTTTTCAGATTTGTACAGATCACAAAAATCTGAAATACTTTATGACAGTCAAAAAGCTTACAGAGCAACAAATGAGGTGGTCTTTAATTCTGTCACAATATCACTTCTTCATACTATACTTGCTGAGCAATCAGAATGAGAGAGCAGATGCTTTATTGAGACAAAAGCAGAATGTGTTAATGAATCTCTCAGATAACAGAGTACAACATTGTACAATGCAGATAATACATTCTGAGATGATAAGCAAGCCTATACAGACTGCCTCAATAACTGTAGCAGACATATTGATCTCTGTGCTTGTATGAGATCAAAACTTGTTCAGTGAGATCACAGATCTTAAACAGATGTGAGTGAGTGCTGAAGTAAAAGATGAGTCATACAATGAGCTTTGTCAGACAATTCACAAGAAACAAAGATCATTTTCTACTGTTTTAAAAGTGAGAATATTCATAATGAAATGCTTCTTGAGCAATGAAGAAAAGCTACTCTTTTGCAAAAGATGCTGAATGCTGTTCTCAGAATCTCTTTGTATAAAACTGATTCAGTATACACATGACTTAACAATGACTGAACACTCAAAAAGAAATGTAACTGATGCTCTCTTATCATGACAGTTCTTTTGATCTGAGATGCTACAGAATGTCTGTACATTCTGTTGAAATTGTGACAAATGCTGTATAAACAACAGCTGAAAAGACTGCTGACAAGGCTTCTTGAAGCCTTTATCTGTACTGAAGCAGATTTGGCAAAAGATATTCATTAACTTTGTAGTAAATCTACTGTCAAGTGAGTCTTGTACAAATCTTCTGATTATTACAGATTGTCTTAGCAAGAGAGTAATACTAAAACTGTGCAAGAATATAACTGCAGAATGAGTGGCTCAGACATTCATACAACATTTCTATTGAGCTCATGAGCTTTTCATCACAATAGTGTCAGATTGAGACACTCAGTTTGAGAGCAGTCTATGAAAGAGAGTCTGTCAACTTTTAAAGATTGTATAAAGAATGTTCACAGCATATCACTTAAAAATGAACAAAGCAACTGAGTGAATGAATCAGAATGTTAAGCTGTACATTTGTATGTTCTTCAATTATAATCAGAACAACTGAGCAAGCCTGCTTCTCATGGCTGAGCTAGTTATAAACAATCATGACTTCATCTTAACAGAGGTGAGCTCTTTCTCCTTGTCTCATGAGTATCACATGAAGCTTCTACAATTACTTGAGAAGTTCAAGCCTGTACAATCTGCAAAAAGTTCAGTACAAAAAGCTGATCAAATTGTACAAAAGATAAAAGAAGTCACAGAGTGAGCACAGATGACTATGACTGTCACTCAGCAAGTACAAAAAGAAACAGTAAATTGAAAGAGACAGCAGTCTTATGACTTAAAGAAAGAAGACAAAATCTGACTAAATCTTAAGAACATTTATACAGATCATCTGTGCAAGAAGTTTAATGTGAAAAATGTTGAGTACATCATTGTTAAGAAGATCAACTCACATTTCTTCTGTCTGAACACACTGTTAGGTATTCATAATGTGTTTCACTCAGTCATGCTTCAGTCAGCAGTCATGAACACTCTTTCTTCTTAATATATAACAGACTCACAACCTCTGTCACAAATTGTAAGCAATGAAGAAGAGTTTGAGATAAAGAAGATTCTGAAGAAGAGATTCATATGACATAAAGAAGAATTTAAGAAGAAGTACTTAATAAAATAAGTCAATTATATCTGACTCACATAAGAACTGACATTTGCTCTGAAAGATACAGTGATGTTAAATCAATGAAAGTTAATGCAATTTAAGGTGACTAGATCTTAATCATACACAAGAAGATTGATATGCTTCATGAGTTCAGAGAATCATACAAAGTTCAAAATTTAGTGTTAAATTTATTTAATTTATTTCTATGCTAATTACTAATGATGCCTTCTTGATTTCACCAAAGCTATTTGTTTTAAGCACTGCAAAGAGATGAGGCACACTGCTCAAATGTTACACACAGTTCATATGACTAGACTTTATAAGTGTTGCACATAGTTTGTACAACTAAACAAGCACAGCATAAAGAAGAAAGAAGAGTTGTATGTACTTAAGAGTTGATATAGATGATGACTGCTCTCATCAACAACACTGATGTGATTCATCTTGACTGAGCAGCATGCTCACTCTCATTCACACTGTTGTTGTTCTCATTATTTGAGATGACAATGAAAACATCATTGTTGCATGCAGAACAGCAAGCAGTGTAATTACATCACTTACAGTTACTGTAACATTTGCTGAAATGTTCTGATGTATGACAACATTTTAAAAAGAGCGTCATACTGTGTGTTTAACAGTTGATACAATCAGTAGAAATCAACACACTTTGACTCTGAATCAGAATTGCATTGATGTACAATAGCTGATGAGTTCTCATCTGATTCAGTGTGACATGTTGCTGTATAAACAAAATGTTCACACTGAGCAGCACAAGAATGACCATTGTCTGAAAAGAGTGAGTGTAACAAGCAAGCTGCTGTTGATCAACAAAGAAAACAGAATTGACATCAGCATCTGTAAGAGTGAGAGCAACAACATAAGCATTGTACAAAATGAGGGCTTTACAAGTTGTCAGCTCAGAGATACATACTTGTATGACACTTACATGATGATTGTTGTTGTTGTTGTTGTTGTTGTTGCTGCTGAGCTTGTTGTATGAGAGTCAGTGCTGACATATTCAATCAAGAAAGATTTCACATATGAAAGGTGTTGATGAAGAAGTTGAAAAAGAAAGAAAAAAAGAAGTTGTACATGAGGTGAGGAGTTTATAACTCACTTCACTGACAGATAAGCTTAAGTGAACTGTTGCAGAAAATCACGCAAGCAATGAAAAAAAATTTCATCTGCAAATCTTACTCATACAAAGCAGAAAAACATGTGTCAACAGACATTGACAACTGTACAACAACCTTTTCAGAAGCTTAGAGCACAACCTTGAAGAAAAAGAAAAAGATGATGTCATAAGTTGAACTCATACTAAGATCTTATGATCTAGTTGCTTATTAAGACTTTAAGACTAAAGCACATTATCTATTTGCTTCTGTATGAAGCTCTTCTTTTTTTCTTCATAGTATTCTTCTTGTATTTAGAAATTATTAATTGAGCGTCAGTCTCATTGCAAATCTGCAACAAAGATCTTCAAAGACCTTGTCAACATCAAACAGAAGCTCAAAGAATGAGATCATGTTAAAGAAGACTAAAATGCTTTATGAGTTCAAGAAATTGTACAGAGTTCAAAATTTAGTGTTGAATTTATTTGATTTATTTCTATGCTAATTACTAATCATGTCTTCTTAATTTTGCTAAAGTTACTTGTTCTGAGCATCATGCAGAGATGAGGCATACAGCTCAAATGTCATATAAGAGTCAGTGCTGAAATGTGTCAATCAAGAAAGGTTTCACATATGAGAGGTAACAGTGAAGAAGTTGAAGAAAAAAGAAAAAGAAATTTGAGAAGAAAGATGAGAGCGTTTATAACTCACTTTACTGACAGATAAGCTGAAGTAAATTGTCACCTGAATTATACAAGAAAGAAAACCACATGTCAGCAAGCATTAAGAACTTTATCTGTGAACCTTATCTGTATAAAACAGACAAACACATGTTAACAGATAAAGACAATTGTATAATAACCTTTTCAGACACTTAAAGCACAACCTTGAAGAAAAAGAAAAAGGTGATGTCATAAGTTGAACTCATACTAAGGTCTTATGATCTAGTTGCTTATTAAGACTTTAAGACTAAAGCACATTATCTTCTTGCTTCTGTATGAAGCTTTTTTTTCTTCTTTTTTCTTCTTTTCTCTTCATAATATTCTTCTTGTATTTAGAAATTATTAATTGAGCATCAGTCTCATTGCAAACCTGTGACAGCTGAGACAAAGCTTCATTATATAGAATTAATTCTTTAGTTTTAATCTCTGACACAATTTTCTTTCTTATATCTGTCAAAGACTAAAGCTTAAGAATTAACTCTATGTAATGAGGCTCTATTTCAGCTATTTATTATTTACTTAAGTCTCTTATTTCTGTATATATATATAGAAGATGTGTGTCACACATTTATAACCTTTAGTAATCAATTTATTAATGAAGCTTACTATATGACTGCATGTCTATAGAATGCTGACTAATCATCATATATTATCATTATTATTGTGACTGTTACTGTTCACTCTGTTATGTTAGCTCAGTTTTACAATATTTGTGATTCTTTACTAACATAAAGTTATACAGCATTCAGCTATTATATTAACATTATTTTATAGTCTCATTAAAATCTGAAAAGTCATTTTATGATAAAAAGACAGAAAAGAGTTCTGCAGTCTTTATTTAATTAAAAGCAGTAAAAATAACTGTTTTAGTAATAATTCTGCAATCTTAATAGTCATCATTGTATTTATTAATAGAAACATTGTTTCAGTCACTTTATTGTCACTGACTTTTATTATTATCAATTTTAAAACATATATACTGCATTTATATTAAGCTGTACAGAGTAGATATCACAGCATTTAATAAACATTTTATAGTTAGTTATTATACTGATTTAATCTATTGTTAAAAGATTTCTATTATTCAGTAATTTAACAGCATTATTTTATGATATATAAATCTTATCAGATTCTCTGAAAAGCTTTTTTTCTTTATATCACACTTAAATTATCACATCATTTTTCTGTTATGTAAAATTCTTTAAACTCTATTATTTTTCTTTCACTTTATCTTTAAGTCTTAATTAAACATGCTGTCAGGTCAGGTCAGGTCTGATATAGGGTAAATTTTTTATCTGACTCAATTCTTATTAGATTAAGCAGATTTTGATAAATGAACCTAATCTGACTCATTGAGTTAAGCAGGTTTTCTGAAAAAACTCAGTCTAGCTACTTAAGAATAAACACTAACCAGTTAAGGTATTTTCAATCTACAATATTCATAATATTTATATATAAAAAGTCACATTAAATGTACAGAGTTATGATGTCAGTTGAGTCAATGAAGCTACAGAATTAAGAAGATTTTAGAATTAAAAGAGTTGTATTAATTCTGATTAATATATGTTAAAATCATCACTCATCATTCTTTTTTAAATCTCTGAATTTTCTGAAAAGATCTTAGCTAAAGATCACTAGAAAAATCATTAAAAAGATGACTAGAATATTTATCACTAATTAACTCTTTCAGACATGTGAAATTCAGTAATATGATGATGAATGTTCTGCATTAAATGCATGTTCTTTATTTAAATTGTGACACACTTAATGTGAATTACTGTTAAATTGATCACTATACAATAGTTAGCAATTACATAATCATAAAAATGATAAATAACTGACCTTTAAACTCTTTAATTAACATCTGCTCACTAGCTTTCTGAAGAGCTTTTATTGCTGATTTTTATCATTAAACTTCTTGCTTAAATAAAGTTTAATAGAAGTTCTTGCATATCTTGTAAACTAAATATTGAAAGAGAAGCTTCAATATAAGCAAATCAGTGAATAATTGATAGTAATAAATCTCATAAAGAGTAATGATATTAAAATGACTTTAGTGAGATTTCTTAAGATAAAGTTTGATAAGAGAGATCTATGATAGTGTCAGTTAAGATTGCTAAAAAAATTGCATAATGTCATCATTAAGCTGATGCTTACATGAGTGACTGCAACCTTTATCAGAGATAGACACTGATTTTTAAAAATGTGTTAGACATGAATTTTAGAATCATAACTGTATTAATCTTAAGTGACATTGTGAGATCAAAAGTGTCTGAACAGTTGTGCAAGTGCTATTATATGTCAGTAAGATGTTAAAAAAGTGACAGAAATGCAATGCATATATGACAGTGATAATACTTTGATTGTGAAAGAAAAAAAAGAAGAAGAAGTGAAAAAAGCAAAGTATTTAAGTTATGTGTGTGCACAAGATCAACTTATTCAGTAAGATTAACTCTGCACATGTAACATAAACATACAAAGCTAGCTAGAGTTATATGTACTATGCACATTTGCAACAGCTACTTTGTGATAATAAAGTGTGCATTTAATGCTGAAGAATCAGTGTATAAAGAGAAGACAATTGTAAAAGTCAGAGCTAGAACATGTTTATAAAGAGGTCTTGACATCAGTGACTAAGTGTCACTAAGCAAGCATACATATATATGAGGTACTGATGCTTTGATCACTTAATTTCTGAGAGATTAGTTTTATAATCAATAAAAGTCATTACTGTTATTATATCATTAAATAGTCTGCACAGTGTTGTGTTTCACATTGTTATATATTTATCTCAGTATTCTTCTCATCTCATTTAGGTCTGAGAGCTTACAAATACACTTCAGATATAACACTCTGTGAGCTGATTAAACTTAAATTCTGATAACATCACTTTATTAATTGACAATGTTCAACAACAATCTTTTAAAATCTCTTCTTTTGCTTATTTATCTTATTCATAACACTGTTTCTAGTGTTAAGCTAACTGATAACATTCAGATTGCTAAAAAGATCATTAAATCATCATTTTCTCATTATACAATCTTCATAACATCATTTTACTTTCTTAATGTCACATCTTCTACAGCAGTAAGTCTTAAGATATTTGTATAACAGAAGATAATGTGCTGATCATTAAAGACATAATATGAGTTAAATTCATGTCTTGTATTTGTCATTTTACAGTATCAGCAAAGTCTGCAGAAACAGCAGAAAAAGCTTCACATTCAGTAACAGCAGAAAAGGCTTCACAAAAGACATCAGTTATTTAAAAGATAATAGTTCTGTCTTTTTAGTGATCTTTTTAATGATCTTTTTAGCAATTCTGCTATTGACATCTTATCACAATTTTTGTCACAATTTTTCTAGGTCAGTGAATGATCTTACTGCAGATTCTATCTTTATTTCTTCTTTTGCTTTTAAACACATTTGCACTATCACTAGCTCTGTTTTATCTCTTCATTTTTTTACTTCTGCTTCTGCTTTTAAGCACATCTGCATTATCACTAATTTTACTTTATCTCTTCATTCTTTAAGTGTTGTGTCTGTCATATCTTAACTTAATAATATCTTTGCTTTTGTCTGTTCTTAAGCTTTACTTACTACTTCTATTATTAAGCACAGCACAGATTTCACATTTGCTTTTAAGTGTAGTTTCTGTCTTTATTGTAGCAAAAGAATCACTTAAAACTCAGAGTATATTTGTGAGATGATGAACAACTGATGTTATAATCACTGCACTATCATCAGAAAACCTTACAATCTCATAAATTAAACACTGATGCAGTGCTGTTCTTGCACTGATATTATTTTTAAATATCAGTCAAATTTATGAAAGAGATTAATGCATTGCTTAATTTGACTACTGCAGCATAAGATGAAGATGAGATCATCACTGCAGTGCTGTTTGTGTGTCACAAGAAATACATCAAGAAGATAATTGCTGTTTTATGAGTTGCTGCTAAATACAGATTGAGAAAGAAGCTCAATAGTGTTGTAAAAGTTAAATTGCTGATGTTGAATGAGTTGTGTCAAATTAAAGAAACAGTGAAGAAAATGTTAGATGTTATGCAACATGCAGTATATATCATTGTTTTCATGTTATTATATCATCACAGTACTAACTTCTAGCAGTTTGATCTTGCATTGTTAAATTCTCAGAAATCAGCAGTTAAAAAGAAGATAGAGAAGAAAGTTAAGAATAATGAGAAAGTTAAAAATGACAATGAGATTGAGAATTAATCTTTCTTTTTGTTATTTGTACTTTTAGTTCAGTCAGTATAATCACAATATAAGCTCTTCTTCTGTACTTACTTGATGTTTTAATTATTTCTCACAATCTTATCATGATTATAACTGACTTTTATCTCACTTTATCACTGACATTTTCATATCATATTGCTGATGTAATTCTTATGCACTGTTCATATTGTTGTGAAGACAGAAGAGACAAATAATGAGAAGAAGAAGCTAAATTGAAAACTTTATGAGATAGATAGACAGAGACTATCAATCATACACACTTCACAGACAGTTTTAGTTCTTCAAACAGTACTTGTTTTGAACAGTTTCAGATAGGCCCTTCTTGTTTAGATTACTACTTTATGTTTTTTATCAGTTCAGTGAGCATATCATCATACATATAACTCTTATAATCATTCTTGTCATAAGTCTATTGTCATTATCTAGAAACAAGACAAACAGTTATTTTCTCAACAACTGACAATTATAAGACAATACAACATCACAAGCAAACAGAATTTGAAGTGAGCATCTTATTTGATCTTAAAAAGCCACTATCTGAATAAGATTTATTAAGAGGGAAATTGGTATTTTCTGAAATGAAAAATCAATGAGAGCTACTTCAAAAGATAAAAATGAAGCAAATATAGTGATGTCATTGTGCTTTGAAAAAGACCAGATTCTCATATCAGTATCAGTTTTCATTATTACAATCTCTCTTGTGACAGCAACAGCTTACTATCATTGTACTTGTTCAGTTCATTTCATACATACAATGCAGTTTTAACTATATGTCAGAATCTCAAAAATCTTCTTCATCTTTTAACAAGCAAATCAAAAGCACACCTTCAAGTTCTTTAGTTATGCAGCAACTCACTATCTATATGTCTATTTCTACTTCTGAATCAACAAAAACATCACATTTCAATGACATGAATGTTACAAACTTTCTTGAGGCATAAGAGAATATCTGTCAAGATCATGACCTTATTGAGAAGCTTATGATACAGCAATTGTTATTATATTGTAAGAATCTTATCAATGAGCATATCAAATCTCTGTCAGAATACAAGAGTTGAAATTAAAAGCAACTCAAAGAACACCTGCAAAAAGACTATATAAGACAGAACATCAAGCAACAATACTATTTGTGTGCTTATCTCAAGCAATACAAGCAATTCTTCAGCAAGAAAGACCTTTGTATTTATTGTCTTTAATATTGTGTCATATTGAGTCATCTGATCACAAAACAAGAACTCAACAACTATACTACATGCTTATGATTTCTGAAAGGGTTGTTAAAGAAGAAGCAGGCAAAGGTAGTTAAGCAGGCTGAAATAAAGACATCAGTTTCAGACACATTTTGTCTGAATGCTGTGTTGAAGACAACAGAGCAAATGTGTGAGAAAGAAAAGAGTCTAAATGTGTTGTGTGATAATAACACTAGCATGAAAACTCTGCAGAAGTTAATGAATCAGCAGTGAGAAGAAATGACAGTGATTAAGAAGAGAACATTCACTATGCATGTCAGATCTACTATTATGCCTGAGTTTAATATCAACAAGTTGGTCACAAAGTTTCAGAACTTGACATTGTCATTGTAAGTTAAGCTTGATCACTGTGAGCATTTAATAAACAAAGTCATGATGACAGCTGTTCATTCTGCTCCTCTCAAATCATATCAATTATATTTGTCACAAAGCTATCCTTCACAATCATATTCATCATTAGCAAATTATGAATGCAGTGTGACATCAGTACAGACAAACAAGCAAGAACAATGAAGCAGAACTTCAGAACAGAAAAGTGATTGCAATGTCTGTTGATTTTGCACTGAATGAGATCATCATCAAAGAATATGTTCACATCTTCTGAAGTTGATCAAGGCAGAAAAGATACATTTAAACAAGAGATTGTGTATTGCTTGAGGCTCACAGAACAGAGACAGTACCCTTATGTCATTAAATTTCTCAATGCAGCAATTGAATTCTGTGTGGTTATTATTGAAGAAAAAAGAAAAACAAAACAAGACTCAGACTGACCATCATGAAGTGAACTTAATTGAATTACAATGCAATTTCAATAGTGATCTAGAAGAGAATGATCTATTCTCTACATTTAAATATTAAGTTTTGAGTGCAGATAGTTCTGATCTGACAACAGCATCACAGAAAAGTGAGAGCAAACAAAAATGAGAACATTCTCAAGAGATTTTAAAGCAGAAGACAAAGATCACAAAGCAGTAAGCTCAGAGAGAACAGAATCTTTTTACATTAAAAACTCTATGATCTGACAAATGATAAACTTCACAAGTTGTGATCTCAGACATGTGACACAATGAATTAAACATGAATGAGAATAGTGATAAGTCAATGAATGAGAATAAGAAAGACAGCAGATCAACAGTTAGATTTCTAGATTCAGAGAGTGTTGAAAAAATCTGCAATGCTTCAAGTGTGTTTAAGATCAAGAATGTGAAGTTAGTGAATGTTCTTCAATAAATGACAGAGCAAAATTCTACTCAAGTCATGCAGAAGATGCTTTGAGCTGTGGTGTCAGACATAACTGTTGAGAACATATTGACATCAAGATCAGTGACACATAAGCTAATGTTTAAACTGAGCAAATCAGACATTATATTCAAGATTTCAGAGATTAAGAAGGTCAACATTAACAGTCTTCAAACATTTCTGTTATTCAATGTTCTTTACTCATTCATCAGTTCAAGAATAATTTTGAAGGTTGAAAAAGGTTAAGTATCAGCATTGATCAACATTGATGCAGAAGTGAATCTTGTCAAAGAATGCATTCTTCAGAAACTCAATGTTTTTTATACAGTAGATAACTGTTTGCAATTGATTAACATTAATCAGAAAACTGTGCTTCATGACATTTGTGAGAATGTTGAGATTCAAATTAACTCAATAGAAGTATTGCAATTCTTACTAATCATAGAGAAAGTAAGTCAGCTCATGATTCTTGACATGTCATATCAAGCATCAAAATCAATGATGTCATAATCAGATTCATCTGACATAGTGAATATTAAAATCAGCAGCCTGCACAATGATAGAAAAGTGAAGTTTCAGGCTGTCAGAAGAGACTCAAACATCAAATTCTTGTTGTATTTGTTTTTAAAGACTGAATTTGAGAAGAAAAAAGACTAATGAGCAACAAGACTAATGTTGTTTGTCATCATTATCAGTCAAAATATCAAAATTTGAGATCTAGAGTTGTCAGCACAGCAGTACAAAATTTGTTGATGCAAGTAAAGTAAACTCACAGATCTGAATCTGCAAGTTTGGCACAGTCACAACACAATTACACAGTCAATCAGATGATCAGAAATCACAGTCTAGACAATATAGCACTTATATTTTGACTGACTACTTCAATTATAGATGAGTGTGTGCATCTATCAAGACAATGAGACTCAGAATTCAATGTTCTCTGCAGTCAGGCCCATGCTGCATACATTCACAAGACAGACAAAGTTCAGTCAGTAGATCAAGCAGATCTCAGCAAAGAATGTTTAATTCATGTAATAAACTGAAAAGAGAAGATTCTTAAAGAAAGACTAGCATTGATTCTGTGACAAGAATCAAATCTAGATTTATATGATCATTTAATTACCTCAAAGTTTTCTGACATCAAGTGAGACATTAGAATGACTTTTGAAAATGTCACAAATCTAAAGATTGAATCACAATTGACATTGACTGAGTGAGAAATTCTGATGACAGTGTTATTCAATTGAGAAAGTGCATTGTCATGACATTTCAGTCATCTTAAAAGATTACAATCAGAAGTTGTGTCATCTCAGAAGATTTGAACAATATCACATAAAACATGACAGATTTCTGAATTTCAAGTACTGAGAGCATTAAAAGAAGAACTCATTAACATACTGAAGAAGCAGCTAGATTCTGACATTCTCAAATCATGTCAAGGGTCATATCAAAACTCATGGTTTCTTGTTCAGAAATCACAGAAAGGAAAATATCATTTAATCAATGCTGTCATGCATATTAACAATGTCACAATTAAAGACATCAATATTTCTCTGAATATCAAGCAGTTCATGAAAGAGTTCACTGACTTACAAGCTGTCAGTTTTGTGAATATGCAGTCTGAATACAATCAGATTTAATTAGACAAGAAAAGCTGCAACATAACAGGTTTTATGACAGTGCTTGATCTTCTTCAACATTGCACTTTTATTCAAAAAGAAATCAATTTTGTTGCTCAATTCTGCAGAGCTATGGTTCAGATTCTCAAAGACCTGATTTTTAATGTTTGTTGCATGTTTCTGAACAATATTGCTGTAAAAGAGCCTTAAACTGATTATAATAATGAGAAAGTTCTGATAAGGGTTCATTAATATATTCTAAAGACAATACAGAATCTAGATAAGATCTTGATCAATGTTGAATGTGCAGACAGAAGTGTGTCTGATGAGAAGTCACAATATATCATGAAACAACTTAAGATAGTAGAATTTGTCTGCAGATCAAATGAGCGTTCTTCTGTGATCAACAAAGTTTTAAAGATTGTGCAATGAAGATTGTGTCAAAATCTGAAAAAAGCTCATGTCTTTATTGATCTATGTGTTTACTATTGACTATGAATAAATCAATTCATCATGATCTTGTCATCAATATATGATCTGTTCAAGAAGAACATTGTCTTTCTCTGAATGCTGAAACAACAACAGATCATGAATAAACTGAAGATTCTTCTTTTAACTGAGCTGGTAATACAGCAACTAGATTATGATTCAGACGCAGAAGATATAATATTGACTGTGAATTTGAGTAAGAAAGAATGAGGGTTCTGTCTGATGCAGAAAGTGAAGAATGATCAATGTCATCATGTCTGTCAATATGATAGTGGTGTTTAAACAAATGCAAAATCAGAGTATAATGCAGACAAATGAGAATGTCACAGACTGCAAAAAGCACTTAAGAAAGTCTGTGCATATTTATATCAAGTGTTCTTCATTGTTAAACTCAATGCTCAAACACTAGTTTCTCAGTTGAACAGAAGTGTTGTTGATATCTTTGATGTTCTCATTAACTGCTGAATAGCCTGAATTCAATTGTTTGATTTTGACATTCTGCATGTTTTTGACAAGAAGCATCAAGCTCTGAACACATTATCATGATGCTCACAGACAGAAGATGAGACTGGTTTTGACAATAGTGATATAGAAGACTTTCTGAATTCACAACTATTTCACTTGAGTGTGTGAGCCTATCTTGTCAGCACAGAACATGTTGTGAGTCAAAAATCAAAGCTAATTATCACTTCTGTTCTGAATCCTGAGTCTGAATATTCTGAGAATCAAATAGCCATGACTAAATATCTTGTTACACTTCAATGTCTCATTGACATGCAAGACAAGAAATTCACAAAGTTTAAGATGAAGGCTCTGAAGCATATTGTTCAAGACATGAAGTTGTTTTGTCATGACAGCAAGAATATGAAAATTTCTAAAGTTGTTAACAAAGAAGAAAATCAGACAAAGATTATCTGACACTTACATAATCATTCTGAACATAAGAATGTGAAATTCACATATTGATGAGTGTCATCATTATATTGATGAACAAGACTTTACAGCATGATCAAGAAACATTGATCAAAGTTATGAGAAATGTCAATGATGTGCAAAGGCATTACA
>JAABUP010003606.1_pt1 | contig 27115 bp, 22 predicted proteins | sample 5559201 | NCBI WGS metagenome assembly JAABUP01 (sample SAMN10711887, study PRJNA513373) | rock metagenome | isolation source: Antarctica rocks | place: Antarctica | reverse complement strand
TATTCTGTCAGCGGGCTTGCTCTTCCTGGACTAGGAAAACCGTACATACCGTCATTCAAATATATCGGCTTTGAGTAGGCAGAGCGTTGCACGATGGCAAACTTGATCTTCTCAAATTGCTTGCCCTTGATGCCCGTTCGCTTCGATAGACGCTCCTTTGTTTCTTTGAAAACCTCGCCCTGGATCGATTAGATCACCAGTTTCGAAGATAAACCTGCGAAGAGAACTTACAGGCTTCACCAAGAACTTGAAAGGTACACCATGAGGCTTGTTGGGCTCCTTGTCAAAGTGAAAAGTAAAAATAGCTCCATCGCCATCCTCCGCTTTTAGCTCTTCTTCGGGTATTCTTTCGGCATATAACGTTACGAATTCATTGACGCTCGCAACACTGTAATCCTCGCTGAGCTCTTTGTAGATTTTGCCTCCGTGAGCTTCGTAAATGCGGATGTTTTGGATGGTTTCGTCGTCAAGGTTGGCCTTCTTCTGCAAAGAAGGCAGGAGATCCGATATGACACCATTCTTCGCCACTAGGATTTCAAAGGTCTCCTAAAAAGATCATCAGCAAACCGCGGTAAACTACACAGATGTCAAGTCTTTATACTCCTTACCTCTTTGGTGACACCCTCGCTAACCCATGTGATCTTGAGATGTTTCTTTGTCTCTAGCTCGCTAAGGCTCAAATCGAGGACCTCATAGTACAGTGCGTTTGGCATCTGGTTGTTGTTACCATACGCACTGTATGGCGGATTCAGAATCTGCGAAAGCAGTTGGTTGTTGTTGCGCTTGACAATGGCTTTCGGCTTGCCGGTCGTTGCGTTCACCGTCGAGAATCGTATGTGAGTTGGATCAACCTTCAAATGCTCGCCGACTTTTGCCGAAAATTGGTCATAGGACATCTTCTTGCTGAGTGTAACCTCGAAAATCTCTTCTTCGGCGTCCTTGGCCACCACCTTCGGAGAAAACTTGACATTGATACGATTTAATAGATGATCGTAGAACTCTCTTGCGTCAGTGTAATCACCATTCTGTGCGATAGTGGAAGCCCTGTGCGTTGATCAGCTCCTATCAATACGTCAACGTTGTCCATGCTTACTCTTTCTCCGTTAGCGACTTCTGAAAACAAATGATATCACCATCCTGAATCTCGGCTTGCTGTAATGTTGCCTTGGCCTTCATTGGTTCGATCATGGAATGCTTGATCTCCTACATCATGGTCAGATTTGCCTCCGGAAAGAGACGGTACGCCTACCTCATAAAGACCCAATTGGGTTCCTTGCGACCAGTTCATGAGCTGTTGTATAAGTGGCACCATGTCGATAACCCTTGACTGTCTCCGGATGTACAAGTGACCAGCGCCCTTCAGAGTCTGTAATTCTGCATCAAAGTGCTTTAGGAAGATAAGTAGAGGGACGTTATTATTGGTCTGTGGCTGCATATCCGGCCACACTGCCTTGCCGTCCTCCATGTTTTCGGCAACCTCGACCCATAAGCGGAATGCAATGTTTCTAGTACCGAATTTGTTATGGGCTTCTTCGACAGTCATCTCCGGGTCCATAAGCGGCTGATCCGGTCGAACTGTCTTGTTCTGCCGATTGACCATCACCCATAGTCGTACTTGGTCAGGCTCTTTTCCTTGGTCTTCCGCGACAGTCTTTGCGAAGTCGCCGATAGTCGTTGTTCTCAGGATCCGGTAGACCCTCGGCGTAGCCGCACTGCCAGGCTCTGTGTCCCATAGCGAAAGGTCGAATCCCTGGTGGGCCTTGAAGTTATCTTCCGTGATGACACAAACGTGCAGATAAAGATGTTGTTCCTCGCGCTCTTTTCTCTTTTGCTCTATCAACGCTCGTTCTGCAGCCAGCCTTTGCTCTGCCAAGGCGTCAGCGTTTATCATATGGATAGTGATTGGAAGACGAACCAACGTGTTGAGGAATATCTTCCTTCGTCACCTCCAGCAGTATGTTTTCCGCCCTTGATTGCCTTATGTAGACGAGCATGTAAGCGCTCATCGAACGTTTCGTCGATAATGTCCGCGTGTACGGGTTTCGAACGCCCGTGTTGCCATTTGTCATGTTGGCATAATCCCCACCAAAGTTCTCCTCCAGTGCCTCCTTCAACGTCGCCCGCGTCACCCTGTCGTCATCGAATTTGTAGAAATGCCCGTCTTTGGTTGGCTTGAGAAATGCGTAGTAATGACCTGCATTGAAATCCCCACTATGCACAAGAACACCATGAAGCTGATAGAGGTACGATTCTGATTTGTCGGCATCGGCTGAGAGATAAGGGGATGCATCGAAGATTTCAGGAAACTCGTAACGATCGTTGACTTTCATCATTGCGTCGCGGTTGATGTCGTACTCAAAACGCTTTAACTGCAGATGTAAGACTTGGGGGAAGCTCTCAAATATCACTCCTTTCCTTGCGTCTTGCAAACCATAACCTTCAGCGAAGTACTTGTTTTCACCATCCATGGTCTCCACTTGAATGTAGTCCTTGAAACTCTCGTCGAGATTCTTATTGCCGCTAACGTTCAGCTGTATGTCCCAGAAGTCTTCTATTCTTGACGATTCATACTCGACGTTGATGCATGAGATGTACGTCTTCATCTTTCCCACGAACATCTTGGCTAAAGCATTTTCTGCTTCGGTACCCTTCATGCGTTCTTCCATTCGCTCCATGAGTACCCGCGAGAGCTCCTGGACATCTTGCTGCTCGAAGATATGCTTGGTTTCCCACCCAAATGAGGCGGTAAGCTCCTGCGTAGACACAGCAATGTTATTGGTTTGCAGTAAGTAGAAGAGCCTTTGCAATGCATATGCACTATTTGTCCGCTCAGCTTCGTGCTCTGTCGGTATTTGGTAGATAGCCTGCATGCAATGAGCACACACTTGACCTAAGGGCAGGTTCATGGACGTCAAATACCTTGCGGAATGCATTGGTGAAATACAATGACTGAAGTAGGGAGTTGAGATAGCATGTCGCCCCTTGGTTCTTCATTCCAACCATTCCAGTTTCCTTTTTAGAGTCATAACTGGAAACTCATCAGCCACTGTCAACCTTCGGTAGAAGGGAGCTCTGACTTTATGAAATTGTGCCATAGAACTCCGGTCGGATCCTTGAGGATGCGAAGATACGCGGTAACATTGACTGCATTGTTCTCCACTAACGGCCTACCTCGATCCTCCCAAGAAGGCGCGAATATCTTCCGTATCTCGGCGAATCTGGTGAAGCCCCAGTCTCCTTCATCCGCGTTGAAACGGTGATTCGCAGCTGTTGCAGATCTCCATCAGCTCCATTACTGTCTTCAAACCGTGGAGGGTCCCTTACAGTGTTGAACATAAATTGAAGGATCGTTTGGGTTCCACAGTACCAGCGCAAATTGCACGCAAGCGTACCAGTCATCCGGCGGTTTATCCTCATGACCTTGCTCCAGATAGAACGATGCGTATTCGACGTTGTTACCGTATGGAAAGAACAGCACCCGCCTTGGAATACTTCAGTACGGCACATGCGCACCCTTCACGGCAGACCAATCGCTGTCGGAGCACCCACCATGGATAACCGCCACATTGAAATGTTGGTCCACGCTCTTTTTTGGCCATACTGCGCCAACCCTCAACCTTCCATGTGAACACTGCATCAGTCTCTGTCTCTTGGTCTGGTAGCTCAGGCAGAACTCGTGCTTTCATAGCTTCATCTGTCTCAAAAAACCTGATCAGTCATTATTCCTCCAAATATCAGCTTCATGCCAGCGAAGGGAAACATACAGTCGTCTGCTAAAAGATCTGGTTCTGGCTCGTCCACCGAGCCGTCTGGGGAAATGATGGCGACATCTTGCTTCTCGTCGATATCTTCGAAATTGTCCACGAGCATGGCATCTCCAGTGAGCTGCATACCAACGAAATGAGCATCCAGGTCAGCAACTCCTTCGTCCTCGTCGCTTGAAATATTCGCCATTGTCTGAAGATTGAAGCTTACGGTATCCATTATTTCACAAAAGGTGGCGCCGCGGGGCGGCGGAACTTTCCAGCGCACGATGCAAGCTTTTGGGAGATCAACGTCACAAGTCAACGACTGATGGATTGTGCAGCGAACAGTAGAGTAAACACAGCAATATTTGTCACCGTTGTTGAGAGGATAAGATACTCAGTTCTGGCACTCCGGCAAAGTACGTAAGGTGAGTTGGTAAGTACTAGTAAGTGGAATATCGCTAGTGCCGGGTGTGATTGATCCAATGAATTTCGGCAAACTCTGTGAAATACATGTACGAAGTAACAACATGTAGCATCAGTACATGTACAGAGATGTTCCAGACTGTCATGTCATTAACATTATTCAATCAATATTCAAATAGACAGGTTTGAATATTGTGAACATCCAGGCAGTCGTAGGCCACTTTCACAACAGGGACATCTGTACGTGCGCATCTGCAATGAATGAGCGGCTCCCACCAGGTCATGGCAAGCTTGAGAATCTGATAGTAGAGCTTTTTCTCCAGTCCATCTAGCCTCTCAGCTACACCGTATCAGGGGCCTGATTGATGTCTCTGAGTCGGATATATACCTGAGCTGCATGTGGGGGAGCAGTAGTAGTGGGGGGGAAGCCTCCGAAGGTCAGTCGACCTCCAGTGATACATACCACACCGCCTTGAAGTAGTATTATGAAGCACCCCCCAAAACCTTCATGAGTGTGCCATACTTACACAAAACCCCACCTCCTGGTGACGTTGATTTGTATCTCTGCTTCGTATGGAATCTGTGGAATGCTCAAGTGCAGCGGACGAAGGCCGCAAGCCATCCGCGCAGGTTGCCTGCAACAACGATGCTTAACGCAGGCAAGAACCAGTGCTCCTCCATGGAGGCCCGCACAAGTGCTTGATGAGTAGGGTTTCCCGGCAGCGCTCTTCAACTTCTTGTTCAAAAGCTTACGGTGTTGGTAGATGGGTGCAGCGAGAAGCAAGGCCTATCAGCTTGCGTCAATTGACGTTTTTTGGTCGAACCCTAACGGAGAACCGCTTGATTAGCTCTGCGAACTATGTGCGCACAGAGTTGCCAACAAGGTCTCCTGTGCTCAATTGCGACGGTATCAGTCGAAGCTAATGTCTCCTACAGGCTTGCGCATCGCCTTCGTGACATGCAGACGCTGCCTTATGTCGTTGTCACCAACCCGCACATGTCCCACGTCTACGAGTTATACTACAAAGCCTTCGAGACTCTCCGTCGGGTACGAGAAATCAAAACGGTGGAGGACAACGACAACTATTGCAAGGTCATTAGCAGTACATTGCAAGAACACCTGACAGTCATACCAAGGTTGGCAATGGGAGTACTCGAGTGTCAGGATCTGATGCTGCGTGAAGAGATGGACAAGTTCATGAACACTCTTCTGCGATCTGTACGTCCCGTGATACTCTCCCCTCTAGATTGCCAGAGCCTGATACCAAGCTTCTCCCAGCGCATATCCCGGCGTGTCATCGCCGAGCAGCACCTCGCCCTAACAGAGACCTTCAATGCACCATGGTACTTCCCAGACGCCAAAATTGACGTAGAATCCAACGCAGACTTTGTCGGCGAAGTCTTTCTCCGATGTAACGCTAAAGAAGTAGTGGAGCGATGTGGAAACACAACCCAAGCCCTCGCCAGAGAAGCCTACGGCGTTGATAGCCCCGTACCAAACATCGAGCTCCAAGGCCACCTCGACGCCACCTTTCCGTACATTCTGAGCCATCTGGAGTACATTATCGGCGAGCTGTTGCGGAACTCGATACAAGCAGTCGTCGAACGGCAAAGAGACATGCCCGGCGAACCACCCCCGATCGAAGTCCTCATCTGTGAAGCGCCCCAGCACGTCATCATCCGAATCTCCGACCAAGGCGGAGGTGCGCCGCGTGAAATTCTCCCTCACCTGTGGTCGTTTAGCAAAGGACCCCGAAGCCAGACGCGCTTGAGGAACCTGCTCCAGGTGCCGAAAATGGCCGCCACCATGCAGGAACTCAAAGTCGGCGATGTGCTCGGCGATGACAAGGAAAAGTCTACAGGTAACGCTGATGACATAGAGAAGAGTGTCAAGCCGCTCAATAGCTCACTTAGTTCGTTGACTTCGCGGCCGCCGAACCTGCGACTCGGAATGGGGCTGCCAATGAGCAGGGTCTATGCGGAATACTGGGCGGGGAGCTTAGAGTTGCACAGTCTGGAGGGTTATGGTGTGGATGCATTCCTTCAGATTTCGAAGTTAGGCAACAAGAACGAGCAGCTTAGTACTAGGGCAAGCATGGACGCTGTTTGATACTTGGGAGACTTGGCCAACATCCTGACGGACTGTTATTACTCCTGATGGCGTTGTGAAATGACAATGAGAGATAATGTCAGAAGGATGGGATTCCACATTCTACGTCCGGCAGTCACTTTACGCCTTCCAAGATTCTGCGGCTGACCGTAGCTTGGCCCCTGGGATGATATGTTTATCACTTTGCCCACCCTAGTGCGGCAGTACCTCCAAGGAGCCTCACTTCAACATTACAAGCGCATAACTTGAACTTCTTTGCATCTCAATTCTACGGCTATATTTCGGTTTCGTATGCGATTATATTCACTTTTCAACTATCCAAACCTCAACGCACTCCCCCTACCCACACTCCCCAACAGCCCGGGCACCGGACTACTAGCTCTACTCCCCAGTCGCGGACTCCTGGGCGCGCTCGAAGCCCTTGTGGCCAATCCCCTCCCACGCTTCATTTCCCTCAATTCCTCGTCCTTCTTCCTTAACAACTCCTCCCTCTCCTCGAGCGTAGCTTCCAACTGCTTCGCTCTTTCCAAATGGACCTGACTTTCATTGGAGATGTTGAGCTTGCGGAGTCTCGCAGCTTCACCGCTAGCTTGCTGTTTTAAAGCCGATACTTCGGATTGGAGATCTGTGAGGGCAGATGCATTCTCCGCGGCAGCAGTGCTGGCGTGCTGATACTGCTGTCTCGTGAACTCGAAATCTTTCGTCAGACTCAACGATCTCTTTTCCAGCTGCGCTTTGTCCGCCGCCAGCTGTCTTGCTTCCGCTTTGGCCTTTTCCAACGTCGCCACTTCCGGTACGGTCGACGATTCGAATGCAATCCGCACGTCCTTCAGCTCTCCTTCAAGTGCTTGTTGCTGCTCTTTGAGCCTAGCAATGTCAGCACCCTGAGTCTCACACCGACGTTGAGCTTGGGTTGTTGCAACAGCGGCAGCATCACGCTCGGCACGTAGCTTATGCAGGTCTGTGGTTCGCGATTCATAGCGGAACTGGAGGGTACTGAGAGCGTCGATGTGCTCTTGCAGACGCTGCTGGGTATTTGTGATGGTGTTCTGAAGCTCCGCTTCGCCGCTCATGTGTTGGGCCTTAAGCATTCCCAGCTGCCCCTCTGCTGTCTTGAGGGCTTGTTGGAGGTCATTAACGTTAGATCGTAGCTACTCTGGTGTCAGTGTCGGTTCTTAATGACATGGATTGGCGCCATAACTACCGGTTGAGAGCGTTGGCTGATTGAATCACTGACATGGGTTACATCTGGTACTGGCGTCATTCTCGTCTTCTTCGCCGCGGTACTGTCGTTGTCAGAATCATCCTGTTTATTTGTCATTATTAGTCTAATGATATACAAGTAGCATCAGTCTGTGGTAGGGATGACGTACCATTGGTCTCTTGTGTATTGACAACGTAGGCACCACATCTTCTACTCCGCTGCGCTGTGTAGCGGATTGTGTAGACGAGCCCGCAGCGGTGGATGGATCGACCAACTCAATATTGGCGATCTCAGGCATTTGTGGTAATGTCCATTGGTCCTCAAGGCCACCAAGCGCCAAATAAGCTGCAACCTCCTCGGCAGCCGCAACAGGGCCTGGCATCTCAAGCGGTAGCTGACCAACCTTGTGTCGAGTCTGCGCTACACAGCTGACGAGTGCCTGCAGCCTTTGAGGTCCTCTCAAGGACGATGGCAAGCAGCGGTCAATATGCTCCGCTGAATTGGCAACTAGGAGGTGGATGAGTGGTGACAGTTGACCAACCTTGAGCATATGGACACGAGATGCTGTAACTTGCGAATCTTGTGCATTGGCTGATCCGTCGAACGCAATGACCAGAGCAGCTGTGCTGATGATGAAGCTAGATTCTGTGGTGGCCAACAAAGTAAATTTGAGAGGCCCTTCAGCTGTAGAATTGGACCTTCGCATCTTATCCGGGCGTACGTATACAGCGCGATTACCCTTGAGGAAGGTTTCAAGGATATCAAGCAGTCTCCCAGGGGACGCCAGGATGACAACGTGCTTGTCCGAGGCGCGTGCTGCGTCTATGAGATGACGAAGGAATTGGAACTTGGCACTGCAGACCTCCGCCCAGTTGGCTTCGTCAGCCGCTGAGACTTGGTGTTGGGTCAGTGTGCTGTCATTGTCGAGATCACTATGCGTAGTGATTTGGTTGATGCGTTCAATCATCGTGTGCATCTGTGCAACCATAGTCGAATCCTCGTCAGCCTCGTCCTGTACAAACCTTTCTATAACATCACGAAAGTTGAAGATCGTTTGTTGGTACTGATCGGTGACTCTTGCGTTCATAGAGAGAGGAACAACAAATTCCATCTTGCCCAGCCGGGGAGGCCCGAGAGATGATGAGCCACCCACGCGCTGGGACATCTCTCTGTGGATGGCAAGCTTGCTATGATGCGCTGGTAGATGAGCCTGGTTCTGTGAAACTACCGTCTTCATCGAAGCCTCCAAAGGCCTCGAGTCCGCTTTTTCTTGGGGATTTTGAGGTGGTCTATCTGGAATTACACTAGGTGATTTGGTAGAGCGAGCTGACCGCGACGTGTCAGCCTGTGCTCTGCTAAAGGCAGCTGAGTTTGCACGCATGTTTCTGAGCTTCTCCCTAAGTGATGTGGCGGTAGGCCCTCCAGAAGATAGACCAGCATCGTGCAGAGATGCTCTCTGTGAGGTGGCAAGCGGTTGCGGTATCTCTGACATCTCGTCGTCGTCTGTGGAGACCGAAGGAGGTCGACTGGGTGCGTGGGAGTCGAAAGTTTCCGGCAGCTGCGACGGAGCCGTTGGTATCTGGGAGCTTGAGAGGTCTTCACTGCCTGATTCGATAGTTTCAAGAGCAATGTCTTTCTCAACTTCTGGATGAGATCTTGCGGATTGAGAGTTCGGATCTCTCTGGCTGAGCACCGAGGGATCAGTTCCTTTCGGTCCCTCACTATCTTCAGCACGGTCTTTGGATATCGTGAAGTGCTCCGATTCTGCCAGAAGTCCGCTGTCACCTTGGGTGGCTTCCAACACGTCGTGTTGAGACGGAAGCTCTGCAGGTTTCTGGATACCAATTAGAGCCTCTCCTGTGCTCCCAGACGAAACTTGCGATGTAGAACGCGCTACTTGCGGAATGATTTGACCGCTTTGCCAAATTTCCCCTGTAGATGTTTTATCAGTTGCTGTAGCAAGATAATCTGACGGTTGTAAGTCATACCTGCAAGGGCCGATTCCGTCTCTGATCTCTGCTGGGAAGTCTGATTGTCAGAAGTCAAAGGGACCTGTGACTGAAATACAAGGCTGGTTGTCGGGATATCCTCCTGATGGTGGTAGCCTTTATCATGCTCTTGGACGTAGTCTAGAGCAGCTGAGGGACCCTCAGTGGCTTCTACAAAACAGCGTTCCACAATCGGAATGCCAGACAGGCCTTCGGCGCACTGAGCAGATTGAGAAGATTGCAGCTCTTCACGAGGCTCTTCTTGGACTGCGCTTTTGAACGGGGCAATGTTTGAGCTCTCGCCGCACTCTTTAGATTCCTGTTCTTTACCTACCGAAATCTTATGTGCTTCTGGCGGTGGAGGAGAGGATGTAGTGCCCGACCGGCGATCGCCACAAGTAGCTTGTCGTTCCGTTGGACTAGATGGATCCTCAATGGGGTCACTAACTTCGATGCTCAGCGTCACGTCTTCAAAGGCGTTGCCACGGCTGCCTGAACTCGCAGTTCTCTGGACCAAACCAGCGGATGTGTCAACCGATCTACTTGATGTTGGTAGGTAGCTAGAAGATCCAGGCAAAGACTGCGAATCGGGGACTATGCCCTCTCTGTAGAAGACCACAGGCTCAGGAACCGCCTGCTGAAGAGGCGACGAGCTGCCTAGTCCCGAGTCCTGATGCTGTGGTTCAGACGAGGGCAGTCCTTGAGCCGAACCCGATGCGAGAAAATGCACGTATTGCTCCCTATCGAAGCTGCTGTGTTGGGAAATCTGCACCGCCAAACACGGTGGTGGAGTCGGGAATTCGGGCTGCTGGCTGTCTTGAACTTCTATGGCTTCCTGTCTCGTTGGCAGGGAATCTTGAGGATGTGCGCTGGATTGCGGTGGAAATGTATTGACAACCCACGTCCTAGGCTGACGACAAGGCTTCAATGGGCTGCTCGGCGTACTTGCAGCAGGACTTGAAGACTTCTCCACGGACACGATTCCCCTCTTCCTAGCCCGTCCTTTCTTTTTCTTCTTGCTTTCCCAGTCCACAATGGCCACGGCGTTGGCGTGCTGTTTCGGCTCCTGTAAAAAGGGCACTGGTAGTTAGCGCACGTTGTCAACCCTACGTGAAGAACACCAGCGTAAATCGCTGTTGAATTCTGTAAAGGTAACGTGTAGCGGCATCTTGATGGACGCTCACCCAGCTAGGTTTGAACTTCTCCCCTGTGCTGGGATCGTCCTCCCAATCAATAAGATATCGGCCTCGTTTCTCCTTGATGATAGACTTGATCGTGTAGTAATCTTGCTGGACGTTGTTGCCCTTGACACCCTTCTCCTCGTCCCTTATTGCACTTGAACCACTTGTCCGCCCTGAATCGAGCTTAAACCTCTTCGCTGGATCCTGGATCGAACTTAGACCGGTAGGAATGTGATTATTCGAATCTGTACTGAGCTTCCGCTTGCGAGACGCCATCATGCGTGAACAGGCCAGAAGGGCGCGGTGAGAACGGAAGTCATGGAAGTGGCCATTATAACGAGATCTCCACAATCAAATCCCCTCCCGGATATACCTCGATTCACTTTACGCGTGCCCGCATCCAAGGCCTACGGGATGGCTTCCTGTGTTATTGACAACCTTCCGATACATACATAAGCGAGCTGGAATCACTTTACCTTAAGTCTTAGTAAATACTTACCCCACTACTCTGTTTTGATTCCCTTTATCGTACAAGTAGGGCAATACTAGAGGCCATGTACTTTAGATCGTGGAAGCATACTTCAATCTAGTCTAGTTCTAATTTCCCGTCCTCATAGCAGGCTCTTGGCTCCTGCAATCTCTCTCCTCCAAACATCAAAGTCAAACCCCAGCTCCTCCATTGATCTCACCTTATGTCTTCCCTCACCTCTTTGCGCGAATGCCTTCTTGATTGCTGGGAACCTTTCCCTTGCCCATCTCTCCTTCTCTCCCCACCTCGAAGGCAGCTTTCCTCTCCCACCAGTTTCGTCCGGATTTGGGATTAGCTTTGCTTCCAAAGCCCAGTCGCGCAGCTCATCCAAGTAATCAACGTCCAAAGGAAACAAGAGCGTGTGGAAGCCCTTACCAGCGCCACGTTCAGCAATTATGGAGTCTTCCCACAGGTACATCTCCTCATGAGAAGGCAGGTTAAGACGGCCGGACCAGACTCGTGAGATAACCGCAGCTTGGGCTTCGGAAGTGATGAAAGGTATTATTTTTTGTGGCAGACCGACAAACGCCAACGTAGGTCGGTCATTATAGAAGATGTGTCTGTACACATGTTGCACTCTCTTGCCGTCAGAAATAATAGGCGGGTCGAGAGAACCAAGAAATGGATAAGAGTAGAGATAGCCAGTGCAAAACACAATGGCATCTATATCCTGCTCGACTCGGCCGTCTGCAAAGCGTACGGCGCGAGAGCAGGTTGTAGAGGGTAAGAAATCGATCATCTCAGGGACTTCTTCCTTATATGCTTCGGCTCCAGGCGAGAGGTAAGATGCGGATCTCTCGGAGAAAAGTAACGGAAGCTTGCAGACAGTGCCTATTTGGGCACCAATGTCAACACCAGAGGCGGCGTTTCCTACTATGATCACTTTCTTGTCCTGGAAATCCTCTGGCTTTCGGTAGGATTTGGAATGTGAGATGACCTCTGGGTATTCCGCATTCCACCTAGCGATCCCTCTGATGTCAGGCACATAGGGCACGTTGTAATGTCCACTGGCAACAACGACAGCGTCGTATCGAACCTCACTCTGATGCTGCCATTGCAAGTGTTTCGTCTTCACCATCCAATACTCTTGCGCCGCGTCAGATTTTTGTAATCTTACATCTAATACTTGTATTTGGAATTTGACCAGATCTCGTACATCTTCTCCGTACTCCTCCAGATACTGTGTCACGGTCTCATGGCTCGGAAACAGCTGCGAATCTTTAGGAAATGTTTTATCCGAATACTGCATCAAGAATTTCGGGATATTCGTTTCAAGGCGGTCGTACATCGGTGACACAAAAGTTGGCTCCCTTCTCGGGATGAGCCCCAAGGTATGGTTGGCTTGACTGCTACGCCACAAGGGGTTTTCGACTGGCTGGTTTGGGTCGACCTGCGGAACGTTGATGGTGCCACTAGGCAGTTCGGGAGTGTAATTCCATACTCCGGCAACAGTACTCCGTTGCTCGAAAATGTCTATCTTCTCGAAGGCCTTCTCGGCGAGCAAGTACCTTAGGACAATCAGTCAGAAAATCGAACGGGGATGAGATTTTGCGGCGAACCTTGAGATGTTGAGCACCTACTTGGCTGTCGCGACGCCTGCAGGTCCTGCCCCGATGATGGCAATGCTCTTAACATTGTGGCGAGGCTTAATGCTCATAGTTTGCCGGAATGCAGATATCTAGTAGTACTAGTTGGATATGGGTGTTCACATGCGTGAGGCACGGTAGATAAGTAGCGTACATTAGGTAAGCTCAGAGTGGATAAAGGATACTCCGTAGCAAAGCCCTATCGGGAGCCGCTTGTTTGCGATTGGCCGATCGCAACTACCATCGTCAATTGACAGCAACACGCCCAGTCAACTCAGCAGTACAACGACATCGTCAGAGAATTGGGAAGCACAGCAGGGCGAATTGACCGCAGTCTCCGGCACGATGGAGCACGCCACACCTACACGACACAAATGAATCGAGATTAGAACGATGGCCGACCCACCAGCAGGCCCCCAATCGTCAGCTGAATTGATGTCAATCGCAGAACTCAGCCCCTCCATTCACTCAACAAAGTCCATCAAAGCGGTAGTCGCCCTCATATGGCCCTACTCCGCCTCTAACAAGTCACTCACCCTGCTCTTAGTGGAGCCAGACTTCCGCTTGCGCCGTAACAAGGGACAAGTGAAGGCGGAATTCCATGGCTCCAGTGCCAAGGAAGTGGCAAGATCTGGCTTAGGCAGTGGTGACGAGGTTTTACTGAGTTTAGAGGGTGTGAATTGGACTAGAGATGACGCGGACATGAGGACACCTGGGAAGGGGGTTGAATGGAAGCTCAGCTTTGCGGAGCGAGTGCTCATGCAGGTACACTATCGATTGTTACAGCAAGGGCTTCACGTGTGTCGCAGGGCTAATCTTTGGTCTTTAAGATCTACCGCGACTCGCATCAGCTCGCTCTCTTGAACATTGACCATCCGACTCCATCCCCAGAGCCAGAATCCCGGTCAACCACTCCTTCACAATTGCCAGCTTCTTCAGCGGCAGGAATTTCATCGACGTTCAGGTTCGTGGCAAATTCAACACCGGATGTCTGGTCGTCTCCTGCCTTTCTCAAGCGTGCACGCATCAGACTTGACTCACTTTTCGAGTCATCCTACGATCCTTTTGCCGAAGAAGAGGGCTACATCACAGACAGGATTAGAAAGAGAACAAAACTCGGGAGGTTTAGCGGGCAGTGGAGGTACGTTGAGAAGCCGCTTAGTCCTGAAAACTGGACAGCCGCAGGCGCTATTGGTAGTCGGATAAGTGAAGTCGTGGATCTTCAGGCAGGGTTGGATGCAGTGTCAAGGGCAGAGGTAGGGGTTGATGATATCCACTCGGACCCGGTGGGAGCGGTAGCCGAAATGTCCGCAGCCGAAGTCTCGACCACGACAAGTATCGAGACCAGGGAAGTCGCCCCTTTCCTTCATATAGGGGAGGCAGACACAGAGAAGGAAGCTCCATTCACATCGGCAAGAGAGCCGAGCGTAGAAGAAGGAGATATGGAAAAGAATAGCAAATATGACATGTTTACCAATCACCTGTCGTCCGTGAAGACTCCTGCTACCAGCTCAACTTTGCCAATGCACGAAATAGAATCCGAAGAAATACGCTCGAAAGAGCAAGCATCCGCCGCGAATGGAGGAAGTTCCCTGCTTCCCTTGGCATTAACACCTCTACAGACAGCGGCGACCGAGACCGAGATTCCTGCGCTGGCTGAGGATTCTTGGGAAGTTCCAATGCTCCCTAAGTCACCACGCCTTCGTCGACTTACTTCGCCAGGCTTACCGCTTGTATCCCCCATAATGGGCCGCAGGGGCCAAGTGTTAAGCGTTTCTGCTGAGAACCAGAATTGGAGACCCAATTCCGAGGTTGACAAGGAAGACAAGAAGACAGACTCTCAGGGCTTGACGGGATTTATCATTGAAGATCCCAGCCAGGATGGAAACGCATCCGGTGTGAGTCCAGAAAGCCATAGATCACTGGGCCTTGACGATGACTATTTTGGAAGCCCATCACGACATGTGCAGGTAACAGAAGGTATGGCGCAAGCACCGCCAACATTTAGTCCAGACGGACCAGTCTTTGCTCAGCAGCTGGGGAGAGACAATAATAACATTTCCATGGAGTACTGGAACTCTGTCCGCGCAGCTCGAGGGGTTTCAGTTGGCTACTCAAGAAGCTCTCGGCAGACGATGTCTTCTGACTCAGCATCATCTGTGCCTTCAGGACCGGAAGGCGAGGTTGGAAGTCAACGGGTGTGGAGTGCAGAGGATTTCGAAGGCTTCACGACTGACGATGTATCCTCAGAGGACTTACCTGATGGAGCCCAAGGCGAAGAGCTCCAGGAGCTGCTGGAAGAAGACTCCTCTGACGAAGAACAGAGTTGGAATGACGAAGATGATGACAAGGACACAGATCCGCTCGCCCACGATCAAGCAGATGACGAGCGAGACGCCAACAAGGAGAAGACTGACACTGTAAGGGCACAAGGCGATGAGGTTATAGATCTGGAAAACGATTCCGAGAACGCATCGCAACAAGGTGAAGCTTCTCCGAGCGTACATACCCTGGATGAGGTGTTCCTCGATCTAGCGGCTGTGAAGTCACCTTTGCAGGACAGGTCACAATCTATGGTCGTTGATCTCGATTCATCGACTTCAGAAATCATGGACGAGAGCGAGATCCCTGAGTCTATATCTTACCCCATACTGCCCGGGGGAAATATTGAGCAATCACGCGCATCACATTCGCCACTTGTACCTGATTCTGAGAATGCATGGGAGGGCCGGCTTGATCCACGACTGAGGACCCAGCTGATCACACCAAGCGCGACCCAGCAAATGTTTGCCGGAAGTGAGGTGTCTATTGAACCACTATATCAGGACCATGATCTACCAACACCGCAGCTTACTCAAAGCACCACTGCTGGTCTGCTACCACTGGAAGTAACACCTTCGCTTGAGCAGAGGGCCTCTTTATTGTACAAGCTGAAGGAGATGAGGACATCCTTGGCAAGCAAGACAGATGGCCGCACTAGCGACGTAACGGACGTCATCAGCCCTTGGTTTGCCCCCAAACGGCCAAGCCAGGTACAACAGGAAAGCGAAGATGATGACAAAAGTGGTGGTGAAAGCGAACATAGCCTAGAACTGGGAGCAGAGGACCCTATCAATCAGGTAAAAAGGCAACCCAACCGAAGTGTTTCGTATGTGCCACCACCTGGACTTCCTGACTCCTCATTTCCGCACAATGGGCACGCCATCACACCTGAACCGCGCCCAGCTCCACCAGCAGTGGGCCTTCGAACGCGTCTCTCTTACTTTGCCCCTTTAGCCACAGTGCCAGACAACTTCGCCTCCACCGTCGACGTCCTTGCAATCGCTACTTCGACTACACCTATCCAGCGGTCCAAGTCAGGCCCAAAAGACTACCACATGACCCTCCATATCACCGATCCCTCTTCGAACTTATCAACCACAAGAGTGCAAATCTTCCGTCCTTTCAAAGACGCTCTTCCAATGCCCGAAAAAGGGGCGGCAATTTTGCTTAGGAATTTCAAAGTGCAGAGCCAGAAGCACAGGCTAATTCTCGTAAGTACCGCTAGCAGCGCATGGGCGGTCTTTGGCAAAGGCCAAAGTGTGCAAGTAAATGGACCACCTGTGGAGATGGCCGCCGAGGAGCGAGGTTTTGCAAAAGGATTGCGCGAGTGGTGGGCGAGTATAAGTGAGGATGTTAAGGCAGCGAACGATAGGGAAGAACGTTGGAGGGGAAGGCTGAAGAAGCGCGATGATGATGATATCAATGGTGATGGGATAACGAAACGTTCCCACAACGGGACCAACGAGCTTCGAGATGCGACTGTCTAAGCAGATGGGTTTCGAAGGCTTATCCGAGATGGGTTCATGATTTGCATAGATGGCGCATACCTCCGGAGCCGGCGTGTTTAAGAGGATGGAATTCTTGCGTAGCATATACCTTCCATTCACAGCATCTAAAGGCAGCAGCGAATATAAGCGTGAATCAAGTCTTATTTACTTCGAACGGCGATGAAATGAGCTACCTCTCTACTCAACCCCAGTCCTGACTTTGCCATCACTTCAATCTTCCAAGCGTGCTTTCCTTTCTGCCGTCCCTTGTTCACTCCTATCTCTCTATTAACTTCAGACTCGCAATCCTCTCAGCACCTTGTCCATCGCGCCTATCCCCTTATCCTGCAAACAGTCCTCTCAGATATGGGCAGGAGCAGCCCAGACCCTAGATCAGATCCTCCAGCTCCAGATGTATCTCCTTAAGTAGCAGTGAGTATTATACTAATGGATCTCATCGGAAGCCTTGATTTGACTCAAGGCCAGATCAAGGCTGCCGGCAGGCTACTGTTCGAGCTGTGCAAGACCTCCACGAACTGGACGGCAATTCAATGCAGGATGAGGAAGCTTGAACGGAGGCTAGGTTGAGAGGCTTAGGTGGAGGTGGGTTGACGTTGAGCGGACGGACAGTATCAGGGTAGAATTGCTCGAGATGAAGTGACGGCTAAGGGCAGTGGACATGGTGGTTTCAAAACATGGAGCAGGTTGTTGACTCAAGTATTGACTGGTGATAACGCGTTCGTAGCGTGCGTCGTGAGTCAGAGTAGGTGGATATCATTGGAGCTGTGCTGCGCCAATAACCATTTCAGTGTCTACCCATCAAGGCGTTCTCCTTCCCAGGGTGCAGCGGGTTGCCATAGTGAGTATTGGTTTGAGAAAGGCAAATGTTCCACAACTGTAGCGGATTAGAGCCTTGTCAATCATACAGGTCTCAAGAAAACTTATACGTGTCACAATGACAATACATGGTAGCAGTGAATAGAGCAGTCAACAATTCTGTCAATGATGAATACTTTATCCACTTCTCCGGACATTCTCCTTCGCAACTCAGCACGGTAATCATTACACCATGTTGCCGTTGAAATCTCGTCACGATGAATTCATCGGCAAGAGCTACATCGACTCCACCACCTCACACCCCTTCACAACCCGTCGCTGGAATATTCGTCCAGGAAGGAGCCTCTCACCACCGCTCTCTGAGCTGTACCCTGAGTACTACGAACCCATAGAACCGGGACAGAAAACACCACCTCACGAGTCATCTAGTTTTGACGTAGCAAGTGTTGAGTTGGAATATGTGGCAGTCGAGAGGAACATAGCGATGCTCGAAGACGCTCAAGAAACGAAGGATAAGCGTCATCAGGAGAAAATTCCGCCACGGTCTTGTCCGAAGACGCGAGCGAGGGATTCGATTTATTTCGCACCGAAGCATCGCCGTCAAAGCCGAAGGTGATAGAACATTCTTCTCTGTCGGTAAGACCTGCAGCACCTCGGTTACATCCAGCTCCAAAGCACCATTGCCTCATCTCTGGCCATATATTCGAACATTACCGCATCTCCCGCCTTCCTCCAGAGACCGAGATCGACGGGCTAAACCCACCAAGTCATCATAACAAGCACAAGCAAGAGGACCTCAGAGTCCATTGCATGGTCTGCAGGAGGAGAATTGATGAGCACTTGTGGAAGTGTGAGATATATGCTTCTGAGCATGCCAGCATGAAAGCTTTCTTTGTCAACAAGATATACATATGAACAGGGATTCGGCAATGATGTCGCCCAGACGAGAAAGTACTTTTTGTCGTAATTTACCTTTTGGTGTTACCCGAGATCAAAACATGATCCTCGACATTCAGACAATCAAACCCATTATGGCGCTGCAACCCGATTTCAATCAACTCGCACAGAATTTCCGAGCTGCGGCGGATCAGGTTGAATTGATTGCACATTTACCTGCCATAGCTGAGCGGCAAGGGCTTCTGACCGAGTTTCAACAGCGAGATGAGCAGGCACTTGCACGTCATCAACAACTTCTGGACGCCATTCAGGCATCTCGTCAGGACATTCTCGTCCGTTTCGATCGTATGGAGACCAGAATGGCAGTCAAGTAAGTTCTGATTGCTGGTTCATGAATCTTTCAGTTAATCGTGTTGTGTATCTTAGTGAGCATAACTCAATAGCACGAAGCCTGAATTCCTCAATCAGCAGATCTGATAGTTGATTACATCCACTCAAGACTGCAAACAATGCAGAACCTCATGGTTTTCCTGAAACTTCAGCTGTGATCGATACACTTTCTGGTATGAGAGACTTGCACAATGTAGGGCTCCGAATCAGACTGACATATATCAGCGGCCCAAATTAACGCACTACTTATGACCTTCACTCTACCTGTCAACGGTGACATTAATGGCAAACGCAAACGTTTCCGACTCTTTATTGGCTTGGGGAAGGATGCTTAGGGTTCTGTTGTGTTGATATTGATGGCTTGTATTATCTAGTTCTCGAGAGCAGTACACATCCCTCGACATTTGAGGGTTGATACACCAAGACGTTGATACTATCTGTTGTACGATGATCACACTACAGCCAATGGTGCATTTTCTACAGTAGAAGATCTCCAAATTCCAGGTACTGTGGTTCTCATAATGCGGCACTCTCGTCCTACTTGCGGTCAGCTAAAGTCGAACATCTTTCGTTAAATTGCAGAGATGTCAAGAGAGGAATATCAGTCTTTGCCTTGCACCTCATGCTCAACCAGCGTCATGCCTAGTCTAAGCAAGAGTGTAAACGCGGCTGAGCCAGTCGGTTTACCAGAGCTGCGTGTTATCTTCATGGAAGCAATGGGAGAAAGAACAAAAAGTCAATTGCTTACCACTATGGCATCCGTTCTATCAGTAGATGCTCATAATATTGTCCCGATATTCAGGTCGCCATCACATCATGGGAAGCCACACGTGGGGCCCTCGTGATGACGGTTTTAGAAGCGGGTTGAGCGTATTCTCGACACACACATCGGAATCGCCAGCTGAGTGGAGTATGTTGCATAGAGCTGGCGATGATTTGAGTCGGTGGTCTTGGTTGTGAGAGGAAAGAGGAAAACTTCACACGGATGAGAGCGCCAATGAGGTATGGCTTGGCTTGGCGGGGAGTTCCCGCTAAGCGACCATTTAACGCCCATCAATCAATACCTTTAAGGTAGAGCAGCATCTCTTTGAAACCAATAATTCTACACTACGACAGAGTCACACGACATCCCCGTGTTGATAAAACGCAGCAAACCCAAGACCAAAAAGGGTCCGGTGCATCATCATCAATTGGCGACGAAGCATCATCGTGGAGCGTCGGTGATCTCAAGCCAACATCCTCTCCTACTCGCCTGCCCTCGCTGCTTGTTCGCCCTTCGTTCTCCTCAAGCTTTGAGGTGTCTGACAATATCTATTCTTCACATCAATTGATCTATGCTGTAGCTCCTTATGGACACTATATGGCAACGTCGCTCGAAGTAGGTATGCATGTACGAAGCCAGCGCACTGCTAACCTACCTTTTGACAGCACCAGCAAGCCCTCCATTTCGACGAACAATTCCGAGATCAACAACAACAATAGAACAGACTCGCCACGGACTTTCGCATCTTCCAAGCGTTTTGGCGGTGACACCTCCTCGCACGGAAGATCAAACCCATTCAACGCCATCTCCCCACTATCCACCAATGTCTCCTCACCTTCGTCCGGCGCTTCTTCAGCTTTTGGTCTCGGCTCAGGAGCTTTCGCCTCCTTCGGTTCTTCTGCGAAAACCCCCAAAACTCCTGGCACATCTCTCGACTTTGGTTCTGCAGTAGCGTCACCTACTCCCGGTACAGAAAAGCGGGGAAAGGAGGGCATCAAGGACGCTGGGAGTAGAAGTGTTACGTCCAAGACCTCAACGTCATCTCTGACCAACCACTCATCAAGCACCGCGTCAGAACATTCTCTGAAGTCGACTTGGGTCGTGTGGTACAGGCCCCCAACATCTAAATACTCGGACTATGAGAAGTCCACCATAGCGCTTGCATCATTTTCTACAGTCGAAGCATTTTGGACTGTATACTCTCATTTGAAGCGGCCATCATCGTTACCGTCGGTCTCCGACTATCACATCTTCAAGAAGGGCGTTCGGCCCGTGTGGGAAGACGAGGAGAACAAGAAGGGTGGCAAGTGGATTGTTAGGTTGAAGAAAGGCGTGTCTGATAGATTTTGGGAGGACCTCTTACTAGCCATTGTCGGGGATCAGTTTGCCGAGGCTGGTGAAGAGGTCTGCGGAGCTGTGCTCAGTGTAAGGAGTGGTGAGGATGTTCTAAGCGTCTGGACGAGGATTGATGGTGGAAGAAACATCAAGATCAGGTAAGTCTCAGGACGTTAGGACCTCTTCCACGCAACGCTGACACTGCCACAGAGAGACAATCAAGCGTCTGCTGGCTTTCCCTCCAGACACCAACATCGTATGGAAGAGTCACGATGACAGCATAGCGCAACGCTCGGCAATTGATCAGGCGCGGCATGAGAAGAGTAATGGCAGTAATCAGCACAACTCCGACAAGCGCCGGAGTAACCATAACGACGAGCCAACACCTGATCGAAGCAAAGCCTTAGGATCATGACCCAATCGCTAGGTGGGGAGCTGACCATTGCCATGTATAGCACGATAACAATGGCTGGCTGGCTCCTCACTGATGTGAAGGAAGGCCCAACGATGGTTTGGGTGTGTATGACGTCTTGATGGCGGATGCATGGCATTAGCACGCCTGCTGTATCACTACAATGTTGGATATCTTCGTTTAGCGAGTGAAGCATAACGTTACACGTAGGTTAATTATGCAGCATTACCTCGACTTTCGGACTAAGCATGAGGCTATTGTTTCCATGAATTGCTTTGAAGTAAGACACTCTCATTAAGGTGGTCCAGTATCATTATGCGTCTAGATTGTGAAGTACCTTAGTCATCATCACCAGGAATGAATACCAGCCTCACGAAAATCATAAACCCAACCTAAAGCCAATCACGATAACCTCTGACAGTTAGGGTGAAAATTCCTGGCTTTCTCAAAGAAAATCGCCACTGCAATCTTCCAATGTACCAGATAGTGACTATTCTGATAGGAGCCGAATCCGGGACAAATGCATATGGGACTTCGGAGAGTTGTTAGCTCAGAGCAGCCGTTGTAGATTTTGCTCGTGCTATAACAACTTCTTTTGAGGTTGACTGAACAAATTGTAAAGCTAAAGTGCTCGCAGGTCTTGAGTCCGGTATAACCTGACGATACTGAGGGATTGTCAGACTCGCAATCGTATCGACGAATAGATGGTCGGGAAGTCATCCACTCAAAGACAGAGTGACTGATATCGTGATGGGGATCGCTGACGCCACCCGAAGCACCCATGTCATGGCGCGCTTAAGGAGGCGCCGTCCGAACCTCAACCCATGCAGAAGACGATCGCATATCTCCCGATCTACAAGATTCGAGAAGCAGAGCGCCCAAACTTCGGACAATGACCGAGGCGTCTGCACTCATCTGCCGTTTTTAAATCCTCACGCCGAATTCTTTGCAGCCGTCAACCAGGCTTCTGCATGTCCATGCGCCAATTCAGTTATCTATGCAGGCACAAGAATGTCCGGTAAAAGTCCGGGGAATGCCACAACAACAGCATTCAGCAACAGCAAGCTAGAAAAAGGGGACGAAGCTCTAGTGGATGTTGTCCAAGTAAGTCCGTAAGCACAATCCATTGATGGATCTTCTGTCCTTGTTTGTACGAGTAGGTGTCAACGCTCGGCAAGTTCCACATCTGATTGCTCGAATTTCTAGGTCCATGTGCCATCTTCTCGTCTCCACACTTCTCAAACGTCGGCACGGAGAGGATGTGATAGCAAATCCAGTCCGTGCTCCAATAACACGTCTGTACAATCTTGCAAAACACCCCACCGTCCTTTAAACTTACTCATACTCAGTACTTTCAACACTCGCGGACGGGACCAACCAGTAACACGGCGTTCAGACAGGAGCGAGGATGAACGCAGATTGCTTGGGGATTACGAGTACGTTTTGTCCGTTGGCAGAGCAAGAAGGTGTATAGTTTATTTAGACCTCCCAGACAAGACGCCGATGCGGTTCCAATAAGCATTCCACGCAATCCAGCTTCACAAGATAAAATGGCACCAGGAGGAGTACGCCACAGCTCTCCAGACCATGCAAAACATGTCGCTGATACAGCTTCAGGTCTTCCAAGGCGGTCCGCGGCCAACCAATACACTTGGATCTCTTGGTAGTAATTTCACCAGATTGAAAGACGCGACTGTCTCCGGCTATCAAGGCTTCAAGCGAGGCTATCAAGGCGGCCTAGATATTGTTACAAGTTCTGGTGACAACGTACAGCACTCTGGGAAGGCGTTTGACTTGCACGCAGATCTGGTTGATGGCCCGCAAAAGAAAAAACCTCGCATTACAACGGACACGTCAGTTTCAACGGATTTGCCACATTACTTGAATATGGATGATGAGGACGACACGACCATGCTTGATCAGAGACTGGTGGAGCGTGTTCCTCCACTTTCACGGAATAGCAGCCATAACTCGTCGCTTTTAAGCCTAGGATCAGGAGCAATCTCGAATGCTCAGTCCTTTCGAGGAAAATCCGCTGGAGTGCTTGAGTATCGAGCAGTCGAGGAAACCATGAGAGTTCATTCGAAAAGCAGACAGCGTCCGAGAAATTCGCAGCAGATTCCAACATCCGCGAGCGCAAGGCCATCAGTTATGATAGACCTCTCTGCGGATGATACTCTAATGCCTAAATCAAAGCAACGATATCAAGGTACTGCGAAGGAAACGAAGCCTCGGAACGCAGCTATCGCTCTGAGCCAGGGAAAAGTCGCCAATGCCGTCCATCCAAGAGAAGGAGAATTCAAGTCCAGGCATTTTCGAAACGCAAACCAGCCAAAATTATCTTCCAGGATGAGAGACATGGATGGGAGGCCAAATGATCCTGATTTCGTGCAGCCAAATCTACGCACAAGATTCGTCGATGACAAAGGGAATCGCCGTAACTCTTTGATTGGTGATAGCCCCGATGAGCTGAATGATGGTACAACTATTGGTTCTCTTGCCGAAGCGCCACGACTTTCTCCATCCTCTTTGGCTTCAAATAGTCGTCGAGTGCTGGAGGATACAACAACTCGGCCTGCAACGCCATCCCGCCAAGTACGCGGCGTGCCAGAGAGTAACATTCGCAAGACTGAGTTTACTACCTCTGGACGAAGATCCGGAAAACTCAACAGATGTGAAGAGAGGTCAAAATATCAGGCGACATCAGCAGAGTGGGCAGTGCCCCTTGCAGACTTCCGAACAGGTCATATAGATCTGAACGGACGGACTGGTTGCGGCCTAGTCTATGACAGAATCCAAGGACAGTTCGTGGTTCATCATGAGGGCAATGACCTATCGAAAGAAGTGCCTGAGCTATGTATCCGACCACAGGAGGTACAGCGAGTTGTGATGGGTAGTGAAGAGAACTGTAAAATGCACCTGCTCGTGTCGAGGTCCGCCACTTCTGACTGTCACATCGACGTCGAGCTTCGCACCCATAAAGACGTCTCTGATTTGGCCAACAAGCTCCAGCAATTGGTACCTGCGTGCAAGGTTGGCGTAAAGTCGAGGTTTGTTTACCCAAGCTTGTCATGAGCTTCGACAACTTTTCGTCCTGTATTTCTCATCTGCTTACACTACTTGAACAGCGACAAGATGGATCGAGTATTCAAGAATAGATCATCCGAAGTGGACCCCATGCTTTCAACGAAAAAGCGATTCGGCGAAACTCCGGATGAAGACGTCCAATTACTTTTGGCCAAGAGGCAAAGAAAGAAGTCCAAGACAGGCGCAGTTGACCCAAAGGAACAGACCAACGGTGAACGCCCTTCACGCGCCCTGGAGGTCTCGGGTCCTCTACCGGAAGTTGTTATGGATGAGGTTTTCACGATGAACATCGCCAAGGACCTCAGTCGATATCCAAGTCTCTTCCCAAATCGGTTGCAGCGTACGATCACTACAGGCAAAGATCGGGAAGGCGGTATCAATGCCAATCAAAGGCTCAGTAGCAATCCGCACGAAACGCGATCACGAATGCAACCGTCAGCAAAGGGCGATGCAAAGTCAACAGAACCAAGTCCAGAGCCTTCTGTACCTCCGCCGATACAACGATACTCCCGACTACATGGCTTAGGAACTCCTTGGTCCAAACCATTAGTGTATCCTCAAGTAGGGAAAAGAAAGGCTACGGTTGAATGGAAGGACCTCGCGCGCCTAGATGAGGGAGAGTTCTTGAATGACAACCTTATTGGCTTCTATCTTCGATATCTCGAATATAAGCTGGAGCAAGAGCATCCCGACCTGGCCAAGAAAGTCTACTTCTTCAATACTTATTTCTTTGCTAGCCTGACCAATACACCAAGAGGCAAGAAGGGCATCAACTACGAGGCAGTGCAGAAGTGGACACGGGCAGTAGATATTTTTGGTTACGATTACGTTGTCGTCCCAATCAATGAGAGCGCGCATTGGTACGTTACAATAATTTGCAATCTACCAGCACTCGATCGAAGCCTTGACCCAGGAGAGGAGGATGGGGCTCTCGAACCGGCAGTCAACGTCGCTATGTCGCCAGGTAACGTCGATGACCGGCCCACTCTGTCTGTTGAAGAGCATACTAGTCCGGCGAATGATGCAGACGGAAGCAAGACAGCAGTGTCTGACAGCGATGCTGATAGTACGCGCAACTCTTTCGCTGGAATGAATCTTGATGAGAAGAAAGAGCATTGTGGCCATGGGGGGAAGCAAGCTAGTATGCTCGATGTGGAGTCAAGTAATGAAGCAAGTGATGAGCGGCCCGAGGGAGAAGAAAATCATGAGCACCCTAAGCCGCGGGATGATCTGATTGTCACTGGCACTGGCGTCCCACCTAGAGAAATGGACCACAAGATGACGGAAGTTCTGTCGTCTAAGGCGCAGCCTGTTCAACCTAACAGTCCATCATCTGTCAAGAAAGGACGGAGAAAATCTGCGCCTCCTCTTCATAAATATGATCCTAACAAACCTGTCATCATCACGCTCGATTCCCTTGGCCTGTCTCATTCACCTACAATTCGTATACTCAAAGACTATCTTGCTCAAGAGGGCCAGGCGAAACGCACGCTCGAATATCCAGACGACGCCATCAAGGGTATGACTGCCAAGGAAATTCCTCTGCAGGACAACTTCTGTGACTGCGGACTCTATGTGCTTGGCTACATGGACAAGCTTGTCCTCAATCCACCGGAGTTCTGTCACAAAATCCTGCAACGAGAGCTTGACATGGAGAAAGACTGGCCGAGTTTAAACCCAAGTCGAATGCGCGATCAACTTCGCACTAAGATCCAAGATTTTCATGCTGAACAAGAGGATGAAAGAAAGGAAAGCGCTAAGAAGGCCGGTAAATACATTAGCAGGAAAATCACTAAGCCTGCCCCAAGCCCCGCAATGGCAACAGAACCTCCACAATCTGTGACCCTTGGACTTCCTGATGAGTCTCTAGAGGAAGGTTCGAAAATCACTCGAGAAAGTGCTCTCAGGAATGCCTGTCGGATCGACCAACATGATCGGCATAACATTAAACCAGCAAAGAAGTTTCCACTGATCAAGCCCTCTCTTGAGGAACTGAAACCGAAGGAGAAGGTAGCGGAAACAACGATACCAAAGATTGCACGCCAAGAAGATTCTCTTGTATTTCTGGGGGGAAAATCAGTAACGGAAGAGAGTCGGAGACAACGCGGCTTCGGCAGACCTGTAGGACGGTCAAAAGGGAACGAAGAAAATTCGTCCCCGGTACCCGCGACGCCTTCGCCAAGTAGGCTTATCGATGACCGTGACGTAATGTCCAGCAACTCTGCACTCGGTAACACGAAGCGATGGGAGACTAGGGATGTCCTAGGAGCGCCCGGTCGCAAAGTCCAGACTGTAGTGTATCCTGTTGATTCTTGACTTTGTTGTTTCCTTTTTTACTTCAGTCACTCTTCTCTACCTAGCTTGCATAGATGGCGTTTCCTTGCTCGACCTGCATAGCCACTGGGGTTTGTAATCACCCCTTTACTGCGTGCATAGCTTGGCTTATGCGCCCCTGTTACTTAGATCTTGCTATCAATTGTTGTTACTCTGCCAATTGCAGACCAAAGTGCGCTCAGAATACTAGCGGTCAGACAAATTCTATACCGCGAGACCATCTTACAACCCTCATCGAATTGGATGATTGGTTTGAGATCATTCGCATGGCACCTAGAAAAAGACTAGACTTGTGTCCAGTATCCAGACTGACGACTCACAGGACTACTCGCCATTTCCGCACATCCTGGACACGTCTAAGAAATGTGTTGACATGAGCCGGATCACTTTAATTCATAATATGGCTATGGATTCTAGCCGGTACTTAGAAGATAGCTGCTTTCTTTCTGTCAACACATAATCAGACTGTTAAAATTGCTGA